>Ga0302116_1000031_pt1 | contig 69798 bp, 43 predicted proteins | sample AG5_SCM_MG_FD_203124 | JGI IMG/M metagenome (GOLD analysis project Ga0302116, IMG submission 203124) | Marine microbial communities from Western Arctic Ocean, Canada - AG5_SCM | ecosystem: Environmental > Aquatic > Marine > Oceanic | place: Canada: Western Arctic Ocean | collected 2017-10-01 | reverse complement strand
GCTCGATCCGCAGCTCACCGCGCTTCTGCGGAAATGTTTAGCTCGAGACCCGCGTTCGAGGGCGACGGCGCGGCAGCTTTTGGAGGACGAGTGGCTGACGGACGAAGGTAGGTCAGCGATGACGGTGTGGCGCAAGCTCCCCACGTTAGGTACGAAGCTGTCCAGGCGTGAGCTCGCCAACGCTATCCAGCAGAGGGACAGCGGTAAGTTGGGACAACCCGGTGGGGACGACGACGCCGACGCCGACTCCCTAAACCCCGCCGACTCCCTTCACGCCATGCTCAGTTCAACACGCGGGGAAAGAGAGACTCGGACGATTACAGAGGGTACGGTGCTCTTCACGCAGGGCGACGAGGCGACGGAGGCGTATTACATCCAGGAGGGAACCGCGGAGATATTCGTTGAGAGGTGCATCGACCTGCCGGGTTTGGGTAAAGTCGCCGGACGGAGGAGGACGCGGGACGTGGGCCCGGGGGATTTGCTGGGTGAGGTGGACCTGTTCCTGGACGGTAACGTGAGGACCGCGTCGGTGGCGGCGTTGAGCGACATGAAGGTGACTGTTATCCAGCGCAGCGAAATCTCTGACTGGTTCGAAAAGGAGCCGGAGGCGGCGACCGCCGCGAAGGACAAGGCGAACGAGTTCAGGCAGCTTCGCCGGCAGGTGAGCGGGCAGCTCCGAAAGGAGCTTCAGATCAAGCTCGGCATGGGCATCGAGTCGTTCCCGTCGATCAACGAGGACCTCCCCGAGCGCCGGTACCGCGCGGGCTCCATCATCTTCTCCGCGGGCGAGGACGCGGGCATGGTCTGGTGGGTGCGAAAGGGGTCGGTGCGAGAGCTCCACGTCGCAAAGGGTCAGAGCCTCGACGAGGCCATCACGATCAAGGAGTGCGAGCAAGGCGACTTCATCGGATACGCCACGTTCATGCTGGACAGGAAGAAGCGGTTGGTCACCGCCGTGGCGAGCACCCCGGTCGAGCTCGTGGGCCTCAGCAAATCGCTGTTCCTGCAGCTGGTGTGCTCCAACCCAGAGTTGGAGGTTAAGCTCAGGGCACACGCGCAGGAGATAATCGCGGAGACGGAGACGTTCATCGCGACGCGTTTGAGGGAGGTTGCCAGGATGGTCATCGCGGCGCAGCGCATGAAACGAATCAGCGAGAGGAACGAGGACGGAAGCCGGTCTGCGTCTTCCGTCGCCGGTACCGACACGGGCACGGACGACGACGATCAAGTCAATAGACTACGTTATTGACGAAGTGCCGTGAGTATCATAATACGGTTATGAGCCTTGTTACACACTAACTAATAAAACACTATGGGAGCTTGAGGAGCTCGTCCCGGAGCCTCGAGAAATCCACGCTTCCCAGGCCCGTGAGCGGATCCCACCCTTTCCCAGTTCTGAACCCGTGCTTGCAGCATCCGACCATCGCGCCCGTCATCGCCGGGTTGGGACACTTGCTTGATCCCTCCTTCACGTCCCTGAAGACGTCCGCGGCGGTCCTGTGCAGACCGTAGAGCACCGGGTTGATGAAGCCGACCGTGCTCTTATTCTGCGCCAGCCGCTGGTCGTTTATCAGCGCGATCATCCCCGCGAAGAGCGGGGCGCTGTAGCTGGTACCCGACGACTCCGTGAGGTAGTGCCGCACCTGCGCCAGCTCACCGCCGGAGTCCACCCGGGTCTTACCCAGCTCACCGCCGGAGTCCACCCGGGTCTTACCCAGCTCGCCGCCGGAGTCCACCGCGGTCTTACCCTCGCCCAGCGCGGCGGGCTGCGCGTTGAGGTTCGGTGACGGTTTGGGTTCCTCTCCGATTGACGCGAATATGATCGCGATGTCCTCGGCGGCGAGCGCCACATCCGGGTACGCGCGGTTCGACTGGTTGAAGAAGGACTCGGGGGGTAGGTCGTAGGCGTACTCCTCCAGGTACCGACCCACCGCGCCCTTCTGCCACTCGGGCTGGGGAAAGATCGAGGAGAACCCGCCGCCCGAGCTGATCTTGCTGCCGAGCTCGACGGCGGCGGCGCGCTCAGGCTTGAACGGGTCCTTGCCACCCGTCGTGCCCCCGACGGACGTGACGTGGGGCATGGACGCCGGGAACGACGGGCCAAAGGCGCACGGCGCGTCGTGCATGGCCCACGTCAGGTACGGGTTAGGAATGCCGTACGAGAACGGTCCGTTATCGCCAGACGCCGCGATGACGGTGACGCCGCGGAGGCCCAATTTGGCAATCTCGGTGTCCATCCGTTCGTAGGTGTCCCAGGAGTGGCTGTCGCGGACGTAGCTCGCCTTGGCTTCGCGCTGCTTGGACCCGAAGAGATCCGCCATGACCGCGGACGCGGAGGCGTTACCGCCAGCCACGGGATTGGCCGTGGGCTGCGCCACCTTCCCGTCCTCGTCCAGGGCGCGGACCTTCTCCATGCCCCCGAAGGAGAGCGACAGCACCGACTGCGGCGACTCCGACGCGGCTACGTTGAGTAAGACGTCGAGCGCCTCCCAGCCGTAGTGCTGCTCGTGGGTGGTGAGGAGGATGTCCACGTCGGCGCCCTGAGCGACGGACATGGCAGCCTGGACGTCCAGGTTGGTCTCCAGACGCTTAGCGCCCGCGTCGTGCCAGCCGAGGTCGGCTACGCCGATGGACTCCAGCCCCGCGATTTCCCTGGCGGTGGCCAACGACGCCGTCGCCTTAGTCGACGGATTGAAGGAGGATCCCGCACCGTTGAACGTGTCGACGATGAGCGCCGGGTCCGACACTGACTTTGCGAGCTTCGCCGCATCATTAATGGACGGCGCGGCGTCGGTGAAGAGCCCCGCGGCGGTGGCGGCACTGTCCACGGCGCCAACCGCCGCGTTGACGGTGCCGCTGACCATGTCCTTGACCTCATCCTTGACCTGTTTCTCGATGGAATCCGTGGATTTCTTGGGCTGCTTTTTGGATGCGGGGCCCGCCCTGCGCCCGCCGTGGGCCTTCGTTGAGGACCCGGCGGGTGGTGTCGCCGCCTCTTCCTCCTGATCATCCTCCTCATTCGCCGCGTCCTCGTCGCCGAAGGTTGAGTGAAGCATCACTTCCGGCCGGGACGCGGCGTTGACCTCGCCGAGTGACAGGTTAAAGTACTGCGAATACTTCCACACCGTCGCGGACCACCGCCTGGTATCCCCCGCGATCATCCCCACGCCCACGCTCGCCCGCGGATCGGACACCCTGCTCCCCCTGGGAACGTTGTAGTAGCTGAGAACCTTGTCCGGGGTGACCAGCGACTTGAGCCGCTCCTCGAGCATGAGCTTGTGTCGCAGGGTGGCGTTTGCGCGGGACGCTCGGATCTCCTCGTCGTCGTCCAGGTGAAGGTTCCACGCGTCATCCTCGGAGCCGTCCTCGTCGTCGTACGGCGCTGAGTACTCGTAGTATCCAGCCTCGTAGTGCCCGGGTTCCGAGAGGAAATCCTGCACGTCAACCTCCAACCCTTTGGCGGACTTGACACCCTCAGACTCGATCTCGCGGAGGTCTTTCGTGACGGAAGACGAATCGCCTCCGGGTACCGCCCTGTTGACGTCGAGCGACGCCACCTCGGTGTCCACCTTGGCCTTCGAAGATCCCTTCTTGACCACCACGTTGATCTTCTTAACGCCGTCGTCGTCGTAGTCGAGGGCGGAGGGTGCGCCGGACTCGGCGGATGAATCGTCGGAAGATGACTCGTCGCCGTCGTCCCGATGCACCACCTCAGCCATGAACGTCTTCATCTCCTTGAACTCCGTCTCCATCTTCTCGAACATCAGATTAGCCTTGTCCTCCCACTTTTGCTTCTCCTCCGTCTTCAGCGCCTTTTCCCTGGCCGCCTTTTGCGCCTTGGCCTTCTCGGACGCCTCCCTCGCAGCCTGCTTAGCCTCAGCCGCGAGCCTGTCCTGCTGGGACTTATCATCCGCGTGCGTCGCGGCGGCGGTCTCGGCGGCGTGCTGCTCCCGCTTGGACGCGGCGGGGGTTTCGGTGACGGGTGTACTCGCCGGCTTTGCGGTGACGACCACGGACTTGGCCGCGACGGGGGACTTGCCGTCGGGAGACGAGTCGGTACGGGGTGTGGACTTATCCCCGTCTTCTGACTTATCCCCAGTGGACTTATCCCCTTTCGTCGCCGGTCGCTTGTGACGCGCGAGTCCCGCCACCTGGTAGGTGGCATCGGGCGCGGGCTGGACGGTGACGAACGGATCCGCGTCGGCGCCCAGCCGGTTCACCGCCGCGACGGATGCAAACTTCAAACCCCGACCCCCCTCCCGCGCCGACCCCAGCGCAGCCGCGCTCAGCGCACCCTCCAGCCGTACCCGCGCGTCGTCTTCGCCCTTCGACGAGTCCACCATGCGCTCGTCCGCGTACGCCGCGTACTTGGCGGCGCGCGCGATGAGAGAGTCGCGTTCCTCGGCGGCCATGTCCCCACGCAGCCCCACCGACGCGACGGCATCCGCGAGCGCCGTCGCGGATTGCGCGGGTTTCGTTCCCCCTTTGGATCCGTTTGTTCCACCCTTGCTTCGTCGCTCCCCGGTCGCCACGTTGAACGCCTCGACGGCGAACGGGTCGTTACCGGCCTCGGCCGCCAGGTTCTCCGCCTCTTTGAGCACCCACTCCGTGGCGTTGACCTTACGTCGCACGGGTGGTCGCCCGATTCGCAGCGGCGGGCGTTCGCTGTACAGGCTTCCGGTGGGCCCGCTCCCGCCGCCACTGGCGCCCTCGGGCTCCATCAAGCCGCCCATCGAGCCGCCCGTGTGCGTGGCGTCCTTCTGCCCGGAATCGTCATCGGTCCCCCGGGTGTCCCCTTGTTCGCTCTCGCCGTCGACGCCCTCGCCTTTGGTGTCGTGTTGCAGCTGCCCCGACGGCAGGTGCAGGGCGCCGAGTATCCCGTCCAGGTGCCGCTCCAGGTCCTTGGGCACCGCGATCTCCCGCGTGCGGAACGCGGCGTGCACCGTGCGGCCGTTGACCCGTCGATCCCATCGCCGGAACCGCGCGTTGAAGATGCGGTTGAGGTCGCCCACGCTGCCCTCCACCCGGACGTGGTCGCCCCCCGGGGACCATCGCGTCTGCACCGAGAGCGCGGACGTCACCTTCTTGAGGTACGCCTTGACGAACGCGACGCTCTTCTTGTCCGTCGCCAGCTCCGCCACCTGTCGCTGCGTGAGGTGCTTGCCGTACGACGGCGAGTCCGGATCGGAGACGCGCGCCAGCGCCCTCAAGATGGCGTCTCGATCCTGACGAACCGCGAGGGTCACCGCGTGCCTCGCGGACTCAGGGGGATCGTCGCCGACCTCCCTCCACCCCGCGACGTCGCGGATCTTCACGTCTGCCTCGCTCACCCGCAGCACGGTGATCGTCCCCGGCGACTCGAACGACGGCAGCGACACGCACGCCAGGCCGAAGAGGCACAGGAGCAGCATCACGAAGCACCCCGCGCACGGTCTCTGGTGCCACGCGCGCCGCGGCTTGATGGACGCGTGCTCGCCAGGGATGAGCAGGATTCGCTCATCGTCCGTCCCGTCCGCATCGGCCGCTCTGCCGAACCTCATCGTCATTCTCCACACCACACGCGCACCTCCTCCGCGCCGCGCCTTTATGCCAGGCCGCGGCACATGTCAGACGAGTCTCTAACAACCGCCCCGCTCGTTGCGATCAAATTCGTATGGGTATCTAGTTACCCTAAACTTGGGGTGTTGCACTCACGATTCGAGTTTAGCGGTCTATTTGGTCGATGGTTCTGATGAAGCGGTCAATTTTGGGCCCATATTCGTGAATGACGACACCGACGGTTAAGAATCGAATCCCCGGGGTTCTTTCTCTCCACCACTTTTGAAGGAGAATCCTCGCGTCGTCGCGCCCTCGCTCTACTTCTTCCCGCGCGGAATCCACGTGCAAGGTTACGTATCAAGGCAAAGATGGTGCGTGTCCCATTCCCGCAATCTCGCGCCGCCACGAACCGGCCCGAACCCGGCTTCGCGGTCGACGACGCGGTCCGATCTGAGACACGTCCGCGTGGCCACCTGTCGATCGGTCCGGAACACACGCAGCAGCCCCCGCCCCCCATAGGCTTCATCGGTACTGACGACGTCCCCGAACCCTCTCTCGACAGGAATCCATCTTCCCCGAGTCCCTCAAGACCCTCAAGGATGCCGATCCCGAGATCTACGAGCTCGTCCAGAAGGAGAAGCTCCGTCAGATGTACGCACACCCCCGCCCGGATGAGTTCCCGCGCCGACAAACACGCGCAAACGCGCCCACCGTCCGTCATCCGCCTTTTTTTCCCGCCTCTCACCGTCCACCCCACCCCCCACCCACCCACACAGCCGCGGCATCGAGCTCATCGCGTCCGAAAACTTCACCTCCGCGCCCGTGATGGAGGCTCTCGGCTCGTGCCTCACCAATAAGTACTCCGAGGGTCTCCCCGGCGCGCGCTACTACGGCGGTAACGAGAACATCGACAAGGTTGAGGTTCTCTGCCAGGACAGAGCGCTCGCCGCCTTCCGCCTTGACAAGTCCAAGTGGGGCGTCAACGTGCAGCCCTACAGCGGCTCCCCCGCCAACATGGCCGTGTACACCGCGCTGCTCAACCCCCACGACAGGATCATGGGCCTCGACCTCCCGTCCGGCGGTCACCTCACCCACGGGTACTACACCGCGAATGGCAAGAAGATCTCCGCCACCTCCATCTTCTTCGAGTCCCTCCCGTACAAGGTCGACTCCTCCACCGGCCTCATCGACTTCGTCAAGCTCGAGGAGAAGGCCATGGACTTCAGGCCCAAGATGCTCATCATGGGCGGGTCCGCCTACGCGCGCGACTGGGACTACGCCAAGTTTAGGGAGATTGCCGACAAGTGCGGCGCGATGCTCATGATGGACATGGCGCACATCTCCGGCCTCGTCGCCGCGGAGGAGCAGGCGCAGCCCTTCGAGTTGTGCGACATCGTCACCACCACCACGCACAAGTCCCTCCGCGGACCACGGGCGGGCATGATCTTCTTCCGCCGCGGCCCACGGGCGTCCAAGAAGGGCGAGCCCGAGGGTATGACGTACGACTACGAGAATAAAATCAACATGGCCGTGTTCCCCGCCCTCCAGGGTGGCCCCCACAACCACCAGATCGGTGCCCTCGCCGTGGCGCTCAAGCACGCCTCCGGCCCCGAGTTCAAGGCGTACCAGCAGCAGACCAAGTCGAACGCCCGCGCGCTCGCCTCGGCTCTCATGTCCAAGGGGTACAAGCTGGTGACGGACGGCACCGACAACCACCTGGTGCTCTGGGACCTTCGCCCCTGCGGCCTCACCGGCTCCAAGATGGAGACCATCTGCGACATGTGCCACATCACCCTCAACAAGAACGCGGTCTTCGGTGACGCCTCCGCGCTCTCCCCCGGCGGCTGCCGCATCGGCGCGCCCGCCATGACCTCCCGCGGCCTCAGGGAAAACGACTTTGAGAAGATTGCCGACCTCCTCCACAAGGCGGTTGAGCTCGCGCTGGAGGTGCAGACGAGCCACGGCAAGATGCTCAAGGACTGGAAACTGGGCCTCGAGGGTAACCCCGCGGTCGATGCCCTCCGCGCGGAGGTGGAGGCGTTCGCTGAGGCCTTCGAGATGCCGGGATTCACCCGCGATTCCGTCGACATGTAAGCGCGAGTCGCGGCGCGAATTCTTTTTTACTTTTATTACGCACTTAGCACAGTTGTGGGGCGCTCGCCAGGGCGCCCCTGAGGGTCACGCAGCGCTTGCATGAAAGAACTTGTAACACCAGAAGCTGGGACGTGACTCTAGCATTTTATTGATTTTATCAACACACCCTCATTTGGACGGAGAAGGACTCAGTTCGTACATCTCTCCCTCACCCGGCGTAGCCGCGTCCGCCGATGACATTCGCATCAGACGCTCAATGTCCGCCAACAGCGACGTATCCGACATGGACCCGGCCACGAGCGTGTCGTGCATCCTACCGGCGCCGGGAGACGCGATCGGGGTGCGGGCAGGTCGCGGCGCGGGCCTCGAGTCATGAACCCTCGAGTCATGAACCCTCGAATGACTGACCCTCGACTCGACCCGCTCATTCGGCTCGGGCTTCGGCGTCGACGCCGAAACCGGAATACTCGTATGCGTTCCTACCCGCGCCGGTCTCTCTTGTTTCCGTGTCTCTTCACCCACACCCTCCATCCTCTTCACCAACGCGAGCTGCGCCTCGAGCAGCGCCACCCTGTTTCGCCGTCTCGTCTCCAGCATCCGCGTCGTCCGCTCCGAGAACCCCGGCGCTAGATGGTCCTCGGGTGCTCGTCTTGGATGGGGAACTCGCTCTCGTTGTTCGGGCGGCTCGGTCGCGGCCTTCACCCGCGACGTCTCCGCCGGCGCCGTCTCCCGCACCCGCGCCTTCTTCTCGGGCTCCACCAACCCTTTCGCCACCAGCCGTTCCTCGCACTCCCCGCAGTACAGCGTGGACGACGTCGCGCGCCTCTCCCCTCCCTTGTGCGACGCTCGCAGCAGCCTCGGCCGTCTGGACCGGCCCTTCCGACTCATGTGCGCGCACAGAGTCACGTTCTCGTCCCTGAGCGCCCTCGCCAGGGCACCGGGTTCCCTCGTGGACGTCGTTCGATCGGTGGCCGTCGATGAACTCGGCCTACCGGTTCGCACCGGGGTCAGTCGATCGGCCAGCTCGTCGTAGTATTTCCGCGAATTCACCGCCTCGGGGTCGGCGTTCTCATCGGTCGGGTCGGCTCCACGGCCTCGGAGACCGAGCAGGCCGAGTAGCTCGCCCCCGCCGAGCCTGGTGTTGGGCACTCCGATCTGTCCGCGCAGTTCAGCGGCGCGGCTCATGTCGCGTGCGTCGGTGCGCGTCTTGGACTGCGGCACCTGTTGACTTGAGTTCAAATTTACTTCCTTGGCGGACACACACTGAGCACTGCTGACGTCTCAATCAGTGACGATGGCGCAGTCGTACTCGGCCGCTGTGGAGCGGGCGGCCCGGGGCGCCCCGGTGCCGATGGAGGCGATGACCACGCCCGTGTGGCACGAGCATAGGGCGATCTCGGCCGAGCTGCGGGTGCAGATGAACAGGACCCAGCGCGCGGCGCAGGCGAGCGCGGAGCGTGCCGCCGCCGCAGCGGAGAAGGGCAGGCTTTTTTGGAGCGCGGGGGGAACGCCGGGGACGAGCGGTCCGCCCTCGTCCGCGGGGTTCGGCGTGAGCCCCACGGGCAGCAGAGGCGGCGATGCGAGCACATCGTCGGCGGGTGATGCGAGCACATCCTCGGACGACGAGCCCATCGCCCTCATAGCCAAGACGCTGGAGACGTCATCGATGGAGCCAAAATCGAAAAAGCAAAAGACGGACGACACTAAGGACGACGGACCGACGCGCGAGCCGCCGATCAAGCCCGTGGAGCAGTCCGACAGGGAACTCGTCGCCGCGTCCCTGAACAACCCGCTGGTCCTCAGCTACGACCCGAACCGCGCCGCGAGGGACGCCTCCTCCAACCGCGCGCGCATCAGGGCGCTGCAGAAGAGACTCAAGGAACTGGGCGCGAGCGACTTGCCGATGGCTCGCTACGCCCCAGTGTTTCTCAACATGGTGTTCGACCCGACCAAGCCAAAGATCGCGGACGAGTTCCTGTGGGACGCGTTGGGCGAGAGCGTCAAGGCTATCGGCAAATTCGCGTCCAGGATCGCCTCTGAGAGCCGCGACGCGCCCGACTTTGTCGCCGGTCACGTCGAGGCGAAGATGCTCCGGGACGTGTGCCGACACTGCGAGTCGTGGACAGCCGGCCTGGAGCGAATGATACGCGATGAGGTGGTCACGGTCGGTGAGTCAGCGCAGGGTACACACACGGTCGGTGACCTAGGGGAGCGGCGGGTCACTCTGGGGTTCAAGGCTGTGGTGCCCGCGGCGGGCGCGGGCGGCGGCGCGTGCGTGGTCGGCGACGTCGTGGAGATTGAACCGCTCTCGCCCCTCGCCGACCCGGAGGCGTACGCGACGCGGCTCGTGAGCGACGAGCGCGGGTACATCTTCTCGCCGGGTGGTGAGGGTACCGGGCCCGAGGGTGACGACGAGGCGAGGGCGGCGGTGGCCATCGGGTTGGCGCTGAGGGTCGCCGCGGATGAGCACATGAACGGGTCGGCGCCAAAGCCGCAAACTTGTGGGCCCAAAGAGGGGTTATACGAAGGGGATGGGTTCAACGTCGAGTCGATGCGCGCAGCCGCGGACCGGATACGGACGACGATCGTCGCGACTAAGGAGGCGTGAGTGTAGTGCGTTCGGGTCGTCGCATTAGCTATTTAATTAATCTCAGACGTCCTAGATGTCGATGTCCTCGTCGAGCTCCTCGTCGCTGTCGGGCGCCGAAGCGTCCGAGTCGGAGTCCCTCACGTACATGATGTGACCCCGGCCTTTGTTCACGGCGCCGCTCTCCGTCCGCGCACCCCCCGCGTCTCGTGGGAGGTACGCGAGGAAGTTACCCTCGTCGTAGTGCCGTCCCGCGCCCTGGTGCTCAAACGGTAGAACCACCTTCGCCCTCGCCGACGCCTCCTCCACCGACGGGTTGACCCCAAGGTTGAACGGAACGGACGCCTGCAGCCTACGAGTCGCCGCCGCCTCCGCCTCGGCTTCAGCCTCCGCAGCCGCCCGCGCGGCGCTGATACCCCCGCCGCTCATACCACCGCCGCTCATACCGCGTGTTTCCTCGCCCACCCGCTGTATCCCGTCGACGTCATCCGGGTGTGTGTTCAGGCGGAGTGAGGCCAGGGCGTCCATCACGGCGTTTGATGCGGGCACGAACGTCAACGGCGCGAACGTCGACGAGGAGTTCGGCGCCGACGACGCGTAGACGGAATCCGTCTCTGTTCGCATGCGACCCGTCGGCCTCGCGTGCGTCACAACGAGCACCGCATCCGGCTGACCCGCATCTCCCTCGGTACCTTCCGCATCAGCGGGCATCAAGGTGAGCTTGGGCGCGGCGGAGACGACCGCGTACGCCGACGACGCCGCGCGGAGGGCTTCGACGGCGTCCACGTCCCCGCCTTCAGTTGTCGATCTCATCCATCCTTGGTCCGCCTCACGCGCTCCGCCTGCGAGGTAAGCCGCGACGCACGCCACCCTCGGATCCGCGCGTATCGCCCGGATGAACGCGAGGGTCTTTTCGGCGCCGTTGTGAGCGACGAGCTCGGCGACGCAGTCGATGACGACGCACGTCCTCGCCCGGCGACTGGGCGCGCGTCCGTGCAGCGCGGACCGCTTGCCCCGCGACGATGACGATGACGGTTTCGGTGTCGTCGCGCTCGTCGACGCGTCACCGTCCGCCGCGCCGCCGTCCGCGTCGGGCGCGCGCTCCTCGTCGTCATCGTTGGCGTCTCCCTCCGTTCCTTTCGTCGGCATCGGGCCGAGCGCGCCCGCGACGGTCGCCGCCAGCGCGCCGACGTCCGCCAGGTCGTGGCTCTGGATCCTCCACGACGCGTCGGCGCGGTCGCCGCCGCCGCGCGCGTCCTTTACCCACCCGTGTGGGTCTGAGCGCAGGTCCACGACCGTTGCGTTCGGGACGTCCGCGCGGTACCGCGTCGGGTGGAGGAACCCCGCGAGGACGAGCGTGCGGTGCGCGTGCGCCCTGCCCGCCGACGCCGCCGCCCCGTGCTCGGCGACGAGTCGCGCGAACGATTCGACACCCTCGGGCCCGAAGCGCGACGCGGGCTCGTCCACGACGGAGACTAGCGGCGCGGACGTCTCATCCGGCCTCACCGCCGCCCTCAGGCACCGAACCAGGCCTTCCATGCCGCGCAGGATGCGGCCACCGGCGCCCTTCCGTAGTGGCGCCCGATGACAGCTCCAATTTCGATAGACTTTCTCCGGAACGAAACACCCTCTCGGGTCATCACAGGCTATGCCGCAGCCGCGAGGGTCCGACACCTCCTCCGTGGCCGAGATTGCTCTGATCGACGACTCGAGCCCGAAGAGCACCCGCGCGCCGTCGCTCGCCGATTTGGTCCCGGATCCCGCCCCGCCACCACCCCAGCTCCGCAGCGGCGCGACTCCCCGATCACGCCTCGGCTCCCAGCTCAAGTCCGTGACCAAGGCTGAGGCTGAGCGACGCGCCCGGGAGGAGAAGGAGTACTGGGACGGCTGGTACCGCCTGCTGAGCTGCGGGACCGCGCCGAACCTACGCGACGCGGAGTCTAAGACCAAGCCGGGCGCCAAGGCTGGCGTCGCAGGGTACGCCGACAGCGACGAGGAGGTGGACGAGTATCCGGGCGAAGGATCGAGCGTGGGGAAGTGCAGGGTGCACGGCGCTTGGACGGGGTGCGCGATATCGTGCTGCTGCCAGGAGCCGACCAGGCGGTCGAGATCGTTCCAGGACCTGCGCGAGGCGGTGACACCGAACGCGTCGCCGAGGACGTCGCCGAGGACGTCGCCGAGGAGTTCCCCGTCGAGAGGGAAAAAGAATTAGATCGATGGAGGCGACTGCTGAAGAGTTCGCGGCGGCGGCGGACGCGGGCGACGTGACCGCCGCGTCGAACGCCCTACGCGCCATCACCGAAGCCGGAGCGAACTCTCCCGGCGCCGCGAGCGGCGCGGTACCGGCGCTCGCCTCGCGACTCGCACAGCTGGCGTCGGCTTTGGGGAAAGATGACCCGCTCCCGGCGTATCTCCCCGACCTGCTCCGCGCGTTGAGGAACGCGTGCGCTTTCGGTGACGTGGCGGCGACGGACGCGGCGTGCCTCGGCGACGCGCCCGTTCCCAACGCGCTCCGCCGACTCTTACCCGTCCTCGCGTCGGCCGCATCGGGCGCGACGGACGACGGGGACGCGTCGGTGACGGCGCTGGCGGTGGCCTGTCAGCTCTGCGCCAACGCCGTGCGGGGCGGGTCCGACGCCGCATCCGCGCGGCTCTGGTCCGAGGTGTGGCCCAGGGCCGTGGCGCCCATCGCGGCGCTCAGGGGCGTCGCCGCGAACAGGGCGCATCCGCCGTTGTGCATGATGGCTCACGCGAGGTGTACGCGGTTACAGTCTTCTCGGCTGAACGAGGAACGCGGAACGGACGATGAGGCTCGTCGGGGTTCGGGCGCGCCGGAGCCCCCCACGAACGTGGGCGCCGTGTGCGGGTTCGAGGCTGGACGCACGGTGTGGGTTCCGCTGCTGGAGGCGTCGTGCGACCCGGCGATGGAGGCGTGGCCGGGCGCGGGGGGCGGCGAGTGGCTTCACCGTTTCGTGGCCAAGGCGTGCGCGTTCTCCGGGGAGTTTGCGCCGCAGCTGTGCCGGTCCATCGCGCCGCGCGCCGAGAAGACGGCCGCCAACCGCGACGACAGGCTCCGCGCGAAGATTTTGACGACGGGCGTGGATGACGAGGACGAGGACGAGGACGAGGCGAGGCGCCGCGCCGCCGCGTTTAGGGACGTCGCGGATGACGAGGATCACTCGGAATTGTTTTCGTTGGCGCAGGCGACGCTTCTCCACCTTGTTCGCGAGGAGGTATCCGCCGCGCCCGGCGTGGACCCCGACGCCGCGCCCGACGCGGGACCCGAGGCCCATCTCGTGTTGTGCGAGGGGACGCTGAGCTACCTGTTGGACGCGACGTCCAGGGCCGCGGGCGCGGTCCAGGCGGCGGCGACCGCGAAAATCATCGAGGAATCCGCCGAGAAATCAGCCGCCGCCGCGAGGTGCGTGCTCGAGGAGTGCCTGGGGATATGGCGCGTCGTGACCGAGCGCGAGGTCAAACCCCGGATCGTGCAGACCGCCGGGGACGTGGTCACGGCCGCGTGTGCGATGGGCCTGCCCCGGCTGCTCCTCGCGCTCACCACCGCCATGCCCCCGCCGCTGGGCGCCGGTCAGACGTCCAAGGCTTCCGGACCCACCGCGGCTCCAAAGCTGAACCCTGAATACGTCGCTCCCACATCCCTCAAAGACGGCCATCCCCCGTTCCCGTGCGTCCGGGCGTGGCCGGGGTACCGCGTGGACTGCATCGCGCCCCTCGCCAACGCCATGTTCGGCCGTCCGCGAGTCTGCGACCAGGTGTTTGAGCTCGGCGGGTGCGGGGCGGTTTTGGCGGCGACGCGGGGCGAGGACGGCGACGACTACCTCCGCGAGTGGGCGCTGTGGGGGGTACGTAACCTGTGCGCCGGGAGCGACGCCGCGCGGCGTGAGATCGAGCAGATGCAGCCGCAGGCGGCGGCGGACTCGCAGCAGCTCACGGCGATGGGACTGAACGTGGAGGTGGACCCGGAGACGGGGAAGGTTCGCGTGGGGGGCGTGAAAAAAACAGGAGTCGCCGACGCGCCAGCTCCGGGGGCGAAGGCGCCGGCGGGAGGTGCGTTGCCCGGGGGTTTACTGCTGGGACCCGAGGGTGCGAGGACCCCCGCGGGTAAGGCGGCGGTCGCGGCTCTCATGGCGGGGCTGAAGGTGGACCCCAAGGATGTCGAGGAGGACGGCGACGAAGAGTTCGAGGTGCCCTCGAACTGGAAAGTGGCAGACTTGAGTTGACGAGGACTCGCTCGTTTCGTTGTGTGACTATGACTTACGAGTTATCTACTTGCTAAGGCGCGTGGCGGCCATGGCGACGAGGAATCCCACGGGCAGCCACCCGAACCACGCGAACAGAGCCTCGTTCCCGAACCCCTCCACCGGCTTCTGCGCGCGGATCCCCTCGCCGTAAAATCGCTTCCCCACCCGACCTTTTCGCTCCCGGGAGGACTCGACCTCACGCCGCGCGACATCCTCGGTGAACGTCCGGGCTATACGAACCACCGATGGTGTGTGTGCATCCACGCTCCCGAACCCCGTGCTCGTCGTCTTCGCGCCGCACCCTTCGTAATACCGCAGCAGCTTCGCGTTGGAGGCGTCCACGGTGGCTTGAATCTGGTCCTTTCCCTTGACTTCGATGGCCCAGAGCTGCGTCTCCCGCATGAGCCACTTGCCCAGGCCCCGGCCGCGGTAGGAGGGCACCACCGCGACGTGCATGCCGTACACGCTCGTCGCGTACACGACCGCCGCGGCGAACCCCACGACGCGCCGGTCCTCCGGGCGCCGATTCTCCTCATCCTCCGAGTCGTCCTCGTCCTCGTCGCAGAGCAGGAACCAGGCGACCGACTCCTCGTCGTGGGTGAAGGTGACGCGGTCGAAGAACTCGTCGTCGGTCTCATCTTCGCCTTCCGGGCGCTCCTCAGGGAAGCAGAGCGCGTGTGCGCGACGAACGCCCGGAGCGTACGCCCTCACCGTCACGTGGTCGCACATGCGAACCCGCATTGCGCTCGGGAATTATCGCAGCGCCTCGGAAAGTGCCGAGCTCGAACTCGAATCTTGCCATTTTAGGAGGCACCGCGAGTCCGAGGGCACCGAAGTGCCGGCATGTCGCGCCTCGATTCATTCGTGCTGCGGCTCGCGGAGAAGAAGATGGAGATGGAACGTTCACGGCGGATACTTCACGGCGATCCGGTCGATGACGAGACCCTGCCCCACACCACTTCGATCTACGGGTCCAAGGATTACTGGGAGACAAGATTCGAAATGGGGTGCACCGTGGGCGCTTCCACGGAGAAGGGCGAGACGAACAACGAGTGGTACGCCGGATACGATGAGCTCGAGCCAATTCTACAGCGGTTCACTGCGCGGAACCACCGCGTGCTGATCCTCGGGTGCGGCACGAGCACGCTGGGTGAGGAGCTCGCGGTTCGGGGGTTCAGCCGCGTCGAGGCTGTGGATTACAGCGAGAACGCCATCCTTCGCATGCGGGAGACGCAGGAGACTCGGCTGGCGACGCATGCGAGACACCCGCCGGTCAGGCCCCCGCCGCATCCGTTCAAGGTTGACTACAGGATCATGGACGTGACCAAGATGACCTACCCGGACAGGAGCGTGGACTGCGTTTTGGACAAGGCGACCCTCGACACGATGAAGCAGCTCGACGACGACGACGACGAGGACGACATGGAGTTCTCGGCGCCGGGCGCGAGTGACAAGGCTGTGAAACCCGACCCACGCTCGCACGCGCAGAGGATGCTGCGTGAGTCGTGCCGCGTGCTCAAACCCGGCGGGCACTACGTGTGCATCACGTACGGCGAGCCGCGGACTCGACTTCCGCTCTTCGATCCAAACAACGAGGGGTTGGGGGAGTGGGAAAACGCGGCGGGCGGGGACGAAAACGACGGGTCGCCGTACTTGGAGCTCAAGAGGAACAAGGCTACGTACTACGTGTACGTGTTCAGAAAGAGGACGGACGCGTCGCTCGTGGCGGAGCAGGTCGTGAGCGAGCTGGTGGACGACAGCGTCGCCGCCGCGGAGCGAACGTTCAAGTCTGAATAGAAATTAATTTGCCGAAACACGTGGTTGTCAAAATCTAGAATGGAAGCGTCTCCTCAGGAGCCACTGTCGCGCGCGCATGTCCATAGTTCGGACGTGCCTGTCCATTTCTTCTCGTCACCTCACCTCGCGGCGAGTCCTCTCGCACGTCGGACGCGTCGTTGGATCGCACAGGCCTCCCGTTCGAGGTTCGAACCCGGCCCACCGAAGAACTGAGAAGAAGCGCAACGAAATCGTCGCGATGGGGCAAGACTGGGAATCGATGTGGGCCGCCGGCCTCGAGCCCGGCCAAGCTTTCGACGCCAGCAGGATCGAGCCGGGCTTCCAGGATCTCATAAACACTGGGACATTACCCAAGGGAACCGCCTTGGTCCCCGGATGTGGCAGAGGGTACGCTGTGGCTGCCCTGGGCTCCGCCGAACGCAAGGTCGTCGGGGTTGAGGTGTCGACAACTGCGAAAGCCGCGGCTGATGCTTACCTGTCCACCGCGAAAGCCGGCGACGGAAGCGCAGCCACCGAGCACTGCACCGTCGTGATTGACGATTTCTTCACCCACACGGGGCAATACGACCTCGTATACGACTGCACCTTCCTCTGCGCCATTCCCCCCAGCCGTCGAGAGGAGTGGGCCACGCAGATGTCCAAGCTCATCAAGCCCGGCGGGGAGATCGTTTCGCTGGTGTTCCCACTGGGTGACTACGAGGGCGGGCCCCCGTTCGCGTTGTCCACGAAGATTGTCGAGGACCTGTTGACGCCCGCGGGGTTCGAGGTGGTCAGCCTGACGGAGGTGCCCGAGGAGAAACTCGCTCGAACCGCACCGCGCGGGCTCCGCGGGGAATATCTCTATCGATGGAGGAGGCTGTGAGGGTAGACTTAAGACTTAGCCAGCTATGTATTAGAGAACTACGTACTGGACATGAGCTTAGCCCTGGTCTGCGACATGATGAGCTCGCGGAGCGCCTGCTTGCGCGTCACCAGCGTATCCCTCCTCTCCTCCAGTTTGCCGATGTCCGCGCGGAGAGTCTGCAGCTGCCGCGACTCCGCCCTGGGCTTCGGCGTGCCCTCTCCCTCACCCGCGCCCAAGGACACCGCCCTGACCAGCTCGCCCAGGCCCGCGTCCAGGGGGCTGACGATCTCTGCGTGTCCGCCCCTCGGTTGCTCCGACTCCGGCGTCGCGGACGGCGTATTCCTGAGTTCCGTCGCTTGATCCTCCCTCGATCCGCCGACTTCACCCTTCTCGTCCTTCCCGCCTTTGAACCTCGTGAACCCGAACCCGCCAGTCGCGCCCTGCAGCGTGTGGCTGAGATTACCCCCCAAGCTGTTCATGGTGCTCATCGCCTTTTTACTCTGCTCCCTCATGCGGTCGCGGAGGCTGCCGAGTCCGCCGCCCGATGACCCCGGCGCCGCCGGGGAGGACCCGCCCACGAGACCAGCCTCGGACGCGACAAACTCCGCCGCGTCGCTGAGCATACCGCCGATGCCGTGGTTGTTCGCCTGCGCCGCAGCCTTGGCCGCCGCGATCTTATGATTCTCCTCGATGAGGTCCTGGGCGCACTGCGTGGACGCGTCGACCACCGTGACGTAGCCCATGGCGACCTCCGCCGTAGCCTTGCGAACGAAATCGGCCCATCGGCCAATCAGATCCGACCACAGCCGCAGCGACTCGCGACCGAGCATGTCGACGTGATTGGCCAAAGACTCGCACTCGTCGAGGTGGAACTGCGCGCAACGCTCCTCGAGCGCGAGACGCACCGCCTCCGCGACTTTTTCAACGCGAGCCTCCCGCTCATCCGCCGCGGACTTTTGAGCCGCCGCGTGCTCTCGGACCTCAGCCGCCGCCTTCGAGTCCCGCTCCACCGCGGTCTTCCTTCGCGAGATTGACTTGACCGCGCCCGCAATGGCAGCCTCGGCGGCGGCGAGACGGGATGCTTCGTCCTCGTACGCAGCCTCCAACGCCTCGGGGGTATCCTCGAAGGCTTCGAGCTCCTCCCCGTCCTCGTCCTCGTCGCCGGCGCCCTCGGCAAACGCGCCCGTCGCGTCCCTCGTCGCCGTGGTCACCGCCCTGAGCGTTGACGCCGTCTTGCGTCGTCGCCTTGACTCGGCCGCTGCTGACCACTCCGACACGGCGGTGGCCAACGCGTCGGACTGGCGCCGCAGACCCGCCCTCACGTCGGCGGCGTTTGATGCCAGCGACGGGAGATCGCCCCGCGCGAGCTCCGCGATTGTATTCACCCCGGCGATGAGCTCCTTCAACTGCGCCGACATGCGCGCTAAGTGCACAGCGGAGACGTCGGTCACGGTGGATGCGTTCGGGGGAGGGTCGGGCTCGCGCCTCCAGATCGGCCGCCTGCCCCCCGCGGAGGACGTTTGGATCTCCTCCTCCAGCCGCGTATCTGGGGTATCATCGTCCCTCTTATCGAGCTTGTTACCCTTGCCGCGGACCATCTCCACGATCCAGTGAAGCTCCGTGGCGATCCTCTCTAGAATCTCCAAGAGCCCATCCGCCCGAAGCACCACGTGCTCGAAGAGGGAATCCGCCCAAGACGACCACAGCGCTCCGCCCGGGTTGAACTCGCACAGTTTCACACCCACACCCTGCCTCCACGCCAAGCCCTCGGACCCGAGCGCGAGCGCGCGTTGCATCAGAAGCCTAAAGTCCGCCTCGCCGCGGACAAACTCGTCGCGCAAGGGGTCCAGCCTGCTGCTGTGCACGGTACTCAGCGGGCGCAGCGCGAGAACCTTGACGCAGCGCCGGTACTCAGACGAGTACACGGGGAGGCTGTCCATGCGCTCATCCAGCGCGCACAGCCTCGACGCGAGGCCGTCCACCTCCGCGACGGAGAGACGAAGCCCTGACGCCATAGACTGGGACTCCTCGCGCCTCCTCGTTTCGTCCATCGAATACCTTCCGGGCGATTCGGAACCGGACTCGTCGCCGTATTCCTCGGGGGATCCGGATCGAGACCTCACCGGCGCGTCTCCCATGTCCCGGAGCATCTCAACCTCGCCGAATAGGTCCACGTCCTCGATGTCCTCCCTGTCCGTCGCATCCCCGGCCATCTCCCAGTCGTCTCCAAGTTCTGTGGTTTTCCCGCCCTCCGCGTCCATGCGCCGAAGCGCCTTTGGACCCGCCACGTCCGCGAGGTCCGACTCGAGCCCGGCGGTGAGCTCGTCAATCTCCGTCACGGGAGGTATCGCGAGCACGCTCTCCGGAAGCCCCGCGTCGGACGGCCGCCTGTGCCTGCCCCGCTCCCGCGCGGTCTCGACGAGTACACGCTCCGGCGAGAGTTCGTGAGCGAGGTGCGCGTCCACGCTGGCGAGAAACGCCGAGGCGTCGGAGTCGTCGAGTCGGTCCCCGAGGCCCTGCAGCAGCTCGATGCACTCGCCCATCTCGTTGCATCCGAGGACGTCGTTGACCCGCGGCGCCAGTAGGGAGATGCACGCGGCGAAGAGCGGCGCGCGGCTGCCGGTGACGAACACCCGGTCCCAGATCCGCATCGTGACCGCCGTGGGGAGGACGTTGACGAAGAGGGTGAGGAGCCACTGCGAGGAGATGATGCCGCAGACGATGTTATCCGGCGCGAGGGTCTCGAGGTGGAGCCCGACGGCGGGGAGGTGGATGTGAAGTAGCCTGGCGAACACCCTCTGGTCCAGCTTGGCGGCCGCCATGCCCTCGCTGAAGTACCCCGGGACCACTCGATCGACCAGCGCGATGAGGCACCAAAACGCATCCTCCTCCCTCAGCCCCGCGAGCAGGAGGAACGCGGCGATGAAGTTCATGGACTGGACGTATCCCATGACGGGGTCGTGCGCGGCGTACGCGGTGAGGACGTTACGGAGCGATTCCCACATGGGTAAGCCTGCGAACGGTCGGTTAATCAGGGGGAGCGGGTCAGCCTGCGTTGTTGCCCGTCGCCGAATCTGGGCGGTTCGAATTTCGGGCGCGAGTGCGTGGACGGACGTACCGGGCTTGAGCAGACCCTGCACCGCGAACGTGGCGCCGGTGCGCGGCAGGTCCTTTTCGATCTGCTGCGCCGTCTCCGGGGTCTCCCCCGCCAGCGCGAGGAGCGCGGCGTAGTGGTTCGGTATCCTCATCTCGGAGTCCACGATGCGAGGCCACACGTCGCGTCGGAGGGTACCGTCGGGGTCCCGGTGGTGCCGCTCCGCCGGGCTCACCGGCGCCTCGGCATCGCCGCCCTCGTCCTCCATGGCGACTGGAGCGCGCCGATACGCGTCGTTCGCAGCGAACCCGACGCGGTCGAGGGTGCGAGGGTGCCTCTGATATCACCTTCGTTCGAGCCCGTGAAACAGTCTCGCTGAAGTTGAGGTTGAACGCGATATTCAGCTTCTCACTGCGCACGCGCGCAGTCCGCCCGCCCCCGAAGCCGATATGCCGTCTCTGGACCTCTCCTCCGGCCACTTCGCGCTCGCGGGTACCGTCTCGCGTCCTCCACTCCGCGTCAACATCGTTCGGCTCCGCAAGGCCCTCGGCGATGCCTGTGAACTCAGGCGAAGGGCTCTGTCGCTCGAGCACGCACTGCTGGGGGAACTTGCGAAAGAGCACGCCGAGGAGGACGAGGAAGCGCCGACGAGCCCAATCACCGTGGTTCCCATCGACGCCAACACCCTCGCGGTCGTCTCTGACGACGTGCACGCAAGCGCGGTGGGCCTTTACCTCGCCAACATCGCCTCGTGCGGCCTCGCTGACTTCTTCGTCCACGCCGCTCGAGACGCCGAGGATAACGAAGAGGCCATCCGCTCGCTGCTCCCGAACATGCTCGAGCGGGCGCTGGAGTACCTCCCGAGCGAACGATGGAGCATCCTCGGACGCTCGCCCGACGGTCTCCGCGTCGTCAGACGCCGCATCAGTGACGCCGACCCCACCTCGTCCCCCTCGTCCCCCTTTCACCACCTCGAGTCAAAGAACTTGGACGTCCTCAACTTCACGACGGCACCCGCGCTGGACTGGGGAGCCGGCACGAACGGCGGCGACAGGATCGTCTTCCCCGCCATCAGACCCGCCACCATCCGCATGCACCCGCTCGGATCCATCGTCGCGATGCTGCGGTCCGCGAAGGTACCCCAGGCCGTCATCGACGGGTTCAGAGCCGGCGGCGACGCACAGCTGTGCGAAAACGAGGACCCAGTCCTCGTCACCGCCGTGCCCTTACTGCACAAGGAGGCTCGCGTCATGTCCTTACTCAGGCGCATACCCGACAAGTACGGGTTTGAGTCCCCCGACGCCTACTACGCCGATTTCAGCGCGAGGTACGAACTCGTCGACGGGGTTCCCGAGATGGTCTGGTGCGACGACGACGAGGGCGAACTCAGAAGCGATGAACTCTTCGCCGAGCTGTGCTTCTGCGACGACGGGGACGAGCGCGTGCGTCGGCTGTGGCCCGCGTCCCTGCTCATCGGCCCCGCGGGCGCCACAGAGATCCCCGCGGCGACCACCGAGGTCAAGGCGGCGGGTATGCTCACGGACCTCGCGGACGACCTGCGCCGCTACCCCGACAGGCTCGGCGTTGCGATGGACCTGGACAGAGAACCCGCCGCGGGCAAAGGCAAGGGAAGGTCGCGGAAGGGGCCGGTCGCCACCTACGTCGTCCCGACGACGACGAATGACGGAGCGATCCGCCTCGCGTCGCAGTCGCAGCCCCCGGCGCCGCTCCAGCCGCGCCTCGAGATCATCGTGGAGGACCAGTCAACGCCGCCGAAGCCGGCGCAATTTGAACCCGTCCCGCCGGGGACAGCGCCGCGGACGGTCAAGGTGGCCTCGTTCAAGCCCGCCGAGCCCACGCGCGCGCCGCTCCAACCGGTCACCCCCGTGAACATCAACGTCCCCGACGACGACGACGACGTTCCCGACGACGATCGGCCGGTGTCCGTCGATGCCGATCCAGAGCCGAAGGTTCGAAAGCTGGTGATGTCCAAGCACGCAGCCCCGGCACCCGCCGAGCCCATCCCCGCCGAGCCCCCCGCTGAGCCCGTTGATGACACCGCCGACGACGCCATGGTCGACGAGATGGCGACATTCCTCACGGAGATGGACGCCGCCCAACCGGAGATGGCCGTCGCGAAGAGGAAGGCTGACGCCATCGCCGCGCCACCGCCCGCCACCGAGCCCAAGAGGCCCAAAGTTCCCGCCATCGCCAGGCCCGCGCCGCCCGCCGTCCTTACCACGAAAACCCCCGCGGGTGGTTCAGTTGACAAGCCCAAGGCTAAGCGCGCGCCGAAGAAGGTGATAGACCCGGACGAGGCGGACGCGAAGATCCGCAAGGAGCACCGCGAGGGCGGCGACCTGAACAAGTGCACGGGGGAGGAGTTCAAGGCTTTCCTCACAAAAGCCGGGGAGAAGCCCAAGGGCGGGCTGTCCAAGATGGCCAAGCCCAAGCTGAGGGAGCTCGTGGACGCCGTCCTGGCCAATTCGCAGTGAGTGAGTTCACCACAGTACGTACGATGAAAGCGAGCGAAGCTCGGATACGATTAGACGCTTTACCGTTAACGCAGCAATACATTTCAAAAAATTAGATCAAGCAAAGAGCGACGCGAGCTTTTCTGAGTGTTCCGCGGAGAGAGCCTTGGACGGGTTGGCGTCCAGGTGTTCCAACACCTCCGGGATGGTATCCTTCGCCTTGGCCAATGCCTCGTCCACCCGCGCGGCAGCCTCGTCCGCGTTCATGTTCTTGAGGAAACCCTTCTGAAGCGCGAAGAGACCCACCGTCTGCGCGCTGAGCGGCGCCGTCTCCCCGGGCCTCTGCCTGAGCACGCCCCTGATCGCGGAGGACCTGTTCCTCATCTGCACCTTCTCGTCGCCGTTGTTGCCGAACGCCTGCATGTCGTCAGCCTGCATGACGTCCAGTCGCAGCTGCATCATGTCGAGGGACTTGAGCGGTCCCGCCGCACCGGGGGTACCGATCCTGGACACGCTATCCTTCACGCTGATGCCCCACCCGTTGGACTCGCTGAAGTTCTCAACCATCACCTGGCCGTCGGTGATGCTCATGAACTCCTCCACGAGGGACCTATGTTGCGTGTACCCATCCTCCGGTCGCTTCGCCGACGCCTCAGCCTCACGATCCCGCGCCGCCTCGGCAGCCGCGTTCCTCTTCTTCTCCAACGCGGCGGTGATCTTCGCCTGCATCTCCGGACGCATCTCATCGAAACCCGCGGGCAGCTGCAGGGTCACGCCCGTGCCCTCCGCGCTGCCCACCGCGCCGCTGTCCTTGTTGCTACCCTTCCTGCCCCTGTACGCACCCTTCTCGTGGTACATGACCCCGAGCAGGGTGAGGGACCCGCCGCCCAAGGCGTCGGACATCCTCGCCACCCGCTGCAGCGTGTTACCTAGGAACCGTCTGCGCTCGGCGAGAATCGCGTTGATGATCATACCCTCGTACTCCACCATCTTCTCCTCGTCGACGATCCCGTCGGGGTTATCGAGCTGCGGAGATAGCCTCGCCATGTCCTTGGTGAACTCGACGAGTCCCGTGAAGTCGTCGAGGACGAGGAGCACGTCCTCGCCGTTGGCCCTGGCGCCCTCGGCGACGGCGAACGCGGCGCAGGTGGCCGCGTACCTCTCCACGAGCGACGCGTCACCGTCCACGGACACCACGGTGGTGTGGTCCATGGCCCCCGCCGCCCTGAGCTCCTCGACGGCGGCCACACCCCCGTCCTCGGCGGCGGCTCCGGTGGCGCCGTAGACGCATCGGATGCCCGAGGCGGCTTGCGCTGCGATGGCGTTGACGCCCAGCTGCGTCAGGCCGGTGCCCGGCTCGCCCGTGACCAGCATGCACTGCCCGCGGCCGAGGGGCGTGAGGATGTCGAGCGCCTTGATCCCGGTGACCAAGGGGGTGTTTATGGGTTTGCGGTCCTCGACGCCGGGGGATTCGCGGAGTAGGGCGCGTTCTTTCCCTTCGCCGGCGGCGAGGTCTCGGTCGGGTCCTCCGGGGGCGTCGCCGCCGTCCATGGGCTGGCCGAGCGCGCCGATCCACCGGCCCTTGAGGGTATCGTCAGTGGGCATGCGGAAGATTTGCTTCCTGAGCACCTCAACGGCATCCCCGGGGGTGACGGCGACGCCGGAGGCGGCTCCGACGGATGGGGCACCCCCCGCGCCCTGACCGGCGGCGTACATGAGCGCGAACGTCTTGGGCTCGCGGTGGGAGATGATGAAGCCCTCCGCGGCGTCGCCGAGGCGGATGAGCGTGCCCGGGGGAACATCCGCGCCGACGCCGCTGAGGACGGCGAGGGGTCCCTCGACGGCGTGCACCAGCGCGGGGCCGCGCGTGAAGACCTGCTCCTCCGGGGGCTCGATCTCGGCGGTCGCGGTGGAGACCGCCCTGGGCGCGGCGAGGCGCCTTCCGAGCTGGGAGATGCCGGGGCGGGCGGGCGCGTAACGCGTGAGCGACACGACGGTCGATGACGCGTGACGGGTGGACCGTCTCGCGACGGCCGCGAAGAGCGACGCCGGGCTCATCAAGGAGACGCCGGCGGTGGGCATCCAGGCGAGAGAATAAAGGTCCGAAAGCGCGTGGAAAGGTGTTCCTCTCCTGACCTTTGACGGCGAGGCGCGAGCGCGTGGGCTTGAACCGCCGGGCGAGCACACGCGACTGTGCGCGGCCGAGGAGAACCGAGCGGGTCTGGTGAGCGATACGTCCACCGGGAGCGGCGTACAGTGAGAACGCGTAAGCCTATCTTCTCCGCGATATATCCGCCGCCCCTGAAAAAGGACGTGCCAGGCTGTGGAGATAAATTCGCTCCAAGCACTTTTCGGCACGCGCGAGATGCGGCCGGACGCGGACGACGCTTCCGTCTTCGCCCTCGCGGCGATCGCCCTCGCGGCGAACGGCGAGGTCAAGAAGAAAAAGAAGAAGAAGGTCAAGGATAAGGCCGCGGTCGCATCGGAGGGCAAGGCTGGCGGATCCAACTGGGCGGCGCTCAGCACGGTGAGCACCCTCGAAATCATGATGGGAACTTTTCCCAATCCCCCATCGCGCCCGCCGAGCACGGGCGCGACCGGCCCCCGTGTCACCCTGACGGCATTCGCGCGACACCGAGCTGACCTCGATACCCTTTCCCCCATAAACTCACAGAAAATCGGCGCGGGAAAGAACCCAAAGGCGAAGCGCAAGCGCGAGGAGCGCGAGGCGGCGGCGGCGGCGGGCGAGCGCTCCGGCCTCCCCCGAGGAGGGATCCCCCACGCGGTGGACCCGACCAAGCCGAAGAAGCCGATGCCCACCGGCAGGAACACGGCGCTGACGGATACCATCGCGATGGACTGCGAGATGGTGGGCGTGGGCGACGACGGCAAGCGCAGCATCCTCGCGCGCGTCTCCGTCGTCAACGAGGATGGCAACGTCGTGCTGGACACGTTCGTCGCGCCCACCGAACCCGTCGCCGACTACCGCACCAGGGTATCCGGCGTGCGGCCTCAGGACCTACGGGGCGCGCCGCCGTTCAAGGAGATCCAGCGCAAGATGGCGGACATACTGAGGGGACGTGTCTTAGTGGGACACGCGCTCAAGAACGACCTGCGGGTGCTCCTGTTGGACCACCCGAGGCGACAAACCCGGGACACGGCGCTGTACCGGCCCCTGACGCGGCCGCTGCGAGCCAACGAACGCGCGCAAGACACCGGGATCGCGCGGGGCCGGGGGAGCAGGTCGCTGAAGGAACTGTGCGCGCAGCACCTCGGGCTGGAGATCCAGGGCGGCGAGCACAGCTCCGTGGACGACGCCAGAGCCGCGCTGCTGCTCTACCAGGCGAACCGGCGCAACTGGGAGAGGGATTTCGCGGCGCAGAGTGGCGGAAAGGGGAAAGGTACGTCGGGAGGTGGTTCTAACATCAAGGCCAGGGACGACGACGACGAGCCGCCACGACCGACGAAGCGCGGCAAGAAGGCTGGGAAGAAGGGCGGCGACGACGACGTCGGTGCAGGTGGCGGTTTGGCGAGGCTGGGAAAGGCAGTCAATCTATTTTCACGCTGACCCCTCCACGCATCAGCCACCGCGCTCGCCGGGGTCTGGCAGTCCATGAGCGCGTTGCAGTTGGGGCGGGCGGGGACGTTGTCGTGGAGATATTTTTTGGACGGGAAGAGCCCCGTGGCGGTGGGTGAACGCGCGTCAAAGGTGAACACGGACGAGGCGGGAAAGGAGAACGGGGAATAGATTTCGTCGATAGCTAGATTGTTCCCATTTCATCGGAGGTGCTCTGCGTATCTCTCGGCGTATTTCTCCCACCCTGGGCACTTGTTATCCACCGCGTACTGCAGGCAGTCCCAGTGTTTTTCTTGGGCGGCGTGGTAGCACGTGCCGGAGTACCAAGGGCACCCGTTCTCGTGCAAGTACTTGAGAACGAACAGGTGTCCATTATTGGCTGCGTGAGCGCACATGCCCGAGTTCCAATAACGGTTGTTCTCTCGCGCCCACTTGAGCAGTCTTACACTCCCCCGGGAAGCAAAGTAGTCGCATACGTCCACCCACACTTTACCAAGAAGTCCAACGACTCTCTCGTAGGGCAGAGACAGAGCTTCGTCGTTGTCCAGCAGGCCTGTGACACGAGTAGTCCACGTCCAAAAATACATGTGCGGGAACGCGCCCCAGTCAAACTTGAGAGGGTACGCAGCGGCAGGCTTGGAGGCGTCCCTCCACAACTTGCTCACCAGCGAGAGGTTGAAGCGGGTCTTGACGCACTGCACGTGGGAGAAGACCACGGTCGCGATATCCAAGTTGGGATCGAAGGTGGGACGGTACGCATCGATCACATGTTCGCCGTTCCTGAGCTGCATGGCGGCGGTGCGGGGCGAAGAGTGAGGCGTCGTGGCTTTTGCTGCTTGAAGCTCTCGAAAAACAAGATCTTAGACTGTCTAGGCATTTAGTTTTGAGATATTTCCTCGTGTCGTATGGCCATGTAGTTGTCTCTAACCCTAAATAGAATTGTTGAAATTTGGCTGTTCAAACCGCCTGAGAAGTGACGAGGCGTGCCCAGAGAGTCAGGCGCGCCCGGGACCATGGGCACCGCCGAGGTTTTGACCAACGCCGGGGGCGATGGCCTGAAGAGCTACTACAGGGCCAAGATTGAGGAGTATGAGGTGGCCGTCAGGGACAAGACGCAGAACCTGCGTCGTCTGGAGGCGCAGCGCAACGAGCTGAACCACAAGGGTGCGTCCCACCCTCCGACCCAGATCCGGTCAGATCTGGCGCATCGGAACCGCGCGCGTCGCGCCCGTTCGCGGGTCCGGTCGGGCGATGCGCGCCCGTTCAACGCGTCCGTGAACCACACGCGGAGGATGCGCGCGCCGTCGACGGACCCGCGCCGTCACCCATCGCCCCGAGACCCGCCTAGGGTTGGCCCGTTTCAACTTTTTCCCATCATCACCACTTACGCCCCCTCTTCCTTTCGTCTCGCAGTGAGGATGCTGAGGGAGGAGATCCAGCTGCTGCAGGAGCCCGGATCCTACGTGGGTGAGGTGGTCAAGGTCATGGGGAAGACCAAGGTTCTCGTCAAGGTACGAATCGATCCTTCCCATCGCGCTCACCCGTGCACGCGACCGCCGAGGCGTCGCGTCGCGTCCGCGGATCCTTTTTTCATCCCCGGCCCAACGTTCGCCCGCGACGATGTGCTCTGACACTATTTTCCCCACACTCCGCCTCCCCACACCACTCAGGTGCATCCCGAGGGCAAGTACGTCGTGGACGTGGCGAAGGACATCGAGATCGAGAAGCTCAAGACCGGTGAGCGCGTCGCGCTGAAGAACGACTCGTACTCGCTCCACCTGGTGCTGCCCAGCCTGGTCGATCCGCTGGTGTCGCTGATGAAGGTTGAAAAGGTGCCCGACTCAACCTTTGACATGATCGGCGGCCTGGACCAGCAGGTCAAGGAGATCAAGGAGGTTGTCGAGCTGCCCATCAAGCACCCCGAGCTGTTCGAGTCCCTCGGCATCGCTCAGCCCAAGGGTGTGATCCTGTACGGTCCCCCGGGTACCGGAAAGACGCTGCTCGCCCGCGCGGTGGCGCACCACACCGACTGTTGCTTCATCCGCGTCTCGGGTTCCGAGCTCGTGCAGAAGTACATCGGCGAGGGTGCCCGGATGGTGCGCGAGCTGTTCGTGATGGCCAGGGAGAACGCGCCCGCTATTCTTTTCATGGACGAGGTTGACTCCATCGGTAGCGCGCGCGGCTCGGGCGGCGGGGACTCTGAGGTGCAGCGCACCATGCTCGAGCTCCTCAACCAGCTCGACGGCTTCGAGTCGAGCAACCAGATCAAGGTGATCATGGCGACGAACCGCCTGGACATCCTGGACAGCGCCTTGCTCCGCCCGGGACGCATCGACCGCAAGATCGAGTTCCCCAACCCCACGGAGGACAGCCGCGTGGATATCCTCAAGATCCACTCGAGGAAGATGAACCTGGTGAGGGGCATCGACCTCAAGAAGATTGCGAGCAAGATGGGAGGCGCGTCGGGGGCAGAGAGCAAGGCGGTGTGCACGGAGGCGGGCATGTTCGCGCTGCGCGAGAGGCGCGTCCACGTCACCCAGGAGGACTTCGAGATGGCGGTGTCCAAGGTGATGCAGAAGGACAGCGAGAAGAACATCTCCGTCGCCAAGCTCTTCACGTAGGACTACTGTGGCTCGTGTAATAAACTCAGACTTTTACCGATTTTCACAAAACTTGTGCTAATAAAACCTTCACGCGAGGGCGGCGGTGTACGCGTCCCAGCCAGCCTTGCGGTACTCCGCGGCGGCTGCGGCCGGGTCGGATGCCCTGTAGATCCCGCGTCCCACGATGATGACGTCGGAGCCGCACTCGCCGATGACCCTCTCCGGGGTGTTGTACTGCTGGCCCATGGCGTCGCCGCCTCCGCCGAGCTGCACGCCGGGGGTCATCTGCACCAGCCCCTTGCTCCACTCCGCCTTCCAGGCGCTCGGCCTGGTGGAGATGAAGCCCATGACAAAGTCGGGGTGCTCCGCCGCCATCTTCACCGCCGCCTCGGTGTACGCGCCGTTGGCCATGGTGCCCTTGGAGGACATCTCGGCCAGGAGCAGCAAACCGCGGCCCTTCGGAAGTCCGACGGATTTGAGCCCGTCGATGATGCCCGACCCGGGGACGATGTGCGCGTTGGTGATGTGCGACCAGTCGGCGATCTTGTGCACGCCGCTGCCGTACTGGCCCACCACGGTGTTGCCGATGTCGGCGAACTTGCGATCCTCGAAGATCATGAAGTCGTGCTTCGCGGCGAGCGCGAGGAGCTTGGCGCCGAAGGAGTCGTCAAAGTCGGGGTAGAGGTCGCAGTGCGTCTTGAGGATGCAAATCTCCGGTCCGAGCTTGTCGGCGAGCTCGATGAGCTCCGCGGCGGTGGCCACGTCCGCGGCGACGCAGAGGTTGGTCTTCTTGGTCTCCATCAGGTTCCAGAGGTCCTTGGCGCACTGGTTGGCGGTGAGCTCGGCGCGGGCGGCGTAGGGGAGGCGCTTGGGGGTCTCCGCCGCGCCCATCTCGTTGCCGCTGGCGTTGGGGCCGGTCTGGTTGGCGGCGATGAACGCCTTGACGTCCTGGACGAGGTCCGCGGACATCTTACCCTCCTTCTCGAGGGTCTTGAGCACCCTGGAGAGGGGGAGGACGGCGTGGAGGCGGAGGTTGTTGCTCTCGAGCCTGGCCTCGCCGCCTTGCTCGCGGTCGATGAGAACGACGACATCCTTAACCTTGAGGCCAACCTGGTTGAGGGGCTCGACGGTCTCCATGACGGAGGCACCGGAGGTGACGAGGTCCTCGACGACGAGGCAGGTCTGTCCGGCGGCGAAGGCGCCCTCGATGGCCTTCTTGGTTCCGTAGTCCTTCACCTCCTTGCGCCTCATGAGCATGGGGCAGTCGTTGTTCAGGCTCATGCACGTCGCGATGGGGAGGGCGGTGTAGGGCACGCCGCACATGTTGTCGAACTCCGCGCCGTTCGCCTTGAGCACGTCCCACATGCACCCGGCGACGGAGGCGAGCACGTCGGGGTAGGACACGATCACCCGGAGGTCGATGTAGATGGGGCTCATGATGCCGGACTTGAGCTTGAACTCGCCAAACTTGACAGCCTCGATCTCGTGCAGGCGCAGGATGAGGGCGTCGATCTTGTCCTCGTTGACGGCCATGGCTCTCGGTCGGTTCAGTGAGGACGATACGCGGACGGTGCGTGTGCGGTAGGCGCGGGCTCGGGTTGAGCGAGCGGCGGTGGTGAACGAGGGGCTCGCGTGTGTCGCGCACCTCATGCAGTGGGCGGCGGCGAATAGCTTTTCATCAGTTTGAAAACTCGACAAAGATCGGCGGCACATCGAAGTATTTCCGTATTTCCTCCGTATGCATTTGTGGTATTGATCTTAACCATAATTAAACACCCTTGTTTCTGACTGGCCTTGTGTGGTTTGCCGTTTCCTCGGACCCGACGACACGCAACTTCAACCACGAGACGCTAACAACGCCCACTTCGTCCGCCCGCATGGCCACGCGCGAGGCTTCCCACGCCGGTTCGTGGTACTCCTCGGATCCATCGCGTCTCTCCCGGGAGCTGGACGGCTTCCTCGACGCCGCCGGGACGCACGGGAGCACTCCACGCGCGCTCATCGTCCCGCACGCCGGGTACTCCTACTCGGGTGCAGCCGCGGCGTGGGGGTACAAGAACGTCGACGCCCGGGCCGGGATCAAGCGCGTGTTCCTCCTCGGTCCGTCGCACCACGTCTTCCTCCGTCGGTGCGCGCTGAGCAAGTGCGCCACGTACGCCACCCCGCTCGGAAACCTCGCCGTGGATACAGGCATCTACGACGAGCTACGCGCCACCGGGCACTTCGTCGACATGGACGTCGACGTCGACGAGGCGGAGCACTCCCTCGAGCTCCACCTCCCGTACATCTTCAAGTGCTTCGAGGTGGAGGAGTCCGAACACCAACGACCGACGCTGGTGCCCATCATGGTCGGCTCACTCAGCCAGGAAGCGGAGGCGACGTACGGAACGATACTGGCCCCGTACCTGGACGACGACGCAAACTTATTCATCGTGTCCAGCGACTTTTGCCACTGGGGCGAACGGTTCGGGTACCGGCCGTGGGACGAACACAGGACAGACGTGCGGGTACACCAGCAGATCGAGGAGATGGACCGAGCGGGGATGCGGATAATAGAGAGCAAGGACGCCGACGCGTTTGCGGCGTACCTGAAAAAGACGGGGAATACCATCTGCGGCAGGCACCCCATCGGCGTGCTGCTGCAGACGTTACGTAAGAGCGGTGGGTTCGATAAGACCCGGGTGGAGTTCACGAGGTACGAACAGAGCAGCGCGGCGATGGGGTGGAACGACAGCAGCGTGTCGTACGCGTCCGCGGTGGTGTTCCGAGACGCGTAGTAAAGGTAGCTAAACGTGGCGATTGACATTTTACAATCCTTGGACTTCTTGAAGAAGCTGTGAAGTGACCTCTGCGCGCCTCCCGCTCCCGGGCTCGGTTTCGCGCGCTTGACCCCACCGGGCTGAACAGTGGTGGGCGTCGTTTCACCCAGCCGTTTCTCCCCGACGGTATCGTCCTTGCCCTCGGCGGGCGAGTCTCGTTTGACAGGGGAGTCTCCTCGTTTGTTGGCCGCCGCGCTGAACAGTTTCACGACGTCGCCCGCGTCCTTCTGCGCTACCCTCTTGGTCCGCTCGCAGCAGGACGGATCCTCGAAGTCCCCTTTGTTGATCTTGGTGCTCACCGGGTACCACTTCATGTCCGTTTCGCCGTACGGCTTCAGCACACTGGAGTGGTCGTCGTGTGATCCCTCGAGCCACGCGGCGACGTCCGTTTCGGTCCGAAGCACGGCTGGCATCCTGTCGTGTAGCCATCGCAGGGGCTTGGACGCCGTCACGGTGATTATGGTCACCGTGACGAGATCCCCGCCGTCGCCGCCTTTCCATCGATCGTACAGCGCCGCGCAGCGAAGCACGTCGCCCTCGGACTCGCCGCCACCGCCGTCCAGGTGGAGGTAATACGGTTGCTTTACCTGCGAAGCACCGGCTTTTTCCATCGACCACTCATAAAACCCGTTGAGCAGCACCACCCCTCGACGGCGCTGGAGGAGCCGGCTGAACACGCCCTTCTCCGCGATCGTCTCGCTCCTCGCGTTGAACATCCTGTAGAAGTCCACCTTCGCCGCTTTGTCCGTGTACGACGGCACGAGCCCGAACCTCATGGTCTCCACCACTCGACCGCTCGATGACGTCTCACCCGGACCGGCTACCCTGAGCACCGCGAGGGATGCGCCGGGTGAAGCGTTATATCGGGGCGTGTATTGCTCACGGTTCACCCACGGGACATCCGCCGCGACCTGGTCGGCCCCGAGGGTGGACCTCACCCTGCCGCACATGACGAGTGCGTGACACGTCACTGTGAAGAACTGGAAAACCAAGAATTCTTTTACTTTGTCTGTAACTCACTGTGGCGCTACGCTATTGGGCCCAGTGGAAAGACGGCGTCGCCCCGTGCCAGTTCTCCACGTTCACCCGCAGCCTCTTCACGCACGGGCTCACGTCCACGTCGTCGCACCGTAGCCCGTCGAACTTCTCCGCCGTGCTGAGGCTCCACACCTCCTTCATCTGGTCGTAACACCGCGGCCACTTGGGCCGGTTGGGCCTCACCGCGAACGTGCTCACCTCCCCTATGTGCTCCATCAGGTTCCACTTGTACACCAACACCTTCCGTCCCAGCGTGTGCGACCTCACGTCTTCACGCTTCCCCTCCACCCACTCGCGCCACAGTATATCCGGCGGTTGCCTCGACACGTGCGTCGCGAGATACTCGGCAAACGGATTCAGATCAACCCGCCGCATCACCACCCCGTTCATGCCGTAGCTGAACCGAACCCCGAGCCACTGTGGGTACACGGCGTCCGCCTTATCCACCAAGTAAGTCAGCGCCTGCATCGTACCCTCGCACGACCGAAAGTCATCCTCCATGAACATGAAATAGGAAGCCGACGCCGCCGGGCCGGTGTCGCTCGCGGCGACGTCCAGGAGCGTGGCGAGATCCGCCGTCTGCTGCCGCACCGCGTGCCCGGGTATGTTCCCGGGGTTGTGAAGGTCGTTGGGATCCGGTTTATTCGGCGTCGGGTCCCCGTACGTCCCGGGGCTGTCCACGAACTGGAGGTAGGCGGCGGCTTTGGCGGCGAACTCGTCCTCCGTCGCGGAGCCTTTTTCGAATCGCGCTCGGACCTTGTCGAAAACCTCGTGCCGCCCGGGCTTGGTGTTCATGACGACGACGCGGACCCTGCGGAACAGCGGGTGGTGCGTGCCGTCGGTCTCGGTCTCGTCCGGGAGCTCGTCCAGGAGGGTCTCGAGGGTCTCCGTGAGGTAGTCGGCGTCTCCCGCCCTCGGCGCGGTGGGCACGCCGACGACGAGCCATGGATCGGTCACCGCGCCGATGGACTTGCCCGCGCTGGAGCCCCCGCGCCGGGCCTTGCGCATCTTCTTCCCCCGCGCTGCCCACGCGTCCGTGTCCTCGTCGCCGTCGCCGAGGTGTCGGTCCTTTCGTACCCGACGCAGGTTCTGGCCCGATCGCGTGAGCATCGACTCCATGGCGCGTATGTCCTCCTGCGCGGTGTTCCACGCGTTCTCCGCCAGGTCCATCGCGCCCGTGGGTCGCGCCCGGTCCAGCATCTCCTTCCGGCTCATCCACCCGTCGGTAGAGTACCGACGCGTCGGAACCCGTCTCGTCGCGCCGGGTGTCGAATCCCCCCGACCGAACAGCATCCAGTACAGGAGAGCCACCAACGCGAGGTTGGCGAGCACCAGCCGCGCGACGCGCCGGGTGTCCTTACGTTTCTGCTTGCCCGCGACGCCGGGACCCGCGCCGCGCGTCGTGCGGCGGGAGCGCCCCTGCAGCTCGCTGGGCAGCAGGGGCATCCGAGCAGGGGCGTGCCGATCTAAGTGACGAAACAACTTTACATTTGGACGGAGGCGTTCAAAGTGTGTCAAACTCGGAATCAAAAGCGTCAGTGGCGAGAGGGACGGGACTGTGAACTCTGCGTAAACTCTCGCTTGGAGCCATTACATGTATGCTATGTACACACAACGCTGTGCTACTATCGGAGTGGGGATAGCCACCCCGCCCTCCGTGCCTTAATAACGCCAACCTCCGCCCGGCAACTCGCCGCCCTCTCGCTGCCGCACCGAACCCTATGAGAAAGAATCAAAGAATACCTTCAGCGCATCCACGCTTACAGCTTCACCTCAATCTCCACGCCGGCGGGGAGCTCGAGGCTCATGAGGGCGTCGATGGTCTGCGCGGTGGGCTGGTGCACGTCGATGAGCCTGTGGTGGGTGCGGGTCTCGAAGTGCTCGCGGGAGTCCTTGTTGACGTGGGGGGAGCGGAGGACGCAGTAGATGCGGCGCTTGGTGGGGAGGGGCACCGGGCCGGAGATGGAAGCCTCCGTCGCGGTGGCCGCCTCGATGATCTTGTCGCACGCAGCCTTCATGTGGTTAACCTCGAAGGACTTGAGCCTGATGCGGATCTTCGCCGCAGCCACGGAAGCCTGGAGAGGGAGGAGGGCGGGGGATGGAATGTGAGAATTTGCACCGCAGCGACGCGCTTTTCAGTGGAGCCGACGAGATGCCGTCCCGACGCCGCCGGACCAACGCCGCGACGACGCCGACGCGACGCTTTCCCATCGCACGCGACGATGCCAACGTCTCAAACGGGGTATTCTCAATCGCGTAATCGATTCGATGGGTTCGGGGACTCACCGCTTCCGCGCGGACCGAGAAGGCAGCGCGCACCGGCGCGCGGGCAGCCTGAGAGCGAGGAAGTGGATAAAGGATAAATCAGGCGACTGCGCGACGACGGAGGAGGCGGGTGCGACGCGTGCGACCGACGCGGTGGGAGATGTGGGGCGGAAATCGACGCTTCGATGTCGCCCGGTATCGCCGCCGCGCTCTGAAACCGAACGATGGGCCACTCGGGGAATGGAACGGCGCCTTTCGGGGGCCGGCGTCCTCGCGAGTTCCTGCCACGTCGCCCATAAGAAAAAAAAGCCGGTTGCAATCCCGACGGGAATTCAGCCGCGAGGGGTGTTCCGTGCGACACTCACCGCCTTGCGCGCGGTAACACCGTTACCCGCCACACCACGACGAGCCGAGAGGCTCGCCGTCGACACCATACCAGCGCAAGAAGACGCCATTTTGTGCTTGTTTCGGGCACGAAAGTGATTGCAAACCCTATGCTCGAAAACCTGAAGTACCGAAGTCTCATATTTTTAGTTCGTCGAGATTTGGGTATGTCCCGCGTATGGCTTCACGGTCAGGATCGCCGCGAATCGGTTCGGGGCTAAACCATAAATAGTAAAAAGTACACACGATTCACAGTCACACTCTCTTTCGGAAAGAAGTTTCGGCAACCTTGCGCGTCTGCGCGACACCCGCATCTTCGTCTCTCTCGGTCGATATAAAATATGTATTGTGTACAAGGTCCGGCTAAGACACGCCGCCTGGGTGTCAGTATCAGTCGTACGCCCCGTAATCCCCGCTCATGCCCGCGTCGAGGTCGGCGTCCATGTCCTCATCCGGGTAAAAGTCGGCGCTTCCCCCCATCATCCCACCCCGCGCCCCAACCTGCGCGTCCCCGGGCCTGTGCTTGGCCTCGTCCACTGTGGCCATGAGCTCGTCGAGGTTTTGCATCTGGTTCGGGTCCGGCCCGTCGTTGACCACCGCGTTCTGCAGCTCCGCCGGTAGGTTGCGCTGGAACCACGGGTGCTGCTTGATGCCCGCGATGTTCAGCCTGTGCACCGGGTCCAGGACGAAGATGCGCTTGGCCAGGTCCTTGCACTCCTCGCTCAGGTTCAGCGCGGCCGGGAACGCGTACTGCACGCCGCGGATCCGCATGATCGTCTTCCGGAAGTTTCTGGCATCCGCCGGGTCCTCGAAAGGGTACCCCCCGACCACCATGACGTACAGCGTGACCCCGCACGACCACACGTCCGCGGCTTTACCGTCGTACGCCTTGCGGGACAGCACCTCGGGGGCGATGTACGCGGGGGTACCCACCGTGGACTTGGGCTCCGAGTCGATGAGCGAGTGCTTCGAGTAGCCAAAGTCGCAAATCTTCAGCCTGGGAACCTCCCCGCCGTCCAGGAGGGTGTTCTCGAGCTTCAGGTCGCGGTGCGCCACGCCGTGCGTGTGGCAGTACTCCAGCCCGCTGACGAGCTGCTGGAAGAAGAACCTGGCCTCGTCCTCGTGGAACCTCCCTTTGCTGCAGATGCGGTCGAACAGCTCGCCCCCAGCCGCGTACTCCATGACGATCGCGAGGTGCGTGGGCGTGAGGAGCACCTCGACGAAGCGGATGATGTTCGGGTGGTCCAGCAGGCGGTGATTGACCAGCTCGCGCTTGACGTTCTCGTCGATCTTTTCCCCGCGCTCGATGTACTTGATGGCGAAGAGCTGCCCGCTCGCCCTGTGCCGCATCAGCTTGGCGGTGCCGAAGTTGCCCTGGCCGAGGGTCTTGACGTCCAGCGGCTCGTACTTGGCATCGTGCGCGCCGGTGGAGATGGGCGTGGGGGGCATGGTTTAAGGCGTGCGATCCGAGCCCCGACGTAAACGCGAGTGCGCGATACGTTCAAGCCTGGAGACGACCACCCCTGGAGCGTAGTGTGAGCGCCTTACGTCCCCCTGGGCTTTTGGCAAAAGGTGCAGACGACGGACGGAGAGGGACGGGTCGCGAAGGGATTCTTCCACGGTGACCGGCTGACAGTGATTTATCGTGGGGCTACCAAAGTGTAATTGCGGTTTGGGTCTATTTATTTCGTCTTGACTGGTTATTCAGTCTCACATTCGTTGTTGTTCCCACAAATCGAGAGAGCACACCACGCTATGGGGCCTTCGGCCGGTCCGAGGATCACGCTCCACGGGCTGACCCGCGCGAGATCCACCCTGGAGGACTTCGTCTCTTCGTACTTCATGTTCCACGGCCTCGACCCGACCAAGCCGACGGACGTCTTTGCACACCTCCCCGCGCTGGCCTTCACCGAGGCGGTCATATACGAGCTCGATGACGCGAACGAGGATGTCCAGTACGGGGAGACGGACATGAAGGACGTGAAGGACACGTTCGAGAACCTGATGCGTAGGTTGGAGGAACACTTCGGCGAGGAACACTTTCGTTTCGTCGAGACGCCACTGCGACGTGAGCTCTCGCAGGGCTTGGAGTACTGGGAGTTGGAGAGACGGTTGGGCCCGATGCTCGCCGCCGGGACGAGGTTAACGGACGAGGACATGGCCCACAGCCTGGACGCGGTCAAGAAGAAGAGCTTCGATTACAGGGCCCTGAACCTTGTGCTGCTCGCGTCGGTGCGTAAGCGACGGAAGGAGGCACGCGACGAAGAGACGAGGCGTCGAGGAACGAATCATCACGTCAATACGGAAACGCATCTAAACGCATCCGCGACCGCGTCCGAAGAACACGTGGCGATCCTCCGCCACGTCGACGATGTCCCACACGGACACTTCCTCGCCGCGTCCGAGCTCCTCGTCGAGCTCTCCGACGACCTGTACGACTACGAAGAGGACGTGGCGTCCACGGCGTTCAACTTTTATCGATGCGTCGTTAACCATAGCGGAGCGGAGGCGGCGCCCGCGGAGATGGCGAAGGTGATCCAAGCCGCCGAGAGGGAGTACACGCGGCTGGATGATCAGCTGGGTCGTGAGAACCCGGAGCTGGCGCGGCGGTACCGGGAGAGGTGCGCGGAGGCGACGAGCGAGGGTCTCCCGGGCAGGCAGGTGAGCGGGGAGCCCACGGGGGCTCACGAACAGCATCCGAGACTGGGAAAGTGGGAGATACCCGCGCCGATAGCGGATGAGCGCGCGTATAGAGAGGAGGTGATGAAGACGAGGAGGGAGATGGAGTGAACATCTCTCCACGCCGGGTGAACTCAAAATCTAGCTAGTAGCTTAGCGTAGCTTTCCGCGGAACAGCGACCAGGAAAAGTGACACTTGCTGTGAGCTTTTTCTCAGTTCCTGCCGGGAGAATTCTGGAGAAAGATCGTTCCTCGGGTTCCTCACAACACACAGCGCCGCTGATCAAACACCTCGATCGAACAGCGCAATCGTCACCATGGGAAAGGCACCCGCGGAGATGACCGTGGCGGTAATCAAGAAGGAGCTCGAGGCCAGGGGCCTCGACACCAAGGGGCTCAAGGCCGTGCTCGTGGCTCGCCTGGAGGAGGCGTTGGCCGGTGACGCGACCGGCGATGCGGCCCCCGCCGCCGAGCCCGCGGCGCCCGAAGAGACGCCCGCGGAGGAGCCCAAGCCCGAGGTGCGCATACACCCGCCTCGATCGTTTCCCCCAATCACCCCAGGAGCGGCTCGATCGCCCCGGGAGCCCTCGGATCGCCCGCGCAAAACCCAACGATTCCCACCGCCAGCCGACGATTAATCATCCCCAATTCTCCCCCGCGATCTCAGGAACCCGAGCCCGAGGCTCCCACTGCCGCCGCGCCCGAGCCCGATGCCGCCGCGCCCGCGGAGCCCGAGCCCGAGCCCGCCGCGCCTCCCGCTGACGCCGAGCCCGATGCCGCCGCCCCCGCCGCGGCGGCAGCGATTGACTTTGAGGCCATGAAGGCCAAGGCGCAGGCCATCGCCGACAAAGCCGCGGCCATGTCCGGCGGCGACGACGACCGCGGCGTCAAGCGCGACCGCGAGGGCGACGACATGCTCCCCCCCGACGCCTTCGAGAACCCCGCGCAGCGCCAGCGCACCTCCGGCTTCGACGCGCCCCCCGCCGAGGGAGCCGCGCCCGAGGGAGCCGCGCCCCCCGCCCCCGAGGGAGCCGCCGGCCCCGGCGGGGAGGCTCCTCCGATCACGCTCCAGACCGCCGGCCACGAGGGCCGCATCATCGGCCGCGGGGGACAGAACATCATGAGGATGCAGGACACGTACCAGGTACGGATCCAGGTCAAAAAGGACCAGGGCGTCACCGAGGTGTCCGGCGCCGGCGCCGAGCAGTGCGCCGCGGAGATTCGCACCATCATGGAGACCGCCAACGCGGCGCTGGCGTCGGGAGGATCCGGGTACGTCGCCGGCGACTCGCAGCCTGTCGCCGGCGGGGCGACCAGGATCGTCCCCTGCGCGGGCGTGGAGTCCCGCATCATCGGCAAAGGCGGACAGAACATCCGCACTCTTCGCGAACGGACCGGTGCGCAGATCAAGGTGAGGAACGATACGCGCGACTGCGAGATCACCGGGCCCCAGCACGCGGTGGACGCCGCGGCGGCGGCCATCGAGGAGATCATCAACAACTTCAACACCACGGGCAGCGCCGGGCCGGGGCCGGGCGGCGGCGGCGGCGGCGGGCGAGGCGGCGGCGGCCAGGGCTACGGCCAGGGCTACGCCCAGCCGGGCGGCTACCAGCAGCAGGGAGGCTACGGCGGCGGGTACCAGCAGCAGGGCGGGTACGGCGGCGGGTACCAGCAGCAGGGCGGGTACCAGCAGCAGGGCTACCAGCAGCAGGGTTACCCCCAGGGCGGCTACGATCAGGGTGCGCAGTACGGGGGCTATCAGCAGCAGGGCGCCGCTTACGGCGGCGGCGGCGGCGGCGGACCCGCTCCCACCGGCGCGTCCGGCCTGCCCTCCGGCTGGCAGGAGCTGAGCGCGAACGGCCAGGTGTACTACTGGAACACCGAGACCAACGTGACCCAGTACGAGCGCCCGCAGTGAGGGAATGCGCGAGGGAGCTCATACGAATATTAACCAGACAATGTACAGACAGGCTTTTAATGATACCGGTAACTCCATCTTATTATTTCTCGCTCCTTCTCATCACATCTCCTGTTCTTGCTCCCGCGCCCACTCATCCGACATTGCGGTGCCCATGCGGTTGACGAGCCCGCTGAGCGGGTTGAGGCTCAGACCCGCGGGCCTCTCCTTGAAACTCGCTCCGCCCTCGGTTTCGACCCAGTACGCCTTCTTAAGAAAATGTCCGGCGTCCCACTCGAACTGAAGCTCCTTGGATATCTCCCGACCCGCGGACTTGAGCTCCTTGCGCGTGAACCGCGGGTCCTCCTGATCGCCGAACCCGTCCGCCCGCTCCTTCCTCGCCGCGAGCACCACGTTGACCGGGAACTCAACCGGGAAAGTCGTCACCGCCCCGACGACGGCTTCAAGGTTAGCCGCGATCGTCTCCAACCTTCGGCGCTGCACCGAACCGGCCGGGCCGTTGAACAGGTTGATGACTACGCACCCGCCGGGCGCCAACACGCGGTCGCACTTCTCGAGGAAGTCCTTCGATGTGAGGTGCGAAGGGACCTCGCCGGCGCCGTCGAAGGCGTCTAGAAACACAACCGACGCGAGCGGCGCGTCACCGCGCTCCACCGCCCGCGCCGCCTTCTCCATGAACTCCCCGGCGTCCCCCATGCACAGCCCCACGCCGGGCGGGAGGTTCCCCGGCACCGGCTTATCCCCCCACGGCCCGAGAAGCTTGGGCGGGTTCAGCCCGTGGAAACCCCGAACCGCCTCCGCGACGACCGGGTCAATCTCGCACACCTCCACGACGGCGGTTGGAAACTTGCGCGCCATGAACGCGGGTAACGCGCCGGACCCGAGCCCGACGCACACCACCCGCCCGCCGCGCTTCGTGAGGTCGAGGTGTTCGTCGAGCCTGCACATCGCCGCCGCCGCCGCCGCCATGGCTCGGAGGTAAAAGTAACCGAGCACGTCGGTGTCCGCCTCGCCGTCCCGGGGACCCGGAACCGCGGGCTTGAAGCCCCTGACCGCCGTCGATTCGGTGCGACGTCGAGATGATTGATTTTGTCCGTCATCGCCGTCGTCGATGACCACGGCGTCGTTCCAGTTCCCGTGGACGTAGGTGAGTCCCTGCTCGACGTCGTTGAAGCGGAGGGATCTCCACGGTCCGTGCGCGACGACTCGCACCCGGCCGTTGAAGTCGCTCCGCTTGTCGAAGAGGACGACGGGAGGGGATTCGTGCTCGAGGTAGCCGTGCTCGGACCTCATATCGCGTTGCACGGCATCGTTCAATCGTCCGCCGACGTCCCACCAACTGGGATTGGAGGAACGCCCCTTCCGAGGGGACGATCCCTCGGGTGGTCGCTCAGACTTGGAGGATGCGTTGGCGACGAGCGCCCACCGGGTCCGCGCCCGGGGAATCCTGGCCGCAGAGCATCGGTGGGATACGACGCCGCGGAGCATCGAGACGGTCCCCGCGATGGGCGCGGATCGGACCGGACGAACGAGGGGCGAACGATTCGCCCCCGCCCGAGCAACGCTCAATTTGACATCGCCGAGGCGTGGATAAAAAGCTCGACTGAGACTCGCGCGGGACATGCCGCCGGCGCTCGGGAACGCCGGAATCGACGCGGACGACGTTCGTGTCAAAGGCGACGGGCGACCCGGACGCTGCGCGGTGCACGAGTGCGCGCTGAGTGGCGTTTAACCTCCTATAATATTACGTGTGTTCTAAGTTTTATTTGGTTTTTTTTACCTGCTCTGTTCACAGGGTTCGTTGACGTCGCCACGCACGTACCCGAGGGAGGAGGATCATCGCGATAGCGCGACGCGTCACCCCTCGCCTCTCACCACACCCACTTGTTCACCCACCACACCCTCTCTCTCTCTCTCTTCTCTCACTTCCCTCTGCGTATTACGTACAAACTGAGCTCCGATGCGATTTTGTCACCGGTCCCCGTCTCTTCCTTTGCCCTTCGACAATCGACACCACGAGAGCCACGACCCGTCACGCGCGCACGGCGTTGGGACGAAGGTTCTCGATGCCCGTGATCTCGGTCGGCGCGCACCGGTGTTTCTTCGCCGGGTTGAGCGACGACGTAGGAGATCCGGGGGGCGTCCTCTTTTTGGGCGCCACCGCCTGGGCCACGCGACCCATCGGGGTCGAGGGCCCGAGGTTGTTCGTCCTCCGGTAACGGGTGCCACAGGCGTTGCAGAGCATCGGCTTGGACGCGGGACCCCTCCTCCACTGGGGCGAGTCTGCGGATCGAGAGTGGACGGAGCGGGACGATAGAGGTCAGATTCGATTCGTGAAGGACGTGGACGACGCGGGGTGACGGCGCGATCGGGCCGTTCGCGATCGCATCGGCGGTGCGGGGCGTCCCCACGGGGGGAACCGCGCGCGCCATCGGGAAAAAAAGGTTCGGGAGCGCGCGCAAAAAAAAAGCGTGATGAAGGTTCGTGGCGGGGTACGTACCCACGGCTCCGCAGTGGTCACAAGGACCTCCGGGCTTCTGGTAAGCCTGCGGCTGCGTCTTGTAAGCGTGCACGCTCCGATATTCATCGCGCGCGTCGTCCCCGGCGTCGTCGCTGAACTGGGAGTTCGCGTCCCCGTCGCTGAGACCCGTGAAACCCGTCGCATCGTCGAGAACCCGGTGGTCGGGCTCGCTCAGGATGAGCTCCTCCAGCTCGGCGAGTTCGCCGTCGCAGGGGCCGTGACCCAGCCCGTAGGGGTCCAGCTTAACGAGCGAGTACCACTGCTTGTCGGAAGAGCAGTTGCTCTTCGGCCCCATCGCGGTAGCGTGCAGTCCGGCGGTCACCATCTTGCGCTATTCTCCCCGCGAACGCGAAGGCTTTTGTTTTCTCGAAGAGGCGGGAACCGACAACACGCGCGTCCACGAGCTTCGCGGCTGCGCTGGGCGTGCGAGACGAACGAGGTGGAGTTGAACTCCGTTGACCTCACCGATCGCGCTCGGCGTGTGGGCGTTGACACGCGCGGGAGCGGGTATGACCCTTGGCCCGCCCGATGGTCCCGGGACGTGAGAGTACCCGGCTTTTTCCACCACAAAACGGGGGTAAATGACCCATTGAAACTGGAAAAACGTACTCGAAAATCGTTATGCGTTTATAGTCAGAGAACAAGAGCCGAGATATGAGAAATCTTGTCCTGACACGCTGTCAAACATCGAAATAAATATCAACGCTTTTTTGATGGGACACGGGCGAAAAAGGGGATTCACGACTCGAGGAAAAGTCATCTCGGCCATTTCGGCTTCTCCGATGTTCCTCCCTCTTCGATTCGCCTCATGATTGAAACTTCCAATCGTCATCCCCAGCCAGTTGTACTGCTCTTCAACCAGAGAAACCAACCGTCGTCTCGACCAATGAAAATAATCATAATGAAAGTTGGCGTTGACCAAATCCACGTCCCAGGTCCTATGAGGGCATATTACGGTCACGTTCGAATCTATTTCTGGTATCGCCCAACAATCGACCCGAAAATCCGCCCAGCGTTACGGTGGTACCGAAGGGCGAAATACGAAAACTCCTACCGGCTCTCTCTCGATTGAATGAAAATTTACCTGCTGACGCACCGCCCGACATAACGGGACGCGCGGAGGACAGGCGCGTCGGGATAGGTCCCGGTTCGGATCAAGGAGACGACCGGGGAGATGGAGGGTGAGGAGGAGCCGCCGCCCTCGCCGCTGTTTGTCGAGGGCGGAGCGTCGGCGTTCACCTCGGAGCTGGTGCCGACGAGCCGGGTCGATGATGTGGTGGGAGGCCCGAGCGCGCCCGCGTTCCCGCCGATGGGCGCGCCGATGGGTGGGGCGGCGCCGACGCTGGTGCAGCCCACGCTGTTCTCGTACAATGCGAACGATCTCGTGTGGGCCAGGGCGGGCACCAAGGGTAACCAGCCCTTCTGGCCGGTGCGTGAGACTTCAAAAACGTTCACCAAATCCCCTAAAACCTGAGAGATTTCCAAACCGCCCCGCCGGACCCGAACCTGACCTCCGATCCCCCGAACGCTTCTCATTCGCATCGCAGGGACGCATGATCGACGTGATGGAGGCACCCGAGGGTGTCCGCAGGGAGGCGGTCCCGAACAGCGTCTGCGTCCAGTTCTACGGCCCGTCAGCTTCCAAGGGCAGAGACAGGGATTACTGCTGGGCAACCGCCGAGCAGCTCGCGCCCTTCGGATTGAACCTCGCGCTCCTCGAGCAGCAGAACATACCCAAGCGCATGCGACCCACCGCGTACAGGGAGGCGCTCGTCGAGGCCAGGGCACTTTACGAGGAGCACGGGAACAACGTCAGCGCCGTCGTCGCGTTCGACCCGGAGGAAGCCGCGGCGGATGCCGCCGCCGCCGACGACCTCGAGGACGCGGACGCGCCGCGGTGCTCATCGTGCTCCCTCGCGCTCGACGCACCGGGCGGGCATAAGGACACGGGGCGGTGCAGGCTATGCGCCAAGCTGTACCGCGAGGGTCAGTACTGCCCGGTGTGCGACAAGGTGTGGCAGTGGGCCAACTGCCCGGCGATGGTCGGGTGCGACTCGTGCGACTTTTGGGTGCACTGCGCGTGCGACGAGCCCGCCAAGACGGTGATGGCGGCGCAGGAGAGGGGCGACGAGGTCGATTACCACTGCCCGCGGTGCAGGGTCAAGGCTGACGAGGCTGACGATAAACGAAAGGAGAAGGAGGCGAAGAGCGCGGAGAAGGAAGCGGCTAGGCGAGCCAAGCTGGAAACTAAACGAGCGGCCAAGAAGGCGGGCAAGTCCGGGAAGGTCAAGGCGCTCGGCGTGAGCCCGAAAGGAAAGGTGAAGAAGAGGGGCCGGCCGCCGAAATCGCCGGTGGAACCGCCGAATAAAAAAGGTCGACCCCTCGGGAGCGGCAAGTCGCAGGCTTCAATCGCCGCGCGAAAGATCAAGGAACAGATGGGGAACGTGAAGCCTCCGATGAGGCACCCCAAAGCCCCGGGCGGGATCCCGCGTCGTCCAAAGTCCGCGTGGCAGCTCTTCGGCTCCGATTTCTTCAAGCGGTACAAGGTGGAGCACGCGGGCGAGGATATGGACTTTGCGTCGTTGTACAAGATCCAAGGTCAGGCTTGGCGGGACGTGTCCAAGGAGGAGCGAGCCCGGTACGAGCACCTCGCCGCGAAGGAAACCGTCAAGTTCCGAAAGTACAAGCAGCAGCTCGAGGCCAACGGTCTGGCCGTCGACGACCTGCTCAACAACGGCAAGGCTTACGGCGGCCGGAGCCCCAAGCAGAAGCCGGTCAAGGCTGTCAAGGTGAGGCCGTGCGATGCGGAGGCTGACAAGGACGAGATGGACGAAAACGGCAGGCTCGACATGGGCGGCGGCCTCACAAAGGACCCAAAGACGGGTAAAATATACGACTTCGAGGGGAACCCGCTGTTGGGCAAGGAGGCCGAGGCTGCGGAGGCTGGCTGGCGGCCGAGGATGGATCGCCGCGCGTCGCACTGGAGCCAGCACTTCAAGGTTGAGGACATCATGAGCCGACCCGAGCGGGTGGAGGTTGAGTGCAACGGCGTCAGGGCCCATTTCCTGGTCCGCGAGTTCAAGATGCTGTGCCAGTGCAGCCAGTGCAAGGGTCAGGGCAAGCCGCTGTCCGCGACGGAGTTTGAGAAGCACGCGGGGATGGAACAGGCGAAAAAGTGGAAGGCTTCCATCCGCATGATCGAGCCGGCGAGGATGCCGATCGGGCGCTGGCTCGACGGCGGCAAGAGCAAGCGGAAAAGCGCCGCCGCGTCGGTCGACGTCCAGAAGAAGGGTAGGAAGGGCAAGTTCCCCGAGCTCGTGCACGGGAAGAAGAGGAGCTACCAGATGGTTCGCGTGCAGTGGTCCGTGGACAGGTGCGCGGTGTGCGACGACGACCGCGACTTTGACTTTGACCAGCTCGTCACCTGCGACGGCTGCGGCATCTCCGTCCACCAGAGCTGCTACGGCATACCCGAGATCCCCGACGACGCCGTCGGGTTCCTCTGCAACGCTTGCGAGCACACCGGGGGCGACACGTCGGAGACGCCCCTGTGCGTGCTGTGCCCCGTGGAGGGCGGGGCGCTGAAGCCGACCACGAAGCCCAGCGCTTGGTGCCACAGCGCGTGTTGCCAGTGGATCCCCGAGACGACGGTGGTGGACATCGACCGCATGGAACCCATCGACCAGATCGAGACGATCCAGCGCGAGCGGTGGGAGCTGCTGTGTACCGTGTGCAAGCAGCGCATGGGCGCCAAGATCCAGTGCGACGCGCCGGGGTGCTACCTCTCCTATCACCCGCTCTGCGCCCGCGCGGCTGGTCTGTTCATGCAGGCGAACCTGGACGACGACGACGACGATGATTCGCCGTTGCAGATGATCAGCTACTGCCACCGCCACTGCAGGGTGGACACCGAGAGGGCGGCGCTCTACAGCGGCGGCGAGGGTAAATCCATCGGCCGCGACGGCAAGCTCGTCGAGGCCAAGGAGGACCACACGAAGAAGCTCACGAAAGGGGTCAAGAAACGGATGGAGGAGGAGAAGAAAAAGTCAGAGCAGGAGGCGGAGGAGCGCAAGGCTGTCGAGGACGAGGCGCTGGATACCCCGGAGGATGAACGCGGCGCGGCGAGGTGCAGGGAGTACGCGCCCCAGGGTCACCCAAGAACGGAGGCTGGCGACGAGATCATCATGGCGCTCGACAGCGGACCGAACATGCGCCGAGCGCTGCAGCACGGCCTCGGGCACGGCCCGGGTAGGAAAAACAGGGGCCCGCGTCGCCGCGAGAGGGAGGCTTGGGTGCAGTGCGAGTCGTGCAACAAGTGGCGCCGCGTGCCGCAGTCGCAGGCTGAGGAGTTCTCGAGGGCGGATGCCGGCGAGTGGATATGTTCCGTCAGCTCCCACCCGCGGATAAACAGCTGCGACGTCCCGCAGGAGCTCGAGGACGACGACATCGACGCCAGGATTGCGATGGGCGACGAATGCCCCTTCTACGACGACGACGACCTCGACCCGCCCGAGATCATCGCCGAGGAGCCCGTGCCCGAGGACGAGGAAGACGAGGAGGAAGAGGAGGGCTATGAGGGGAACGAGGAGGAGGACGACGATGAGGAGGAGGGGAACGAGGAGTCATCCTCAGAGCCCGACGACGAGGACGTCAAGGAGCTGCGGGACGTGGAGAACGAGGACTGGGACGGTAACGGAAAGTCCGTTGAGGAGCCCCTCGCGATTGCGGCTGCCGGTGGCGACGATGACGACGACCTCGCGCCCCCCGCCAAGCGCGTCCGGTTCGAAGACGCCCTCGCCCAGGTGGAGGAGGACGACGGCGACCTGCCCTCGGCTGTTTTTTCGGATAACCCCATCGTGTCCGAGGTCAAGCTAGAGGCTGAGAGCCCGAGGTTTCCGGAGGCGATGATCGCCGCCGCGATGATGGTACCGTCGCCCATCGAGGAGTCCCCGGCTGTCAAGCCGAAGGCGCCCGCGATGACGCCGGAACAGGCGCTGGCTGCCGCGATGGCCGCGAGCGACGACGACGACGATGACGACGACGATGAGGCCGAGGAGGCACTCGCCGCCATGGACGTGGACTTGGACGGCAACGCCGACGCGGAGGTCAAGACTGAGGGAACTGAGGACGGGGAAGGTGAGGACGGGGAGGGTGAGGACGGGGAGGGATCCGAGGAGCCCCCGGCTGAGCCCGCCGCGCCACTCTCCGACCTCCCCGACGTAAGGGTTGTCTGCAAGAGCTTCCACGGCATGTTCCGGCCGCGCGATAACCTCATCGAGTGCGAGTGCGGTCGGTGCGTTCGCGAGCGGGAGGAGCCGAAGGGCAAGACCGGGGAGAGGCTGGGCATCTTCGAGCCGAACAGGTGGGAGGTGCACGCGGGGATGGGACACGCGAAAAAGTGGAAGCAGTCCATCGTCGTCATCGACCCCAAGTTGCAGCCGGAGGTTACGCCCGAACGCGAGGGAAAACCCGATCCCGTCGAGGTGACCTTCGGTCAGTGGCTGGATGATAACGGCCTTAAGGTTGAGGTTGTTCAGAAGTCGCGCAGACGGAAGATTGGCCGCCCCAAGGCGGACGACGACAGGCCCAAGGCGCCGCCGAAGCCGAGGGCCCAGTACTCCAAAACCAACCGCAACAAAACCGCCCTCGCGACGCTCGCCATCGACCTCGACCTCGACCTGAACAAGGCGTCCGATAACTTCGAAGAGAAGGCGCGCGCGCTCATCGGCCGTCGCGTTCGCGTCAACTGCAACGCCGGTCCCAAGGGTGCGCCGCTCATCCTGGGTGGCGCCCCCAACAAGCCTCCGGAGTGGGTCTCCGGCACGGTTCAGGACATGAAGTCCTCGCGCGGCGGATGCAGGCACCTCATCCTCCACGACGATGGCTCGCACGAGTGGTACTCGCTCAACCGCGTGCAGACGGAATGGCCGGGTGGCGAGGATGGCGACGACGAGGAACCCGACCTGACGTTCATGCCCGCGGCTGAGGTGCCCAAGGGTAGCGTGCAGGGATCCAGGCGCGGGCTCAGCGGGCTCCAGTCCATGCTGGCACTGTCCAAGGCGCCCCCCGCCAAGAAGGGCACGCACTCGATGCCGGTGATCAAAGAGGAAGACGGCGACGGCCCCGATATCAAACAGGAGGACCCGTCCAAGCCCCCGGGACGCGTGAGGGAGAAGGAGGCGTGGCTTCGCTGCGGCAACGTCGAGTGCTGCAAATGGCGCCGCGTCCCCGAGTCCGTCGTGGCTGCCCTCGAGCGAGAAAAAACCGACGCCGCCGCCGCCGCGTTGGAGGCCAAGGAGGCAGCTGACCGCGGAGACGCCGGCGCGGCCGCAGCTGCCGCCGCGCGTGCCGCCCCGCCCCAACCGTGGACGTGCGACCGCTCCGGGGATGAGGCTAGGAACGCGTGCGACGCCGAGCCCGAGTTTGGCGAGGCGGAAGTTTCCGTTCGCATCGCAGCCGCCGAGCGCGGTGAGGCGCCGCTCAGCATGTACGCCGACGGCACGGTGTGTGACGACGAGGAGGAGAAACCGTTCATCGATAACGGCCTGGAGGGCGTCCTTCCCGACGACCTCCCCGACATCGTCACCGTCATCTGCCGCCACAAGGTTGGCGAATACTCCCCGCGGACCGGGATGATCAGGTGCCTCTGCCCGAGCTGCGTGATCGCCACGGAGGAAGGGAGGGACGACGAGTCCCTGCAGGAGCCCAACCGGTGGGAGATGCACTGCGACATGGGACAGGCGAAGAAGTGGAAGGCTTCGGTGAGGGTCGTGCTCGAGGGGCACAAGACGATGCCGGTGGGCAAGTGGCTGGAGGGCTTTGGCATCGCGGTTGCGTCCAGGCGCGCGCCCAGGCAGCAGAGGCAGTTCGGCCCCAAGCGCTCCAAGCTGAAGAGGATGAAGGAGCGCGGGGAGCTGGAGGAGGAAACCTACCGCCGGCTGATGCCCATGAAGGGATGGAAGAAGGGGGGCGAGGTGCACCGGGGGCCGCCCCCGAGGAGCGGCAAGCGCGAATTCGTCGAGCTCATCCCCTACAAGGTCAACGGCGCCAAGCTCAGGAGCAAGGGTGGGAACAACTCGTGCGGATACGCCGCGCCGGGTGCGGGCGGCGTTGGTGGCGGCGTAAAGACCGGCAAGGACCCCGCGAAGGCGGAGGGCGTGGGTCTCCCCGAGGCGACGGTGTTCACTCCCAGCGAGTGGGAGGCCCAGGTTGCGTCGCGGCTCGCGGCTAAGACCACCGGCGCCGTCGCCGTCGCCGCCATGGCCGAAGCTGCCAAGATCGTGGACGAGGGTAAGGGGGTGCGCGAACGCGTGGCCGAGTGCCTGCGTTTGCGACGCGAGCGGCTGACCTTCGGCAAGAGCAACATCCACGGCTGGGGCCTCGTGGCGAAGCAGTTTCTCAAGGCTGGCTCGATGGTGATTGAGTACGTGGGCGAGCGCGTGCGTCCCAGCGTGGCGGACCTTCGGGAGAAGGTGTACGAGCGCACGGGACACGACGTCTACCTCCTCGCCGCGGACTCTAAGACGGTCGTGGACACCACCGTCAAGGGTTCCATCGCCAGGTTCACCAACCACAGCTGTACGCCGAACCTGTACACGAAGCTGGTCACCGTGGACGGCGACTCCAGGATATTCTTCTTCACCCGCATCGACGTTCACCCGGGGCAGGAGCTGACGTACAACTACAGGTTCGACGCCGAGAGTGGGAAGGTGCCGTGCTACTGCGGGGCGAACAACTGCCGGGGATTTCTCTGCTGAGAACCCCGCCCTGAACTACGTCGAGCGCGACGAAAACAGAGACGCGAGAAACGCGCAACTGAACGATTTTTATAAACAAACAATCTGTCCAATACAATGACTGTCCTTACTGCTTACCAACCGCACACCTCCTCAATGATTTAACCCATCCTCCCCGAGCCCCGCGTCCGGGAGGTTCATGCTATCCTTCACGTAGTCCGCCATGAGCCTGTCGTTCTCCTTGGTCAGCTCCGCGACTGCCAGGTCGTGCATCCCCCCAAAGTCGAACTGCCCGCTCGCGTACGCCCTCCTCACCTCGAGCAGCCTGAGGGCGGTGAGCCGCATGTTGTTGTCGTCGTGATGCATGAGCTGCTCCAGCCATTTGTTGCCGTCGCGCAGGGGGTTCTCGTCGAGGAAGTCCTGCAGACCCTTGTACGTCGGGGTCATGGCGCCCCCCTCGTTATCGTAGCCCATCTCCTGCGCCATCACCACGCGCACCGCCACCATCGTGAAGAGGTTCTTCAGCGCCGACGCCGCCTTGTACTCCGGGCTCATTCCCCCGAACGCATCCGTCGGGACGTGCATGCGCCCGTTGTCCCCCGTGCCTCCACCCACCGGACGCTCCCCCGCCGCGCGGGTCACGAGGCTGACCGATCGCCCTTTTGAAGCTCGGGCGCCCCTGGAGCGGGCGCCGGCGGCCCTCGACCGGGTGACGAGCGAGACGCCGGGAATCGTCGCGAGCATCATGGTCGATCGGCTTGGCGCGAGACGCGAGAACCCCGCGTGTGTGCCACCTTGTGCGCAAGCGAGGTGTCTCGGTTGGATGGGTTGAGGAGCCGGAGCGGCGAGAAAGCTGACTGGAAAATGGAGCGGAAAAGGTTTGCAAACCGGGAACCCCAAGAAGCACTGCTCTGACTCTTTCGCAGTCTCGCCGATGTGCTCAAATTTGAAATAGCCGGGTTGCGTATGCGCAACGTTCCAGACGGGAAATGGACGTGGGTTGCCAAAAAAAATCGTCACAAAAAGTTTTTTGTCGTCGGCGGCGGAGTCACTTCGGGAGTCGTCAGCAGGAAGGGACCGGGGCTCGCGCGGCATGTCGGTGTACGAGAAGACCTTCACGCTCAAGGATGAGGACCACACGATGGGCAACGCCGTGCGGTACATGCTGAACAAGAACCCGCAGGTAGCCCTGGCGGGTTACAGCGTGCCGCACCCGATGGAGAAGTCCGTGAATGTGCGCGTGCAGACCACGGGGGAGGTGACCGCGACCGCGGCGATGAGGGACGCGCTGCTGGATATCATGTCCGTGTGCGAGCACGTGAGCGACACCTTCGATACGGCGGTGAAGGACTTCAGGGCGAAGCAACCGGCTCCCATGGACGCGGACAAGAGCTAGCGGTGAAGACCAAAAACAATTAGGGCAAGCGGGCGCGGCCGAAAGACAACTGCTTGATAGTTCTCTGTATTAAAGTTTAGCGATATACATCACCGCCGCGACGCGCCCGTTCGTCCCAAATAATAACACCCGCCCCTCAAATCTGGAACAGGATGAGGGACAGCGCCATGATCGCCATGCCCCCGAACATGCAGTTGGTGACGTAGTGGTCGTGCGGGTCGTACTTGAGCGCCGTCGGCAGCAGCTCCTTCAGGGAGATGTAGACCATCATCCCACCCACCACCGCGAACAACGCGCCATACGCCCTGTCGCTCATCCCGTTACCGTACAGGATGAGGTACCCGACCAGGCCGCCGATGGGCTCGCTGAGCCCGGAGACAAACGACCACATGAAACCCTTAAACTTTGACCCCGTGGCGTAGTACACCGGCATGGCGACGCAGATACCCTCGGGAATGTTGTGCACAGCGATGGCAACCGCCAATGCGACGCCGAGCTTGGCGTCCGCCAGGGCCGCGACGAAGGTGGCCAGCCCCTCCGGGAAGTTGTGCAGGAAAATCGCAGCTCCGGTCATGAGTCCCATCTGCTTGAGGTGTTTTTTCGACGGGGTGTCGATCGCGTCGATCACCGCGTTGGACAGCATGTTTTCGATGTCGCTGTCGCTCCCCTTCCCCTTCTTTGTGTGCCCGATCATGTCCTCGTGCTCCGGCCTGCCGAACGGATTATTCGCATCCCGGCCGCCCTTCGGCGTGGTCACCTTGATCATGCCATCCGGCTCCAGGACGACGTCGTGCGTCGCCGCCGCCGCGTCGGACCACATCGCGCGCTCGCCGGAGAGCATGTCGATGACGTCGCCTGGTTCGGTGTGGCACACGCAAATTTTGTCAATCTCTTCCGCGCCCGTCGACCTCTGCTGCATCTTGCCAATCTGATGCACCAGGAAGTCGAGGCAGAAGGTCAGCAGGATGCCGCAGAAGAAGCACAGCACCGCCATCTTGGAGCCGTGCTTCGGGTCCGCGGCCTCGAACCCCTCGACAGCCTTGATGGCGAAGATCTCCACGAAGGAGACGTAAAGCATCACCCCGGCGCTCATCCCGAGCGCGGCGGCGAGCATCTTGGTGTTTGCGTACGACGTGCAGTACACGAAGGCGCTGCCAATCGTCGTGCTCAGGCCCGCGAAGATGACGAGCCCGAAGGCCAGGCCGACGTTGCCCTGGGCTACTCCCTGATGGATGAGACGAAAGGAACGGGACGTCAGAAGATCGGGCTCCGGGCGGTGCGCACACGCGGGGTCGGTCGAAGCGAAGATATCCGAGACCATCGGGTGGTTTCGAGGGCGCGCGCGTGCTCGACGGGGACGGAGGGGGGACAATCGCGCTCGCGCACCATGATATATCCGGTTCAGCCGTACACTTCCCGCACGAAAGACGAGTCTGCCCGCTGGTGATGAACGGGTCCGAGAGGATGCGAAGTTTCGGCGCGTCCTCTCCACTGGGATGCGCCGCGGACCGGAGCCGCCTTTTTATTTCTTCCGGGTTTCGTCCTTTATCTGATATATGTATTTCGTCCAATCACAGATCGCCCGATGGATCTTGAATTGCGTGCATGCAGACCAGTGTGCAGCCCAGTCAGAGGAAAGTGCAAATCTCGCCTGCCGTCTCGAGAGTCAGTCTCAAAAAATGCCGGACGGTTGGGGCTGCACACTGAGCACTTTTACACGGCGCGGTACCATGGAGGAGTTCGCGCGCCGATGCTCGGAGCTGATCCGGCCCTCCATGGGACCGTACATCGAGGTGCCTCACATGGGTCATCCCGAGGATGTACGGCGCGTTGTATCGCAGCTGCGCAGCGGCCTGATCGGCCCCATCGCCGCGGCGTTGAACGCGCTCACCGGGATCTCGGCGGATGCGACCGATCCGGTGTCGACGCAGGACTGGCCGGGGCTCGTCGGGGCGCTCGTTGTGGTGGTGCGAGGTGGCCTGGAATTCGACTCCGGGCGCGGTGGAACCTCGGGGACGGCCACGGCGGGCGCCGGGAGCACCGGGGACCGCGCGGTGGATGACCACGCCCTCTGGGCCGAGGTGGAGGCGCTCGCGGGGACGAACGAGGCTGAGCGCGCGATGGCGGGAGAACTCGCCGCGGCGGCGCTGAACGTCCTCCGGAACCTGTCTCTCACCCCGAGCAACCGCGCGGCGATGGCGACGGACGCGGGCGGGGCCCTGGCGCCCCTCCTGGTCCGATGCATCGCCGCCGCCGTCGCCGGGGGAGGCGTCGGCGCGGGCGATGAACAATGGGTGAATCCCGGGGCGGCGGCGGACGCGGCGGACGTGCTCGTCAACCTGGCGTGGCTAGACGACGACGCCCCTCTGAACGCCCCGACGCTCCTGACCCCCACCGAGAACCTGGCGGACGCCGCGTGCGCCGCGCTGGAGACCCCGACGCCGTCCCCGGCTGGCCCCGAAATGGACGAAGGGGCGGAATTCGCCGCGGGGTCAGACGCGGCCCTCAGGTGCGCAGCCGCGGGTCTCCTCGGGTTCGCCGCGACGTGTACGATCGACGGGGAGGTCGGAGGGTGGAGGGACGATGCGTTCGCGCGTCGCGCGGTGGACGCCCTCGCGTCGAACGTCGTCAAGAGCACGTCGGGGGGCGAGGCGCGGGACGGGGACGTCGGCGGCGCGGCTGCCGCGAGGACAGCTGCGGCGGCGAGGACGGCGGCGGCTTGCGTCCGCGCGCTGCACGCGGTGGCATCCAACGGCGGCGACGGGCTGGGCGCGGGTCCCACCGCGGTGGCGTCGCATCCGGTGGTGATCCCGCGGCTGGTCAAGCTCGCGTCGAGGCGGGGCGGGGCGTGGAGGGAGTGCCGCGCGGCTTCGATGGACGCGCTGGCCGCCGCCGCCCTCTCGACGGAGGGCCGGCGGAGGCTCTCGGCGCACGAGGAGGACCTGCTGCGACTCGCCGTGGAGGATAGGGGCGTGGCGGAGGGACCCGTCATGTTAACCATGAGTCGCATCGCGGAGGGTAGCAAGGTTTAATAGCTGAACAGCGTAGACAACGACAAGTGAGAGGAGCTAGCTAGGTCACGAAGTCAAAGTCGTCACGAGACTGGCACGTCGGGGAGGGGCACGTCCAGTTTCTCGCTCTGCAGGTGAAGCAGGCGAGCCTCGATGGACGCGAGCAGCGGGTGGTACGCGCGTCCCAGGTCGCTCTCCTGCAGAATATCCGCCGCGAGCTTGGCGGACGCGGCGGACACCCTCGTCTGCGCTGGCGAGGCTGGGACGGTTCTCGCCCCCGCGCCGTCGTCTCCGTCCTTCCCCTCGCCCCCCTTGGCGGGCGTGACTGGAGCCGATGCGGACGCTCCCTCGCCCGTGCCCTTTTCCCGAGCCACCGCCGACGCGACCTCGGCGGCCTCCCTCTCCCACGTCTCCTGCTCCGTCAACATCTCCATCAGCCGGTCGGACTTCATCGACGCCGACGCCACCGAATCGAGCGCCTCCCTCTCCCTCTCCTCCGCGGCTGCCGCGCGTTCCTCCGCCGCGTCCAGCTCCGCGTCCAGCCGCTCCAACTCACCCGTCGCGGCGTCAATCTCGGCCAATAGCCGGTCCTGCGCGGCGTCCATGGTCCGAATCTTGGACCGGAGCCGCTCCTCGACGCCGTCGCGGGCGGCCCGTTCGCTCTCGAGCGCCGCCGCCGCCGTCGCCGCGGCTTCCTCCGCGGCGGCGATCTTCGCGTCGGCGGTGCGACGCACGGCGGCGACCGCCTCGTGGACCGCGCCCCCCGCACCTGAAAGCCCCGCGTCGAACGTACCCGAGCCCCCCGGTGTGGTCGGCGGCGCGTCAGGGACGGCGGCGGCGGCGGCGAGGGCATCCGCCAGTTCCCGCTCGGCGTTTTCCGCTCGAGACTCCGCGGCGGCGAGCCTCTCGGCCGCGTCACCCGCGTCCACCGACGATGCGCGCACCGTCTCTCGCATCGCGTCGAGCTCCGATGTGAGTCCCTCGATCGTCACCACGGCGCGGTCCCTCTCCCGCTCGGCGTCCGCGGCCCTCGCCTCGGCGGCGTCCGCGGCGGCCCCGATCCGGTCAGCCTCCGCCCTGGCCTCCTCGAGCTTCCGGGACTTGGCCTGCAGCTCGGCGACGAGCTGGTACCTCTCGGTCTCCATCGAGGCGGCCTCCTCGGCGGAGATACCGCCGGTGACGTCCGCGCCGTACCCGCCCATCGCGTCCGGTCCGGGACCCGGCCCCGCGGCTGACCCGGCGCGAACCTCGGCGAGCTCGGCCCGAACGTTCTCCAGCTCAGCCCTGAGCTCGGCAGCCTCCGTCTCGGCCCTGATCTGCTCGTCCAGCGCGTCCTGCATCTTACGCTCCGCGAGCCTCGCGCGGGTGGTGACGTCATCCTTGGCCCTCACGGCCTCGTCGCGCTCGACGGCGGCTCGCTCGGTTGTCGTCGCTGTTGTCGTCGCGGCGGTTTCCGCGGTCACCCTCGCCGCGCGTTCCCGTTCCGCGGTCTCCTCCGCGAGCACCCGCGCCGCGCTCTGTTCCCGCGCGGTCGTCGTCGCGACGTCAAGCTCCGAACGCATCGCGTCCATCGCCGCGGTCGCCTCCATGGCCGCGTCCATCGCCGCCTTCGCCTTCGCGACGGCGTCGGCGGCGACGGATTCCGCCCTACTCGCCCTCGCCACTCCCTCGTCCCGCTCAGCCTCCGCGCGTTCCCTCGCAGCCTTGGCCTCGGCGGCGGTCCGACGAGCCGCGTACAGCTCACCGCGCGCGGTCTCCACCTCCGTTCGGGTCTCCGCCAGGAGCTCCAGCGTCGCGGCGTCCGACTCGGCATCACGGAAAGTTTCACCGGCGACGGCGCCCATCGCCGCGGGGGGCGCCGGGGCGGCGTGTGTATGGTGTTTCACGGGCGGTGGAGGCGGAGACATCGTCACCGGGGATGGTATGGGCGGCGGTGGGGGCGGTGGGGCCCGCGGTGGAATGGCCCGGGGCGGCTCCGCGGTCGGCGACTCCGGCAACGGCTGGAACACCGTCTCCCGCGACACAGCCTTCGCGGCGAGTGCGACGGGGGGAGCCGCGTGGGTCACCGGCGGGGGCATCGAAGGAGCCGGCGGTGGAGGAGCCGGGGGCGGTGGCTTCACAGCCGCCGGGGGCGGTGGCATCGTCGCGGGTGGAGCCGCCTGGGGCGTCGGCATCGGGGGAGGTGGCATCATCGGGGGAGCCGAAGAATCCTCGGCTGCCGCGGCCCTTCCTCCCACGCTCGATGCGGTCGTCCCTGCCGAAGCGGGCTCGGGCTCGGGCCCCGGGGGAGATGGCGCCAGGGTTGGCGCACTCACTGGTTGCTCGGGCTCGTGCTCAGCCTGGGCATCGGGCATCACCGTCGACGCATCTGTCCCCGCGGACTCCCCGCCTTCCCGCTCCCCGCGCGATTTGCCGGATCTCGAGGCTGCCGCCGCTGCCTTCTTCTGCCTGAACGCCTCCAGCTTTTGCCGCCCGGCAGCCCTCAGGTCGTCTTTCTTCGGCGGCATGACGGCCTGCGCCGGGCCTCTTCCCCAGCCCTGACCTGCTAAGGCGGCGCCTCGTTCTGGCAGGGCAGCTCGACGAGGTATTCTTTTCTCGATACAGTAATTTGCAGAATTGACGGCACACGGAGTGGCGCTCAAGCAGTGCCAGCGGCGGTCGAGATGTCGGAGGTGATGATATCTCAGGTGAGACACGATATACGCATATACCGGGCGCGTCCGCTCGAGTACCGCCGGTTCCCTGAGCGCGCCGTTCCGCCGTCCGACGGACCGGCACCCCCCAACACCCCCAATCAACGATGCGATGCTGACGCACCGCTCCGTTTCTCCGCAGGTGAGCGCCGGGACGGTGGTCCGAGGCACCGTCCTCGTCGCCTTTGTCACCCTGGCTACCACGTACACCATCGCCGTCCTCCATCACGACGCGCCCATGGTTCCTATGATCAGCGATACCTTCGTGTACGCCCCGGAGAGCTACGTCTCCAGGTTCGGCGTCGTGACCGCGTCCGCGATGCTTCAGCTCGTGGTGTGGCTCCTCCGCTCCTATCTCTGCGCGTTCGCGTCGGGGCACCGGGCGTGGAGGTGGTTCGCCACGGCACATTCGATGTGCGGCGCCGTGGCGAGCGCGGCGATGGGCCTCGTGGGCGCCATCAACGACCAGGAGAACCTCAAGTACCACCTCTCCGCGGCGACGGTTTTCTTCTACTCGGTGATCCTCTGGCAGGTTGGGTACACGGCGCAGCTCGCGGCGCATCCTTCGGCGACGTCGTTCAGGTCCGTGGCGCTCAAGGTGACGTGTGCGGTGAGCGCATCGCTGGCGCTCACCGCGTTTTTCACGCTCGCGGGGATGGACCTGATGCGGTACTACACGCAGATTGCGGCGTGCGAGTGGGTGTTGGCGGCGGCGACGGGGATGTCAGTGTTCAGCCTCGGGTTCGAGCTCGACGGTGGCGCGAGTGGACGGGGAGGTGGGATGGGCATGGAATTGGGAAGTCTATGGCGGGGACCCGCGCCGGGAGATGAGGAGGAGGAAAGGTGCGACGAGGATTACCACCCACTATGACGATCGATAAGTGTTACTAGCTAGCTAGCGAATATGTTTCTTCAAGGCAAACGCCATCCGTAGTTCTTCCCCGAGGCGTCCAGCGGGAGCCACTGCTTCTCCGGGGTCGGCGGCCTCGGCTCCGGGGCCTCCACCGGCCACACGCGGTACTGGAACACGCACCGGTCCCTGCCCCCCGCGGTGATCACCCGCTCCCCGTCGGGCGAGAACCGTACGCACGTCACGTGCGACGAGTGACCCCGGTACTCCCGATGCGCCGCGTCCTCCACCACCGCGGGGTAGGCGAAGAGCTTCACGCCGCCGTGATCGTCCGCCGTGACCAGGAACTCGTTATCCGGGGACCTGTCGCACGCGTTCACGTCCGTGCCGTCGCTGCCCGGGGCCCACACGCCCATCACGGGAAAGCCGAGGACCCGTGTCCACGTCGCCCACTCGGCGTCCATCTGCGACTCGAGGTTCTGTCGACCGGTGCGCGCGTCCCAGTACAGCAGCTCGTAGTCGGCGCCGTCGCTGGACAGTACGGATGAGTCCTGCGACCAGTCGAGGTGACGCACCGCCGCGCTGTGGCCCTCGCACTTTGACTGCAGAACGTAACCGCGGCCGCCCTTGCCCCGCACGAGGAAAATACAAAGCGACGCGTCCCTCGTGCTCACCGCCACGCGCCTGTCGTCGGGCGAGTACTTGACGTCCTCCACAGCCGCACCATTGGACACGATCGTGTTGAATATCGGGCGTAAGGTGGTTTCGTCGAACACCGCAAACTCCCCGTTCTTTCCCCCGACGGCGATGTGATGCGACCGAGCGTCTTCACCGTCTTCACCCGCGGATCTCGTCAGCGCCTTGTTGCTGCAAGCCACCGCGCTCACTGGGAACCCGACGTCCGCGCACCTCAGCACCTTGGTCTCGGCCGCGCTCCATAGGTACAGGCTACCGCTCTCCGACGCGCTGATGAACACGTCCGGCGCGGTGGGATGCCAGCACACGGCTCGAAGGTCCGAGCGATGACCCTTCATGACCATCTTGGCGCGGTCGTCCTCCACGTTGCACTCCCACACGTCGCACTTGTCAGTGCCGACGATGATGACGTCGGATCCGGGATAGCAGTCGATGGCGCGGATAGCGACGGGTGGAAGAGCCTTGTCATTCTTCTCACCTTCCTCTGCGTCGATCGCCTCGTCCTGTTCCTCGTCGTCGTCGGGGGTCTCCATCCTGGCCGAGTACTTTGCGAGTGAAACGGGATCAGTCACCTGGTTGCCCACGGTGTTCTTGCTTGCGTCCCACTGTCGAATGCACCCGTCCGCACCGCCCGTGAGCAGCGTGAGGCCATCGCTTCTGAGACGCAGCGCCCTGACCCCGCCGCCCCACGCGACCGTCCCGTCCGGCTGGATCGTCCTCTGCCCGCGGCCGTGCGCCTCGACCCTCTTGATCGCCTTGCCGCCGCGCCACAGCAGCAGGCTCCCGTCCGGCATGCCCGTGACCACGGCGCCCTGCGTGACCGGCATGTCCCACGCGGACGTTTTGCTCGGCTCGGACGGCTTCAGAAACTCGCACGACAACACGTTACCGACGCCGTGTTCGCCAAAGGACATCGTGATGGCGGACCACCGCTTCGTCGCCGGGTTCATGGTCCACTGCTTCAGGTGCTTCTTGCCCCAGGTGCAGAATCGCTCGAGGCCGGGCTTGGCGAACGGGTCCCACTTGACCCCAAACACCCCCACGGGCCGTTCCTTGAACCCCGGACCCTCGCCGGCCAGGCCGACAACCTTACCCCCGGGCCTGACCTCGCCGACGCCCGGCTTGCGCCAGTTCCAAACCTGCACCGTGTGGCTGTTGTCGCACGCCACCGTGACCAGGCTGGACCCGTCCGGGCTGAAACCCACCGCCGCGACCGACCGTAAGTTCGTCTCCAGCGGCACGCGCGCCACCTCCTCGCACGTGCGAACGTCCCAAATCGCCACGAAAGGTCGTTCGTCTTCATCCGTCTCCGGGTCCTCGATCGGCTTCCGTTGGCCGGTGGCGACGAGCGAGTGGGGCGGATACCACTCGCCGTTCACCTCGACCCGCGCGGTGCACACCGTCATGCACGTGATGTCCTTCGTGTGGCCGGTGAAGAACCGTTGGGTATCCCGCGCGCGGTCGTACACGACGCCGAGGGAGGCTGCGTAGTACGCGACGACGTCGCCGAGCTTCGGCTTGGACGAGGACGCGTCGCGGCCCGCCGTGCGCCTCCCCGCGCCCGCCTCGCCGCCGGGGGACGCATCGCCGTCGACGAAGAACAGGTTCTGCGCGTGGCTCGTCACGCCGTCGTACCCGTACACGAACTCGAGCTCGAGCTCAGCCTCGGGGGGAAGCGTGGATCGGTCCGCGAGCGCGATGTCAAAGTCGCTCGGCGCGTTGACCCCTTTGCGACAGCGGGGGTAGATGATTTTCCGCTTGAAGTCGTCATCCTCCACGGGGTACCCCCTGCACACGGGCTTCTCCGCGCTCTGCCTCGCGGCGCCCCGGACCATCCGCTTGATGAAGTTCTCGTACGGCATCGCCTCGCCCTCGGCGCCGCCGCCGTTGAACCTGCACATCGCCCTCGTCTCCTCGGCGGTGAGATCCACGCCGAGGTAATCCCACACGCGCTGAAAGTCCTTGTGCGACACCAAGCCCACGCCGAGCTCGTCCATCTCCTCGAAGGCCTCGGTGAGGTGCACCTTGGACGACCTCGCCGCGGTGTGCACCCTGCGGAGTTCCTCTCGCATGGCCTGCTCGAGCTCGAGGATGCGGGACTTGGGCACGCCGAACGGCGGAGCGTTCCCGGCGGAATCGTCCTTTCGAGGGGGACGCGCGGGGGGCTTCCTCCTGGGCTTCACCTTGGACAGATCCTCGTCGTCGTCATCGCGGTCGTCGGTGATGATACCCAACTCGCGCTTCTCGGGAACGGAAAGGAGCCTCCCCATCGGCACCTTGTTCCCCTTGGAGGAGGAGGATCTCGCCGCTCCTCGAGCCCCGGAAGCGCCGGGCGCGATGTTCGTCCTCGCCGTCGCGCTCAACGCGCTCCTCGTGGTCTTGGTCTTGCCGCTCGACGTCGCCGTCTTGGACCTCAGCTTGGTCTCCGACATGGTCTTGGTCTTGGTCTTTGACCCGTCCATGATGACCGCGGCGACGGTCAACACGAGGCGCGCACCGACAAATGTGTCGGCAAACGCCCAACGTGAACGGTTAAAACGGGCACGAAATATTTCTCCGTTCTCGTTCCTCCTATGGGCAAACAGTGGGGCGTACCTCTATAACCCTAACCCCTACCCTAAGCCCCAAAATTTTCTTGAGTAAATAGACCGTCGAGTTCCCATTGAAAAATCATGCAAGAAAGCACCAACGCTTTGCACTAGCTAGTGCTATGTCGGCTTTGGAGCAAGTTTAGAAATCGTTGTCCAATATTCGCGTTGAGAAGAGCCTAAAAACGTCATCATTAACGAAAAATAAAGCGAAAACAAAACGATAATCAGTCAGGGAGAATCCATTTCGTAATAATCTATTTCACATGACTGCTTCGCGGTGTGACTCCTGAAAAAAAGAGGTGACTGGGTTGAGCTGGCCGCACTTTCGCTTTTTTCCCACTCCGGCATCTGATTGGTCGAAATCCCATCCAACGTGCGATGGAGAGCCCCTGTATTTTATCCGATTGAACCGGCTGCTGGACTCCCGTCGATCCGTCGGCGCGCCGCCTGTCATTGTTCGTGACACGATCCTCGTGCGAACACTCTTCCTCACTCTCTCAGGCGTGCTCCCATCCCCGGCGGCGTGACCTCTCGAGTACCCACAGGAAACCGCTCAACGACGCCTTCCAAGATGGCCACCATGACCAACGCCGCGGCTCCCGCCAAGGTTCTTTCGCAGCAGAAGTCCGCGTTCGCGGGCAACGGCCGCGCTCTCGCGCCCGCCCGCGTCGCCCGCGCCGCCGCCGCGCGCAACGTCGCGGTCCGTGCCGAGGTCAAGGAGATCCACATGCCCGCGCTCTCCTCCACCATGACCGAGGGCAAGATCGTCTCCTGGCTCAAGGGCGAGGGCGAGCAGATCAGCAAGGGCGAGGCCGTCGTCGTCGTCGAGTCCGACAAGGCCGACATGGACGTCGAGACCTTCTACGACGGCTACCTCGCGTACATCGCCGTGCCTGACGGCGAGATGGCCACCGTCGGCGCGCCCATCGCCTTCGTCGCCGAGACTGAGGCCGAGATCGCCGAGGCCAAGGCCAAGGCTGCCGCCGCGGGTGGCGCCGCCGCGCCCGTCGCGGCTGCGCCCGCTCCCGCGGCCGCCGCGCCCGCGCCCGCTCCCGCGGCTCCCGCCCCCGTGCAGGGCCGCGCCGACGGTCGCATCGTCGCCACCCCCTACGCCAAGAAGATCGCCAAGAAGAACAGGGTCGACCTCGCCACCGTGCAGGGCACCGGCATGAACGGCCGCATCACCGCGGGCGACGTCGAGAAGGCCGCGGGCCTGCCCTCCTCCGCCCCGGCCCCCGCGGCCGCCGCGGCTGCCGCCCCCGCTGCTGCCGCCGCCCCCGCGGGTCCTTCCCCCGCCGCCGCCGCGCCCGCGCCCCTCCCCGCCGCGGCTGGCACCGCCGTCCCCCTCTCCGGCATGCAGAAGGCCGTGGGCAAGAACATGATGCCCTCGCTTCAGGTTCCCGTCTCCCGCATCGCCATGCAGATGTGCACCGACGAGCTCGACGCCCTCTACAAGAAGGTCAAGCCTAAGGGTGTGACAATGACCGCCCTCCTCGCGAAGGCTGTCGGCGTCGCCCTCGCTCAGCACCCCATCATGTTCGCCACCCTCTCCCCCGCGGGTGACGCCATCGTGTACAACGAGAAGGTGAACATCGCCGTCGCCGTGGCGCTCGAGCAGGGCCTCATCACCCCCGTGCTCCAGGACACCGCCGGCACCGACGTGTACGAGATTGGTCGCAAGTGGAAGGACCTGGTGAAGAAGGCTCGCGGCGCCGGTCTCGGCCCCGCGGACTACGCCGGCGGCAACTTCACCATCTCCAACCTCGGCATGTTCGGCGTGGACTGCTTCGACGCGATCCTGCCCCCGGGCCAGGGTGCAATCCTCGCGGTGGGTGCCTCCAAGCCCACCGTCGTGCCCGTCAACGGCATGATCGGCGTCAAGACCCTCATGACCGTCAACCTCACCGCCGACCACCGCCACATCAACGGCGACGTGGCCGCCGAGTTCCTGAAGACCCTCAAGGCTGTCGTCGAGGACCCCAAGGACCTCGTCTTCTAAGCCGCTTGATTCCAAGGGGTTTTGGTGTTGACGTCCGCCGGCGGGCGGTTGTTTCATTTGTGGTTGATGGATCGCAGATGGGTGCGATGATGAGGAGGATTCACGCGTGGAGAGAGAGAAGGAGAGTGTGACGCATGCCGGGAGGATTGGGAGAGGCGTGCAAATTTGATTAGGTAACAGGGCGTGCTCGGAGCCGTCCAAGCAGCAGTGAGGTTTAATAACAGCTGCAAGTATTTCATCGGCGTTTCAAATGTACTGTCCTCAGCAGAGCGGGCAAATGGCCCGCCCGCTTCAAGGATCGCGATATATATTTCAAAAACCACCCTCAATGATGTGGGGCCTAACGTCCCCGATTCACGCACGCGCCCGCGGATCGCTCTAGAGCTGCGACGACGACCACGACTTGGACACCGCGTCCATGAGGCGCTCGTGCAGCGCCTTGGACGTGGCGACAATGCCACGGTCGAGGGACTCGAGGTAGCGCCCACCAGCCCAGTCCAGCGGCGTGCCACCCGCGTCGGTAACCACGCCACCCGCCTCCTCCACGATGATCACACCCGCGGCGTGATCCCAGATCTTCTCCTTGTAGCCCGCCTTGGGAAACTTCATGAACACGTCGGCGTCGGCCCTCGCCACGGAACCGTACTTGACCTGGGAGTACACCCTCAAGGGCTTGGACTCGATCCCCAGGTTGTCCGCCACGCTCGCGGTGAAGCCCTGGGAGGAGTTTGCCTTCATCACGGGCTCGCAGAACTTCGCCGCCTGCGGGTCGAACTCTTTGCTCACCGACACCGGCAAAGGGTCAGCCTTGACGGCGGGGTCGCATGGGAGCATGTAGGCGCCCTCGCCCTTGACCGCGGTGAACATGCATCCCTTGTACCATCCGAGGCTCTCGCCCGCCAGCATCTTACTCACGAGCCTCGGGGAGAAGCCGTAGGTGTAGGAGGAGTCGTACTCCAGGACCTCACCCATCTTCGGCATGTTGGGGCAGCCCATGACGCCAACCTTGAGGTCCCCGTCCTCCATCATCGCGAGCGCGATGGCGTACTGGTCCCCTCGCACGAAGCCCAGGGTGCCGTCCACGGGGTCGAGAACCCAGTGGCGGCCTTTACCGCCGGCGCCGCCGCCCTTGTTGATCAGGTCCACCACCTCGGACGACGAGAGCTCGGGGGCGCCCAAGCCCTTGTGAAGCTTCAGGGTTTTGTTGACGAGTTTGACAATCTTCTGGAGGGTCAGCGCACCGCCCTCGCCACCCTCGGTCAGGGCCTCGGCGTCCTCCTCGCCGACCATGGTGAAGTCCGACCACTCCTGCTGGATCCTCCAGCAGATGATCGCCTGCGCGGCGTAGTCCGCGAGCGTCACCAGCGACCTGTCGTCCTTCATGTCCGCCTGCTCGTCCTGCCTCATGAGCTGAGCCTGGACCTCCTGGCACAGCGTGGAGGCCATGCGGACGGCGTCCGCGGCCACCTCAAGCTCGCGGGCGTACTGACCGCTCGCCGCGGCGCCGTCGGACTTCTTCGCCGCGGCGACCGCGCGGATGGGGGCGGCTGCGATGGGGGGAAGGGAACGGTGAGCAGGGAGCGAAAGAATCGAACAACGGAATGGCTGGGATAATGCTGACTAGCCGCCCTGGGCTGATCGAGGGTACGCACCATTACGCCTCTTCTGGGGAGCGGCGCGTCGCGCGCCGACGACGGGCGCGACGTTGAGCCGAATGGCGGACGCCATGGTCATGTTCGATGGGTTACTGCACGAGGCCGGCGACCAGGTGCGAGTGAGACCCGCCGCCGATTTCGAGTTCCTTTTGACGGCTCCTGGCCCCCCGTAGTTTTTTCCTAATTAGTGTACGCTCAGATGAGTTATCAGTTTGAATTGGAAGCCGTATTGCGATTAGAGATCCGTATGTCTTTTGTTCCTGTGTTCTTCATCAGACGAAAAGAGGCGAGCCATATTCAGTGCCCACCGCACAGAGCAGGTGCGGGGACGGGACCGAGGAATGGGCATGGGCGGAAGCGTTGACGACATATGGGAGAAGCTTAAGGCATCGTCAGCACCCTCGCAGCACGCGCTGAAGGCCAAGCGGCTTCTGCGAGGAGTGCACGCGGGCGAGTCAACGTCACGGGGTGCTCCATCTCAATCTTCGCGATCGGCGAGCCAAGGGACGGGCCGAGGGACGACCGCGGCGCGCGGGGACGGCCAGGACGGCTCACGGGAGCCCCCCTCGGCGCCTTCCACCTCTGACCCGACCCCAGAGCCCGAGGCCGTGAGCCCGAGCCCGGCGAACTTCGCGGATCTGGAGGACCTCGAACGAGGATTGGCGCGAGATCTAAACTCGCTGGCCGACACGCAGGCACCCGCGTCGACGCGCCTGAGGAGCCTCAGAGTGTTGCGAGGGGTCATCGACACCCTCGACGCGAATCTCCTGCGCGAGGCGTCCCTCGTGTCCTTCGCCAAGCCGCTCCTCCGTCGTTTCGAGGACGCGTCCGAGCAGTGCCGCGAGGAGGCGACGGATGCGTTCACGGCGCTGACGATCCGGCTGGAGTCGGCGGTTGACCTCCTGCCGTACGCCGTGCCGGTGCTGAGGACCCGCGCCGGGCCCGCGGTGCCGGAAGGTAAGGACCCGAAGGAACCGAGCGAGGAGGTACGGGCCAAGCTCCACCACCTGCTCGTGAACCTGCTCACCAAGGGCCCAGCCGAGTGCGAGTATTTCGCGCCAGAGGCGGTGGACATCCTCGAGTTCGCGGTGGAGGACTCGCACGCGGACGTCGCGGTGCTGGCGTGCGAGTCCCTGGAGGTGCTCGTGCGACACCTCGGTAGGAGACTGGCGCCCGTGAGCAAGAATTTGGCGTGGATGTTCTTTCCGAACCTGACGCACAGGCGCGCCAAGGTTCGGGTCGCGACGCTGAGGGCGATTCGCGGGTTGATGCACTGCGGAGCGCACGAGACCATCCTGGACCTGGTGGCGTTTCAGCACCCGAACCTGGTGCCCGTCAAGGCGTTCTACGGGGATGATCAGAAGGTGAATTACTTCGGTAAGCTCGCCACGGACGGCAACGTGCAGGTGCGGTGCGAGTTTGTGAGGGTGATTGGCGACTGGATGACGACGCTGATTGAGCGACTCGACCACGAATCGCGGCTGCTCCCTTACGTCATCTCCGCGCTCACGGACGAGGCGGACGTGGTGCAGAAGGAGGCGATGGATCTGATGGATCGCCTCGGGGTGCAATACGAGAAGGAGCACGAGAAGGATTTGAAGAAGTTGATGTATTACATGCCCGAGGCGTTTGGGGAGGACCTCTACGGCGTCGGGGAGGACGCGCTGACTCTGCCGCCGCCGTTCACCAAACGACCGCGGCTGGGATCTCGCATCCTCATCAAGAACAACTTCAAGTCCGTGGTCAATCCGGTGATCGGTGAGATGTCCAGCTGGCAGATCGAGTTGAGGGCCAAGGCGGCGGTGCTGCTGCGCACCATGCTGGTGTTCCTCGAGGACAACGCGTTGCAGCACGTGAGCCACCTCTGCGATGCGTTCATCTCCGCGAGCAAGGACGACGCCGTGGTGCGTGAGGTTAAGGAGTGCTGCAAGCTCGTAGGAAGGTTCGTGCGGCCGGGTGACTGGATGGGTCCGCTGCTCGAGAGGTTGCGGGGTTCCAGTTTCAACGACACCGCCGGACGGGTCGGAGCGCTGGCGGTTCTCGCCGGGTGCCTCTCGGGCGCGGCCAAGGACGCGATGGAGGAGCGCGACGAGCAGGAGAGCGAGCGCTCAAACTGCGACGACGTGCTGGAGGCACTCGAGGACCGCTCAATCTCGGGATCCGCGGACACCAAGCTCCGAATCCAGCTGTGCGAACTCGTGTCGACGTGCGCGAGGGAGAAACCCGCCACGTGGCGATCCCGCGGGAGTCGACTGTGCGCTCTGGCGATTCGAGCCGGTGGCGGCGAGATTGGTGCGCGCGACGGGTCGGCGGCGCACATGGAGTCCGCCGTCGCGGCACTCGCGACCGCGTGCGGACACGCCTCGGGTGCGGACCTGATCGGGTCGATTCGCTCCGAGCTCATCGCGCCGCTTCGATCGCTCCCGGCTTTTGGGTGGCGCGCCCCTGACGTCGCGGTGCTCGCGGCGGCGGCTGAGGCCCCGGGCAAGTGCACGCCCGCGGACGCCGCGGACCTCGTGCGACTATCCTCGCTCGTGGCTGAGCGTCCACCCGCCGAGGGGGTGCGCTCGCGACTCCTGGCGTTTCCCTTTGTATCCCGCGGGCAACTCTCCGCGCCGCTCGAGGATGGGGACGTGCAGCTCCTGCTCGGCGCCGCGCTTCCTCCGGTGGCCACCGAGCCCGGCGGGTCGTTCACCGTCGCGGCGCTCGCCGCCGTGGCCGCGGCCCTGGATCCGGTCAACTCCAGCGACGCCGCCGCGCGGGAAGCCGCGTCGCTTGTCGCGTGTCACGTCGCCTCCATCCTCGAGTCCGAGGCGGCGCCGGCGAACGTTCGTTGCGACGCGGCGAACGTCTTGGAAGGTCTCGCCGGGCGCGAGGGTGCGATGGAACCCCGCGGGGTGGTGGCTCATGCGTTACCCGCGCTTCGATCACGGCTCGACGACCCGAACGCGGGCGTGAGGGCGTCCGCGTCCCGCACGTTGGCGGCGGTCGCGGCGACTTCGCCCCTCGCCGCGTACCACGCCGTCCGAGCCGCGCTTCAGCCGCACCTCGTCGCCGCGGGGGACTGCGCGGCGGTCGAGGTCACGCGGGCGGCGATCGCGTCGCATCCATCCGCGAGTCGTGCTGCCGTGCACGCGAGTGGACTGTCATCAGACGCTTTGAAGTCGCTCGGTGAATCGAGTGGTGTCGAGTTGACGGGGGACTGGAGCCGGGCGGATGTAGACGGTTTCGACACGGCGCTGGACGCGACGGTGGACGCGGACGAAGCTCAGGCTGCGGCTCAGGCGATGGCGCGACTGGCCGCGGTCGGGATAGACGCGGGTAACACTCCGGTGGCGGAGGGTGACGCGGTGGTTGAAGAAGCCGAGCCAAAGGAAGAGCTCTTTGACCTAGACTGAACCAAATGAAACAACACGGATACTTAAAAACTCATTCGCTCGCCGAGCGCTTGCCGAGGTCTCCAGCGTTCATAATCTTGAAGCTGTACACGCTCGTGTCCAGCTCGACCACCACCTTGTACTCCCTCTCCTCCACGGTCGTCAGCCCGGTGACGTTTCGTAGGTACCCCTCGGCGGTGTACGCCCTCTTGGGCCCGAGCACCGCCACGACGCCCCGCTCGAACCAGCCGCTCAAACCCACGGTGGCCTTCGCCGCGTCCGCCGAGTCTCCATCGTCGTACGAGGACGACACCGCCGCGGTCGTCGGGATGGCGTCGATATCCCGCGGCGGCCAGTCGCAGCTGAGCGCGGGGTCGCCGGCTGACTCCTGCGGCGGCCAGTCGCAGCTGAGCCCGGCTTCGTCGTCCAAGCTGTCCGAGCTCTTCTCCATGCTGTAGTCGTCGTCGTTCAGCTCGATGACCCCCCAGGTGTACGTCTGGTCGTTCCTCGGCACCGCGCAGTACTCTCCCACGCGGAACCTGTTGGAACGGTCAAACTCGAAGTTGCACCCGCGCGACCCGCCGATCCACCGGGCACCCACGCGTTCGCCCTTGATGACGTCGCCGATGTTCACCATGACCCCGCCCACCATGGCCGCGCCGCCCCGCTTGTTCGGAGCTGTTCCATCCGGGGAGTCCCCGTACTGCCGCGTGATGGCCTCCATCAGCGTGCGACTCGCGGAGGTCGGAAGGTCGGTGAGGCGCCGCTGCAGGACCCCGATCTCCCGTGTCATGGACGCGCCTCCGCTGCTGAGAACCTCGGCGTTGTAGAGCACCGAGTCCGCCTGAACGAGGGTCTCCTTGAGCGCGATACACGCCTGGCTGACGCTCTCGCAGGCATTAGCCACGGACCTACTCGCGATGGTGGCCTCGCGGCACGCGCGAACCATCTCGCGGACGGCGACGAGGAACCCGGCGATGCACGCGGTGAAGACCGCGAGCAAGATGGTGGCGAGGCCGCCCAGGAGGATCTTCACCCCGAGTTGCATCTTGGGGGTCGCGGGGGGAGCGGGTGCGGCGACCGCGGCGGCGAGCTGGAACACGTGCGCAGACACAGGCGGCGGCTGCAGAGGCGCGCCCGGTGCGGACGCGGCGTTCGCGGAGACGACGACGACGCGCGCCCGGCCACCGCGTGGGAAACGACTCTTCCGCGGATGAAATCTCGAGTCAGCAACGCTCCGCGGTGCGGACACGATGCGGGCACCGGCGCTCGCGAGGGGCGACCGAGCCGTGGTCCGAAG
>Ga0302116_1000029_pt1 | contig 72675 bp, 47 predicted proteins | sample AG5_SCM_MG_FD_203124 | JGI IMG/M metagenome (GOLD analysis project Ga0302116, IMG submission 203124) | Marine microbial communities from Western Arctic Ocean, Canada - AG5_SCM | ecosystem: Environmental > Aquatic > Marine > Oceanic | place: Canada: Western Arctic Ocean | collected 2017-10-01 | reverse complement strand
AGCTGACGTCGCTGCGCCCGTTCGTGCCGATCTGCGCGTGCTGCTGCTCGTCCAGCAGCGCGTTCTGGTCGTTCGCGTCCGGATCACCGACGCACGCGCGCCATGCCTCGACGTCCAGGCCGAGCGTGTCGAGAATAGCCGTCGCGCACGCCTCGACGCCGTAGTTGCCCGACTCCATCGTGCACCGGTTCCCAAACTGCGTTACGTAGTCCCACCACTTCCAGCTCGCGCCCGTCGCGTTCGCCACGTCGAAGACGCAGAGCGTTCGGAGGTTCTCGATGACGACGTCGCGGCCGCTGTAGCCGGAGTGAAAGTCGCCGTCGGGATCCGGGCAGCAGTATCGACCGTTGTTGATGCACTGCGCCACGCACGCGGGGTCCTGGATCAGATCCGGGGGGCAGAGCCACGTTATGTAGTGCGGTGTGAACGACGTGTACCCATCCTGTTCCAGCTTTTTGGCGATGGGGCGAAAGTCGGAGAGGAACTGCTTCTGCTGGTCGCACTTCGGCCCGCACTCGTCCCCGGAGTTGGTCCAAAACTCCCACTCGACGCGTTCGTCCGGGTGGGGCAAGATGTCTGTCCAGTCCAGCACCGCGAGGACGCTCGTCCCGGCGGTCAGCACGCCCTTGAACGCGTCGCCGTCGCGTTTGGTGATCAGACCCACGGGTATGGATATGTTCGCGGCGTACTGGCTGCTCTGCTCGTCGTCGCCCACGTCCATCGTCACCAGCGGCTCGTTCACGGAGTCGACGACGATGAGGGCGTCGGCACCCGCGGATTGGGCGTAGTAAGCCTTGTCGGTGAATGGGCATCCGCCGCGGTCGAGGACGAGGATGGCGGCGCCGAGGCCCGTCTTGGGGACGGTGTATCCCGCGGGCTGTTGGTGGAGGATTGGGGATGGATGGGTCAGCGTTGAGATTGCGAAGTCATCACTCGGCGAATTAATTGTTGAGATTTTGGCGCGTGAAAAAAAGCTGTGGGGATTCTTCGTCACGAGTTGGGCACCGGGTTCGGTGGGCGCTCGGGGTACTCACGAAGTGCTGGCACCCGTTCCTGTACGAGGCGTCGATCGTCGTGGGGTACGAGAGTCCGCCGCTGCGATGGGATGTTGGTCGGTGGGTCAGGCGGGGAGAGTGGACCGGGTCACCGCTTCGGCTTCGCGTGAGGCGGGATCTGGGGGATCTGATTGGAGGGTGTCGTCTGGCGCACCTGAGCGTCGCGCCGTACATGGGCTCGCCGAAGTTGGCGATGGCCATGTCGTAGGTCTTAGCGAGGGACGCGGGTGCCTTGATCTTGAGGTCCGCGGTCTCAACCGTGAACGAGGTCAGCGCGCGCGCGCTGGCGCCCTCGGCGACGCACGCGACGACGAGCGCGCACGAGAGGAGCGCCACGTTCGCCGACATTCTTCTCGGAGGGAGATCGCGGGTGCTCCTCCCTGACATGGCGCCGAGAGGTCGCGGTTCGGCCGTCGCGTGGCGGTCTGGCTTCCGAGGCGGCGTCGAGTGGCTCGACGACGGGTCGCTCGCGTCGAGGTTCGAGGCCTCGGCGCGGGGGAAGTGGGCGGGAACATATATATATTTTCGTGTTTCGTTGCCAAAAGAGCATCAACTCGAAACAAACCTTGCACAATATATATTCCTATGACTCTTACATCCGCACTCAGATGCCCACCTCGAGGAATTGCAGCTCCAGCAGCACGGCCATCGCCGCACTCCTCCTCACCGCGTCGTGCACCCACTCCGCGGGCGCCCCCGCACCCGACGCCGCCCTCTTGGCGTCCTTCAGCAGGTTCTTCCCGTCTGGCGTTAATCTAACTTCGAGTTCCTGACACAAACCGACGTCGCCGCCCGCGCCGTCTTCCCCGCCGGTCATGCCCCCCTCGAAGTACCCCCGCGACATCATCGCCATCACCTCGAGCCACGTCCCGTTGCCACTCTTACACACCTCCGCGCGCCTGTGCCCGCTGAGCTGGAACGCCAGCGCCATGACCAGCTTGACCTCTTCCCACGGCACGGCGTCATCCTTGGGCGTCGATTGCACCATGGCTGTTATCCAGCCACGCCGTCGCTCGGGGGATTCGTTGAGGACGTCGCGAACGACCCGCGCGGCGTCGTGCGCGTCACCTCGCGCGGAACCCCAGTTCCAGTTGGGGCTGACCCAAGGATCGGGCGGTAGGGCCACGCCGGTGCCGCCTTTGGGTCCGTCGGGTTCGACGATCTCTGCTTCGACCACGTCGGATGACGACATCTTCGTTCGGAATGGTCGGCGATTATGCGCGTGGGTTTGGCACTCGAAGTGGGTCCTCTGTCCGCGACGATGATGAACGACGGTGGTCGTGGATACGCGCGTGATGAGCGGGGAAGCCGAGGTTGCCAGCATGTCTCGCCTCGGGCTGCGGTGCGCGGCGAGTGTGTGCCCGAGGCCGAGCCCGAAAAAACACTTAGGTTTTCTGCCTCGTCCGAGACGACGAAAACTAACACTCCTTGACGCGCGGGCTATGACGCCGGAGGAGGCGCTCCTGGCGCTTAAGACGGTCGCGACCCTCCGTACCGCGCTCTTCGGCCTGTTACTCTACGCGTGCATCAGGCTGACCGTGTACGTGTGGCGCCCGCTGCTGGATCGCGTCTTCGTGTCAACCTCGGTGAAGCGCTACGTGGCTTACGATGGGAAACAATCGGGCACGTCGGTCGTCTGCGTCGACTGCACCCACCGGCACCTGCCCACGCTGACGCACCACAAGGACAGCACCACCCCGAAGCACCTGCGCGGGGACACGTCCACGGACACCGTCTTCAACGCCCTGCACGCCGGATGGAGGCCCCTCAAGGTGGCCGACGCGGTGACGTGTAATCACTTCGACATCGACGGGCTCATCTCGGTGTGGGCCCTCATCGACCCGCTCAAGGCGCTGGAACACGAGGACGTGCTACGGGAGGCGGCGAGGATTGGCGACTTCCGCGAGCTCCGCGTGACTCGCGGGGGGGACGACACACGCGACGGTTCATCTTCCGATGACGCGAACCCGAACCGCCCGTACGGCATGTGGTCCGAGACGGCGGCGGCGCTGAAACTCTGCGCGTGGATCAACTCGCGCGAGCGGAGCCTGTTCACGCGGCCGTTCGAGGGCGTGGAGGAGGATGAATCCGTGAAGAAGTTTGAGCACTTCTTACCATTGATGACAACAGCGTTGGACGCCGTGGAACCGCCCGAGGGGTCATCCACCGCCACCGACGAAGTCAACGCGGCGAAGTGCGGGATCCGCGACGGTGACGAGGAGACTAGACGGGTTCTCGAAGGCGTGGAGCGTCTGTATCGCAACGTGTCCGGTCTCGTTGAGTGGGACGGGCCGTGTGAGCGGTGGGACACGTTGGGTGTCTGTGTCGTGAGGTGCGACGAGCCGGTGCACTATTACGCGTTGTTTTCGTTAGCCGTTGACTCGGACGTCGTGGTCGGAGTGTACGACGGGAACAGGTACGAGGTGGAGTCCCGGTACGTCGGGTTCGTCGATTACCAGAGCCGACCGTCCTGGCCACGGTTCAACCTCGGCGCGTTGGCGAAGAAGCTGAACGCGATGGACGGGGCGGTGACGCGCGCTGGGTCGGATCTGCGTTGGGACGTCGCCGGGCTCACCGATTCCGGTCCGCTCCTGCGACTGAACGATCAGAAACGGCGGCTGACCCGGGCGGAACGGTACGGACACCCCGACGAGCGTCCGATTCACGCCAGCGAGTTGAGCCCCGATCGGTTCGTGGCGACGTGCCGAGGGTTCTTCGAGCACGCCGCGGACGGGGCGAGGGTGCACTTGAACGCGAAGACAAACGCGGACGTACCGAAACGAGACTGGACTTGGAAAGAGACCCACGAGCTCAACTCCGCCGTAGACTACGACGCGTTCGTGAACGGTTCTTAAATTAATTTTAATAATTGTTACTTAGACTAAGTAAAAGGTTCATCCGAGGTCGAGGCTGGCGATGGTCAGCGCGCCCATGTTGAACCCCGGTACGCCCATGCCTACGACTGCGACTGGCGTCTTGAGCGGCGTGACGAACTCGTCGTCGTCGTCCTCGTCCGAGCTGCACCAGTCGCCGATGCACTCGTCCATCGTCCCCGGTAGCATCACCATCCGCGTCGTCCGTTCCTCCGCGTCGAACCCCCTGCGCCCGAGGCTGGACCGCAGCGAGCTCACCCCCCTCAGTTGCCGCCCGCTCTGGTCCGTCGCCAGCGCGCCGTCCGTCGACGAAGTCGGACCCTCCAGAAGACCCTCCAGATCCTCAACGCCGTCCATCGGGTCCAGACCCTCCGGCACGTACACCACGACGCCGTCGAGGGACTCGTTCGTCGCGAGGTGACGCGTCACGCGCGTGAGGTACCGCTCCATGAACGTTCTGGTACGTATGGACTCGTACGTGTTCCCGGGCCTCACGTCCAGGCCGATGGGGCCGAGGTAGAGCTTGCACCCGCGGATGTGAGCGATGGCGTACCCGACGCCGTCCTCGACGACGCAGAGCTCCGGCGCGGTGTCCCTCCACGCGCGTAGCATGTTCCCCCTCGACGCGCCGAACACGGCGGCGTCCATGGCCGTGATGAGCGCCCCGTCGCCGCCGTCCCAGTCCGCGGTCGATGCGGACGCGTCGACGTCATCGGAGACGGTGCCGGCTTTTTGATCCTCCACGTCGGCACGCGATAGCGTCCATCTTCGAACCGAGCCGACGGGGCGGAACCCGGCTTTCAGGTACAGCGGCTGGCCCATGTCCGAGGCGTCCAGCACCGCGACGGTGTTGGGGCCCATGGACTCGAGCGCCGCCCTGAGTACCATGGACGCGACGCCTCTCTTGCGGTAGTCGGATCTGACCACGATGTTGCCGACCCAGCCGAACGGGGAGGTGGACGAGTCTGCGCCGTAGACGACGGTGCTGCCGAAGCCGACGAGCTCGTCGTTCTCGTCGAAGACGCCGTGCGCGCCGGTCACGCCGCCGGGCTCCGAGGAGTCGTCGTCCGAGGAGGAGGTGAGTAAATCCTCGGAGGAGGTCAGTAGCTGGAGCCATTCGTTCACGTTGGCGTCGAAGTTGACCTCTCGGAGCAGCGCGTCGAGCTGCGCGACGTCCTCGGGCGACGCCGTGAGTCGCCGCAGGACGTTCCCGCATCCTTTGTCGATGATGCAGAACTCTTCGTCGTAGCTCAGGTCGGGGTTGAGCGTGCCTCGCTGGTCGATCGCTGAGACTGCTGTTTCGAGTCCGACGTGGCGCCCCCGCGCGATGCCGCGCGGGTTCCGGGACGCGAACGCGGCCGGGCGAGCTTTGGCGCGGCCGCTGGATCCCAACGCGTGCGATGGCGACGCGCACGAGCGAGCCATCGAAGATGCCATCGTGCCTCCCGCGGTCGAAAGTGCCCGCCTCCCGGACGCGTTCGAATCTGGTGTCCACGTCGGATTCGATGATGACACACGCGCCAGCTCGGCAACGCTCCACACCGTCGGCACCGCTCGGCACCATGCACGCGGTCGTCTCGTCCGCGAGACTCGGGCACGCGGCGTCGGCCAATGTCCACGCGTCCTCCAGCCGAAGACCACGGATGCACGCGCGTGCCGTCCGCGCGTCGTCGTCGTCATCCTCGTCGTCCGCCGCTGGCTCCAACTCGACAGCGGGCGGCACCGACCTTCCGAAGCGGGAATGGAGCGAGATGACCACGAACGAGTTCGAGAGGCTCGACAAGGACAGGGTCATCGCACTCCTACCGGTAGGCGCCACCGAGCAGCACGGCCCGCACCTGCCCGTCTGCGTCGACGCCGCCATCAACGCCGGGGTGCTCAAACGCGCCATGGAACTCCTCCCTGCCGAGATCCCGCTCACGAAGCTGCCGCCCCTGCCCTTCGGCAAATCCGTGGAACACGACGACTTCGCCGGGACCATCAGCCTCGGTACCAACACGCTCATGGCGGCGTGGACGGACATCGGCGAGAGCGTGAGACGCGCGGGGGTCAAGAAACTCGTCCTCTTCAACTCGCACGGCGGCCAACCCCAGGTGGCGGAGATTGTCGCTCGGGACCTGCGAAAGCGGCTCGGCATGCTCGTCGTCACCGTCGACTGGTTCTCGTTCGGGCTCCCGGAGGGAATGTTCGACGACGACGAACTACGTCACGGGCTGCACGGCGGGGACGTGGAAACGAGTGTGATGCTCCACTTGCACCCGGATCTCGTGGACATGTCCAAGGCTGATGACTTTCGATCGGCGGGGCGCGACATGGAGATGAGCGGCGATTTTAACCTGCTGACCCCCGAGGGTGGGATCGGGTTCGGGTGGCTCGCGCAGGACTTGAACCCGTCGGGCGCGACGGGTAACGCGTCCAAGGCGACGGCGGAGAAAGGGAAGGCGTGCGTGGAGCACGCGGCGGCTAAGCTGGTGGAGTTGTTCCTCGAGATTGACGACTTTGACGTTGACTGCGTGTTCAGAGGCGGCGAGAGCGGGGAGTACTGCACGACGAATTACCGGCGGATATGGCCGGGGAGGGAGGACGCGGGGATCGGCGCGAGTGGCGGGGCGACGGAGAGCGCGCCAGAGAGCAAGTACAAGTCGCACTACACGGGCACGAGGTCCAGCTGATGATGAGGGAAGGGTACGAGTAGTGAGTTTGTTTACTACCGATGTCATTTGTTCGACCCGCACTCCTTGCACTTAGAGCGCTCACGACCGTGCTCGCAGATTGCAGACCCACCGCACTCCTTGCATCTAGAGCGCTCACGACCGTGCTCGCAGATTGCAGACCCACCGCACTCCTTGCACCGAGAGCGCAGACGACCGTGCTCGCAGAATGATGCACCACCGCACTCCTTGCATTTTGAGCGCTGACGACCGTGCTCGCATATTGATGCCCCACCGCACTCCTTGCATCTTCTGCGCTGACGACCGTGCTCGCAGTATGCTCCCCCGCCACAGCTTTTGCAGGAGTAGCGCTGGCGACCGTGCTCGCAGATTGATGCCCCGCCGCACTCCTTGCATCTAGAGCGCTCACGACCGTGCTCGCAGATTGCAGACCCACCGCACTCCTTGCATCTAGAGCGCTGACGACCGTGCTCGCAGATTGATGCACCACCGCACTCCTTACAGTATTGACGCACACGCCCGTGCTCGCAGATTGATGCACCACCGCACTCCTTGCACTTATTGCGCTGACGACCGTGCTCGCATATTGATGCCCCACCGCACTCCTTGCATTTTGAGCGCCGACGACCGTGCGGACAAGCGCTGCACACCTTGCAACTCGAGCGCCACTTCATCCCGTGTGAGCATGGCCCCTTTGTGGGAGGGGCTCTCTTCCGCTTCGTGCCCTTCTTCGTCAGCAACTCCTCCTCCGTCACCTCAGCCTTAGACTCGACCTCGCCAACAACATCGCGAACCTCTATCCTGACGCGCGGCCGCCAAACCGTCCCCATCCCCATCCCCGCGCCAAACCGAAGTGCCTGCCAACGACACCGTCAGAGATATTTCGAACCCGCACGTTTCGACTGCAAAAGTCCAACGCATTTCAAATCGCTCGGAGCAGCCGAGCCCTCCAGTAGTGCGGGCGCGGCGTTCCACGGCGGGTAGGATGAACCGACGTCCCTCTCCCCGCGACGGCGACCGCGGCGGGACCGGCGATGACGACGCGTCGACGTCCAGGACGGACAGCAACGGCGCCGCGGGTCCCGCCAATCCGACGAGCCCGTCGCGGGGCCCGCTCGGCATGAGTCGGCTCATGAGGGAGGCGAACCGCATGCAACGGGAACAGGAGAGGACACTGGCGGAGCGAGAACGGACACGGGCTCAGCTTGCCGACGAGAACGCGAGGGAGGCTGTCGGAGGCGCGACCGGGGGAGCCGGAGACGCCGCCACCGCGAACAGCGCAGGCGCGGGACCAGGCGACGAGGAGAACGTCAGGCCCGAGATGTCCATCCACGACTTCGAGGGCGCGACGCTGCGGGAGAAGGCTGCCGCGATGGCCCGCGCGTTGGCGCGCGCCAAGGACTCCGGCCGAGGTGGCGGATCCGACCCCGCGCCCGACGACAACACGGGCGGACGAGATACCCCGAGCGACGCGCGCAGGGAGCTGGACTCGAAGGGCGACGCGGTGGAAAACGCAATCGCGGACCAACGAGAAGCCAGACGCGCGAAGCAGCGACGCCAGGGCAACGCCGAGCGTGAAATCTCCGACGAACACGCGCGTGCGAACACCGAGGAGGAATCCCAGAACGCGAAACGCAACTGGAGCAAGACGCGCGCCGCACTCACCGCCAAACGCGCCGCCGTGCACCTCGGGGGGGTCAACGCGGACAAATGGACCGACGTCAACACCCTCTTCGAATACTACAACCAAACCTACTTCGACGACAAGCTCGGCGAGGTGACCTTCTCATGGATCGATCGCGCCGCGGACGACGAAGACTTTCGGTACTGTCTGTGCAGCGCGGTGCCGGGGTGGTGGCACGGCGCGCACAAGAACCTCATGTGCGGGGTGTCGTGTTGCGTCGAACGACGGAGGGGCGGGTACGCTCGGCGAAGCGTTCACATTCGCATGCCGGACGCGGTTCGCAAGTTTAAGCTCACGCAGATGGCGAAGGAAGGTCTGTTGCACTCGATGATACACGCCTACATGTTCATGACGGGCGCGGTGAAGGAGCACGAGCCGTTCTACGAGCACGGCCCTCAGTTTCGTCACATGATGCGTCGGTTGAACAACGACACGCTGACTTTCGACGCGTTTCGACCCAGCGGCGGATACGACATCGTCTTCTCCGACGCCGCCGAGGCTGCCGAGCACGACCACTTGTTAACGCAGGAGATGCTCGACCAGCTCACGCTCGAGCACTTCAAGCTGCTGTACTTGGTCAGCAGGTACAGCATGTACGCCCTGAACGTGACTGACAACGAGACTTGGGTGCGGTACCAGCCGATGCTGGTGCTCATGTACGAGCTGATCGTCGCGGGGGTCATCGACTACGATTACGCCCCCGCGTCGGCGATGGTCGCGGGGCGGCGGATATACCTGAACGTGACGCAGGAAGGGAGGGATAACCTGGACGACTTGGTGGAGGCCAAGTTGGTGCGAGCGCTGCGAACCATCGGGAACGATAAGCAGCCGGTGGTGGCGTACCAAATAACGGAGCAAGGGCTCCACAGGCTACGGGCGTCGCCGCTCAGCAAGGGTGACCGATCGGAGATTGACGAGATCATCCAGGACCCGTTCGGGGCGTTGATGATGGTCGCGTACGACGAGGATGAGGAGACTTTCCGGCTGTACAGCGACAACGATTTTTGCGTCGACAGCACGGTGACGGACACGGAGGACGTGTCTTACGTCTCCTCCCCGTACCTACCGTTCACCCTCCGGGATCTCAAGCGGCCGCTCGCGTCCAACGCGCACCGCGCGCAGGAGGCGGCGACGGGCTCGAGCAACCTACGGGACGAGCTCGACGTGCAGATGACGCTGTCGAGGTTGGTGATTCTCGTCGGGGAGTGGATTCCTTTCGGGTGCAACCAAATCATGCAGCTCACGCAGCGACTGGGAGCGCACGACCGGATCCAGGGCGGGTACTTCTCCTCCGAGATTGACCGACACTCCACCGAGACGAGCCTGGAGATCCCGGTCGGGCTGACGAAAGTCACGGTGAACTCGTGCGACGCCGCGCAGTGGATCAACATCGAAGCCGAGGTTGAGTTTCCCGAGGACGAGGGCATCACGCAGGTTGAAAACTTTGGCATCCGGTACCAACGCGACGGGACGACTCTGTACGGGTTAAAACTGGAAGCCGTGATGGAGGCGATCCTCAACGACATCTCACTCGATAACCTCGCGCGCGTCATGACCGACATACACATCGACAGCAGCAAGGTGACCGAGTCGCTCTGCTCGCACCACCAAGGGAAGCTCCTCGAGATGGTCTTCAACGGCAACGAGATGAACCGCAACAAAGTCAACGTCTTCATAGCCGAGAAGATCACGCCGAAGCTTCGGGCGCTTCGGTACCTCGACGGCGGCGCGCTGGAAGCGGAGCTCAAGCAGATCATCGGTGACACGCAGCACGCCTTTGACATCACCGAGAACGACGTCGTCATCTTCGGAGAAGCGGGCGTCTTATTCGCGGGCCCCGAGTGCATTCGACACGAGACTCTGTTACTGGCGTACCTCGCGCTGAAATCGCGCGAGGATTTCGTCACCAACTTCTTCAACCGCCTGTTCATCATCGCGGAGGAGATGACCAAGCAGCAGGCGCTCATCAACAACTACTTCGAGGACCCGTCGCACGTGCAGACCATCCGGCACGAGCTCTCGCGCATAAACGAGGATTGCATCATGCTCGAGGAGGTGATGAGGAACCTGCAGGGATCCGTCGAGAAGGACGCGCTGCCCGAGGAGCACATGCCCAAGACGAAGGGCGGCAAGCGCCTCTATCACATCCTCCAGATACCCAAGATGCAGGAGTCCTTGCGTCAGCGCGTGCAGGACTGCGAGAAGCAGGTGGGCGCGACTCGGGCCGAGATTGAGTTTCTCACCGAGCAAATCTCAATCGTCATGGCGTCCATTCGAACGCAGGTGAACAAGGAGACGAAAGAGCTGTACCACTCCGCGGCTGAGCAGATGAAGCTGAACGACTCGACCGCGTCCCGCGACGTGATGCAGGTGCTCATCACCGGCTCGTTGGCCTTCGCCGCGCTGGACAGGACCGTCGGCGAGTGGTCCGTGGTGTGGGACGGTTGGATGAAGTTCGCGGTGACGTACCCGCTGATCATCAACGACCCGGCGGCTATTTGGTTTTGGATCTCCATGCTGGTGTGGGCGGTCATCGCGGCGTTCGTGCTGTACTGGATGAAATTCACGCGGTCGCAGGAGAGCGGCATCATACACCACATCGCGAGGCTGGACATGAAGGTGAACGTCCCGAAGCTCTTCGAGTACGTCCGGAAGAGGGGGCTCTTCCAAGAGGACATCGTCGCCGATCCCGACTCGCAAAAGTGCATGACTGACTTCAAGTACGTGGACAACAACAAGACGCTCTGGGAACACTACACACCCACAATCACCCTCACCGTGGATGTCCGCAACGGCGTGTTGTACCACGCGAACATCGCCATCACCAAGCCGCAGTTCGCCGCCGCGAAGCTCTTCCCGCGGGAGCTGCAGTCGAGGCTCGTGTCGGATTTCGAGCGATGGGACGTCGTCGAGAAAGCTGCCGTGGGACGCGCCGCCATCATGGAGTCCGATCGGTCCATCACGCTGATGGCGAACCAGCCCCCGCACGGCCACGACCGCGAGGTTCGCATCGAGGAGCGCACGTTCGGTCACCTCAAGGAGCAGCTCGCGCTCAAGTTTTGTTACAAGGTTGAAAACTTGTTATCGGTGACGACGACGCGGGAGATTCGGAACCAAGTCGTGGAGGACTACGTTGACGACGACCAGCAGGTGGTGATGCTGCGCGAGTACCAGCGGATATTCGTGCAGTTCAAGGGGCGGCCGGATCCCGGCATGAGCGCGTTCGCGGCGAGGCTCAAGAACGTACAAAAGGCTCAGAAGGCTGGCGTCAAAGTCGGGCTGAAGGAGACCAAGAACAAGGGCGTCGCGAAGCACAAAAAGTACGGCGAGACCAGGGACGAGGAGGACTTTCTCTACGGCGACGCCGCCGCGGAATAGAGAGAAGAAGACGTAGTGGTGTGATGTATACTCGAGATGTATACTCAGATGAACCCTAAATATCATAAACCCCCTTCGGCGCTCGAAGGTCTCCCTCGATCCACTCGAGTATCGGGTCGACGTCGATTGGATTTTTTATCAGTCCGAACGGGTCGTCCTCGTCGTGGGTGCCGTCCGGTCCCTCGTCCTCGTCCCCGTCTGTCTGCATCCACGCATCGAGTGGGAGAAGGTCACCGCCGTCGCCGCCGATCCACAGCCGCACGGATTCGTCCCCCGCGGGTTCCCAAGCCGCGTCCTGACATCCCCGAAGCACCTCCCCGGTGTTGACATCCTCCATGAGGCACGAATCGCACCGGCCCTCCAGGCAGAACTGAGAGGTTTCGTCCGGGTCCACCGCGCCGCATCGCATCGCCGCGCTCAGGAGGTTATCGCCCACTCGCGCCTCGCACTGAACCTCGCGAACGTCGTCCTCATTCGAGCCGCCTTCGTCGGGGTTGGTGGGGAGCACGAAGGTGATTTTGACGACGCGGTTTTCGCTCGCCGGGGTTTGGCCGTTTTCGTCGCCCGATGCGCGCGGTACGCGGTATGCGTGTGCATCGCGACGCCAGGGGCGGAGATGCGCGCGAGAACGCGCCGACGCCATCGTCGGCGGCGCGAGGACGGCGCCGATGAGCATGCTGGCCTCGCGGTTGAAGTGTGGTGGGTGAGGGCGAAAAGCGCGAAAAGCAACATCGTCAAATTCTCCTGACGCGCGCCACGCGCGCCAACCATCTGCCCGGGCCCTATCCATCATCAGCCTATCCCGATCGGCCAGTCACACCCACGTCACACCCACGACCAAGTAGACGATGTCCGCCACCGCATTCACCGTCTCCGCCTCCCAGTTCACCGGCGCTAAGCAGCGCCGGGCGCTCAACGCCCGTAAGGCGACCGCGTCCTCCTCCTCCCGCCGCGCGGTCACCATGACCGTCGCGGCTGGCCCGAAGAAGATTGTGATCGCCGGCGCCCCCGCCTCGGGCAAGGGCACCCAGTGCGAGCTCATCGTCGAGAAGTACGGCCTCGAGCACATCTCCGCGGGCGATCTCCTCCGCGCGGCGGTCGCGGCGGGCACCGACCTCGGCAAGCGCGCCAAGGAGTTCATGGACCGCGGAGACCTCGTCCCCGACGAGGTGGTGGTCGGCATGGTCGTCGAGGCGCTCGACACCGACAAGGCCAAGTCCGCCGGCTGGCTCCTCGACGGCTACCCGAGGTCCGCGTCGCAGGCGGACGCCATCACCGCGGAAGGCATCGTCCCGGACTCCGTCATCCTCCTCGACGTCCCGGACAGCGCCATCGTCGAACGCGTCGTCGGCCGCAGGATGGACCCGGAGACTGGTAAGATTTACCACCTCACGTTCAACCCGCCCCCGGCGGACGTCGCCGAACGGTGCACGCAGCGCAGCGACGACACGGAGGAGAAGTGCATGAACAGGCTCAAGGTGCACCACTCCAACGTGGAGGCGGTCGTGGGCAAGTACGAGGGTAAGATCAACGAGATCGACGGCAACAGGGCCAAGACGGATGTCTTCTCCGACATCTGCGGCGTCATCGACGAGATGTAAGACTCGGTCACAACGGGTCACGAGCACATCGACGCATTATTAAAACGAGTACAAGTGCCTCCAAGGCGTCCGAGAACAGGGAAGGAAGCGCGGGAGGACCCGATACGATTCTGAATTTACATGGGATTATTAATACGTACGAAGGTATAAGCTTCTTAACTTCCTTCGCCGGCTGCTTCACGCGCCGAGCGCCGGAGCCGCGAGCCGAGCCGCGGGCTTCGGCGACGTCAGCACCGCCGTGCCCGCCCGCGCGAAGTCGGCACCCTTGCGTATAGACCCCCCGAGCTCCGACTTCATCGCGTGGAGCCCTTTCTTCTCCGCGTCGCTGAGCTTACCCAACCCGACGACCTTCTCGACGCCCGAACGGCCCAGCTTGACCTTACTGGCGAAAAAAGGGAGCCCCGGCACGAGCGTGGACTCCACGAACGCGTGCTCGACGACGTTCCGCTCCCCGGCCATCCCGCGGAGACACGCGTGCGCAAACTCGGCGGCGGCGGCGGCCATGGACAGCGTCGCGGATCCCGCGCCCGCCTTGGCCTCGACAACCTCGGTTCCGCCGTTTTGAATCCGATCCGTCAGCGCCGCGCACTCGCCTGCACTGAACCCGCCTTTGGGGAACGGTTTGCACTGCGACAGGAGCGGGAGGATGGTTATACCCGCGTGGCCGCCGACGACCGGGACGTCGATCGAGGTCGGGTCCAACGCCTTGGCGTCCGACACGAACGTCCTCGCTCGCATCACGTCGAGGTGCGTGACCCCCATGAGCTTCTTCGGGTCGTACACCCCCGCGGCTCTGAGCACCTCCGCCGCGATCGGGACCGTGGAGTTGACGGGGTTGGATATCACGTTGAGGATGGCGTCCGGGCAGTGTTTGGCGCAGTTGGTGACGAGGTCGCGGACGATGCCCGCGTTGATCTTGAAGAGGTCGTCGCGGGTCATGCCGGGCTTGCGTGGTACGCCCGCGGGGATGACCACGAGGTCGCATCCCGAGAGGGCGTGCGGGAGCTGGTCGGGGCCGTGGAACCCGCGTGTTCTGGCGCGCGAGTTGACGTGCGAGACATCGGCGGCGACCCCAGCGGCGAGGGGCACGACGTCGTAGAGGCGGAGTTCGTCCACGAGGGGGCATCGCTTGAGGAGGAGGCTGAGGGGCTGGCCGATGCCGCCCGCGGCGCCGAGGACCGCGACGGTGAAACCGGGCGGCTTGTGCGCCGCAGTCGGCGTGCGGTGGATCGCGCCGAGGTGCGCCGCGAGCGTCGCCACGCGTCGATTCGCGGAGCTATCCATTTTTGCGCTTTTTCCCGAGATTCGGGGGGGAAGTCCGGGTGTCGCGCGGGGAGTGCGACGGCGGTTAGACGCGGCTGGAACCGACGGGGCGGCTCGAGGGAGTCGCGGGGAGACGGAAGGTGTCGTGAAGACGAGAACCCTAGCGCGCGCTCGACTGTGTGAACGGCGCCCTTCTTCGGATGTAGGTTTACCCTGTTTTTGGGGCGTTAACAACGAGGCCGGCAGTGTGACACCCGGGAGTGCGGGACAGACCGCCGACCCAGTCTGCCTGTTCAAGCTCCCTGTTCAAAACTACGGACGGCAGCTCGGTCGAGGGCACAGTCCCGTGCGTATCGAGCGACACCCCGACGGCGACACCATGCAGCGTCCCGGCAGTGCGATGTCACGAGGTGAGACACCCGCACGACCCCGCGTCTCCCCGTCGCGCGCCGAGGAAGACGACGACGACGCCCCGACGCTTCGACCCAACGTTTGGAAATTACAAGCATCATCGCCGCGTGGGCACCCCCGCTGACCTTCCCGTTCCCCCTTCCCCGTTCATCACGAACCAGGCGGCATGTCCGTCCCGAGCGGCGTCCCCGGGATGGGCGCGCCGCCCCGCCCCGGAAGCGCCGCGGGCAGGGCACCCGGCGGTTTGGGCCTCGGCGGCCGACCCATGACCGGCCTCGGAGGCGCCCCGCCGTTGACCTCCGCCCACGGGGCAGCGGCCGGCGGCTCCGCGTACCGACCGTCCACCGGCCTCCCCGGCGCCGACGCCGCTCGCCCGATGACGATGGCATCCGGCGGCCCCGGCGGCGGCAGGCTCGGCACCGCCGCCGCCGGCCGCCAGGTCCGCGACAAGTCCTACCACCTCAACGAGATCCGCAAAAAGAACAGGGCGGTGCAGCTCGAGATCGAGCGACTCGACGCCGAGGCACACGAGCGCAGGCTCGGAACCTCACAGTTCGACGCCATCGAGCGCAAGTACGACTCCCTACGCGCGGACGTCGCGGCGCTCCAGGGCCGCCTCGCGGATCAGAACGTCGTGCTGGACGTCTGCATGAACGCGGTGGACGGCGACGCGCAGATCGAACAACTCCGCGCTCAACGCGCCGCGCTCGCGGCGAGGAACGCGGAGGAACGCCGCGCCTTGGACGACGCGTTCGAACGACGCGTCACCCTCGAGAGCGGCCTGAAGGAGGCGGAGGCGCAGCTCGAGCGGCTGCAGATGGACATGCGGCGACGCGTCGATGAACTCCCGAGCGCCAAACGACGCGAATACGAATCGCTCGAAGCTGAAAACGAACGACTCGCCGCGAAGGAAAAGTCGGTCGAGGCGGACATCGAGCGCGCCACCGCCGAGCTGCAGACGACGGAACGCGCACTAGGCGGTGACCAGGTCAAGCAACGCGCGCTCGCGCTGCGCGATAAGCTTCGCGATTTAACCGAAACACGATCGAGGCTTCGGGAGGAAAAAGAGGCGACGTCGCTACCCCCCGAGACGCAACGCGAGCGGCTCAAGGAAAAGATCCGTACGCACAAGGAGGAGACGGCGCGCGCGGAGGCGGAGATCGTGGAGTTGCAGCGCGCTATCCACGCGGGGGAGTCAAAGCTCGCGGGTGCCAGGAATGACCTCACCGAACGCGACGGCGGCGCCTCCGTGGACGCCATGGACCGCGCGGACAAGTTGGAAAAGTTGCTCAAGCAGGAGCGCGAGCTGACGGAGTACATCGAAAACTTCGAGCCGTCCAGGGCGAGGGCGTTGAACGACGCGGACGCCAAGCGCGTCGCCATCGTCGCCGCCATGGAGCGCACCGCGCGGCACCTCTCGCTCAAGGGGAACCTCCCCAACCAGACCCGATTTAAGGAACTCGAGCAGGAGCTCGCGTACAAGCAGACGCAGGTTGCCAACGCGGAGCACACGAACGAGCGCCTCGCGGGCGAGCGTGCGCAGCGGCAGCAAGAGCTGGACAAGATTGACGAGCTCGAGGATAAGATCGCGGCTGAGCTCGAGGGCTTGCGGGGGAAGATGAAGTCCATGGAGGATGAATCGGTTCGGTTCGGGGATTTAACCCGTCTGGCGTCTGAGGCTGACGAGACGAAGGCTCGGCTGGAGCGCGAGCTGACGAGCTTTCGCGGACGGAAGGATGCGCTTCGGTCCATCGTGAACAAGCGATCGCTGGCGCACGAGCGGAGGCGAAGGGAGACGCAGGGTACGGATGCGTATAAGAGCCTGGAGCGCATGGAGGTTAAGATTCGCACCGCGGAGGCTGGCATTCACACGTCGAGGGAGTACATCAACGCCAAGGAGGCGGAGACGGACTACGGCGCGTTGACGCGAAACCTGGACGAGGTGTGGGAGACGCTCAACGCGGAGCTGCAGAAGCGGGCGATGTACACGTGAGATGAGTAGGTCGCGGCTGAGTGTAAAAAGTACAAATAGTCTATTTACGCCCCACCTCCTCAGATCTAGCGTTTGATGTACTACTTTAGCGAACGGCGCAACACTCCTTGCACTTAGAGCGTTCACGACCGTGCCCGCATATTTGTGACCCACCACACTCCTTGCATTGAGAGCGCCGACGACCGTGCTCGCAGATTGATGCACCACCGCACTCCTTGCACTGAGAGCGCAGACGACCGTGCTCGCATATTGATGCACCACCGCAATCCTTGCACACAGAGCGATGACGACCGTGCTCGCAGATTCCTGATCCACCGCACTCCTTGCACTTAGAGCGTTCACGACCGTGCTCACATATTCCCTTTCCACCGCACTCCTTGCATCGATAGCGCTGACGACCGTGCTCGCAGATTGATGCACCACCGCACTCCTTACACATAGAGCGCAGACGACCGTGCTCGCAGATTTGTGAACCACCGCACTCCTTGCACTTAGAGCGTTCACGACCGTGCTTGCAGAATGATGCCCCACCGCACTCCTTGCAGTTATAGCGGTTACGACCGTGCTCGCACTTGCTGCACACCTTGCACCACGAGCGGTACTTCACCCCGTGCTCGCATGGCCCCTTTGTGCGAGGGGCCCTCTTCCGCTTCGTGCCCTTCTTCGTCAACTCTTCTCTCCGCTTCTCGTCGACATTGGCACCGTCGATATCCGGAACTGGAATCCTCACCCTCGGACGCCACACCGTCGTCGTCATCCTTCCTTCGCGCCCCCACAAAGTGCCGTCGATCAGAAAACGGGCTCCAAAACTTACTTGTACAACGTCAAAACTGGCATCGGTTCCCACCCACAGAGCCCTGCGCTTTCACAGGCGACTGGGGTCGCAGGGTTCACCCGCGATTCGAGTTCTGCGACCGACACGGCCGTCCAGGACCGTCGCTCGCCGCCCGTCGATCCCCCGCGGGCGGTCCTCGTATCCCGGTCCACCTTCCCCAAACGTCCCCTCGTCGGTTCCGAGGTTCGAACATGAACTGCGAGGTGTTCTCGCTCGCGCCCCTGCGCTGCGAGGCGTTCCAGGCCAAGGAGACCCTGCGGGCCGTCCTTCACACCGTCCTCTTCTCCCGAACCCTCGGCGTCGTCCGCGCGCGCGACGTCGACAGCGAGCTCTTCGACCTCACGTACACAACCTGCGGAGATCCCGCGGTGGAGTCGCACGTCGAGGAACGACTCGACGCCCTCGTGAGATGGCTCGCCAAGCAAGACCGCGGCAAGGACACACACGCGCAGGTCTGCCTCAGCTTCTACGAGACCAAGGACAAGAAGACGGGCGGGTGGTTCGGCGGCGGCGACGAGCGCGTGTACTGGGAGCAGTGGAGGATCCCGCTCGAAGTCGTCGGAGGCGACGAGGCGCTCATGGAGATGGTCGACAGGGAAGCCAATTCAGCGCAGCTCCAGCACACCATCGTCGCCGCGATACAGCACGTCATCGGCTTAGTCAACGAGCGCAAGGATCACATACCGCCGGTGGTGTCATCCGAGGTGGTGTCCTTCCCGTACGAGATCTCGCTGCCGGGAGAGAGCGAGGGTGCCCTCTTCGGGTCGCTGAAACGGATGATGCTCCACGCCACCCCCCCATCGCTGGTGTGAGGTTCCATCATCAGACTACTCCGTGTACCACACGACCACGATGTACCACGATGTACCACGATGTACCACGATGTACTACTCTCAACACATTCTTTCAATGCTAATTAAGATCACGGCGACCCGCGCGACCACCACCGCCGCCTCTTGGTCTCCTTCGTATTTGGCGTTTGGACTTCGAAGACGTCTGGGCCGTGAACCTCGCCGCCCCTCGCGCCCTCCGCGCGCCGCCGTCGCCGATACTCCTCCCGCACCCGCGCCGCCTCCTCCTCGCTGAGCCTACCGTCCAACACGCTCTGGACGCGCATCTGGAAGTTGATCTCGTTCGTCTCTAGTTCCGCGTCGGAGAGCCGTCGCACCGGGAACCATCTCGGGGTCACCCAATCGCCGGTGACTTCGCCCGTGGATGGGTCCACCACCGCGCGGAAGCCCATCGCGCGCCACAACGAGCCAGCCTCGGATCCCCCTTTGTCGGCGTCCCAGAGGTAGTGGATGCCGCCGGCGACGCCGCCGCAGAGCGCGGCGCCCGCGGCGGAGTACCTCGGTCCTCGCTGCATGACCGCGAGCTGCGATCCAACCAGCGCGCCCGCGGTGGCTGAGTTGATCCAGTCGTCCTCCTGTCGCACCAGTTTGGTGAGCTCTTTCGCGGAGAGGAACGCGACGCCGGCGATGGTGACGTTACCGGCGATCGCGGCGATGTTGTGGGTGAAGTCGAGGCTCTCGTGGTACACGCAGTACGCCGCGCCCCCCGCGAGGCCCGCGCCGAAGGACAAAAGCGTGCCCTCCGCGATGCGAGTCTCCCACCCGGGGTTGCGGAGGGGACCGGCGGCGCGCGGCGGCGACTCCGCGGGGGAGAAGGCTCCCCTGAGCGCGAAGGGGGTCCCGGGGAACGACGTGGACGGAGGGGACCCGGCCGCCCTTGAGGACGTCCCCTCAGCGCTCCTCATCGTATTGGCATATTCATAACAGAAAAAAGGCATATCCCTCAAGGATATTATCTGAGCGGTGACCACAGTCGAAGGCGCGATCCATCCACGTCGCCTCAAGGACCAAACACCCGGTCATGGCAGTCATGCTAGCCACCAGCGTTCGACCCCGCGTGGCGGCGGCGGCCTCGCGCCCTCGGGGCGTCAAAACACGATGCGCCGCGAGCCCTAAACCCCGCGCTGCGATCGCGCGCGAAAACCGCTTCGGCGTCACCCGACCCGAGGGATCTATCTTCAAGCCGCGCGTCGGCATCGTGCCCGCGTCCGTCCCCGCGCGCGTATCCGCGACCACCGCGGACGACGACGCTTCATCGAAGACCACCACCGCCGCCCCCCGCGAGCGGAAGCGCATCTGCGTCTTCGTCGAGCCCTCCCCGTTCTCGCACGTCTCCGGCATGAAGAACCGCTTCCTCCGGCTCATCGAGAACCTCGTCGAACTCGGCGACGACGTCGTCGTGGTGACCCCCGACAGGAACCCCCCGGAGACGTACGCGGGCGCGGAGGTCATCGGCGTCCACGGCTTCAACCTCCCTTTCTACCCCGTCCCAACCCTCCTCTTCTCCTACGCCAAGGATCCGAGGGTGACGAAGATGTTCAAGGAAAACCCGCCCGACCTCATCCACTGCTCATCCCCGGGCGCGCTCATCTGGACCGCCGTGGGTCTGAGCGAGACGTACAACATCCCGCTGGTGCAGTCGTACCACACGCACATCCCGCACTACATCCCGCGGTACACATGGAGCGGGCTCGTTAAACCCATGTGGGACTTCATCCGATTCTGGACCAACAAAGCAGACGCCACCATGGTCACGTCGTCCATCCTTCAAGACGAACTCGACGACCAGGGTTGCCCGCGCCTGATGGTGTGGCAAAAAGGCGTGGACACCGTGCAGTTCAACAAAAAGTACAGAAGTGACGCGATGCACGAACGGCTGTGCGGGGGACGCGACGGCAAGGTCATCGGGTGCGTCGGGCGCCTCGGCGCGGAGAAGAACCTCGCGGATCTTAAAGACATCTTAGAGATGTGCCCGCCGGGGACGAACCTCGCGCTCATCGGCGACGGACCTGCACGTCCCAAGCTCGAGAAACACTTCGAGGGTACCAACACCACGTTCATGGGGATGATGACCGGCGATGACCTCGCCGCGGCGTACGCTTCACTCGACGTCTTCGTGATGCCTTCGGTGCGTTTATTCCTTTTTTATTTCCGTTATTTCCGCGATTAGACTGACGACTTGTTTTGTTTATAGGAGTCGGAGACACTCGGGTTCGTGGTGATGGAGGCGATGGCGAGTGGGGTGCCCGTGGTGGCGGTCCGCGCGGGTGGCCTCCAGGACATCCTCACCGACCCGGCGGTCACCGCGACAAAGAGCGGCGAGCTTTACGAGTCTGGCGATTTTGAAACAGCGGCGGCGATGACGACGAAGCTGCTGACGGATGAGAAGGAGTGGGCGCGTCAGGCGGCTGGCCTGAACGAGGCGGTGCGTGAGTGGTCGTGGATGGCGTCCAACACCAAGCTGCGCGATACCCAGTACGCTCGCGCGTTCAAGCGACACAAACGGAACCAGGCCATCAAGGTTCCCATCGAGCTCGTTGACTCCCGGCGCGCTCGAGCGTGGATCGCCACCGAGGTGATGGGATACCAGTGGTACCTCCAAGCCGCCGCGGTCATCTTCGCCTTTGGCGTCTTCGCGGCGGCCAGGTCCGTCGTCGCCTCGGGCGCGCTCGGGGTTGCCGGCGGCTCGGGGTGGACGATGATCGGCGCGATTCAGAGTTTAGTCGACATCTCCGGCCCGCTTGGACCCGCGATGATGGCCTCATGCGTCGCCGTCGCGTCCCTGGTTCCCTTCGTTCCCACGCAGCCGCTCTTCGCGCTCGCGGGGTTGATGTTCGGCGCGTGGGAAGGCGCGGTCGTTTCCCTCGTCGGCGCGCTCGAGGCGGCCGCCGTTGCATTCGCGGTGACCCGCATCAGCGGCGCGGACAAGACGGCGAGCGCGCTGGCGAACGGCGCGGGGTTCGGCGCGCCCGCCAGGCGGTGGGTCCGCGACCAGCTGAGACGCGTCGATACGCACATCAACGACTCAACGACGCTCGGTCAGTTTGTCAAGCTGACGCTGTACAGGCTCGTGCCGCACGCGCCGTTCACGGTGGCGAATTACCTCCTCGGTTTGACCAAGGTGCCCACGAAGGTTTTTCTCGCGAGTACGTTCATCGGGACGGCGCCGTGGGCGGCGTTCTACGCGTTGGTTGGCGCCGCGGGTAACGCGTACGTGAGGGGCGGAGCGAGTGCAATGAAGGACGGCGTCGTGGGTAGCGGGTTCGACGTTCCCCTCGTGCTGGCCGTCTTCGGTATCACGATGTGGCCGGTGATTAAGAATTTCCTCGAAAAGAAGGCTGTCGCGCCGGCGACTGCGTAGAGGAAGGTAGACGGGGGGTTGTCACCGTAAGTAGCTCGATCGCACCCTTTCAATTGAAGATGTCATCTCATATGTATATTAAAGTGTTAAATATCCGCGTCTTTCTCATGATCGTTCGATATGTAAGTGTTGTTTTATCACCTGTGCAGCACGCGCTGCCGGCCATCCCGCCTGTATTTCAGGCTCTCTTGGAGGTAATTTACTTCGGCAGATCGGACTTGGGCGTGTTCTTCGTCCTCTTCCTGCACTTCTTGCTCTTCTTCTTCAGCGGCTTGACGTTCTGCTTGTACCTACCGCCCATGTTACCGGCGGTGCCCTTCGTGGATCCATACTGGCACACGTCGAGTCCCTTGTACGTGGCGCAGCCCACGTGCGTGGCGTCTTTCCAGATCACCTGCGTGTAGTGCCCAGTGGTCTTGACGGAACAGCCCCTCCACGGCTCCTGCACGGTGCCGTATTGCTTGACCTTTGGGGTGCCCCATGCGGTAAACTGCGGGGGGAACACGCCGCGTGGGACGGCTTTGTTCCCCGTCTGCGTCGCGCGGCCCGTCATGGGTCCGGGGCCGTTGCCGGGGGCGTACTTGATTTCGTCGTACCAAGCCTTGGTGCACTTGGCAGGGCCTTGCGGCCGCGGGGAGCCCCAGCAGAGGTTCTCGCCCGCGTAGGAAAACTTCTTGATGACCTTATCCATCTTGTATTCCTTCTTGAGGGTCTTACCGGATCGAGCGTCCTGCGTCGAGTGCTTCATCTGCGCTCCGGCCTCGATGCCCCAGTCCATGGAGTGCTTGGCGAGGTTGTTGTTCCACTTGAGCATGGGTACGCCGTGCATGCAGCGGAAGGTGTTGTGCGCCTCGAGCCAGGCCTTCGCGGCCTTCTTCTTGGTGTACCTAACCTTGGCGGGCTTCTTGTTCTTCTTGGTCTTCTTGGTCTTCTTGCCCTTGCCCTTTTTGCCCTTGGTCGCCTTGCAGCTGCGATCGGTCTCCTTCTTGTCGCAGTTGTTGACGGCGCACATCCCGATATTGCCGGACACCGTGAAGCACGCGGTACGTCCCCACCCGCCGATATCGCGGCAGTAGTTGTTGTCCAAGTCGATGCCCTTGGCCGCGAAATGCTTCACGTAGTTCTGGGGCCAGTCCTTGCACTTTCCGTGCATGCACGACTCGGTGGAGCACCCGGTGTACTCGGTGCTCGCGCACGTCTGGCGGCCGTAGTACTTCCCGAGCGACCCTGTGATCAGATCTCGGGCCTCGTCCGTATCTTCGTCGTCGAGTTCGCCGTCGAGTTCGTCGTCGTCTTCAACCTCCTCGGAGGGATCGATGAACGGCTGCATGGGTCCTTGGGAGGAGTCCTCGCCGTCGTCCTCGTCATCCTCCCACTCAGCGAGCGCGTCCGCGGTGAACGTCTCGGCTTCCTCCGCGCACGTGGTCACCACGCCGCCTTCCTCGTCCATAACCCGCGGGTGGACGTCCGTGGACGTCACCTCGAGCGCGCCGAGGTGTTCAACATCGAGGTCGATCAGCGCCTGCCTCGCGGCTTCCGCCGACGGCAAATCGGAAAACTCAACCGTGAACGCGACGGACGTCTGTCCGTTGGTGGCTTCCTCGGAGACGGACCTGAACGGGGAGAAGTAGGCGCGCATGGGCATCGCGGGGGTGAGGTACTCCACCTGTTCGTTGGTCGTGGACCAGTCCGGGGCCAACGGGTCTTTCGTGTCCATTCGGGCGAATCGGTCGAGGACGGAATCGCCGTGCACGAAACCAATCTCGATTGATGATTCCGACGCTTCGCCGGGGAGGACGCGAGTGATTCGCTCCGCGAGGGCGTCGCGGACGGTTTGGTCGACGTCCGCGCGGTCGGCCTTGAGCATGACGCTGCCTGAGGCGAAGTATCTGGCATCATCGATGTCCGCCCAGAGGGAGGAGTCATCCGAGTCGTCGTCCTCGGCGTCGTCCTCCGGTGTCGCCCAGTGGTCTTGGTCGAGGAGCTCCTGGTTGCCGGTGTCGCTCGAGGATAACTGGAAAGGAACGCCCTCGGTAGGGACGCCGTTGACCTGGACGCCGTCGGTGGCACCGCTCTTGAGGTAGGCGTAGGTGCCGACGCAGCCGGCGAGCGCGAGGCACGCAGCTCCCGAGGCCACCATCGCCCACCTGGAGCGGGTGTTGGTGGTGTCGCTGCTGCCTCTCTTGTGCGTCAGGGGCGTGGCCTCGCCGGTCTTCGACGCGTCCATCGACGCGTACATCGTTTTTGGCAACTGGGTTTCACGGGGATGGGTGGGGTCGAGGTCAGCGATGTGGGCGGACGGCGGCGCCCGAGAGCTGTCCTGCGGGCTAAACTGAATCTAAGATTCTAGACGACATCAATGTCGAATGACGCTTGGATCCGGGCGGTCGGGTTCGCGAGACATGTCGGATCGCACGGCGGGTTCGTCGCCACCCGCGCAAAGGGGGCGGCGTACCTTAGGAAGCGGCCGGGACAATATCGAGCACGTGCGATGCGTGGCGCGCGCGCGAGATCTGTGGCAAAACCCAGTTGCGCCCGATGGGCTGTACTGCGGGCTAAACTGAAAACAGACGACAGTTTTTTCAGTTTTTTCAGTTATCACGTCAGACCGGCGGTCGGTAACTCGGAAATCAAGGTTCCCGCGCTTTGACTTTGTTAGCTTTGTGTCGTCTGAAATGCTGATTATGAAATGTTACAGATTTTGTCGACTAACAGTCACATGTCGTATTTATGGTTAACATTGTGTATTTGGATTTCTTTTTAAAAAACGCTGACTAGTAGGTGGGATACAGATGCGAGCTGGGCCGAAGCCTCTGTTGCGTCACCGCCTTGCTCTTCGCCTGCGTCGCCCGTCGACCGGACTCCTCCCCGGGTATCCTCAGCGTCGGTAACTTCGCCCGGAGACAACGCATCTTATCGCTCATCGGCGCCACCACCCGCGGCGGCGAGTGCACCCACAGCTTCACGGGCGCAACCGTCGGAGGCGTCGGCGGAGTGGTAGCCCGCGACGAACCGCCCGAGACTGATCGCCCGTACGTCGTCGCGTTCGTTGGCACCGCCGTGTCTGTATCCACGCGTCTACGTAGGCCGTGCGTGGGGTCCCACACGAAGTGTTTCGTGACGACGACGGGATCCGACGCGGATGAAGCCGCCTGCGTCGACGCGATGGTCGGTTTTAAATACGCGTAAGAAGTGGTCGACGACTTGCGCGGCGCTCCCGTGGCCGACGTTCTCGACACCGGGACCGGTTCGATGGATGCGCGGTGTTTGTTGCTCGATGACGTCGCGCCTCGACTTTGCGTCCTGCTGAACGGCACGCGGTCGATCGTCGTCCGCGTCGCCACCCTCGAGGAGGAAGAAGAGGAGGAGGTCCCAGCTTTGTAGTTTGAGAGCCTCGGCTGTCTCGGCGGTTTCTCCCGCTCCTCGCCAACCCATCCGGTGTCCCCTGGCCGGTTGAGCCGCGCGCGGCCGTATCCCTCGACGACCGCGCCGCCCGAGCGTGCATCGCGCGATTCGAGGTAGGCGTCCGCGCGACGCGCCCAGTCCGCGACGGCGTCGCCCGGATGTGTCGTCGCTTCGACCGACACGCCGCGGCGCGTTCCGTTTTGTTGACTTTTCCCATCGGGCGTCGCCATCTCGACGACCGCCTCGGACACCGCGCCCTCCTTCCCCGAATCCGTAGCCTCCATCGATACCGCGAGGCGCTCGAGTTTGACGGTGAGCGCGGCGTCGAACTCCGCCTTGCTCTGGCGCCCGCCCGCGCCGCCCCGCCCGATCCTCCCGAGGCCGCCCGTGCGCGAGGACGACCTCCTCGGAAGCGGAGCCAACTGTTGACCGGTGACGAACTGCGGGTGAGGACGATCTCGAGCGGTCGGAACCACCGCGCCGTGACGCGACGGGGGATAGAGTTTCGGTCGATTCGCGTTGGCGGGGGTATCCGACGGGTCCACGGGGGCGCTGTGGCGGCAGCCCATGCTCGCTCGACCACGGGCAGGCGGCATCTAAGTGTGGAGGTCGCGACCAAATCGTGCGTTTCCAAAAGTTGCCGCCACCTGGATTTTTGGCATCGTGTTCACAGGGTATTTCGGTGTAAAAGGCGTATTTCGGGGCAAATAGAAATAATATCAGTCACTCTCTAACTGAATAACATGTCAGATACGGCGCAATTCTAACGAGTGGGGTCGACCATCCACGACCGCTTATTTCCGCGGGTAACTCGTATTTCATCCCTTTGACGACCCATCTCTGTACCGTTCACGTCCCGCTCACTTTCCGGTGCAAGGCAAGGCAACCTTCCCACGTGTACGATGGCGACGTCGCTCTCGTCGCACCAGCTCCTCGCGTCCGCGGGTTTGACCCGACGGCGCGTCTCGCGCGGAGCCTCCCGACGCCGCGCGACCTCCGTGAAGGTGCGTCCCCACCGCAAAATATCCGTGGTCCCTCCGGTCTCCCGGGGGTTGTATAGATGAAGATGCGACGCCTCGCTCGCGCCCTTCGCACGTATCGCTCACCCAACTCGTTCCATCCCCACTGTACAGGTACGGGCTAGGTATGGCGACGCCCAGGACGGCGACAGCGAGGAGATGCACGTCCCCGAGGACGCCTTCAAGAACGAGTTGGGGCACAACATCTCCCCCGAGCGCAAAGCCGCGACGGCGCTGGGCAACCTGTTCACCATGGCCGCGACCAGGGTGATCCTCGACCAGTTCACCGGCACCAGGCACAGATCCCCGGTGTACCACAAGATGGTGCGTCGCCCGAACCGCCATGAGAGACTGCACATCCCGCGCGCGCGCCCGAGTCGCGCCGACCTAGTAGGTCGCGTCGAACCGGACCCTTTCCCTGACCTTTTTGCTCTCCCCACTTCTTTGAACCCTCCGCAGGTGGACTTCCTCAACGAGAACCCGCTCCGTAACGGCAACGAGTGGCTCGCCAAGCTCATGCGCGAGCCCGATAACGACCTCCGCATCACCGCCATGCGCATCATCGAGACCAGGCGGGTGTTCGCCGAATCCGAGTTCAACTGGGACGTGGTCACCAGGGTGGCCAAAGAAGAGATTGACGACGACACGCTGGAGATGAACAAGCAGATGCTGATGCGTTCGCTGGGCGTGAGCGAGGACGGGAGCCCAGCGGGGGATGCTTCCGGGACAGGGACGAGGCGGGAGAGCGAGGCGAACAGCTCGTGGTGAGCGTGTGTCTCACGTGATGTGTATCTAGATGTGTACCACCAGTAGCCGTTTTCCACCACAAAAGTTTGGTTCTCCTCGAGCTGCGTTCTGTCACGTCAACACCCGTTCGCGCGAATCGCTAGCCCGTAGCACTCGAGAACGCACCCCGCGATGACGCGCATCGGGTCGATCTTCGCGTTCGCGCTCGTGGCGCTGCTCGCGTCGCTCGCGCTCGTGGACGCCAGGCTGCCCCCCGTCGTCGCCACCGGCGGGGGCGTCGTCCAGGCGACCCCAGCGCCGAAGCCCGTGTACGTTCGATCGGAAGAGTCTTCTCCCGCGGGCGATTCCACGCCCCAGGATCTGAATGACCGCGCGGACCCGGCGACCCGCGCGCCCCTCGACGACGACGAGGGCGCGCCGACCCACGCGACGACGACGACGAAGACCGCGCCGGCAGCAGACGTCGTCGGACCGTTCACGCTCCGCGACGATCCGTCCACGCACGCCGAGCCCGCCCAGAAGCCGACGACGGCTGCGATCGGGAAGGAGCCCGAGCAGCAGCGGCAGCCCGAGCAGCCCGCCGGGTCCACCGGCGCCGCTTCCACCCGTCCCGACGTCGACGATGACGACACCGACGGCGTGGTGCGACAGCAGCCCGCCCAGGCGATGAACGACGCGGCGGACCCGCGCGAGACCCAAACGCGCGAGGTCGTCGACGAGGACGCGCCCGAGGAGAACCAAACCCGATCTCAGACTCAGACTCAGCCTCAACAGTCGAACCCCTCATCCGACGCCGAGGAAACGGACGAGGACGCCGCCGCGTCGTCGAACTCGAACGTCGCGGCGGAGAACATGACCGCGACGGCCGAACCCGAGTCTGATGAGCCCACGAGCGGCGACGAAGGGTCCGCGATGAAGCCCCCAGTCGAAGCGAACGCCGAGGTTCCCGCGAACGTCACCGCCCAATCGAAGCAAACGCCCGCGGGTACGAACGCATCCGCCGAAGTCATCGACGCGGTCCAAGACGCCGTCGTCACGCCGGTGCGATCCAACAACGCGTCCACCACCACCGCCACGAAGGACGACGACGGCGGCATCGACGTCGTCGTCGAGCCCCGCGGCGGCATGAGCGACGCGCCCGAGGCGGTTCGCTACTCCGACGAGCTCCTGGACGAAGATGACAAGAACGACGACGAGCAGATGCAGCAGCAGCAGCAGCAGACCGAGCAGCAGCAGCAGCAGCAGACTGAGCAGCAGCGGACTCCCATGACCGGTACGTCCGAACCCGAGGAAAAGAAGGCGAGCGTCGTGACGGAGAAGGCGATCGTCGAGGAAAACGATGACAAATCGAACGACGACAAATCGGCCGCCGACCCTTGGAACAAACCCGTCGCTGGGTCCTCCGCGCGAGCGTCCATCTCCCCCGACGCCGAACGCGCCGCGAAGGAGATGGCGCGGGCCATGGGCACGAGCGGTGCGGGCGAGGACCGCGTCAGCGACGAGCTCCGCGCGCGAATCGTCGAGGAGCACGGTTTGTCGCGGGTCTCGCCCGCGGGTTTCGAGACGGAGGCGGGTCAGTGCGGCCGAAGTGGTTCCGTCGCGCTGTTCACCTTGTGGGGCACCGCGCCCAAAGAGACGCGCGACGCCATCGTGTCTACGTTCGAGGGTGCCGCCGAGGGTGCCGAGGGTGCCGCCGAGGGCGCGAACGTGGTTGACACGTGGCGCGGCGTGTTCGGCAACTCGGTCAAAGTCCTCGGCGTGTACCGCTCCGCATTCGGCGGCGACGACGACGCCGGCCGCCGCGGGTGCGTCGCCAACTTCTTCGTCAACTCCAAGATCGCCAGTGGCGGCTCCCCCGACGGTTCGTCTTACGATGACGGTTCATCATCCGAGGACCCAGCCGCGCTTCGAACGACTTTCTTAAACGAAGTTCTCCCCGCGGATGACGCTCGGGGCGACCACGACGCCACCGTCATCGCCCTCGCCGTCAACTGCGCCGCGTCGCACAGGCTCCGTCTGCTCTGGAAGCTGTACGGCGCGGTTGTGGACCGGTTCGGGTTGACGAAGAACGACGCGCATCTCTCCGCGGGTGACAAACAGGTGGACGCCGATGCCATGGCGTTGATCGGTAAGGGTGTCAGCGACTTGGCCGCCATGCGCGGAAGCTCGGGCGCCGCGTGGGCTCGCGGGACCGCGGCCGAGCGCGGCGCGCGCGACGCGTGCCCGCGACTCAACGCGGGCGCGTCTTCCGCGTCGCCGGCTTCGACCCAAGCGGAGGAGGATGATGAGGAGACGGAGGCGGCGACGAAGGATGAGACGAAGGTGGCGACGAAGGAGGAGAAGGATGAGACGAAGGTGGCGACGAAGGAGGAGCCCGCATCGGGTGCGTGGAAGTCGCAGTCGGAGATGGAGAGAGCCTTCGGCGCCGGCGCTGACGAGATGGACCCTAACCCTAACCATAACCCGGTGCGCGTGGAGAACGATCGCGACGTGGCGTACGACAGGGCCCGGGAGAAGGTCGAGGCCCGGATCGACGAGCGCGAGGAGAAGATCCTGCGTGACTTTGACGGGGCTCGGTATCTCCGTTAATTAACCCCAAATTCCTATGCGTATTTCACATTTTTTAATACCATTTTTATCATCAATCCGTAACCGATTGCCCATACGAGTACGTGCTGGTTTTCCGTCAACGAGAGTCATTCACGTTTTTTTCTTGGAAATTGACTGGAAAATCCCAAGAGCCCCGCGGCCGGCCACTCATCGTCCGCGCTTCGGGTTCGTATCGGCACTTCCCATGCCGACGCGCAGGAGCACCGCAGCCTCCACCACGCCCGGGTCCATCACCGGGCAGCTCAGCATGAACGACCCGCTCCTCCAGCTCCTGGGCGACGGTGGACCTTCCATGGACGCGGTTCAGTTCTCGCAGCGCGTGGGCGACCTCGGCTTGATGGCGCCGCCCGCGCAGGCGCAGGGCGCATCCGGGCTGTCCAGGCAGCGCAGCCTCGGAGCGGGTGGGCGATCGTCGGGGCGCACCGCGCGCGCCGCCGCGTCCAACGCCAGCGGCGACACGTCCAACTCCGGCAAGCCCATGCAGGAGATTTGGCAGGGCATCAGCGCCGGGCCGGGCTTTAAGCGCGAGCCGTCCGCGACGCAAGGTCAGGCCGCGTTCGGCACGCTCGCGTCCGGCCTCTCCGGCATCAACGCGCTCCTGCAGGACGGCGGCGCGACCCTCGGATCCGGCGCGTTCTTCAGAACCAACTCCATCATCTCGCAGGTGTCACTCGACAAGCTCATCTCCGACCACCCCGGGAAGACGACTAACGCGAAGGAGTGGGTGGAGCTGCTCGGGGCGGCGTATAACCCACCGCCGATGCCGATGCTGGCGCGGAGCATCGCGGGGAGCCAGAAGGTGGCGCTGGAGAACGCGGCGCTCGAGGTCATGGCCGCGCCGCCGCGAAGGACCAAGAGCAAGGAGAAGGCGACTGCGCCGACGAGAAAGGCAACCCCAGCCGCCGCGAAGAAAGCCCCGGCCGCTAAGGAGCCCACGAAGAAGCGGGGCCGCGCGGCGATCGAGGAAACCGACCGCCCCGTCATCAACCTACCCCCGAAGAAGAAGGGCAGGCGGCGCAAGGGCGAGGTTGACACCGAGACGGAGGAGGAGAAAGCGCTACGGGCCGAGGAGCGTCAGCGTAAAAACAGGGAGAGCGCCGCGAGGTCGCACAGGCGCAAGGCGCAGTTCGCGGAGGAGCTCGAGAAGAAAGCGTCGGCGCAGGATAAGAAGATCGCAGACCTGGAGAAGGAGAACGCCAAGTTGAAGAAGCAGCTGAGCGAAGCCAAAGAGAAACTCAAGAAGCACGGACTCGGGTCGCCGCAGGGCAGCCTGAAGCGGACCGCGTCCGCCAAGTCGTGAAAAGTAAACCCGTCGAGCGTGTAATCAAGTACGTGTGATCACAACTAGCTAGTGCTATTCTAATGTTCCCATGAGTCTCCACCGTGGCCTCTACTTTCAATCGTCTGCTTTTCACCCCGAGTCACCGAAGGATTGATTTAATTCAATCTCGGTCTCGTGAAACTTTTGGAGCCTCTTCGCCGCGTATCCCATGTAGTCGAAGTCGATCGTGCTCCTCGTCGCCTGCATCACCGCCCACAAGCCCCACCACAGGTGCGACACCTGCGTCATCAGCCTCACCTCCATCTCCAACGAATCGATATCGACGTCGGAGTCACCAGCTAAAGAGTACGCCGCATAGAACCGAGCCCGGGTCTTCGCGTCCGGCAACAGCGACCAGTCGCACTCGAACCCGGCGTGTTCGATGAAGTGATTCGCGAGGTCAAACCCTCTAGGTCCAACGCACGCGTACTCGAAGTCTATCGTCCGCATCTCGCGCGGTGACTCTCCCAAGTCCGCTCGCCAGTCTTTGTTCACCATGAAATTTCCGGATAGCGCGTCGTTGTGAAGGAGGACGTCCGGGGATGACACGCCGAGTCGTTCGCGGCACGTCTCCACCTGCGTATCAAGCTCATCGAGGCTGATTCCTGAACTGACACCCACGAGTGCGTCTCGTCTCGCTCGCATGGCCTCCACGGTGGTTCCTCTGGCTTTAGCAACCGCCGGATCAAAATCCCACTCGTTCGCCCACCGATGCCAATCACGGAGTACGCGGTACGTGGACTTGTACGCCGCCGCGATCTTATCGATCACCCTGGTTGTCCTCCCCTCCTCGAGACTGGCGACGTCGACGAGCCCGTGGAGCCGTCGCATGGCTCCCGCGACGGCCGCCGCGCCTCCCGGCGTCGGCATCTCCTCCGGCGTCATCGATCGAAGATTAACGAGCGCCTCCTCGACCCTCCCGTTGGCGAAAACGCCGAGGCACGTCGCACCGAAGCCGTGGGCGTTGAGCGCACGCACCGCGCGGTTCTCCGCGCCGCGGTCGAGGAACGCGTCGGTTCCGTTGCCGAACACTCGCACCACAACCGGCGAAGGCGATTTGTTTGATTTGTTTTCATCGGGTTGAGCAGACCCGGGTGGGTTCGACGTCGGGGTGGCCAGCGTCAGCTCGTTGGTGATGCCGCCGGTGATGGGTTCTATGGACACATCTTGGACGTGGGTCCACTCGGGGAGCAGCTGGCGGAGTAGGGAGAGCATCGAGGACTTGAACTCGCCCGGTTCAGCGCCTGTGTGAGGGAGAACGAGGGGATGAGTGAGTGCCGTCAGGGCGATGGGGTGTCTTGATCCTCGTTGGGAGCTGAGATAGGAGATGCGCGTCGTTTCTCACCGGCGTCGAGATCGATATCGACGTGGCGAATATCGTCTTCGGCCATGGCGGGACCGAGCTCCGGCCTCGCCCGGTCGCGCGTGCTCGCTTTGCAGACTTGTGTTAACTGGAACGTTGTTAGCCGTGATCGTCAGTTCACGACGCACGACCCGGCAGTCATGGCCCGCAAGCGAGACGTCGTCGCGCGTACTCTCCCCATCGTCATCGCCCTAGCGTTCGCGCTCGCGACCCTGAACACCTCCAATCAGCTGTCCGCGCTGAGAGAGGAGCATGGCAAGCTGACGCAGCTTCACCGCATCGCATCCAACGATCTTTCGAAGCTGATGGAGAACCGCGGCGACTGGAAGCAAAAGGTGGACGAGCTGGAGGTGACGCACGCGGAGGACCTCGCGACGCACGTCAGCGAGACGCAGATGAAGATCGAGGAGTACGAGGGCGCGAACAAAGACCTGAGGGACGAGCTCAAGGCGTGCAAGCTGGCGAAGGACGAGGCGCAGGCGGACGCCGGCGAAGCACTCGGGAAACTGGAGTCCTCAAGGAACGAGGCCAAGCAGCTGGAGCAGGAGGTCTCGCAGATGCGCGCGCAGGGATGCAGGGAGGATCCGCCCGCGCCGGACGCGCCATCATCGTAGCTAAATGTTAGGCGCATCGTAGGTACCCTAGTCGGAGAGGTTGACGTCAAAAGATATCGATCCGCTCACCATCGTTTCAAGTCCCGTCGACGCCTAACTACCAGTATTAGCTCCCCCTGGAACGCTTCGCCTGCCTCGGCGACTTCACTTCACGACCCATCGCCGCGTTGCGTGCCTCGATCGCGTCGTAGATCTTCACGCGAACCACCGGGTCGTCCGTCACGATATCTTCCATGTCCTGCATCGACACCTCGGTCCGACCGGCGCCGCCGCCGAGCTTCAACCCCTTCGCCGCGAAAGCCGCGGCGTACTCGCCCCAGCCCCGGGCGGTGAGCCACTCCGTCGTTTTCTTATCGCCGTCGATGACCCTGTCGCCGTCGGCCCACTCAGCGACGCCGGCCGTTTCGTCCTCGCGCCCGGCCGTTTCGTCGTTCGTATTCGCCTCCTTATTCGCCTTTTCCTTTCTCGGCCTACCGCGTTTGGCCGCGCCTTCCGGAAGATCCGGCTTTGCCGCCTCGAACGCCTTCGCCGCAGCCTTCCTCGCGCTCTGCGTCAACGGCGGCCTGAACTCGTAGTCGTCCACCCCCGGCCCCGACCGTTCCATCAACTCCGCCTCCGACGGCCGCGTCTTGGGCCGCACGGGGCCCGAGGAGGATCCAGGGGGGCGGCCGCGCCCCGACCCCGGAGGCCGACCGGGACCCGCTCGACGGATCCCGGGGACACGCAGCGCGCGCCCGTCGCCGCCCCCGCCCGCCGCGATCCGTTCCGCGCGCGTTGCCGCGTTGTTCGCGGCTTTGATGAGCCGCCCGACGGTGGTCGTGGGCTTGCCGTTGGACGCGTCGGCTTGCACCTGCGCCAACTTCACCGGGTCGAGAATCGACGCGAGCGCCTCATCCGCCGCGGCTCTCTTATTCCGCGCCTCTTCGTACGCAGCCGCGACGATGTCCGCGGGGGAGTGTACCACGGCGGGGGGTACGAGCGATGCGGCGGGGGGAAGCGCCACCGCGGCGGTCAACTGCTCGGGCTTCGCGAGTGCTTGGTTTACCGTCGCGTCGATCGCGTCGGTATTCGCGCTGATAACCTTCTCGGCGTTTGGGTTGTGACCCCGCTCGGCTCTCCACCGCTCGGTGGACGCGTCGACGTCGAGCACACCGCGGATGGCGTCGGTGTCGATCCCGGCGGCGGCGGCGGGGTCGCACTGCACCAGGTCGAGCGTGTCCTCGCCGTCGTAGACGTCGTCGTCCGTTTCGTCGGCTCCGAGGTTTGGGTCGAAAACTTCCTTGGCGAGGACGTCTTCCAGCGCGGCGAGAACGCGGGTGAGCGCCGGATCCGTGGATGCAGAATCGATCGGGTCGTCCCACGCGCCGCCCTCCACCGCGGCATCGCGCCTGAGCTTCTCCCCCCTGCGTTCGCCCTCCTCGCGTATCGCCTTCTCGCGCTTGAGCTCGTCGAGTTCCTCGCGAAGGGTCGCCAGTTCGAGCTCCAGCGCCGCCGTCTTTGAATTCAAACTCACGTCCTCGTTCTCGTCGTCGGGCGATTTAGACTTTGACTTGGAACCGGACTTGGAACCTGCCTTGGCCGGCTTGGAGTCGGCGGGCGGGTGCGTCGTATCGTTCGGTCCGTCCTTGCCGTTCGGTTCATCACGTTTCTTCGGCTTCTTCGCGGACTTGTCCTCGATCTCGTCGTCGTCGTCATACTTTGAGTTTTTCTTTCGCACGCGCTTCTCCCGACCGGCGCCGACGAGCGGCTCCGGCGTCGCTCCCTCCTTCACGACGTCGATCTCGATGGTTTGGTGCTGTTGCTTAGCGGTGCGTTTGGCGGCGGCGTTTCCTCGTACGGGGCCGGCGCGCGCGGCGGACGCGGCGACGACGGCGGCGCAGCACGCGATTGCCCGTCTCGCGCCCATCTTGTACCCCAAGCGAAACACCTCCTCCGGCGGCTCTGCGTCCACCGCGAGCTCCGCCAACGATTTCGCAGCTTCGTTCCCTTTCAGCTTGTCCAACACCGCGCGGACCCGCGCGTCGTCGGGGTCCCCGATCTCGTCGCCGTCGTCGTTGGCACGAGCGGTGGCGCGTGCCGGGTTCCGCCGCCGGAGTTCCTTCGCGCTGGGCCCCGAGCCCGGCGCCCGTTGGGGCTGGTTGTCATCCTTGGCGAGCGTGCGGCGGCCGACGGCGGCACCGCGATTGGTCCGGCGGCTTCCTCCGCGGCGTCCTCGCCGCGTGTCGTCTTCGTCGTCGTCGTCATCGTCGTCCTCCTCCTCGAAGATGGGTTCCAGCTCTGCGTCCGAGGTAGCGGCTCCGTCGACGTACGTCAACAACACCACCTTCTCCACCCCGCCCACAAGGTCGAGCACCTCCACGTCGCCGTCGTCGTAGACCACCTTGCTGAGGACGACGGGTTCGGGGGGCGGCGCGCCGTCGACACCCCCCTCGGCACCCGGGTCGGCACCCTCCGAGCTCTCCTGCTCCTCGATGACCCCGGAGTACCACTCGTCCATGGCGCGCCAGAAAACCTTGACGCGGCAGCCGATCTGGAAGTCGGAAGCGGCGCGGCGCTTGACGCGGGGAACGCGGGCGCGCGATCTACCCGCGCCGCGGCCGCGGCCGCTTCCCCTCGGGCGACCGGGCCCGCGGCGCGCGCGCGCTCGCCCCCCGCCCCCGGCGGCTCCTCCGCGGTCGCCGCCGGCGCCGCCACCCGCGCCCTCGGGCAACTTCCCAACCTGCTTGGGCTCGCATCGCTCGTACTCGCGCGGCTCGTCGCCAGTCTCCGGGACGCTCGTGTCCTCCGGGTGCTCCGACTCGTATTCCACGAGGTAGTTCTGGTAGTGCGTGATGAGGTCGTGGCCCACGCTGGTGGCCTTGTGGGTGTCGGTGTGGTTCGCCAGTCGGGTGAACACGTCGCGAGTCCAGTTTAGTTTCGGAGCGTCTACGTTCCGCTTGTTGTCGGCGGACGGGTAGCCGCCGCGGACGCACACCGCGCGGTACAGGCCGAACAGGTCCAGCTTGGAGCCGTTCAGGGTGCGCCGCGGGAACGATTCGGGGTCTGCGATTTGTCACGAGTGCGGTGGAACGTATCGTCAGGCGCGGCGACGGCGGGAAGATTTTGCATCGTTGACGGGACGGCATGTTTCTCCCGGCCGGGTGGGTGTTTTTAGGGGATTTTGCGTGCAGCTGGCGGGGGGGCTCGTGGGATCGCGCGCGTGCCCGGGGTGGGAAAATTCGGGCGATCGGCATTCGGGGGTGATCTGGGGGATACGCACCGCATCCCTCGGGCGCGAGCTTGAACCGGCCTTTGGCCTGCAGGAAGGATATCTGCACGGTGGGTGGAGGCGCATGATTTTCAGCTCGTATGGCGGGCAGTCTGCGTCACCGCTGGAATATTGAAACAGCGCGGGCGGGCAAGGCGCGCGACGCGTGCGCCGCGGATTCAGGGTAAAACTGCACCGGGGGTATCGGGTACGCACCAGATCCGCGAGGAACTCATCCTCGGTGAGGTCGGCGAGGGGCTTGCGCGCCATCGAGTCGCCTATCCCTGGATATTTGACCTGCGGGCTGCTCGCTGATTGTAGTTTTCCTCCAGCGCGAGCGGACGGCTGTGAGGGCCTGTGCGGTCGCGGATTGGCGCTCGGTTCGCGCGCGCGACGATCGCGTGGGCTCGAACGATTTTTTAGGCGACGTCTCGGTGCGTTCGCGGTCGCGTCTCGTCTGAAGCGCGCAGTGTTGTGCGCTACCAGATACGGCCATTGGCCCAGCCGAGGAAAAAATGTGGCAGCGGCTTCAATGTTTTTCTGCCGAGGCTCGGTTATTTTCGGGAAGGCCATTGCGAGCTGCACGAGGGGTGCCGAGCGGTCGTTCCTTCGCGCTCGGACCCGCCGCGAGCGTCGCGGGGTGCTCTTTGGTCCTCCGTCGAGTACCTCGCGCGGCGGCATCCACGCTGGAGGGACTCAACGGGGCTGGTCACTCAACAACGACTCGGGGGGAACGTATCGGGGAAACCAACAACGAGACATGGCATCAGGGGAGCACGCGGGGTTCCCGCCCGGCCCGTCCACCGACCCGAGCTGGCCGGCGCAGATGACGCGACGCCTCGGCGAATCCCTGTTCCTACTCAACAACGCCCGCATCACGCCCGAGGCACACGCCGCCGAGGTCGCCGAGGTCCTCGACCGCATCGTCAACTCCGAGTCACGCGGTGCCGTCTCCAAGCTCCTCGCCCTGGACACCCTCCGCGACGCGGGGCTCATCGGCGACGCGCAGCTGGCGGTGCAGAAAAACACCGTCATCGCGCAGCACACCGCCATCGACGACGACGACGACGGCGACGGCACCACACGCGGTGGGGCCATCGGCGTGCTGGAGTGGGAAAACGAGGCAGGCGTCGACCCGTGGTCCTTCATGGCATCCGACGAGTCCCGACTCGCGCGGCAGATGGAGTACCTCCGCGCCAAGACCGAGGGCCAACGCGCGAGGGTCGCGGAGATTTACCGACGCGAGCGACTAGACGCGAAACGAGATATCGCGCCGCAGACGGATATACCCGTACGTATCCTGCCGGAGCCGACGAATGAGGATTCCCGTTTCATACGGTCGCGGCTGGCGTCGGCGGCGGAGTCCGCGTCGCGCGCGAGGGACGCCGCCGCCTCGATCGAAACATTCGTCCGCGACATGGAGGCCAAGCACGGAGGCGCGCGCGGCAAGAGTGAAGGCGAGGGCGCGGCGCGAGATGCCGTGCCCGGAGAGGGCGACGCGGGGATGTCGCTCGGGTTTGGCGCGTGGGACGACGCGTTCAAATACGACGTCGCCTTCGCGTACTTGCCTCGGATGGACCGCGATGCTTTGAATACGAATCATCTTCGCGACGGGGAGGACGCGGGTTTGGGGTCGGGGTTACTCGGGGTGGACCCAGCCGTCGCGAAGGCGAGGCGGCCGTGGGTGAGGGAAGGCGTCGACGCGGAGGAGGAGGAGGCGGCGGCGAATCATTCTGAAATCGGTTCGGCGATTCATTCGCCGCCGTCCGAGACGAACAAGTCGGAGGACGACGTCGAACAGAAGAAGGAGGAGGAGGGCAAGGGTGTCGGCGAGGAGACGTCGCCGCCCGCTACCCAACCGACGTCACCGACCGGTCCATCGAGGACCGCGGCGCTGCTCCGCGCCGCATCCGTCAAGGAGAAGAAGGAGAAGCCCAAGAAGGCGGGATTCTTCTCGAGGATGTTTGGCGGGAAAAAGGAGGAACCGCCCGAACAAGCGCCCGCGCCGGCTCCCACGCCCGCGCCGGCGCCCACGCCCGCGCCCACCGCCGCCGCCGCCACGCCCGCGGAGGAGACTCCCGCCGAACCGCCGAAAGAGATCCCGAAGCAAACGTTCGAGGCGACGGTGACCTTCGTCGGCGCGCCGCCCAAGGCTCCGTTGCGACTCGCCTTCGTCCTCGAGAGGCGTCGAGGTGACGCGAGCGGCGCGGGGAAAGAGAACGACCGAGGGAAGAACGCAGCGTCGCCGGATGAAAATGTCGTTCGAGTCATCGAGGCGGAGCTTCCCGCGGGGTCCACCGTCGCGCGCGGGACGACCGTTCACCGGTTGGTGGGATCTGGCGGGAAGCTTCGATGCGTCGCGTCGCAGGTGCGTCTCGCTTTGCCGCCGTTCGATGGAAAGGCCAAACCCGCGGTGGCACACGTCGACTCCGTATCGCTCACCGTCATCGACGACGTCGCGGACGCATCATCGACGTCGTGGACGCAGCTGGCGACGTTCGCGGTCAACGCTAAGGTTCGCAGGGGCAAGGCGGTGGAACCGGGTCTGGACGAGGTGAGGGCGTCTCGCGACGCGAGCCGGGAGGCGGAGTGCGAAGTGTGGGCCGAGCGACGGACCAAGCCCAAGTCCGAGGGCGAAACCCCGAGGCGGTACTGGTACAGCAAATCGCGCAAGACGTCGACGTTCAAGGAACCCGTAAAGTACCACCCGGTGGAGACGGAAGGAACGTGGGCGTTGGTCAAGTCTTGACGCTTGGAATACGCACAGTAGACTACTCTCGAGAGTTACACGAATACATAGACTACTATAAATAAATAAGTCGGGTGGCGTATCACGACGCCTCCTCGGGCACGACGCCGGTCATCTTCCGCTGGGCCCGTGGGCTGCCGCTTCTCTGGTGACTCGGGCTGCGCGTGTTCCGAGGGCTGCGAGCCGCCTCGACGTCGTCCTCGCTCCCGTCGCTTCCCGATGCTTCGTCATCATCGCTCTCCTCCTCTTCCTCCTCCTCCGACGAGGACGTCTCGTACTCACTCTCGCTCGCCTTATCCCCGTCCGCCTCGATCTCTATGGACATCATGACGAACGACTCGATCCAGTCGCTCCCCGCCGGGTTCGCGATCGATTTGCTCACCTCGCGCTTGTAAAACACGAAATCCTTCTTCAGCTTTTTCTGCATCTTACTCGCGAGCCGCCGCATGGACCGCTCTACATCCTCGTCGATCGCCACCGGGTCCAACTCCGGGTTCCGCCCCTTCGTCAGCTCCGTCGTCATCCACTCGTCACGCCGTTGCTTCCTCGCGGCGTCCGCCTCGGCGACGCCGCAATACGGCGCCCTGAGCCTCCCCGTCGCCCAATCCACCGGCGTGAGCGCGAAGCAGATGAGCTGCGCGATGAGAAACACCGGAACACTGAACGCCGTCTCGAATATCTGGTGCTGGAACGCGCCGGGGACCCACCAGTACGGGTACCCCGCGAGCAGGGTGTACAGGAACAGGAACGGTCCCACGAGCGCGAGCGGGATCCACGACCAGACCAGCGGGATGAGGATCCAGAGCGGGCTCGCCCGTGGGGACCACGGCATGACCACGAGCATGTCGTAGTTGGCGAAGATTATCTCTTGCCGGACGCGCGAGTGGATCAGCTGCGCGCGGATCCACGGCTTGAACGCGCGCGGGACGTGCGGGTTCTTCAGCTGGAGCGCCGCGAGCCGTCGTCGTTTGCCGTTCGCCTTGTGCTGCACCTCGAGGATCTCCTCGTCGTACTCCGCGAGCGCGGCGGCGTCGCTCTGGCGGTACCCGTCGAGGTTCTTCTTGGTCTTCAGGCCCTTGGGCGCGTGCCCGAAGTGGTAATCGAACCGGTAGGACGACGGGACGATGTGCACGGGGTTGAACGCGCCAAAGTCGGGCTCGCTGAAATTGGGGTCGCCCGTCAGGTTCGCCCGCAACCCGACGCGCCACGTGGTGCCGCCCTCGAAGCCATCTCCCGTCTCGACAGGTGCGGCGCCCTTGACGGAGTTGAGGCGCTCCCAGTTGTGGCGAAAGTGGACCGTCGGCATGGCCTCGTAGCCGTGCCGGTCCGTTCCTCGCGTTCAACACAATGGGATAGCAGCGTGACCGACGACTGGCTGGTGACGAGCTCAGCTCCGAGCGTCGCACGTTTCAAAACGAGAAAGCCAGCTGTGTCTCCTCGGGCGCGTCATACCGCGGCGCGCGCGGGTGTATCGCGGGTCTGGACGGCGGCGACGTGGGGCCATGGATCGAGACGGCGGCGACGCGGGGGCGGATGTCGGCGCCGCGCCGAAGCCGCGGTACAAGACCGTCGCGGAACTTGAGATGGAGCTGCTCCTGGGAACCGGCGATGCGAAAGGGAAAGGCGAGAGACGCGCTCGGGAGCCGGCGCCCATCTCGGACTCCGACTCCGACGAGATCGCGGTCATCGGCAAGCGGGGTAAACGTATCACGCCGGGGTCCAAGTCCAAACCCAGGCCGCCGCCGCCGCCGTCGTCGGATGCCAAGCGGCCAAAGTTGGGGCGCGACGACGACGCCGACGAACGGCACCCTGGCGCGAAGATGACGCCCGCGACGCTCAGCGAGAGCCCCGCCGCGGCTGTCGCGGCACGCGCGCGCATCGGCGTCGCGCCGGGCTCCACCCCGCGCACCGGTGGATCATCCTCCGCGCGGAAGAAGCGCCAACACAACCCACGGCCCATGCCCCCGTCGATGCCCCGCCCGACCCAGCGCCAGACCCAGCCCAGCAGCGGCGACGAGGTCAGGGCGTACGTAGATTCCTTGCGGTCCAAGCCGCAGGTGAAGCACGTCGAGTGGATCGCGGCGACGGAGGAACGATGCGACGACCCGCCGGGGTTCAAGCTCGACGAAGCCACGCGCCTGATCCTCGAGGCGGTGGGCGTCACCAAGCTCTACTCGCACCAGAAGGAGGCCATCCACGCCAGCTGTGTTCACAAAAGATCAGTCGTCGTCGCCACGCCGACGGCGTCGGGGAAGTCACTCGCGTACACCGTGCCTCTGCTGCAGCGACTCGGGGAGAAGCGGAGCGCGCGCGCGTTGGTGCTGTTCCCGTTGAAGGCGCTGGCGAACGATCAGCTCGCGAAGCTCCGGAAGTTTCCAGAAGCAGCCGAGAGACTCGCGGATAGCGGAAAGTACTCGGGGACGACGCTGAAGAAGCTTCGCGGCGTCGCCGCCATCACGGTGCGCACGCTCGACGGCGACACCAAGGAGTCCGACCGCGCGGCGATCAAGAGCGAGAAGACCCAGCTGCTGTTGACCAACCCCGATTCCCTGCACCACTACCTGCTGCCGGGGTACCAGAGCAAGAAGTTCACGAAGACGTTCTGGCAGCACCTGGAGCTGGTGGTGGTGGACGAGGCGCACACGTGCCGCGGTGTGTTCGGCTCGCACATCGCGAACGTGTTTCGCCGGGTCATTCGTCTGTGCCGCGCGTGCGACGGGCCCGGGCCCGAGTTCATCTGCACCTCCGCGACGATCGATAACCCCGCGCAGCTCGTCAAGCAGCTCACCACGCGGGATCCCGTGGCGGTCACGGTCAACGGGGCTCCGTCGGGGGAGAAGGCTATGATCCTCTGGCAGCCGCCCGAACTCGCCGGCGGCGGCGACGACGCCGGCGTCGGCGGCACCGAGGGCGGCGGCGGCGTAAACAACAACATCGGCGGCGGCGGGAGGAACAACAACAACAGCGGCGGCGGCGGCGCGAGGGGCGAGACTGTGGCGCAACGACGAAGCCCTTACGCTGAATCGGCGGAGGTCATCGCGGGCTTGGTCCAAAACGGGATCCGATGCCTCGCCTTTGTCTACGCCAGGAAACTCACCGAGAGCGTGTGCAGGGACGTCAAGGGCATCTTGCTCAAGGCTGGGCGGCAGGATCTCGTGGCGCGCGTGGACTCCTACCGCGGGGGATACGACGCCGGCTTGAGGCGGAACCTGGAGGCTCGGCTGGCAAACGGCGAGGTTTCCTGCCTGGTGTGCACCAGCGCGCTCGAGATGGGCATCGACGTCGGGCACCTCGACGCCACGGTACACGTGGGCGTGCCGGAGACGGCGGCCGCGATGTGGCAGCAGGCGGGCCGCGCGGGCCGCAGACTCGGCTGCTCCCTCGCGGTGGTCGTCGCGTGCGAGCGCCCGCTCGACTCGTTCTATTGCGCGCACCCGACGGACCTCTTCCGGAGGCGAGCGGAAGCCGCGCTGATCGACCCGAGCAACCCCGCGATCCTCGAGCAGCACCTCCCGTGCGCCGCGTTCGAGTTCCCGATCGACGTCAAGAACGAGGCGGACCTCTTCGACCACCCGGAGGCGGCGCGGATGTACCGGGCGCAGGCGGCGGTGAACAAGGCGGAGGCGGTTCGAACGCCGTTTCTCGTCGCGATTCGATCGTGCCTGCGCGACACGCCCAAGCTCGACGGCGTTCACCCGCCGGAGCCCAACGAGCGTGGGTACGTGGACGTGCCGTGGGACGACGGGACGCCGTTGCTGGCGATGAACCGCGCGACGGGGTTGGTGCACTGCCGCGATAACTTCCGGCCGCACCACCACGTCACCATACGCGGCGCGCCCAGCCGGGGCGAGCCTTGGACCGTGCTGGACGTCACCAACGGCGCGTGCGTCAAGACTGGCGCGAGGGTCATCGAGAAGGTCGAGTCGCACCGCGCGATGTCGCGCGTGTACGAGGGATGCGTGTACCTCTTCCAGGACAGGCAGTACCTGATCGAGTCACTCGACGAGCGCGCTCGAACCGCCAGGTGCAGGACAAACTCGCACAAAAACGAAACCACCCACCCGAAATCGCAGGAGACCGTCACCGAGCTCGACGCGGATCCGGGGCAGGGCGTCGCCGCGCCCAGGCGCCGCCGCGTGGGCTACGCCAACGTCCGATGCAGCGTCGGGCGCGCCCGCGTCGTCGAGCGCATCGTCGGCATGGTCGCCAAGGACCAGTACACGTTCGAGGTCAAACACGAACGGACCTACCCGGCGCCCGGGTTGCTCTCCGCCGATTTCGTCACCGACGCGGTGTGGTGGGACCTACCCGACGAGATCGTCCGGCACAAGATCACCGACACGGGCACGCTGGCGCGCGCGACGTTCGGCGTCGTGAACCTGTGCGTGGCGCTGGTGCCGGCGACTGCGATGTGCGACGCGCGCGACGTGCAGGGCGCGGTTCGGTTCCTTCGCTCGGAATCCGGCGACGAGTGCGCGGGGGCGAGGATGTACCTTTACGATACCTGCCCCAAGGGCGTGGGCCTCGCGCCCAAGGCGTACGACGGTTTAGGGGACCTGTGGGAGCGCGCGTTGAAAACCGTGAGCGAGTGTCCGTGCGCGTCGGGGTGCCCGTCGTGTACGCAAGCCGGCGGCGCTACGGGCGGGATGGCCGGATCGGAGAAGCGCGCGAGCCGGACCATCCTGGAGGGTTTGCTCGGGACGTGGTTGAGGCCGGGTGAGGAGGTTGGTGCGGCGGGCGGCGGGAGCGGGGCGCGGAAGAGGGAGGCGCTCGCCGCGGCGGGGGATACGGAGGCGACGGCGTCCGAGAGATGGGCGGATTCACAGTGCAAAGCCGCCGACGTCGACGTCGGCGATGAGAACGACGGCGAGCGGGCGCGGGGTTCGTGGGAGCATCGACCCTCGAAGCTCAGCCACGCGGAGGCTGCGCAGTACCTCCGCCAGTGTCCGGGTCACAGGGCGCTGTGTCCGCCGCGGGCGTCCGCGGAGCTCGGTCCCTCGATTGAGATCGCGGTGGCCAAGCCGCCGGCGATGACGCGGGAGCAGAGGCTCGAGCTGGCGGCGAGGAAGAAGGCGGAGTTTGAAGCTCGCAGGTGGGAGCGCGAGAGAGCCGGGGAGGCGAGGGTGGGCGCGGGGGCGCCGGCGCCGGCGATGTTTCAGACGGCCTCGCAGCTCCACAAGATGAGATAGGAAACGCACGACGCGACGAGAGAGGACGTTTTAATGAGCGAAGAAGTCAACTCGATATTAATAAATGCATCGCTGGAAGAAGAGGAGGGGAAAGTCGTCGGAACGATAAACCTCCAGGAGGGTATTGCGGGTTTCGCAACACCTCCCTCAGCGTAAAATAAAGACAGGGTATGTACAGAAATCGTTTGAAAGCCGTACTCTTACGGCATTGGCTTCAGGACTTGTTTGGCTTGGCCTTTGCCTCTGCTTCGGCCTTTTGCCTTAGCCTCGGCTTAGGCCTTAGCGTTGTACGCAGCCGCGTTCAGGAACATGCCACTCTTGTTGGTGACCTTGGAGGTGTCCCAGCCGCTGATATCCTGGTTGAACACCTTGGCTCTCACGAACATGTACTTCATGGTGGTGACCTTGGAGGTATCCCAGTTTCCAATCGGTTGATCGAACGCCTTGGTAAAACCGAACATCCCGTGCATATTGGTGACCCTGGAGGTATCCCAATCACCGATCGGTTGATTAAATGATGACCGTAAGAACATGTGATTCATGTCGGTGACCTGAGAGACATCCCAGTCACCGATCGGCTGATTGAACCTCGACGCTCGCTGGAATAGCTTCTCCATGCTGGTGACCTTGGAGGTATCCCAGTCGCCGATCGCCGCGTGTTTACCGGCGCCGCAGTCAGCGCCGCCGCCGCCCTCGGACTTGGGCTTGCAGCAGTCGAGGCCGGAGGGCACCGCGCGGAGGCAGTTTTTCACGGCGGTCTTGAGCGCGGCGCTGTCGGCGAAGGGATTGACGTCGGCCTTGACCTTGGCCTTGACCTTGGAGATGCACAGGCACTGGTAGCCGTACTTTCCACAGCCGTCGAGCCTGCCGTTCCTGAAAAACTCAGCGGGTTTCTGGGCGCTGCCCATCTGCCACGGATGCAGCGTGCAACCCTTGGGGCGGTCGATGGATCCCTCGATGACCTTGACAATCTTGTCGGGTTGGTTGTCGATGGCGGCGCCGGCATTTTGGCAGGTGTCCTCGTCCGTGATGGTGATCATGCCGTGGTCCTCGCAGGAGCCCTCCTTGAACATGGCGTACTCAAACTCGGCCGCAGCGGCGGCCTCAGCCTCAGCCTTGGCCTCCGCTCCCGATGCAGCCTTGTTCGAGCAGAACAAGTAGTCCTCGTGGTTGTTCTTGCCCGTCGGGTCCGCCTTGGTGTTGCGGTTGCAAACTCCTTCGCCTGCACCCTCCTTCCTGATCGTCCTGCTCACGACGTTTGTGTGCGCGCTCTTCCTTTGAAGTCGCTCGGACCCTCCAACCTGTTCTTGAATACTTGCTCGACCCTGTGCTCCGCGTCCCCCTCGTCGCCGGCCGCGGCTGACCTCGTATTGGACGACAAAAACTCAACACCAGGTGAGTACGGCGCTTCCGTGGTTCTCGGCGCGTGGTTCGCGCCAGCCCAACTCGCACCCCTCACTGTTTGATCCCGGACTCACCCGCCTCCTCACCATATCCTCCAACGCAGATTCGTCCGACAGATCGACGCCCACCTTGTACATCGCCTTCCCGGTGGTCATCGGCGTGTGCGTCGTGCTCCTCGTTCTCTTCTACCGCCGGAGAGTGACGGTAGTAGAGGTTCATGTCGACCCCACGAGAGTGACGGACATCAAGCTTCATGTCGTCGACAAACGTCTTTTCCCTTAATTTAATACCTACACCCGTGTAAACGCGCATGCCGTCATCGACCACCGCGGACGTCGGCTTCTTCGACGACGAACCAATCGCCGCACTCGGCCCGCCTTGTTCCCCGTCCAGACTTGTTCCCTTTCCCTTCCTGCGAGTATCTGCCACTCCCTTCTGCACAGAAGTCGAGCTAGCTAGCGCTTGGAAATTTCGTCGATATCATCTCCCATTTTTCTGCCGCCAATCGATGGTTCCCACCTTCCGAGGACACTCCCGTCGGCGATGGTGTCCTTCGCCATCCCCGAGGAGGATCCCTCCGCGGGCGATGCGATCGACGCCTACGACCTGGTCGAGCGGTACGAGCATCGCTTCTGGGAGGCGCGCGACTGCTTCTCGCTCTACGACAACGGCAAGGGGCGCATCAAGGGCGGCGTGGTCGCCGAGGCCCTGGCGCGGTTCGGCGCCCGGCCGGACGGCGTGGGCGACGACGAGTGGGCGTCCGAGGTGGCGATCGCCATGCGGGAGTGCGGATGCGACGCGAACGGGACGGTAAACTTCAACGCGTTCAAGCGCGTGTACAACCACACCAAGGGACTCGCGGAGAAGGACAGCAGAGGTGCGCGCGACCGCCGAAAAGATCCCGATTGCTAATCACGCCATCCCGACCCGACGCTCGACGCGCCCTTCCCCCTCACCCGATCGATTACCAGCCCTGACATCCACCCCCATCCACACACACACACACACACACGATCCATCGATGACCGCAGAGGCATCAAAGGCGTTCGAGTACATAGGACCCGGCGACCTCCCCAACGAGACGTTCACCGAGGGCCCGGCGCTGCGCGATCCAACCACGGGCGGCATCGTCACCGCGATCGTCCGTGACTTCGTGTTGGAGAAAACCTTGGGCACCGGCGGGTTCGCGGTCGTTAAACTCGCCACGCACGTCCGCACGGGCCGGAGGTACGCGGTCAAGATCATGAACGTCACCGCGAACGTCGAGTCGGGCCGCGACGCCGGCGAAAAAAAAGCCGGCTCAGGCTCAGGCTCAGGCTCGGGATCGGGAGGCTCGGGCGGCGACGCCATGAGCCTGGAGGAGATCGCCGAGGAGATTCGCATCACAATCTCGGTGAACAAGGCTAAGAACGCGGTGAAGGTTTACGACTTTTACCAGACGAGCGATCACGTCTACGTCGTGATGGAGCTGCTGGAGGGCGGGGACCTGCTCGACGCGTTGTTGGCAACCGGCGGCTTGGAGGAGGGCGACGCGGCGAGGGTGATGAAGGAGCTCCTCGAGGGCATGCGGGACATCCACGACCGATCCATCACGCACCGGGACCTTAAGCTCGAGAACATCATCATGGCCAGGCGCGACGACTTCAAGTCGCTGCGCATCGCGGACTTTGGCCTCGCGAAGAAGATGAAAACGGCGAGGTCCAAGATGGCTGAGCAGTGCGGCACCCCGGCTTACGTGGCGCCCGAGGTCATCGGCGGTCAGCCGTACACCCCCGCGGTGGACATGTGGGCCGCCGGGGTGATCCTCTACGCGATGCTGTGCACCGAGCTGCCGTTCGACGAGGACGATCAGCTCGCGTCCTTCAGACGCATCGGCCGGGGGGACTACCACGAGCCGTGCGTGCCGATGAGCGCGGACGCCCGGGGGCTTCTCGACGGATTACTGTGCGTGGACAAGGTTCAGCGGCTCACCGCGTCGGAGGCGCTCGGGCACCGATGGATCCGGCGGCACGCGGGGAAGCTCGCGGGCGGGGTGACGTCCAGGTCGTTGGCCAAGAGCCGCACCGCTCGCGCGGCGGAGAGCAAGCTGGGCGGCGCCCTCGAGACTCGCGCGCTCAGAGCCGGCGATTTGCTCATACGTAAAGGCGAACGCGCGAAGGAGGTGTACCTGATCAAGGAAGGGCGGTGCGAGGTGGTGATCGAGGTTGACGGGAAGGAGGTCATCGTAGCCGAGCGCGGCGAGGGCGAGTTCATCGGCGAGATGGGGGTTAAGCTGAGGGAAGAGGCTCCCGACGGGACGGACGAGCCCAAGAAATTAAACGTTGACTTTGTCGCCGAGTCCCCTTCGGTTTCGCAGAAAGGGAGCGGCGTGGGCACGCCCGAGGGCGAGAGCGGCCGGAAGTCCCCGGTGGACGGGTTCGCGCTGATGCGAACGCTGATCAGGGTGAAGAACAGATGGGTCGGCGGCAGAAGAGGCGCGAACGTGCGGGCAAAGACCGATTTAACGGTGACGGTGATCAACGGCCAGCAGATGCAGTGGATCCTGGAGCACGACTACGGCGCCGACGGCGAGATGGCCAAGGCGATCAAGGACAGGAAGAAGGCGCTGGACAGGGCCCAAAATAAATAGACTAGCGTGAAGACATATCTTACTGACGTAGAGATATTAGTGTCGGTGTTACGTGTGGTTTGCCGATTCTATCGTCGGTCTACGCCGGATTCCTCGTCGTCCACGGTCCCGGCGCCGATTCTCGTCACGAACCTCGCCGGCGCGGTGACCACGCTCCACAAAAACTTCAGGAACGTCTCCGCCACCTCGCCCACCCCCGCCAACGCCGTCTGCACCAGCGCCAGCGCCGACATCCTCGCGGTTATGAGCGCGAGCTGCGCTATGAGCGCCCACCCCTTGGGACCGCCGCTCCACAGCCGCTTCAGGTGCCCCAGCGCGATGACGATGATCGCCTTGCGCTGCGTCTTTTCCTCGCGCGCGCGAATCGCCCGCGCCTCCTCCGACTCGGGCCACGCGTCCTTCCCTTCCTCCTTCGCCGCCCTCGCGCCGTCGCGTTCCTTCTTCCGAACCCCGAAGAAGTCCTTAGCCAGACCCGTGAGCTGTTTACTCCCGGCGTCCCACAGCGGCTTAGCCTCCGGCGAGGTCATGTACACGGCGATGGACACCGAGTTGGCGTCGTTGGCGACCCGTCGAAGCGCGGCGCCGTCCCTCGCGCCGATGAGCCGAGAGACGACCGCCTGCGACCGCCGAGCGATGAGCTCGTTGGGGTTGCCCCCGAACGTCTCCTCGGGCGTCTTCGTCTTGTCATCCTTGCGTTTGCGTGAGATGGACATGCGACCGTCCGCCTCGCGTCCGGGCCCGCGACCCTTGTCCTCGCCCTCGATGTTCGTCGCGGGATACCCGGTGGCTTCCTTGACCATGTCCTCGCGCTCTTCCCGATCAGACGCGGCGGCGGCGGCGGCGGTATCCATCACCTCCGTCAGCATCGCATCCGCCGCTTCCGCCATCGGGGCGATCATCGCAGCCTCCGCCTCGTCCAGGCTCACGTCGGCGGTATCGTTAATCTCCGTCTCCGGTTCGATGGATGATCCGGAGACGAGATCGGCGAAGATTTCGTTTTCCATCTCGTGATCGGTTTTAGCGGCTACTTCGGTTCCATCCCCCGCGCCCGATTTCCCGGCGCCTCCGACGAGCTCGGTGATCCGCTCCCACCGTACGCTGTTGTCGTGCTCGTTGAGGAATGCGGCGCGCATCGCTTTGCGTCCCTCGGGTGTCGCGGGTGCCATCGCCCGGCGAATTGCGTAGGGTAGGCTTGCGGTGTAGATGTTGAAATCCGGGTCTGCTTTGGCCGCGATGCCCTCGAGGGTGAGAAACGTGCGGACGAGGAGGACGATGTACGGCGGTGTGAGGAACTTGTAGGTGCCGCTCATGGCGCCCAGTCCGGTAGCGAGCGCGCCGAACCGGCTCTGTCCGCCTTCCTCGCCCGAGAGCGCCTCGTCGATCGCGGACGCCATCTCCTCCGCTGAGACTGGTACGTTCCGCTTGAACTTCTCCCCGGGGACGAGCTCCTTTCGGTAAAAGTTATCTGGCGGGCACATCCCGACGTCCCTGAACACGTACGCCAGCCCGACCCAGTCCCCGGCGATCATGCACTGTATCCCCTTGGCGAACCCTTCCATGATGTTATCCTCCACGGTGGACACGAGGCCAAAGTCGAGGAAAACGAGCGACCCGTCTTTTTGGTCCAAGAGCAAGTTACCCTCGTGCGGATCCGCGTGCACGAAGCCCGTGTACGTGAGCTGCGCCACGCACGCCTCCACCGCCATCTGCGCCATCACCAGTCGCTGCTCCGGCGGCAGCTCTGATATTTGTTTACCGTCGATCCACTCCGTGGCGAGCACCTTTGCGGTTCCGGGCTTTCCGGTGTACTCTGGAAACCATTTGGGCGCTCGAACGAACCCGAGCCACTTGTGCCGTTCGTTGAACTCGTCCATGTTCCGCGCCTCGTTGACGTAGTCCAGCTCCTTAAACACACCGACGCCCACCTCATCGGCGATCTCCGCCAAGTTCGCCTTGCTCCCCCACGCGCGCTTCAACGCGCTGAGGCACAAGGACCAGCAGGTCCAGTCCAGCGCGACTTGCCGCATCACGCGAGGCCTCTGAACCTTGATCGCGACGTCGACGCCGTCCCACGTCCGCGCCTTGTACACCTGCCCGAGGGACGCGGCGGCGATGGGCCCGTCGGAGAACTCGGCGAACAAAGGCCGTTTCCCGGCGTCCTCGCACGTCTCCGTCGACGCGTGGTTCGGCGCCAGCGGGCCGTCGAATTCGAGATCCTGTAAATACAAGTAAAACATGGCGTCAGTCAAATTTCCCATACGAGAGTTAAAATAACTCACCTCCGCGATGGTCCCGTACGCCACGTCGTCGGGGAAAGGCGCGTTTTGCATCTGTAGAGACTTGAGGGCGTCCGCGGCTTCTTCGCCGATGAGATCCGGCCGCTGCGAGAGCGTCTGGCCGATCTTGACGAAGACGGGCCCGAGGCCGCTGAGCGCGGCTCGTAGCCGATCGCTCCGCGTGCGTTCCTCGGGGGGTAACGAATCTTCCTTTTTCCACAGCCGGATCATGCGAGCGGCGACTCGGAGCACCGCGGCGAGCCTCGCGGCGACCTGCCCGGGCCGGCGCTTGAAGAAGTTCTCCAGCTTGGTCTTGTCGAACTCGCCGCGTAGTTCCCTGTCGAACGCGTCTTTCCTCGGACGCCGCTTCTTCCCGGTCCCGCCGACCCTGGCCTTGATGCGCGCGACCAAGCCTTGCTTCTTCCCGCCCGTTCCGTTCTTCTTCTTGTTGGCCGCCTTCTTCGCAGCCTTGGCCGCCTTCTTCTCCTCGTTCCGCGTGTTCCACTCCGCCAGTTCGTCGGCGGACATCTCCTCTTTGCCGCGCATGCGACGGAATAGGTTCCTGACGACGACGCGTTTGTCGCGCTTGTCGCTGAATCGCAAATTGCCGTCGGCGTCGGTGGTGAGGACGACGTCATCGATGGATGCGGACGGCTCGATGGAGGCGTTCGCGTCCGTGTCGTCGTCCTCGTCCCCGTCTGCGGTGGCGGCGGCCGCGGCGTGTCGCTCGCCGAGTTCCTCGAGCGCGCGTTCCGCCTCGCCCAGGAGATCCCCGGTGCCCTCTCGCCGTTCATTTTCGTTTGGCTCCGCCGCGTGGCGATGCGTGTCGTCCCCGTTCGCATCCGACGACGGCGGCGAGATCTCGCCCGGCGCCTCGGACCCCGAGATACCGGCGGTGGCTACGAGGCGAAGAGGCGACGTTCTCGGGGCGAGGCGGCCGGTGAACCCGGGTCGAGTCGAGGGACGACGACGCCCCTTTTTTTTATTTTCACTCGTCGTCGTTCGTTGGAGCCCCGAGACGACGATGCACCCGCGGGCGAGCGCGCTTCGGGTCGCGCCCGTCCGTATCGCGCCCCTCGGGATCCATCGGGGTGACCCGACGTATGTAGAGGGGGCGATCGTCACCGCGGCGACCGGCATGTTCGGTCGATGTGCGCCCAACGTCTGCCCGCGAGGCGATGACGATGACGAGGCAGAGCAACGCGAGAAGAAACCCAAAGATCTGCACAAAAGGAACAAAATATATATCGTATGTACATTTAGTTAGGCGGTCGTATAACTAGCATTAAATTGGCTATTTTTTGGTTCGAAATATTCACAAAGAGGCACGTTCTCAGATCGGCCCGCGCGAGGAGGGGCATGAAACGCGGGAGACCGAGCCCAGGGGGTGGGGGCAAGGCCGGGGGCAGCGCGGCGAAGAGCAAGTCCATCACATCCTTCTTCTTCAAGGCTCCATCCAAGGCTGACGCCGACGGAGGAGACGGAAGGGGAGGCGTCGATGGAGGAACAGCGACAGCACCCGATGCACCCGACGCGTCGCCCCCGACCGCGGAGGCCACGCCAGCCGCCAAGCGCCGCCGCGAGGATGACGGCGCCGATGGCGTGACCGCCGATACCCGCGAGAATCCCGACGTTTCAGCGCAGAAGCCCCACACGGACGCGGCGCCGGCCCGGATGTCCGCGGAGGAGGTGCTCGAAGCGATCGGTCCGTCGGATCCCGAGCGGCACGCGCTGTTCGTCGAGAAGCTGGGACGACGGTTCATCCCGAGGGAGGGTGGGCGCGTGTACGAGCGAGCGGGCATCGAGGGTGACGACGGAGACGCCGGCGAAGCGAGAGACGGCGACGCCGACGCCGACGAAGACGACACAGCTGGAAAGAACACACGAGGAAAGAAGAGTTCATCAAGTAAAGCATCCTCGAGCGTCGCCAAGCTCACGCCGCTCGAGACGCAGGTCAAGAAGTGCAAGGCTGACCACCCCGGCGTCCTGCTACTCATAGAGGTTGGGTACAAGTTCCACTTCTACGGCGAGGATGCGGAGATCGCCTCCAAGGTGCTGAACATATTCGCGTATCACCCGCGAGACCGGCTCTATCTCACGGCGTCGGTGCCCGTCCCGAGGCTCCACATCTACGTCAGGCGTTTAGTGGAAGCCGGGCACAAGGTTGGGGTCATTCGCCAGACGGAAACCGCCGCGCTCAAAGCCGCGGGAGAGACGGAGGGTGGTAAGTCCGGCGTATTCGAGCGCAGGCTGGTTGGACTGTACACTCGAAGCACGCTTGAAGCCGGGACGGCCATCGCGAATGAGGATACCACCAACGACGACGGCGAGAACGTCGCGGCGGCGGACGGCCGGACCTCTTCCTACCTCCTCTGCGTCGCTGAGGGTCCGGGGGATGAGGGAGGCGGTGACGGTTCGGATCGCGGGACCCGAATCGGCGTCGCCGCGATCGACGCGAGCACCGGCGACGTGCGACACGACGAGTTCGTGGACGCCCGGATGCGGCCCGGTCTGGAGGCTCGGCTCCTGCGGACGTCCCCTACGGAGGTTCTGGTCGTCGAGCCGGTGTCCGCGGCGACGTCGAAGATGATCGAGGCGATGTACGGCGGGAGCAGCAGCGGCGTGAGGTTGGAGAGGGTGGCGAGGTGCAGCGGGTACGAGGAAGGGGGAGCCGCGGCGGCGGTGACGGCGGCGGTTGCTGAATTCACCGCTCGTACCTCATCACCGGGGGGCGCCACGTCATCGGGTGACGTGGCTGGCGCGTTGAACCTGCCGGCGCAGACGACCCGCGCCGTCGCCGTCGCGTTCGACTGGTTGCGGCAGTTCGGGTTGGACGGCATGCTTCTGTTGGCGCCCACGTTCCGCCCGATGTCGGACACGGGCGAGATGTCGCTCGGTCCGAACGTGATTCGGCAGCTCGAGATGCTCCGGTCGCAGGACGGCACACACCGCGGCTCGCTGCTGTGGCTCCTGGGTGACAACACGTGCACGTCCGCGGGCGCGCGGGCGATCCGCCGTTGGGTCTCGCACCCGTTGACGGACCGTGATGCCATCCAGAAACGTCTAGATGCGGTGGAGGAGCTCCGGGCCGAGTCCGACGCCGGCGGGCGACTCGAAAGCGTCTTCGCGTCGCTGGCGGAGTACCACGGCGCCAAGGGCAAGGGCGGCGGGGACGTCGAGAGATACCTCGCCCGGGTCTTCCACGGCACCGCGACGCCCGCGGAGCTCGTCATCGCGCTCTCCGCGGTCGGGGGATTCGCGAAGGCGCTCGCGAGTGAAGGCGGCGATTCACTCGGGAAGACTCCGCTGGTCAAGGAATACCTCGCCGCCGCCTCCGACCCGGCGACGGCGCACAAGTGCGACGAGCTGTTATCGCGCGTGGACGTGGATGCGGCGAGGGTTGGCAAGGCGACCCCCGCGACGGTGCTGCTCCCGGACCCGGTGAAGTTCCCGGAGCTGGAGAAGACCCGCGGGGCCATCGCCGACGCGGAGCGGGCGCTGACGGATCTCCTCCCCGCGCTCCGCCAGAAAATAATCGACAACTGCGCGGGGGGCGGAGGCAAACCGCCGAAAAAGGGCAGCCTGCAACTGACCCCGAGGCTGACGTACACGTCGTTGAGGCAGGGAAGCAGCCAAGTGGAGCACCTCATCGAGCTCCCGGACACCCTCCCGGGCATACCCACGACGTGGATCCGCGTGAGCACTAACAAGAGCAAGAAGGTTGTCCGGTACCATCCCCCCGAAGTTCTCGAAGCCGCCGCGGCGTTGGAGCGATCCAGGGAGCGTCACTCCGCGGCGTGCGCGGCGGCGTGGCGCGGGTTCCTCCGGGACGACGCCGCGGGTGCGTTCCTGGAGCTTAGAGCCGCGGTGAGGGCGGCGGCGGGGCTCGACGCGCTCGGATCGTTCGCGGCGTTGGCCAGGTTGGACGGGTACGTGAAACCGACGTTACTCCCCGCCGATCACCCGCCGGCGATTCGTTTCACCGACGGCCGGCACCCGACCCTGGAGGCTACACTGGACCCAGGTGCGTTCGTGCCAAACTCGGTGGATTTGAGGCACGACGGCATCCGCGCGCTGGTCATCACCGGCCCGAACATGGGAGGCAAGTCATGTTTCATTCGGCAAGTGGCGCTTCTCGCGCTGATGTCGCAGATGGGCTCCTACGTCCCGGCGGCGTCCGCGGAGCTGACCGTGCTCGACGGGGTGTACACGCGCATGGGCGCGAGTGATAACCTCGCGATGGGATCGTCCACGTTCCTGGAGGAGATGTCGGAGTGTTCGTCCATCTTGAACGAGGCGACTTCGAACAGCCTGGTGGTGAGTTTCATTTTTTTTGAGTTTCTTATGGCAATTAGAATGACCTGACGTCTTGTTTAACACACACAGGTTCTCGACGAGCTCGGGCGTGGCACCAGCACGCACGACGGCGTCGCTGTGGCGCACGCGACTCTCGACTACGTCGTCTCCACGCTGAAACCCATGTGCCTGTTCGTGACGCACTACCCCGACGTCGCCCGGGACATCACGCGGAAACACCCGGCGCATTGCGACGTCAAGTACCCGAGCTACGTCGAGATTGACGGCGAAAGCGACGGGGACGATCGGAGGGTCGAGTTTTTGTTCAAGCTCGCGCCCGGGATCGCGCACAGGTCGTACGGTCTCAACGTCGCGAGGATGGCGGGCTTACCCTCGGACGTCATCGCCCGCGCGGGTGAACGCGCGCGGGAGATGGAGGAAGCCGTCGCGGCTCGCGCGGTGATGCGGGATATCGAGAGGCTCGGGCCGGAGGCGGCGACGGAGAGGGCGCAGAAAATGGTCGACCTCGCGGATGAGGTAGCCGCGGTGATTGACGCGGCGCTCGCGGCGGCGACGCCGGAGGAGGGCGCGGCGATGATCGAGGAGGCGCAAGCGAAGGTTCTCGCGGTGATGAACGACACGAATGAATAGTCTCGAACGTTTTACAAACATCAATCTTACGCTAAGTGTACTTGAATCACATCACACGGTGGGTCACAAAAATCATTTCTTTTCTCACGCCCCGCTTGGCGACGAGCCGTGGTCGCCGCCGTGTTTGTTCGCGTGCGACCAGTGCAGCACCGCGAGTGCGCCCGCACTCAACAGCGCGCACGCCGCCGCCCACACCAGCTCCAGCGGCGCGGTGTACGTCATGTGCAGCGACATCTCCAGCAGGTTCACCACCATGATGGCGACGATGATCTGGCCAACCTTGTGCTCCAAGTCGTCGATGGAACTGATGCGCAGCCACGCGGGTTTCTGGAGGTCGCCCTGGTTGAACTTGGTCCTGGACAGGAAGAGCTCGAAGGACCCGAGGCCGAAGACGAGGCACACCATGCCCAACAAGAACCTGTCCAGCGCGCCGACCGCGGCGGTGACGAGCTCAACCGGGTTGAAGTGCACCCACGCCATCACGCCCTCAAAAACAACCTCCTTCACCCCCATCGTGAACAGAAGCGCGCCAAGCATGAGCGTCGCGCACACGCCGAGCAACACGAACCCGCTGGACAAGAAGAGCGATAGCCTGACGAACAAAAACTCAGCCTGGTTGAACGCGCGGTACTTGGTGGAGATGGTGGCGAGCTTGTCGCCCGCGCGGAGCTGCCGCTTGCGCTTCATCTTCTTGGCAAACTTTTTGGCAAACTTCTTCTCGTCCACGCCGGCGGCTTTCGCCGCCGCCGCCAGGTTGACGTCCGGCATCACCCACTTGCGCTGCTTCGCTGGTGCCGGTTCAGCCTTCCCGCTCTCAACGCGTTCGGTGGCGACGGAGGTGACGGCGACGGGTTCGCAGTGTCCCGTTTCGTCACACGCGTACACGGCGGCGAGATCTCCTTCGTCGGAGCTCGAGCTGTATTCCTTGGCGACCGTCTCCACCTCCTCGAGGCAATCGGTCGCGTCGCCCGGCCCTAGCGTCTCCGCGAGTTCCTCCGTGAGTTCCCGAACCTCATCCTCCACGGTGGCGAGGAGTTCGTCGAGTTCCTCGTCCTCCGCGTCGATGGCTTCTTCGTCGATGATCTCGCCGATCGCGGCTCGTTGTTGCTCGAGTAGCGCCTGGGTTTCCTCGGCGAGGAGCGCCTCGTTCGCCGCGGCGCGCGTCGCGATCGTCTCCTTCTCCTTCTTCAGTCGGATCTCAGCCTCCTTGGCGAGTAGGAGCTCCTCGACGAGGCGTTTCGCCTCGGCGCGCGTCGCCTCGGGCGAAGCCTCGGGCTCCAGGAAGAATCTGTCAACCTTATTCTGCGCCTCTTCCCACTGCGCCGTCGCGTCCGCGGCGTTGAAGGCGGAGTCGGACGTCGTGGGATCGTTCGCGGGTGAATCCGCGGTACGCACGCTGACGATGTCATCGCCGTGAACGTCGCCTCGTGGGACCCATCGCGCGATGCGAACACGCCGGTCGGGGCCCCTGTTGCGTGATCCCGCAAGATTCATATCCATCCGGCGGGTCGCGGTCGATGACGGAGCTCCAAGGCGGTGATGAGGACGCGCGCGGGACGTCGACGCATCGCCGCGTCTCTGATGCGCCATACATGACGCAACAGGCGCCGGGAACGGCACGCGGAGCGCGACCGACGACATCCGGATGTCGAACCCTGTCGCGGGGGCGCCTGACTTGCGGATATGGTGGCCAGCTCAGCGAGCCGGGTCGGAAACGGTCATGATGACAAAGGCACCCTCGCCGCTCGACTCGGATTTTGCGCTCGAGCAAATTTGCGGTTCGCAGCGACCGTGGATGCTGAGTCAGAAATCTGGCGCCAATTATTCGCTCGCACGAGTAAATAGACTGGCGATCCACTCCAATATATTGCTAACCCTTTTGGCAAAAAAGCGGTCACATTGGCGAACGCGCGGCGGACGCGGGTACGGCGACATGGGCGATCCAAATCGCACGGGGCGACAGAGCCACAGCATCTTCGCGTTCAGCACCAACAAGGTGTCTCCGTTCGTATCGTGAGTGCCTCGCACGCACGCACGCACACATCGTCGCGCACGTCTTCATCGACGTCACCTCGCCACCGCCGACTCCCTCAACACCCGCGCGATGCTCCGTCCGTCCCCACTCGCGCTGACCGCGTCCATCACCCTCCCCGCTCTTCCATCTCTCATCTCACAGGAAGCTACACGACATGGTGGACGATCCAACGCACAGGGACTACGTCCGGTGGTCCAAGGACGGCCGCTCGTTCATCATCACCGACGAGGAAAAGTTTCAGCGAAATCTATCCGGCGTCCTGCCCGTTCCCGTCTCGTTCATGGTGAACATGAACAACTTCCACCGCGAGCTCGCAAACTACGGGTTCAAGAAACCCGACGCGTACAAGCTGGAGTTCAAGCACGATGGGTTCATACGGGGCGCGCCGGAAGAGACGCTGACTTTGGTGCGGCAGAAGGAAAACTACGGTCGATATCGAAAAGACATGAACGTCGCGGGGAAGCCGCCCGTCATCATGCGAGCCTAGGCGTGTGTCCACCCTGGTTCCTCGACACGTATGTATTAACGCGATGTATTAACGCGATGTATTAGCTAGCCCTGTAGTCCCCCCGCAGCTGTATCTTTATTAACAATCAGCCTAAGAGTTATTACCAAGTCAGACCCGTGTCTCCCTCCGCGCCATCCGGGTTCACCGCGAAGATCCGCATGACGTCGGTGAGTGTAACCACGCCGCGCGGGTGCGAGTTGGGCGAGTCCGCGACGTACACCCGGTGCGTCCTCGCCTTGGACATGACGCTCATGGCCTTCAGGAGGCTGGAGTGTGGGGTGACGGTGACGCAGCGAGGGCGCCACGCGGGATCAGCCGCCGGGTCTTCGCTCGATCGATCCGACGATCCGGCTTCTGCGTCTGCGTCTGTGTGCGCACGCGAGGGGTCGGTTGGGAGGTTGGAGACGAGTGGCCTCAGCGGACCGCCGGGAAGTAGAGTCACATCCCCAAAAATGGCAAAGGGTAAGAAGCAACGACATAAAGACGATCCTTTATTTTCTGCACGCATCGTCCTGTGAGCCTTATGAGCCGTTCGGTGAAGAGCTGGTCAAGAGGCTAACAGGAAGATTATGTGTCGTGGTGACCCCGAAAAATATAGGGCGGGCATGGCGTTGATTCTCCCTGCCTGGTATCTTGGACCACACCCGGTCCCGCAGAAACTCACCGACGGTCGACATCAACGCGTCCGCCAGGTCGTTCGCGCACGTGACTCGTCTCACGTCCGACGCCGATATCGACCCGATCATGAACCGACCGTGTTCGTCCAGCACCGCCACCCCGCTCACCTTTGAATTGTGCATCAACGCGAAACACCCGGCGACGGAAAAGTCGGACGTCACCGCCGCGACCGAGAAGGCCCCGCGCGTCAACCCCAGCGACTCCATCGTCGCGGTTCTCGGAAAAGTACCGAGTAGATCCGGGTCCTGAACCATCAGGTCGAGCATGTCCAGCTGCGAAACCACGCTGACCCACTGAGGTCGCATGTCCGGAACGTACGAGTCGTCGTCGTCCTCCTCGTCGATGGAGTCGCCGTGCCCGTTTGTCTTCGATGACGCTTCAGACTCCGGTTCGGTGAAGACGGCGATGCGGTGCGACGGGTCGAAGTCTCCAACGCGTTTGTCCTCGAGCTCTCTCGCGTCCAGCCCGCGGCTGACGAAACCGAGCAGGGTGGTGTCCGCGAATCCGAGGTAACACGTGTCTCCGTCGTCGCCCGGTCGTGACAGTTTGAGCCACGTGTTCGTGGCGCTTGTCGCGGCAAATGCGTCGAGGGCGTCGCGGCGGGTCCGCGGCGCGGGTGACGAGGGCACGAGCTCGTCCATGCCGGCTTCGACGTCTTCCGGGGGGTAGGGTCGAGTGACCGAAGAAGTCGCATGGTGAAGCGTCGTGTGATTTTGTTTCTCCTTGCATCGCCCTGTTTCCCGGCGTTTGGCCGGAGTTGGCCGGGTAATGTCGAACAAAACAGGGCGATGATAAAGGACATCGCATCGAAACCACGTCCAAGACAAACACAAAAGAAAAACACAGGAGTACACTTCACCCTGCCTGAGATACAAACTCCGGGTCCAAGAGCGCCGGGTACATCCCCCGCAGTATCTGCTGGAGCAACGACCCGACGCTGATCCAACCGGCGTATTCGCCCGTGGCTGCGTCCACCGCGGGCGCCGCGAGCATGTTCGCGGCGGCGAGGTCGCGCAGAGCCTGGAGAGGGCGCGGTAGGGTCTGGTCGGAAGAACCTGGGAAAAGACAAAAAGCCAAGAGCGTATCGCACCTGCCCGACCGTCGCGCGCGTGGGTATCGTGAGCACGCCGTGCGGCCTGCGCCGCCCCGCGCGGCGACCCGGCGGGCCCTCCGGCGTCCACCCGAACGCGCCGGGACCCACCGGCGTCACGCCGTCGCCTTCGTCGTCCGCGCACTCCGTCTCGCCCTCCTCTTTGGACTCGCGTCGGAACCGAGAGGTGTATCGCTTGAGCGTCCAGCCCGACAGGAAGTACCGCGCGTCCATAAGCTCCGGACGGTATCGGGTCGTTCGCGGGGACGTCCGGGATGCGATCCTCGGGAGAGAAGCGCGGAGTGTTGTCGTCGTCCATGTCGAGTAGTCAAGGCTGGCGCGCGAGGAGGTTGTGGGCAAAAGCCAAAAGGGCGTGTGCTCCGACGGCACCCTCTGACTCGGCAACTTGTAGTCATGAGGTAATGTCGGCGCGTCCGAGGAATGATGTACGATTATGCGTGCTTGTGTTTAAACTGCGCTGCTGCTGGGCCGTCGCACACCCTCTCCACAGGTTTAGGGTACGAACACCCTAAACCCAAAACCTCTCTCCAAACAATTTTCATCCACCCGCGACTTCATCAGAAGAGGGCGTGACCCGTGAAGGTCTCCACCGCGATGAGCGCGACGATCCCCACCATCGCCGCCCGCCCGTTGGTCTGCTCCGTCTGCGCGTTGAAGATCTTTCTCGCCTCGGGTCCCCACGGCCCGCCCTTGAACACCTCTCTCCACGTCCGGGAGCCATCCATGGAGAACGGATCCGCGGTGTAGCCCTCGTTGCTGCTGAACGCGGGGGCCAAGGACGCGAAGGCCCACAGCTGGATCTGCGCGGCGAAGATGCCGAAGTTCGAACTGAGCTGCTCGGTGAAGCTCTGGCCGGTGGCGACCTCCTGGACGACCGCGGTAAGGAAGCCGAGCATGGCGAGTCGGCCGTTGATGACCTCGGGGGCCCATCCCTCGAACGCGAGCACTTGCTGCGGGGTGAGCACCTTGGCCGGTGCGGACCACGGGGGAAACATGACGGCGTCGACGCGGTGGACGGTGAGGTTACCGATCGTGTCGTCCGCCTTGACGATGTTGGCGCCGTTCACGGTGGTTCCCGCGACGTCGAGGGAGAAGCGCTCGTTGAGGGTGGCCACCTCGCCATCTTTCAGATCGGCGGAGGTGACGGTGCCGTCGACGACGTGGTAGGTGAGGATGTCGGCGAGGGACTCGAGGCCGAGGACTTCTTCCTTGGACAACTGGAGGTCCTCGCAGACCTGCGCGAACGCCGCGTCGGTGGGCGCGAAGACGGTCAAGGGCTTGTCGCCGGTGAGCGCGCCGGTGAGCTCAGCCTTCTCGACCGCCGCGCTGAGGATGGCGAGGTCGTCGCCGAGGAGCGCAGCCTTGGTGGTGACGGGCGCCGCGGTGGAGACCTGGCGGCGCAGGGTGGCGCCGCGGCCGCGGGTAGACGCCTTGGCGAAGGTGGAGACGCGGGTGGCGGTGCAGGCCATCGTCCTCGTCGTGGATATCTCTCGACGTGCGCGTCGAAGGGAGTGAACAGCGCCGCTTCGATGGATCGGCTTCAGGATAAACTTTTCGTGGGCGCACAGCGAGCATCTCTCGTTTTCGACCAATCAAAAAAAAGATCACGATGTTGTACGACGATCAGTCACGATCAGAAATGCTGAAATAGACTATTTTTGCATTGAGAGCACCATTTGACGGGCGCACCCTCTCCTCATCGCGTGCTCGTCGTCCGTGAACATGGCGTTAAATCAGGTTACATCAGAGTAGTTCTACCAATCACTCCCGGCGCCCCTCACCTCTTAGCAGCACCCGCCCTTCTTCGCCGCGCCTTGTTCCACGTCCACGGTGTCTGGAAGGTAAACCTCCTCCTCCGCCTCGTTCTTCAGCGCGTTCCGGGCGATGCACGCGAACGCCTCCTCCACGTTGACGTCTTCTTTGGCGCTAGTCTCGAAGTACGGGATGTCGCCGTTGCCCTTGGAGGTGCACCAGCTCTTGGCCTTCTTCTCGCTCACCACTCTACTCGCGCCTTCGTCCACGTCGACTTTGTTGCCTGTAAATAAAACAACATGACATCATTACAATTGCCCATAGGGAAATTAAAAAGAATATACTCACCGAGCACCACGAATGGGAAGTTGTCGGGGTCGTTCGGTGAGGCCTGGATGAGGAACTCGTCGCGCCAGTTCTCGAGGTTCTCGAACGTCTTCGCGGTGTTAACGTCGTGCACCAGGACGCAGCAGTCCGCGCCGCGGTAGAAGGCGACGCCCAAGGACTGGAACCGCTCCTGGCCCGCGGTGTCCCAGATCTGCATGGTGACGAGTCGATCGTCAACTTGCACCTCTTTGGTGAGGAAATCGGCGCCGATCGTGGCTTTGTACTGCTTGCTGAACTTCCTGTTGACGTACTGGTTCATCAGGCTCGTCTTGCCGACGCTGGATCGTGTGGTGTGGAGGGTGCGAGTGTCAGCGAAGGGGGCGTCGTCGTCGCTTGGAATGTTTTTGGGCGGGAGTTCGTGAAGAAGGTGGCGGGCGGGAGCGCGGGTCGGTCGGTCGGCGTGCGGCGGGGCACCGTTCGGAGCGCGCGGGTTCGGAGCGCGGGTCCGTTCGATGCGCGCGTTGACGCGAAGACGCGACGTCGCCGGTCGCGGGCGCGCGATCGAAACCCCGCGCACGGCGTCGCGTCGCCCCGTCGCGCGTAACCACCGGGTGAGAAATCTTGAAACACTGAGAAATGGCGCGACGTGGTTGGCGCGTCGAGAGCCGGCGGGATCGCGGCGGGGACGCACCCGGAGTCGCCCAGGATGATGACCTTCAGCAGGGTACGCTTGCGAGACGCCATGGCGACCGCTCGTTCACCTCTCGTGCGGTTCACGCGCTTCGAAGTGGGGCCCGGACGCGGGTGAGACGACGCCTCGGTGTTGAACTCGAGCCGGCGAGTTTGGTACCGACACCACCGGCAGAGTTTCGCCTCGACGAGGTTCCGTAAGCGCTTGGTAGCGCCGTCCTCATATCGATGGGCAACAAAGCCTCGAGCAAGTCCGAGCCGGCATCGCCGAGTACCTCCGCCCCGGCGAGTCCCGCTCCGCCGCCGAGACAAGCCCCCGCCCACGCGCCGGCCCCAGCCGCGCCCGTGCCCGCAGCGAAGGCCAAGCCCGCCGCCGCGAAGAAGGCTGATAAGAAAACGCCGATCGGAGGCAACCTCAAGCCCCACCCAGTGACCGCCTTCCCGACCCCGATGGCTCCCATGAAACTCACGTGCCGCGGCGCGGACCCCCGCGCGATGAAGGCCTTCATCGCCGCCGCCATCTCCGGCGCGGACGTCAAGTTCGTGCCCATGGCGAAGGGCGCGGAAGGCCACGGCGGCTCCCCCATCGCGCTCGCGCTCGGCGACGACGGGGCGCTCGTCCTCTCCGAGGCCAACGCGGTGGCGCGCTACCTCGGCGCGGCCAAGGCGCTCGCACCCGCCGGCGCCGCGCGATGGACCGCGGAGAGATGGTGCGAGTGGGAGGCATCCACCCTCGCCCCCGCCGTCGCCGTCGCGTGCGCGTCCAACGACGGCGCACCACTCCAGGCGATCCTCGCGGGCACCCTCGAGACCCATCTCGCGTCGTCCGGCGGCGGATTCATCGCGGGCGGCGACGCGCCATCCCTCGCGGACATCGTGCTCTACGCCGCGCTCTTCCCCGTCCTCGGCGAAGGAGGCGCGGCGGGCATCAACGGCGTCGCGGCCGCGGGGTCCAACATCGCGTCCTGGTTCGCGAAGTGCGGATCCATCGAAGCGTTTGCGAAGGGATCGGAAACCGCGAGGGCGGCGGCGACGACGGCGGCGTCGCTGTGCGCGCAGGACGGCCACGCGCGTCTCCTCACCGCCATGGCTGACGCGACACCCACGGATCCGTCCGACGAGAAGTTTTGCATCACGACGGCCATCAACTACGCCAACGGAGCGCCGCACATGGGACACGCGTATGAAGCCATCTCAGCGGATTGCGTCGCTCGATACCACCGAGCGTACGGCCGCCCCGTGCTGTTTCAGACGGGCAGTGACGAGCACGGGCAGAAGATCGCGGAGGCTGCGGAGACGGCGGGTGTGACGCCGATCGAACTGTGCGATAAGTACGTCGACGCGTTCCAAACTCTCAACGCGAAGACCAAGGTTAGCAACGACGTGTACAACCGGACCACTTCCGAGAAGCACAAGGCGGCTTGCCGGAAACTGTTCGAGATGTCCAAGGCGAACGGGGATATCTACCTGGACACCTACGAGGGCTGGTACAACGTCCGCGAGGAGACGTTCGTGACGGAGACGGACGCCGCGGCGGCGAAATACCTCGACCCCGTCAGCGGGAAGCCCCTGAAGAAGATGAAGGAGGAGTCCTATTTCTTCCGTCAGTCGCGGTACCACGCTAGGCTCATCGAGCACATCGAACGTAACCCTTCGTTCATCCAACCGAACCGCAGGCGCAACGAGATCCTCGCGAGGCTTCGCGAGGATGAGCTCCGCGATCTGTCCGTGTCGAGGACCACGTTCGATTGGGGCATCCCGGTTCCTGACGCTCCGGGCCACGTCATGTGAGTTTACTTTTATTTCCATATAGGCAATTAGATTGACGTCGTGTTTTGTTTACAGGTACGTCTGGTTCGACGCTTTGACCAATTACCTCACCGGCACCGGCTGGCCGGAAAAGCCCACCGGCGACGGGATGTGGCCCGCGAGCGTGCACATCATCGGCAAGGATATCATCTGGTTCCACTGCGTCATCTGGCCGTGCATGCTCTGGTCCGCGGGGTTGCCGCTCCCGACCGCGGTCTTTGGACACGGATTCGTCACCGCGGCGGATGGCCAGAAGATGTCCAAGTCCATCGGTAATGTTGTCGACCCGATGGAGCAGCTCACCAGGTACTCGTCCGATTCGTTCAGGTATTACCTGATGCGCAACGCGGTGTACGGCAGCGACGTTCCGTTCAGCGAGAGTAACCTCGTTTACGTTCACAACTCCGACCTCGCGGATGTCCTTGGCAACTTGGTGCACCGCGCCACTAACCTGTGCAACAAAAACTGCGGCGGTGTCGTCCCGGACTGCGTTCCGGAACCGGTGTTCGACGTCAACTTGCTGCGCGTGCAGAGCGAGCAGGCGATGAGTAACTTGGAGGTTCAGCGGTGCTGCGAGCTCGCGATCAACGCCATGAAGGACACGAACAAGTACCTCACCGATTCCGCGCCGTGGGCCGTCAAGGGCGACGGCGCCGCGGCGCGCAAGGCGGTGATCATCAGGTCCACGCTCGAGGCTGTGTACGCCGCCGCGCACTTCCTCGCGCCATTCATTCCGGACGCCTGCGACGCCATCTTTAAGAAGTTGGGCACGCCCGCGACGCCGGCTTGGCGACTTAAGCGGTCGGAGAATCTTATCCCAGGGACCGCGGTGTCCGTCGGGGACATCCTCTTCGCGAAGCACGAGGTGGAGGGCGCCGCCGGTGCCGACGGCGCCGCTGACAAGGCCGCCAAGGGCGGCGACAAGGACGGCAAAGGGAAGAAGGCTGAGGCGCCAAAGCCGAAGAAGAAGGAAGTTCCCGCCAACGCGCCGATCGACGTCTCCCGTCTTAACATCGTCGTCGGCACGATCACCAAGGTGGCGCGGCACCCCGAGGCTGAGAAGCTGTACGTCGAGTCCATCGACCTCGGCCCGGCGCTGGGCGTCCGTCAGGTGGTCTCCGGGCTCGTCGAGCACGTCCCCGAGGACGTCATGAACGGCGCCAGGGTGGTCGTGGTGGCCAACATGAAGCCCTCTAAGATGCGCGGCGTGGAGTCCGCCGCGATGGTGCTCTGCGGCACCGGGCCCGACGGCACCGTCGAGCTCGTGGTGCCGCCGGGCGGTGTGCCCAACGGCGAGCGGATCGTGGTGAAGGGGTTCGAGGGCGACGCGGATGAGCAGTTGAACCCTAAGAAGAAGGTTTTCGAGGCGGTGGCGCCGGATTTCGCCGTGCTTTCCAGCGGGGAGGCTTCGTACAAGGGGGTGGCGTTCGGGACGAGCGGCGGGGCGTGCAGGCTCACCACGCTCACCGCGGGGACCATTCGGTGAATGGGATGGACGCGTACACGCGCGAGAGGTGTTCAGCCTATTATAGACTATTATCAATGATACGCCGTCTCACGCGGCAGAGTGAATGGAAAATATTTCACCCTCGAGTCATCGTGAACGAGCAACGAGAGGCAGCCGTGAGCCGCGATGGATAGACTGGATCTCGCTCGTCACAACTTCGGCACACGGCACGCATCGTCCGCTCGGCTGACGCGAGCGATTCGGTGATGGCCGCGAGTGCGATGGCTGCGATGCTCCCGCGGGTCGCGTCGCCGCGTGCGCGCGCGTCGACCGCGGATCTCGGGACGTCCGGTCGCGCCCATGGGGAGCTCGACGTCCTCCCGACGAAGCTCATACATCATCCGCGTCTCACCGGTCGACGTCTCGGAGGACGCGCGTCTCGACGGCGGCACGTCGCGCGGCTCTTCGGCGGCGGCGGCCAACGAACCGTGCGCCTCGATCCCTTCGCGGACGACCCCCCGGTCGCCAAAGATCGATCGCTGCCCGACGTGGGATGGGAGATGGAGGTGCCCGTGACCACCGGGAAATTTAAGGATTACACCCTCGTCTGCTCGGCGTTCACCAAGGATGACGTGCCGGCGGTGGCGGACTTGCTCCTCGGCAGCGGGATGGCGGGGTTCCCGCTGGAGAAGAGGACGCTGCTCGTGTACCTCGGAGGCGCGGTCCCCGCGTTCCCGCAGGGAACCTACCTCGTGGGCCGGCTACGCGCGCCCAGAGATCGCACGTCTGAAAGAAAAAAGGAAGATTGCGCCGACGGCGTCGAGGCGGCTTCCAGTTGTGACGAACTGGACGACGACGACGCGCCGATGAGCTCGTGGTCCGAGGAAAAGAGCGTGGCGTATGGCCCAGTGGTCGCCACCGTGGGGGTATCCTTCAACGGAGCCACGAGGCGCCGGTTCACGTCGCTGTCGCCGCCGACCGATTGCGGGTATCTCAGCGACTTGACTGTCACCGAGGCGGAGCGCGGGGAAGGGCTGGGCCGCGCGATGATGGCGGCGGCGGAGGAGTTCGCGCGGGACATGCGGAGCCCGTGGATGTACCTGCACGTGGCGCTGAAGAAGCCGGGGGTGGTGAGGTTGTATCGCGACGAAGGGTACGACATCGCCGGGTTCGATCCGGGGATACTGGGGTGGCGCGGACGGCTGCTGATGCGAAAGTCGATGGGAAAGAAATAAGTGTAGCGCGAGTAGTGGAAGAAGAAGACGGTTGAATGAAAGAGTAAAGTTGAACGTCACAATCGTCGTGAAGTGATGCGCCCGGCGCGGCGGTTTAAAACGTAGGCCTGGCTCTTGTGGGTTCGGATCCTGGTAGCAACCCAAGTCCATATGGTGCCTGGAGTACTAAACTTCACCATATGGCGGACATTGAACCCACGAGAGTCAGGCAATAACAAACAATCAAAAACCGCGGCGCCGGGCGCATCACGCCAATCGACACCTCATCATCACGGACCGTCCCACAGGTCCTCCAGGGTCACGTACGGCCCGTCCTTCGACAGCCAGAACGACCCGTCCACCATCCTGCACCGATGCGCGACGGCGTCGATGGCGTCGAGGTCGTTGTCGGACAAACGCCACGTCAGCACGTCCAGGTTACCACGGATCCGACCCGGGCTCGACGACTTGGGCAGGACGCTGCACGTAGGCCTGCGCTGCAGCGCCCACTTGACGAGGCACTGTCCGACGTTGCGGCCGGTTCGAGCAGATACGCCGACGACTGCGGGATCTTTCATCAGCTCGGGCGTGTTCCTGTTGAACATCGCCGCGGAATCGGGCGAACCAAGCGGCGAATACGCGGTGAGGTGGATCCCGTTGCTGGCGCAGAACCGCTGGAGTTCGTGTTGGGGCCAGTACGGGTGGCACTCCACCTGGCACACGCTCATCGGGACGGTGGCGTGTCCGAGCAAGTCGCGGATTTTCTTCTCGCTGAAGTTGCTGACGCCGATGGCTTTGACGAATCCCCGTCGCACGAGGTCCTCCATCGCCTTCCACGTGTCCAGGATGGACGGCGTGACGACGGCGCTGCCTTTGTTGCCCGTCACCGGCCAGTGCATCAGGTACAGGTCGAGGTACTCGAGTTTGAGCAGCTCGAGGGACTTTTTCAGCGCAGCCTCGACTTTGTCGGGTTCGTGGTCGGTGTTCCAGAGCTTGCTGGTGACGAAGACCTCCTCGCGGTTCAGCTTGGTGCTCTCGAAGACCTCCTGGAAAGCCTCGCCGACCTCGCCCTCGTTCTCGTAGACGCTGGCGCAGTCGACGTGGAGGTAGCCGGACTTGAGAGCGGTCACGACGGCGTCCTTGACCTTGCCGGGCTCGGACTTCCAAGTTCCGAGTCCAATCAGCGGGATCGTTTCGTCTCCCCTGTGCGTTTTGAGAGTCGCGGTGGGGTAGTCGGGGATACGGGTGACGTCGGGGAGGAGGGCGTTGAGCTCGGCCTGGCGCTTCTCGCGCGCGTACTTGATCCTGCTGATGCTGTGGATGTCCTGCTCATCCTTCATGCGCTGCTTGGCGAGGCAGACGGTGTAGCCGCCGGACAGGTCGAACACCTGCAGCTTGAAACCCTTCGGGTTCACAATCTCCTTGATCTTGAAGGGTTCGATGCACGTCTTGGGCTCCTTGCCGTCGTCGATGAGCTCGTCGTCGAGCGCGAGGCTTCGAATCTTCTGGTCGTGATCCTCCCACACCCGCTCCCAGTCGCGAGACCACCCCATCTGCGCCTGGTGCGGCTTGGGCGGCGGGAGCGCGGCGAAGACCCTCTCGGCCTCGAGGTGCTCGGGGTCGTTCTCGTCGCGCGCTTCGCTTCGCTTCGGCGCGAGGTCCTTGCCGAAGTCCTTGCACTTCTCCTCGGGGAGGTTCTTGAGGAGCTCGTCGAGGTCGAGGGACCCGATCTCCACCGGTTCGTCAAAACCGAACATCGTGCGCTGCTTTTTACCCTCCGGAGCCATGCGACGGCGCGGCGAAGTGTGAGCGCCCGTGCCCGCGGAAAACGCTCGAGACGAAAAGACGCGACGTCAGTTTTTGTAAAATCTTAACTCGCCTCGGGAACGACGCGACTGGCCTCTTTTATTAAGCTGCTACAGACCCGTGGGCATGGGCTCGCGCGCGAAAACCTCCAGCCCGCGCGGCCCCCACACCTTCACCTCCATCACGCACGCACCCACGCGACTCTCACGCACCACACGGATCCAACCACCCATCCCCGACACCGACAGGTCCACCACGCCCCCATACGCGGCGCCTGATCCACCCTCGGGTCCTTCATCCACCCTCAGCTCCTTCACCAGCCGCTGATAGAACCCGGATGATTCATCGTCCTCAGCATCCACCTCGTCGTCGGGAAAGTCGGAGTTTTTGTAAGGGGTGCTCTTGGCGGGGGATGACGCGCTCGAGACGCGCCACTCCGCAACCGCCGCCGCCGCCGACCCCGCGGCTGCGTTTCCGGTCATTCGTTCAACAACCTCGACCTCTGCCGGCGCCTTGTCACCGCGATCGGCGGCGAGCCGCGCGCGCCGCGTGTCCCTCTCTCGCGTCGCCGCCGCCTGCGCCAGCGCCGGGTCGGGTAAGCTGGACGTTTCCACCGCGGTGACCCGCATGCCCTTCGGACCGTAAAAAACCAAACCCGCGCCGTTAGCCTTCGCAATATCGACGCGGATGAGCGGCCCCCACAGCAGGCTCAGGCCGGTGAAATCTGGTCGGTCGACATCCTCGCCCTCGCACCTTGGCGCCGGTACGTACCGAACCAGGGTACCGCCCAGCTTGAACCGCTTGATGTCCGGACCGGACAAGATCGAGTTCATCCTGTGGTGCAAGAAAACACCCGGGGTGTCGTAAAGGTTACCTTTCCCTTCAAACGCCTGAAGCGGGATGATGCCGAGCGTGGTGCCGGGCATGGCGGACGCGGTGGGCAAACGCTTCGCGGGCACGCCGTAGTTACCTTGCTCCCGCATGGACTTTAGCGCCGCCCGGATGAAGCTACTCTTGCCAACATTCGCACTGCCGATGACGTACACGTCGCGGCCCTTTCGCTCGGCGAACATCGCCATCACCGATTTATCGATCCCGTCGCCCTTCCTACTCGACACGCACTCGATGCCCGCGAGGGTGAGCCTGCGCTTGACCTCGACCTCCTGCCTCGCCCACTCTTTCAGGAGCTCCAAGTCCGTGCCTTTGGGTAGCAAGTCGCACTTCGTGAGCACCAGTAAGATTGGGTTACCTCCGACGACGTCGCGGACTTTGTTGAGAAAGGATCCGTGAAAGTCCGTGACGTCGACGACCTTCACGACGAGCACCTTCTTATCGCGGATGTGCGTGAGCTGCTCGCGGAGCTGGGAAGGCGTGATCAGGCCCTGGGACATGCGCGCGCCGCCTTGCCCGGCGACCGCGTTGACCATCACGCCGTTGCTCAGGTCCCCGCATCGAGCGCAGAGCATCATGCCGAAGAGCTGCCTGTGCACGCGCTTCGTCTCGTACAGATTGGGATCGACGTACCCGGAGACGTCCGCGCGCTCCGTCTGAAGCGCGACGCCGCAGCCGTAGCAGTCGCCTCGAAGCCTTCGGACGTCGGCCGCGTCGCCGTCGACGCGGATGAGGTCGTCGTGCGAGGGTGGGCGGCGGTCGGGGGGGACCTCTCGGCGGGACCCGGCGGCGGCGGCGGTGCCGAATGCGCGGACCGGGGTCGCGGGGGCGCGCCGCGTCTCTCCGTGTCGCAACGCGCGAACCGCGGGGCAGAGCCGCGCGCGGCTCGAGATCCCGTGCGGACGAGGCGTCGCGACGGATGAGGTCATGAAGGACGATGTCATCCCTCCACCCTCCGCGTGCGATGCGGAATGGCTCGCCGAGGAAAAGGTATAAAGGCACCTCCACGTCAGTTTATCAGTGGGATCAATTGCTCGCGCGTCGAACGGCGCATGGGATCGTTTCGTGTGCGCTGTTGTTACAATCGTATCGCTACCGTATCGTCCGTCGTTTACATCGTGACGTCACTCGTGTTCACGTGAGTCCAGCCCGAGCCGCGAGCCCTGCGCGGCCACACCCACGCCGCAATCGAAGGTGTGCACCCCCGTCGAGGACACAGCTGTGCGGTTGAAAAATGAAACGTCGTCGGCTCACGCGACCAGTCGCTTGAACTTCTTCTGCCTCGCCTCGATCGCGCGCTTGCGCTTGATCGTGTCCACCGTCTTCCTGAACGTATCGAGTTTCCCCGTCGCGGCGTCGGTGTCCCACTCCAGCCCCAGCTCGTCCGCCATCTTCTTCTTTGAGTGGCCCAAGTTGTCCAGGATCGTCGCGAGCGCGTCGTTGAAGTCGCGCCTCCTCTTGCCCCAGAGCTCCACGTGCTTGACGAACTCGTCCTCCATCTTCTTCATCTCGCTCGCGGACACGCTGGTGCCCTTGGCGGCGCGCATGGGCACGAGCCGCGTCTCCATCGAGGCGTTCTCGGCGGTGAGCTGCTCCACCTTGACTTTCATCTGCTTCGTGGTGAGCTGCTTCGCCATCTGCATCATCCGCGCCTTGCGCTTGGCGACTTCACCGTTGAGCTCCGCGAGCCGCGTCGCCTTCACCTTCTTATCCGCTTCCATCTCCTTCAGCACGTCGTCCGGGAGGACGCCCTCGGGCTCCTGGACCTTGTACCACACGAACGACTTGCCCCCCTGCTCCACCGCGATCTCGCCCTTGTCGGTGAGCGAGTCGAGGTGCTTCTGGGCCATGCCCTTCTTGATGCCGTGCCTGCCCAGGGCATCCGCGATGTTCTGCGCGTTGAACGGGCGGTTCTGCGCGTTGATGTACTCCGACACCAGGTTCGACATCGTGGACGTCGCGCCGGTCGTAGTGGGGGTCCGAGAGGGTGCATCTATTTTATGAAGAGTTTGAACCTCTGACAGCGTGTTAACCGTAAATTTGACGTCCAACTGTTTGTTCGTTTGATCGTTTCTATTTCGAATTTCGTATTTAGACATCACGTGTTTATTAGTTCCAGTGATCTTCCCATGTTGAACTTTCTCCCTCATCAACGTTCAAGAAGCCAGGGTTCGGCCATTATTCAGGAGGACACGACCCTGTGATCATGGCGACCGTCAACGCCGTGGTCGAGCGTGGGTGCACCATGCTGGTGCACTACGACAAGAGTGTCAGCTCCACGGAGATTAAGGAGGCGCTCGAGTCCGGCAGCGCGCACGAGAAGGCGGAGGCCATGAAGAAAGCCATAGCCATCCTGCTGTCCGGCGAGCAAATGCCCCAGATTTTCATCACCATCGTGCGGTTCGTGCTCCCGTCGGAGGACAAGTACGTGCAGAAGCTCCTTCTGCTGTACATGGAGATCATCGAGAAGACGGACGCGCAGGGTAAGCTGCTGCCGGAGATGATCTTGATCTGCCAGAACCTCCGCAACAACCTCCAGCACCCGAACGAGTTCCTCCGCGGCGCCACTCTCCGTTTCCTGTGCAGGATCCAGGAGGGTGAGATCCTGGAGCCGCTGATCCCGTCCATCATCGCGTGCCTCGAGCACCGCCATTCGTTCGTGCGACGCAACGCGGTGATGTGCATGGATAGGATTTACCAGATGCCCGGCGGCGACATGCTCCTCATGGACGCGCCCGAGACCATCGAGCGCTTCCTCCAGGGGGGCGAGTCCGACCTTGGCACGAGGCGCAACGCCTTCCTCATGCTCTACAACAACGCGCAGGAGCGGGCGGTGAACTTCCTCATGGCGAACCTCGAGCAGGTCGCCAACTGGGGCGACATCCTCCAGAACGTCGTGCTCGATCTCAT
>Ga0302116_1000021_pt1 | contig 80855 bp, 47 predicted proteins | sample AG5_SCM_MG_FD_203124 | JGI IMG/M metagenome (GOLD analysis project Ga0302116, IMG submission 203124) | Marine microbial communities from Western Arctic Ocean, Canada - AG5_SCM | ecosystem: Environmental > Aquatic > Marine > Oceanic | place: Canada: Western Arctic Ocean | collected 2017-10-01 | reverse complement strand
ACCTCGGTCGCGACGGCCACTATGTTACACAGTAAGGGGCCTCATATAATGGCGGAGGCCAACGAATCTCTATTGACTTGCGAATCCGTCTTGTACACGTGCGCTGGGCGCTTCGGTGGAAGGACAACCTCCCGAGTCGGCACTGAAACTTTAGTGCCATTCCCCATCCCTGGTTTGGAGGTTCAATTCGTTCACTCCGGTGTGCCGGCGTACATCTCCCACGTGGGCTCCCAGAGGGCCTCGTAGTCCCCGCGTTTAACGAGGTGGTAGATCCCCGCGGCGCTCTGCCACGTCGCGTTCACCACCGGCACCACGGTGTGCTTCGCGATCCACTCGAAGAGGTGGCCAAAATCCAAGAGAGCCGCCTTGTACTCGTCGTCCGGGTCCCACAGGGCGCCTTGGTGCGACGTGCCGTGTCGCTCGTTCTTGTTGCTCTCCTGCATGTCCCCGAGGCTCGCGATGCGATGCATGGTGGGAAACTGGGAGGAGTCGTCGAGAGAGAGGAGGACGGGGGTGCACGGCGTCAGCTCGCGTCGACGTCCGAGGCTCGAGAAGAAGAAGATGAAGACCAAAGGGGGTTTTTGTTTGTTCCGTGACCCAGATTACCGCGCGGGTATAGGGTGCGGGTGACGGGCGCGGGACGCACCTAACGTGGGTTTTAGGGCTTATCGATACACACGCGAGCGGCGTGAGGGGTTGAGGTCGGCCTGGGACGGTCGATGCGCGGGTGCGCGCGGGATAGTGCCGGCGGCGGTTCGGTCCCGAAAAGTGAAAAGCTGACTGTGCACAACGCTTCATCTTGGAATTGGCCATCGGAGTCGAACGGGCTTGGAGACGCCCGCGTGTGCGGGATGACCGGTTTATTTTGAACCGGACCTCGAGGTTGGCACCCCCGAGGCTCACTCCGCGCGGCACTCGCTGCAGCCACCATGGCGCCGAAGGACGGAGACAACGACCCGCGCCAAGACAAGGATTTCAGGAGGGCACTCCGCGGGAAGTTTCGCAACCTTGACAAGACGGTGCACGGTGCGTCGCCCGCCCTTGGACCCGCGCGCCCGGACAAGATCGCCACCCGCCTCTAATCTCCTGAAAGGGCACCATCATCCGACTGACCTCGTCGCCCGCTTTTCTCCGCAGAATCCAAGGATGAACTCATCGACCTCACCGGTGACGACAAGCTAGATGGCGTCATCAACCTCATCGAGGATCTCCACCAGCATGGTGAGCCACCACCGCGCCGTCTGCTCCCCCTCGCCGCGATGCGGGAAAACACTCGCTTTTTTCAAATCTTTCCCATCCTTCGAGGCGCGAGACTGTCCGCCCCGCGGTGATCACCCCCATCTCTGACCTCGCCTTTCCCCGATCCGCAGTCCTCATGCCCCGCGAGCAGCTCCAGGATGCCACGGTCATGGCCACCATCGCGGACATGGGCGTGGAGAAGGCCAAGAAGATGGGGGGCGCCGGGACCACCCCGGCGCAGTTCATGACCCGCCTGTGCAGGCAGTTCGTCGTGGGCGTCGACCCGGATACCCAGGCGGAGACGGACGAGGGAGCGTTCAACTGGACCTTATTCGGATCGTCCGTGGGGAAGCACTTCCACGAGGCGCCCACCATGGCGTTCATGTGAGTCACCCAAACCCCCAGATCAATTGTGTGCACCCCCTTTGCCGTCTCACGCCGCTGACGACCCGAACCCTCTCATTTACAGGAACGGAGCGATGGACACGCAGATCAAGGAGCGCAGGGTCGCGCAGCGCCTCAAGCGCGACCCCGTCGGCCCCGCCGTCGCACCCGACAGCGTGGCCGACACCAAGGATGACATGCAGACGGATCAGGCCATGAAGCGGATGGTCAAGGTTTTGAAGAATAAGAAGCACCAGAACGAGACGCTCACCGTGGAGCAGCTCTCCGCTAACCCCAAGAGCTTCTCGCAGTTCATCGAGAACATCTTCACGCTTTCGTTCCTGGTGAAGGACGGCGAGGCGGGGCTCACGCCCGCGCCCGGGGCTGAGGGCCCGGGCGTGGAGAAGTGTCCGCAGGTTAGGAAGATGAAGAAGCCCGAGGAGCAGCAAGTGGACCGAAGCACGTTCGTGCTGCACCTCGACATGGAAGGGTGGAGGCGGCTGTGCGACGCCAACGGGGGAGTCGAGGGTGCGATCCCGCACAGGGAGGAGGTTGTGGAGATGGACCTGACGGAAGGTAACGGCATCGTCGGGCCCGGCGCGGGGGCCAGAGCTGTCGACGGCGAAGAGGTCGACTCGCCTTCGCGAGCTGAGAACCCGAGGGGGAAGGCCAAGCCCCGGGGCCGGGGCACGACCCGCCCGCGCGACTCGACCAACTCGCGCGACTCGGAAGAGATGCGTCAAACCAAGGCGCAGCGCAGGAAGCTGGTGGCGTGAGACGAGACGGCGGCGAAACGGGACGACACGCGCCGAAGCAGAGTTGAGAATGTAATGTCGCGATTATAAACGTAGCCTCGTGATGAACTCAGAGCTCGTCCTTCGCGCCCTCGTCAGCCTTCTTCGCGGCAGCCTCGTCCTTCTCGCCCTCGTTAGGCTTCTTCGCGGCAGCCTCGTCAGCCTCCTTCGCGGCAGCCGCCTCCGCGCGCTCGATGTTGGCAGCCGCCTTGCGAATCATGCGATCCATACGCTCCCCCGGCGTGAGCTCCTCGTCCGGCCTGTCGTCCTCGCCCGTCAGCTTCCGCCGTTCGTGTTCCTCCTTGCGAAGCCTCTCCTCCTCCTCGGCCTTCCGCCTGGCCTCGATGATGGCGTCGGGGTCCGCAGCCTTGGCCGCGGCGGCTGCGGCTTCCTCGGACCGCCTCTTCAGCTCAGCCGCGCGCCTCTCCTCCCGTTCCTTGCGCTCGCGATTCATCTTCTCGTGCAGGGCGATGCGCTCCTCGTGGGTCATGGTCTCCTCGGCGTCGCGTCGTTTGGTCGCGTCGCGCAGGCGCATCGTCGCCTTCTCCGCCTGTTCCCAAGTCATGCCAGTTTCCTCCGCGACGGCGGCGATCTCGAAATGGTCCGGGGTCGTGTCCGGCCTGGAGAACACCCACACGCGGGACTGAATCTCGCGGTCCACCGGAACGTCCGCGTGGTGAAGGTCGGCGGTCTTTGTGAACCCCCAGCCTTTGAGCCACTCCGCGACGCCGTCCAAAGCGTAGGCTCCGTCGAACATGACCACGTGGCTGGGCGCCTTCAACGCGGCGCTCCTAGCCTTGATGGCGTCCTTCCTGTGGAGGCCTGGTTCGATGTCGCCGACGTTGGGGATCCCGCGGTCCCACCCAACCTGGTCCACGCCCAGCACCTCGCGCCAGGCGGCGGCGTCGGCGAGGGACCCGTCGGGCTTGGCCCACCCTACGCCAAAGTTGAAACGCAGAAACGCGCCGCCGTCGGACAAAAACTTGTCAGCCTCGTCGAGCTCACCCTTCGGGGTTCCAAACCCCGGCGGGTCGCACGTCAGGAAACGCATGGACACGTTCGGGCGGTGCACGTGGGTGGTCCAAGGGTGCTGGTGGCACGGGGTGAGCGAGAGGATCCCCGCCGAGTGCGTCTCGCCGCGGTCCACCGCTTTTGCCAGCTCGGACCACACGGAGACGACGCCGCTCTGGTGCCTCATCGACAGGTACAGCGCGAGTGGGAGCTGCGTGAGGACGATCAGCGCCACGGCGGCGATGCGCTTGTGTTTGGAGAAGGACGCGAGCTGCGCGCCGGCGGCGGCGAGCGCCGGGGCGAGCGCCGGGAGCAAAAATCGAAACTCCTTGTGGCTCGGGACGCTGTATCCGAGCACGGTCCAGCCAATCACGGTCAGTGGCGCCCATCGCTTCTTTCCAACGCAGGACATCACCGCGAGGGGTATGAACACGGTGGCGATCGCGGGGTATCCCTGCGTGAGGTTCCAGTGCCAAGGGTGCGAGCCGTAGAGAGCGCCGCCGCCCTCGAGGGCGTTAAACTTGAAAAAGTTCCACGGCACCAACTCCCATCGCCCGTAAAAGACCCGATCGACGCAGGCGGAGAGCGCCAACACAGCGGCTCCGATGGGAACCGCCTCCTTCGCGATGAAAGCCACCCTGGAGCGTGACTTGACCGCCTCCTCGATGAAGATCGGGAGCCAGTAGAGCGCGGCGGCGGGGCGAATCGCGCACGAAACCGCCGCCAGCGCGAGCGCTAAGGGACGGTTCACATTCTTAGCGTCGTCGTTCTCGGACGCCGCGCCGGTCCACGGCCAGTACGCCAGCGCCGCGACGGTGAGCGCCGCCTCGGTGCAGTTGGAGAAGGTCCTGACCGCGCAGAAGAAGTTGAACCAGCACGCGAGGGAGCAGAACAGCGCCCATCTCGCGGCGGCGTCGGGCTCTGGCGCGCCCTCGGACTTTTCATCCTTGGCCTTCTTCTTGGCGCCCGCGAACCACCTGTGGGCGAGTTTGTACACGTGGACGTCGCCGGCCGCGGCGATGACCGCCTGCACGAGGCGCGGCGACCACACCATCACGAGCGTGCTGTCCAATCCGACCAGCTGGGCGATCTTGTAGGGAATCGCGAAGATGAGGGGATGGAGGTAGCCGCGCAGCGCGTGGGTCCACTCCCAGGTTAAATGCCCGTAGCCGAAGACGAGCTTGTGGGCAACCTCGAGGGACTGCCAGTACTCGTCCGCGCTGAAGAACGTGCGCACGCAAACCGCATTGACGACGCGGAAGAGGACGCAAGCCGCGAACATCTTGAGCAAATCAGGGGCGGAATTGGAATTCCCCCCCGCGCTCTTGGCCGCTTTGGCCATGGTTGCGGGTGTTAACGGGGATCCGAATCCGCGGGGGTGCGGTCACGCCTGTGTACGAGCGCTTGGAAAGCTCTCGAGCGCGTTCGCAAGATTGATATTCACGGGTTTATGGCCTGTGCACCGTGTGAATGGAGTTGGATAGGGTGCGTGTGAGTATAATCGTCGGCACCCTGGCCCGCGGCCCCGATTTCTCCGAAACGAGCTCAAGTGAAAAGGTGCGGCACAACGCAAGTGTTCATTCACATCGTGTCTTCTAAGCTAGCTCTTTCGCGTACCGGCCGCGTCCGGTCCGATCGCGCGGGAGGCATTATAGAGACTATATCGCCCTCCGCCCCGGTCGAGTGGCTGCTCGACTTTATGGGCGGGGGTTCACGTCAGTCTCCGCCGGTCCCGTCGCGTCGCCGGCGCCGAGTAAATGAAACTCTCCGATCTGCGAATACTTCTACGGGCGCCCGTCGATGACACGGGCCCCTCTCACGTTCGATGCGCGTTACTTTGCGGTCTTCTGCATCTGCTTGAGGATGTTGGTGGCCCTGTTGAGGGCACCCTCGCGCTTCTTCCACTCGCGCTGCTTCTGCTTGAGCTCGCTCTCGGCTTCGGACCGAGCCTTGCGAATCTCCTTGAGCTCGTCGGCTTTCTCCTTGGCGACCTCCTTGAGCTCGTCCGGGCTCTTGCCCTCGTGCTTCTCGATGAAGGAGACCTCGTTCTTGGCGCAGCCCTTCTTCGTGGCGGCGTCGCACACGGGCTTGTTGAGTTTGGACTCGGCGAAGCTCTTCATCGAGTTGAAGTCGCGGCCTTGTTGGTAATCCTTGCCCTTTTTATCCCCGCTCATGAAGTACTTGATGGTGGGGTAGCCCTGCACGCCCATGCGCTGGCAGGTGCCCTGACCGTCCGCGGTGCAGTCCACGTCGACGATGAGGACGGAGGGGTGGTCGGCGTAGTTGCTTCCCAGCTTGTCCCAATCCGGCTTCATCGACTTGCAGTGCCCTCACCAGGGCGCGAGGAACTTGACGAACGCATTCTTCCCGCTGCCGAGGACGAGGCGATCGAAGTTGCTGTCGCCCGCCTGCACGACACCCTTGGCCGCGGAGGCGAGCGCGATGAGCGCGGCGAAGACGAGCGCCCGAAGGGCACCCGAGACACGAGAGGAGGCCATCGTGATGGCACCGACCCCGCGATCGTAGATCTGGGAAAGAAGGGTTCCGAAGGAAAGTTTTCTGCCAAACGAACGTCGAAGGTCAAACTGTCAAAGCTGCAAGCCGAGGAACACTTCCTCTTCCGTTCAGTTACACCATCGCCGTTCGGACCGAACCGACCCCTCGAGCGTACACATCAGGACGGCGCGCTGGCCCAGTGGGCCGTTACCGCGCCGCCCGTCACCAGGTACCGAGGGACGATGCCGGGCCGAGTCGCTAACTCGGAAGGTCCGGCGACGCCGCTAACTCGCTACGCTCTCGCCAAAAATATTTCACTTCACCCCCTCACGTGCTCACGCCACGTCCGGCGGCTCGCATCCACCCTCGGGCCTCTCCCCGATGACCTCTCGGATTATATCCCGCCAGCCGTCGCGCTCGCCACGCGCCAAGCATTCAGCCCCGAGCGCCGCGCGATCCGTCGAGCGTCGCTCCCGCCCCGCCGCGGATGAAGCCAAAGCCGCCGCGAAGGACTCGGGCGTCGGACACAGTACACCGCACGGATGCGACTCGAAACCTTCTGGATGCGACTCGAAACCGTCCGGATGCGACTCGAATTCCCCGAGATCACACTCTTCACCTCCCTTCGCGTCGAAAAGTAGCTCGAGCAGAGTCCGGTTGCCCGGGATGTCTCGCGCGATGATCGGCACGCCCGCCGCGGCGGCTTCGAGTATCGCGCCGCTCTGACCCTCCGATTTGGACGTGTTCACCACGGCGGCAGCCGCTCGCATGTACCCCACGGTGTGCGCGCGGTCCACCGGGGGTATCAGCACGGCGTGTTTGGACGTCTTCAGCCGTTCGATGACCGTATCGCGGTACTCATCGTCCAGGGAAGGGCCGAGAATCGCGAGCACAAACGGGTCGGAGTTACTTGAGGCGCCGATCGCGTCGATCGCGTCGATTGCCCATAGCACGTCCTTGACGGGCCTCAACCCCGCGGGGAGGAGAAACACGGGCGTGGTGCTCGGGACCCCGCACGCCTCGTGAAGCGGCGGCGGCGGCGGCGGCGGCGCGGGTGCGTTCGCGTCCTCGGCGTCGCCGTCCGTTAAATGAACCGGCTCCTCGTCCGTCGGTAGGTTCACCCCTTGGGGCACGACGCGCGTCCTCCCGTCGGAAGGTAGCGACCCAGCCGGCGCGGCCGTGATCATCGATGCCGAGAACGACACCACCTTATCGACGGCGTGCGCCCGTCGCGTCAGCACGTCAGCCTTATCCCCGGCGTCCACGTTGACGTCGGTGCCGCCGAGCACCAAAACAGTCGGCACGAAATCCTCGCCTCGACGCCTCTTAATCTCCGCGAGCTGGTCCAGAACGTCGCCGCACTTGAACGCGTGCAGCACGCCGACGACGGCGACGTCCGCGGCGTCCAGGTACTGCTCCAGGTCCCCAACCTCGTCGAAAGAGGCGGCGGGCGGGGGTAAATCGCGCGGGCTGGCGAGGATCATCTCGAGACCGCACTCGCGCTCGATGACCCCGCCGATCCTCCCGATGGTCACGCCGTTCCCGCCGTCCGCGCGCCCGGACCCCGCGCGCGCTGGAAGCGTCGGCGCCACGAGGAGCGCGCGACGCCGTCAGAGTTTTCCGATAGCGTTAGGTGCTCCGTCGATCGCGACTCTGAACCCAACGTAGACGGCGTTCATCTCAGGCCAGAAACTGTGCCTGTACCCCGCTCTCGCGATGGGCGCCGACGTGGCCCAGCAGCCACCCTTGCACACCTTGCGGTACCCGAACCACGGCGCGCTGTTTTCGCGGTACGGAAAGTCCATCTGGAACCCGGGATACGGGAGAAAGGCGCTCGACGTCCATTCCCAGCCGTTGCCCAGCATCTGTCGGCATCCCCACGCGCTGTCGCCGTCTGGCAACGCACCCACGTCGACGGTGTTCCCGCGGAAGCCGTCGAGGTTCGCGCGGCTCGTATCCGGGCCCGGTGAGTCACCCCACGGGTACGCCCTGCGCTTCAGTCGTTCGGTTCCAGAAGTTCTAGAAGTTCTAGAAGTTCCAGAAGTTCCAGAAGGCCCGTAGTTCCCGGGCTCGGTTCTCGCCGCGACCTCCCACTCCGCCTCGGTGGGCAGCCGCCCCCCGACCCACGTGCAATACGCCTCCGCCTCGTACCAGCTCACGTGCAGCACCGGCGCGTGGGGTCGCACCGGCGTGGGCGCGCCGTCGAACAGGTACTCGTGCCAACCCCCGGCCACCTTGCTAAACCCCGAAGAACCCGGGGTGGTCACCCGGACCCACCACCGCGGCGCCTCCGAGTTCAAACCCGCCTTTGAAGCCTCCGCGTCGCTCATCCCGGCGCTCTTCGCCGCCGTCCTGTTCTCGCACAGCCACCTCCACCCCTCGTGCGACCACAGCTCACGCTTATGGTACCCACCCGCGGCGATGAACGCCGCGTACTCTGCGTTTGTAGTCGCGGCCTTCGCGATTCGAAACGCTGGCACTTCGATCGAGTGCGCCCATCGCTCGGCGTCAAACACCCACGGCTCGTCCCGTTTGGCGCCGAGTAAGTACGTCCCCGCGGGGATGGACACGAACCCCGAGTGGGCACCCCGCGCGGTCCCGCCAACCTGGACGATACTCGAGGCGGTCGGCATCGCGAAGACGTCCCCCCAAACGTTCGCCACCGCCGCTTGAACGCTCGAAGGCAACGGCGCTGAAGGCGCGTACCCGAGCGTGTGCCGGGTCTGGATGAAATCCTCGACGTGCCAGTGCTCGTGCACGATGCCGTAGACGTGCAGGTAGGTGGACACCGGGTCCAGCCGCGTGTCATCGTCCGGACCCACCGCGTCGACGAGTCTCTCGGTGACATCCGCGATGTACCCGCGAATCTCGCCGATACTCGGGTCGGTCCCGCACACCTCAGTCGGCTTCCACCTGTCGTCGTGGTTCGCCCTGAACGAGTCGAACAGGGCGTGAACGTCGTGCCCGGGGAGGACGGGGTTTGACCCGGGCGCGAGCAGCCGCAGGATCATGAACTCGTAGAAGTGCGCGATGTGCCCCAGGCCCCAGTCCATCGGATTGAGGGACGGCTCGCACGTCGCCCTTAGCTGCGCGGGGGTTAGGCCGGCGAAGACGCGCTCGGTTCGCTCGCGCACGTCCCGATACATCAGCCGCAGCTGCCTTCGGGTCAGCCCCACGTGCTTCTCCGCGAGGGTGCCGTAGAGGTCGAGCTTGACGAGGTCGTCTGGGGTGGCCAACGCGACGACCCTGGAGGAGGATCCCGGTGTGATGCCATCGGGTGGTGAGGCGCCCGGGACCGGGACGGAGTGGGCGTGAATGCCGTGGAACCAGCGGTCGCGCGCCTCCATCGCGATCTGAATCGCGGTGGGCACTCGTGTCCGCGGTCGGGTGAAGCGCGCTGCCGGTCGTGGCGCGCCCGAGGGAAAACGCGTCGACTAAAACTTTTAACAACACGTGGAACTTGTTCGGGTCGCGAGCGGAAAGAGGGCCAGTCCGAGGGCGCCCACGCGCGGTGTGTCGGGCGACGAAGGGGCGACGGGATGCCCGCGGGAGCCGAGGGGTTCGACACCAACGGGAGGCCCGATGACCTGCTGAAGAGGATCACGTACAACTCCAACAACTTCGGCAAAGGCGCCTTCCTCTTCGCCGACGCCGACGCCGGCCCCGAGGATGAATCGAGGGCGCGACGCAATCGCTTCCCGAAGAAGGAGAACCTCGAGCTGGAGCGCAAGTTGTACGATACCATGGAGAGGGAGGCGGACGAGGTGGTGAAGGCCAGGGTGGCGCAGGCGGAGCAGGCCGCGGTGGAGTTCAAGTGGGACGTCTACGCGGACCCGAACGCGGCCGCACCGACCGTCGATGCCACACCGAACATCCCAAACCGACCCAACGGCGACGGCTGCGGGGCGGCGATGCGCGCCGCGCTGCCGCCTCCCGAGCCGGATGATCCGCAGGCGGTGCTCGCGGGTGAGTTCGGCGCGAAGTGCTCGTCCAAGGAGGTGCGGGGCGCGCTCGAAGCCTCGGGGTGGGACCCGCGTAAGGCTCGAAAGCTGCTCGAGAGCCTCGCGTCCAGTCGAGGCGGCGACGGACGACGCGAGCGAAGACGGAGCAAGGAGAAGGACAAGGTGAAGAAATCGAAAAAGTCGAAGAAGAGGAAGAGGAGCAAGTACGACAGCAGCGACGGCGACTCAAGCTCGTCCTCGAGCTCGTCCTCCAGCTCGTCCTCCAGCTCGAGTTCGCGCAGGCGACGCAAAAAATCCAAAGACAAAAAGTCAAAACGACGACGATGACCGGACCGTCCCGCCAACGCGCGCGTTGGCTCTCTACAACCTTTAGCCAGCTAGCTAGTCTATTCTACGTGACATGTGTGTCAGATGTCGATATAGTCTACTCAATCACCGAACGCGGCCATGAGCGCGGAGAACAGGAACAGCGAGAGCGCAAAGCCCACCACCGTGTTTGCCACGATGGTCGCCCCGATTTTCACCAGCACCTCAACCACGCACGCCAAGAGCATCGCCGAGGACGCCGCCGTGGACATCGCCGCGCCCGTGAGCGTCGGCGCCATGTGCACCAACGCCGCCTTCACGCGGTCGTCCCTGCCGGCACCCCCGCCGCCCTCCTCGGTGTACGCCATCGCGAGGTGTATGCAGTAATCTATGGAGCTGCCGATCAGAAGAGTCACGCACAGTTCCTCCACGACACCAAACTCCCACCCCAGACTCACGAGCGCGGCGAGCATACCGAGCACCGCGATGATGATGGTTCCCACCGCCGCCAGCGTGACGCGCCACGAACGCGTGGCGCCGAGCATGATCAGCGAGCACGCGACGGCGGAAACGGCGGGTGAGATCCGAGCCGTGTGCCCGATGCTTTCCTCGACGCCCATGCGATTCCAGACGTCGCACGCCTGAATCACGACGGGTACCGGGGACCCGTTTGGTAACTGCGCCGTCATGGCGGCCCTCGCGTCGGCGACGACGGCTTCCCAGGCGTCGTGAACTTCACGAATCTCCTCGGTTGTCGACGACACCGGGTGCAAGTCGACGAAATAATCCGCGGTGATGAACATCAGCGTCGACCCTCCCTCCTCGCCGGCCCAACCGAGGTTATCCCTCCAGTCGCGTCCAGCATCCCGCGACCACGTCGCGAGCGCCGTCGGCATGTCGGGACCCCAGTCCACGGAATCGACTCCCCCAACGTCGCGAACGAACGCCTGAAGGACGCACTCCGACGAGCCCGCCGACGGCGTCAGCCGAAGCGTCGCAAAGCCCGCCGTGACGGCGTCGCACGCGGCGAGCACCGCACGCTGCGTGCGTTCGTCGTCGTTGAACGACGTGAAGGTACCGTCCCACACGGGGTCCCCGAACTGGGTCGGATCGTTGGGGTCGGCGTTGGACCTGTCGACGCCCGCGATTCCAAACGCGACTCTCACGTTACTCCAGTTCTCGGTGTAAAAGACGTCGAATAGAAGGTGCTGAATCCGCTGCAAGTTCTGGTCCTCGCGTAACAACGGCGGCGGCGTCTTCGCGACGACGAGCGAACGCGCGATGACGACGCTGGAGACCACCGCGCAGAGCACGCCGGCGGCGATGATGGCCCACTTGCGGCGAACCACGAAATCGCCGAGTCGCTTAGTCGCCGCCGCCGTGCCGGCGCGAATGGACGCGTTCAGATCCGCGCACGAACACGACAGCTCCTTTTTCACGCGCACGATCGACGACGAGGAGTCGAAGCCGCCGCCGTCCTTTGTCTCGGTGGACGAAGGCGCGAAAAATCCGTCGTCGTGAACCCCAACCTCGGTCCAATCCGCCTCGCCGTCGTCCCCCGCTTTGCCCCGGGTAACGTTCGAGAGCTCGACTTCACCGCCGCTCGGCTCGGCATCCTTGGTATCCAGCTGCGAATACGTCGCCTTTTGCGCGCGCGTCGGCGGTGTGGACCCGTTCACCGTGCGCGGGGTGTATCCGCGCCCGGTGCACACGCCGAGGCACTCGTCCATCGCATCCGTGAACGTAACCTTAAACCCCCTGGCGCCGATGCAAAGCGCCGCGGGGAGCAGCGTCAACACCAGCAGATAGTTAACGACGACGGTCAACGCCGCGAACATACCCAGCGCCCGCACCGGCGGGATGTAGCTGAAGAAGTTGCTGCCAAAGGCGACCGCGGTCGTGAGCGACGTGGCGAGCATGGCCTTCGCGGCGGGAGCGTATCGAGCGGCGAATGCGTCTTCAGACGGCGCCAAATCTTCGTCGCCGGCGCCGGCTTCGTCCCTCGCCGCCGCCCTGAACGCGTCGAACATCAGCATGGCGTCGTCGCACCCGATACCTATGAGCACGAAGGGCACCAGCATGTTCAGGAAGGACACGTACGGCGACGCGGACGCCGCGCGGAAGAAGAAGAACGCGACGGGGAAACTCAGCGAGATTCCCAGAATCGCGTTGAAAGCCCACCAAAGCCTCCGGCTGTACGCCAACAGACACGCGGTGACGAGCGCGAACGCGGCTGTGCACCACAGCAGGTCCCCCAACACCAACGCGGCAGCCTCATCCTCGCTCATACCACCGCCCGCGTGCAGCACACGCAGCCCCACCTTCTCCGCGCCCAGGTCAATCTCGCCGCCATCCTCCAACATCCGGGTAAACTCCTTAGCCCAAACCCGGTACTCCCCGTCCTGCTCACGCTGCCGGTCGTGATTCGTGGCGTAACCAGACAGGGGCAGCGCGAACTCGAACCCGCTTCGCAACGCAACCGCGTGGACCCCTTGTGTCCGACTCGTGTCCGACTCGCCCGTCGCGTACCACTTATCGAAGAACCAACCGGGCTCGTGGCCGATGTGAAAAATGTCTCGCGTCAGCGCCCCCGCCGGGACCAGCGCCAAGAGCTCAGTCAGCGGCATCGTGGCGTATACCTTCGCGCTCTCCCACCCCGACGCCGCGAGGGTCTTCGCCATGGCCAGCGCCTGCGTTTCATCGAATCCTATAGCCTCCAGTCTGCGTTCGACGGCTTCGATTCCCGCGGTTTGGTTATGCGCTTTTGCAGTTTTGGACCCGGCGTTCACGAGGTCGACGAACCACGCACGGATCATGCCCTCGAAGATCATCAGGGACATCGTGGGCACGCACCGCATGTCAGGGCAGGCTGGAGGGTGTAAGTCCCGCAGCGCGGAGGGTACCCAGCGACGGCACGCGGTTTCGTTGAGCGACGCGGTCGGCACGCCGAGGTGGCAGAAGTTTTCGAACCCCGCGGTGGCTCGGATTTTGCGCTCAACCTGCGCGATGTACGCGAGGCGTTCCTCCGTGAGCACGTTGCCGCCCGGCGGCCTGGTCTCGTACACCATCGTCAGCCAGTAGCTGGCGTGGCTCTGCAGCCGCTCGGAGAGAGGGATCGGCGGGGGCGATGCCGCGGGGGCTGGTGGCGATGGCGGGCCGTGCAGATGTTGCGTGTGGCCTTTTCCCCATTGGATCGCCGAGAGGACGGCGTCGTAGTTGATGGCGTAGGGTTCATCCCTCGCGCGGAAGGAGAGAATCCCCGTGTCAAGCTCGATACGGAAACGCAGCTGAGGAGGGTCGGCGGGTAAGTGGGGAGGGGCGGGGTCAGCGACGGAGGTCGAGGTGGTGTCACAGCGAAACTCCGAAAGGGTGCCGAATGTTTTCCCGCGCGGACGCACCAGCGCGAGTGTGAGGGCCACGGGCACCAGGATCGAGACGACGTAGACTGTCAGCGGTCGTCGATAGACCGCCTTCGCGATGGTGTCGAACGGCGACATGTCCTGAAATCGCCGTCGACCCGCGCTCACCAGCCCGCGGGTCAACACTGGTCTCTTCGATCGAAGTAAAAGCGAGATGCTCACAGCAGTCAGGTCTTTCGGGAGCTCCGAGGAATCTCGCGAGCTACAACACTTCGCGCAGGCGACATGCCGCGGACACCCGCGAGAACACCGCGGCGGATATCCGCCGTTGCAGAGTATAGGGATCTCGGCTTCGACGACCAGAGCATGTCTACGACGACCCCCGCGGGATGGAGGTGAGCGCCAGCCCCGACCGCGGAACTCGCCCCGATCGGTTTCGTTCGAAAACCCCGCCCCGAACACGGACGACTCGTCACACCTTTCCCCTCTCCCCTTCACTCACGGCCGTCTCCGCTCACTCGCAGGGCTAAGGTTCGGAACGGCATGCGACAGGTGTGCCACCCGCACAAGGTGAACCAAGCGGTGGATGCGGTCATGAACGCCGACGAGGAGAGGCTTCGGATCGCACGCCTGAAATATTGCACCGCGTACGAGAGAACCCCGTGGAAAACCTTCCTGTGCTGCGCCCTCGGCAGGACACGCGCGTTCGGGTACATCGACGAGTTCACTCACCTCGTCGAGGACATACTCGCGGAGGAGACACGCGCCGGCGTAGAGCTGTGGGACACCGGACTGTGGGACTATAAGACGGACGAGGAAGCCCTCACCGGCGTCGTGAACCCGTCGGTGCCCACAGCTGTGCGCGACCCCCCGGCCGGTCATCGCCTGTCTTTCAGTCAGGCCAACCACGCGGCGGTGGAGAAACAGCGACGGGCGCGGGATATGGATATCATCGCGAGTCAAACCCTAAACCCTAAACCCCGTGTCTCCCGAGCGGTCATCGGCGTCGTTCTGGCGCTTATACTCGCGACTACTCTCGCGGTTTCCTCGGGTTTGGGTTTGGATGCTGCGGCGGTAGTCGCCGAGATGGCCGCGGCGTGTGGTCTGACTGAGGCCAACGTGCGGTGGTTCATACGTGTCATCGTGGTGGGTGGGACGATGGGAATAAGCGGCGCGGTGTATTGCGCGCTCACCTTTGGCATCGCGACTGGGGTGGTATATCTGCTCTTCAGGGGGCGAAGATAGCGGGACTTATTTTTTATCGGGAACGTTCTCGTTTATGACTCGTACAGCTAAGATCTTACGCACACTCAGCAGCGCTGGTAGACGAACACGCTGCCGTCCTCGAGCTTGCTGATCCTCATCTCATCGTCGAGGTAGAAGGTGTCGAGGTAAACCTCCGGCCCGGACTCGCCCCCGCCAACCTGCTTCATCACGTCCTCCACCGGCACGGTGGTCCCGTTGAGAAAGTTGAGCTGCGGCAGGACGTTGGCGTCGTCCTGCCTCACCGTCGTGGTCTCGGCCGTGACCGCCAGCCTCGTGCCGTCCTTCGCCGCGCACCGTCCCGCGGTGATCACCGAGCCGTACCCCGAGAAGATTGGCGAGAAGCCCAGGAGCGGGACGCCCAGGGACGCCTTGACCACGCAATCGCTGACGAGACGGCCACCCTTGGTGTCCACGCTCTGCACCACGCGCCCCACGCCGCCGCCGAAGATCCCGGTCTGGTGCGAGTGCGCGCCGTAGAAGAAGTCGGCGGTGTCGCCCATCATGCTGCCCAACGCCCAGAAGAACGGGGACGAGCGGAAGAGGAACGTGTCGGAGTAGACGAGCTCCCAGTCGCCGTCGATTGTGGCGGAGGTGGCGGGCTCCGGGGTGGCGTTGGCGGTGACGAGCTCAGCGATGAGCGAGGTCGCCGCGGTCTTCTGCGCGGGGGTGGCGTCGAGGCCGCGGCCGGACGCGGCGGCGACGGCGAGCAGGCGCTTCTTCGCGGCCGCGTTGACGTCGTCGCCGGAGACATCCTCGGTGGCCAACGCGGGCTGGTAGACCGCGGAGGAGGAGGAGGACTCGTCCTCGGCGACGGCGCGCGAGACGATGCGCGCGGCGCGGAGGGAGCGGCGAGCGCCGCGGGGGGCGCGGAAGCCGGCAGAGGGCGCGACCTTCGCGGAGAGAGCTGCGGCGGACATGTTGGCGCAAATCTAGTGGCTGGCAGGCCTCGACTGCTCGAATCGTCGTCTTTTGTGACGTCGCCGAATATCGATCGATTTCGCGAGGCTCGTATGAGTAATCGAGGTCCTTAACGTGTATTACGTTATGTTCAACGTCGCTGGATATGGAGCGGCAGTCAGCAGGACGCGATTTTTTGTTTTCCGACCGCTTCTTCATCGTCAACTTCCTCGTTGCCAAACATCATCACTCGTCTTAGGGCACCCGACTGTGGGTGGACGGGGCCTGACACTCAGGGATGACGCGACGACGACACGATAGCCGACGCTCGATGGCGCGAGTATGTATCGTGCTGTGCGTCCTCGCCGCGCTGGCGCTCGTCCCCGGCGTCGGCGCGGCGTCGGCGCAGCCCAGACCGAGCGGAGGGGCGATTTCATCCGAGGAACCGACGAAGGCCACGGACACCACGGCCCCCGAGGGCGAAGATACGAGGAGACATCCGACGGGGAAGAAGGAGGAGGGTCAGCGCCCGACGATGTTGTACGTCAAGAACCACCACCCGGCCGGGATCCTGACCGACGTCCACGTGCACATGCCGAGAAAGGTGAGTGAACCCCCAAACGCAGATCCCGGAAAACACCCACCAGACACCCACCAGACGAAGGAACCGCGCTGACCATCCCCAACCGACCTGAACACCCTACTAAACAGAAGCTGATGCGTTCGGTAGTGATGGAGGCGAGGGACGGGCTGGAGGCTGAGTACGAGTGCACGTCCCTCGCGGGTCCCCACTGCCGGACCCACGGACCCACCGGCAATCTCTTCACGGAACCCGAGGTCCAATCCGAAGACGACGGCTCGCTGCTCATCCAGCTGGACGACGCGACGATCGGCAAGGACGGCAAGATCGACCTCGCGAAGGTGATGGAGATGTTCGGCGGTGGCGTCATGCAGAAGGCGAAGGAAGCCGCCGCGGCGACGAACGAGGCGAGAGCCGCGAGAGCCGCGGCGGCTGCCAACGGCGACGCCGCCGCGGCAAACGCCGCCGTCGAAGAGGCGCAAGCAGTCGCCGCCAAGATCGGAATCGGCCGCGCGAACGGCGCGTTCGAGATGCACTCGCCCTTGGCCGCGGGGCGGCGGTTGAAGCCCGACGCCGTCGTCGGCCGCGGCGGCGAGGGGCTGGCGTCGGTGCCGTCGCGGGACGACCGCAAGGTTGAGTTTATCAACGCTCGCGACGCGACGTCGGCGTTGTATTGGCTGGACTTTGACGGCAACGAAGCGCACTACGTGGACCTACCCCCGGGTATGACCACGATGATGTCCACGTTCGGGTCGCACGTGTGGGTGTCGAGGGACATGGCGACGAACGCCGCCGTCGCGTCGTACACGGTGACGGCGAGAAAGCCGGGCGAGCCGCCCGTGCAGCACTTCATCGTGACGGACGTGGACTTTGGCGAGGCGATGGCCGCCGCCGCCGCCGCGTTCATGGCACAGCATGGAGAGGCGGCAGAGGCGGAGGCGAAGGCAAAGGCGGCGGGGGACACGAGGCGGTCACCGGAGGACACGAGGCGGTCACCTGAGGACACGAGTCGGTCACCGGAGGACACGAGGCGGTCACCGGAGGACACGAGGCGGTCACCTGAGGACACGAGGCGGTCACCTGAGGACACAAGACGTGAAAACGCCGAAGACTCAATGACAAGCGAAGTCGACGCCGCCAAGCGCGAACGGCTCGGCGACGACGCGAAGGCTCTCGGAACCCCGCACTCCAAAATCGACTCACACGAGATCGAGCGTAGGCGGCGGCGGCACGAGGCGGTTAGGGCGGCGGCGGCGGCGAGGCAGAAGAAGCTTTCGGAGGAGGACCCGGAGCGTCTGCGCTCGATGTCGGAGCGGATTGAAAACGCAAAGTTGGAGGCGGCGGCGCTCGGGCGGCAGGTCGCGGCGGCGAAGGAGGAGGCGAGGAAGAAGCGCGAGGAGCTCGAGCGAGACGACACGGAGCTTTAGGATGAAGGAGAGAGCGCGTGTGTAGCTCAGACAATTAGCTCAGACTCGTGTCCTCGCGTGTCTGTGAAACATGGAGACTCGAGAGCCATTCGTGCGTTCCAACGTGGCGGGAACCAACAAATGAACCGACCAACTCTCTCTTCTTTTTTGAGTTGTTTTCGAATTACGTTTTTGGCGCGTAAATGCTCTGAGCAAAGACTCCCCGAGGCATTTCGTATGAGCATTCATCCAGAAATGAATGGGGACTCACATCTTCAAAGTTCAACGACGGTTCGGGAATAGCGCGTTTCTGTTTTCCGATATTTATACGCGCCTTTGCCTCACCTTTGACGCGTACGATTGGTTTGATTTTCCACGTGGCGAATCGTGTGTCCTCAACGCTGATGTCACCTTCGAATAAAAATCCCAGTGTCGTGAAACCGGTCGTCAACAAGGGGCTGTGATCTCGCCAGCCGCCTCTCATAGCCGCTCGCAGGCGCCACACACCGAGAAAGACACCCCCGCGTGACCTCTTCTGTGCGTGGTTCGAACGTACGCGAAGGCCAGCGATCATGGCCTCCGCAGGCGCCGCTCGCGCGACGCTCGCGCCGAGGATCGCGCACGCGGGAAATAAAAAAGATGCGCGCTGCCAAGTGGTGCCATCGGCTCCCCTTCGTTCCGCCCCCGCGGAGCGTCCCCGCCGCGCGGTGCTCGCGCGAGTCTCCACCTCTCCCGCCGACACCTCCCCCGCCGAGGAGGACGGCGAGGTCTACTGGCGCGTCGTCAAGGTCGCCTTTCGCATGCCCGGCTGGCAGGGAGACGGCAAGCCCGTGCTCGTCGGCTCCGGCGACCTCCTGGGCGACTGGGATCCAGAACTCGGGCTCAAGGTGAAGGACTGCATCAGGAAAGAAGGCACCGCGGACACATGGCACGGCTTCGTCAAGGTCCCGGCCGCCGCCGAGGGCGACTACAAGGTGGTCATCACCCGCCCCGACGCCGTCGACGTGTGGATGCCCGACGACAACCAGACGCTCCCCGAGCCCACGCCGGGCGAGCCCAGGTTCAAGGCCCCCGCGCCGGGCGCCCCGGCCGCCGCCACCGACGCCGAGCCCCAACAGTTCGTCCAGGCGTACCCCATGCCCAAGTCCACCCCCGTCGCGGACGCCCCGGTCGCCGACGAGTCTGGCACCGCGGCCAACACCATCGTCCCGCGAAGATCGGCTCCAAACAAGGCGCCAAAGGCGGATGACGTCGAGTCCGAATCCGCCGCGCTCGCGGTTCCCACGCAGCCCGATACGCCCACGAGCCTCGGCAAGGCGGCCGCGCCCAAGGGCGTGTATATGCCCGTCAGCGTCGAGGACGTGTGCCCCAGCCAGGGCTCCAGCAAGGGTAAGATCATGGCCACCGTCGTGTTCCGCGCTAAGATCCACGTCACCGACCAGGAGGAGGTGACGATGGTCGGATCCTGCGAGGAGCTCGGGCACTGGATCCCCGAGAAGGCGGCGCCCATGGTGTGGTCCGAGGACGACATCTGGTCCGCCGCGGTCAAGCTCGAGGCGTTCCACGTCTTTGGCGGCATCGACGACAGCTCCCCGGCGCCCTGGATCGACTTCAAGCCCGTGGTCAAGAACAAAAACACGGGCGCCGTCCGATGGCTCGACGGCGACAACTGCCGCCTCGTCCGCTTCGACAACGAGACCCACTCCGTCGACTTCATGCGCCAGTGGGTCGGCGGTCGTAACGTCGTCGCGGAGACTGGCTACGTATCCGGCGACACCGTCCTGCCCTTGGACGCGGCGTCCACGGACTGGGCCAGGAGCGTCACCGTCGAGATCATCGGAGCCGGGTCCTACGTACCCCCCGGGTCCCGGCGCTCAGCGTCCACCGAGGATAACACGGTACCCACGCGCCCGGCCGCGGCTGCCGCGCAGCACGTCGAGGACATCGTCTCACTCATGAACGAACCGGAGCCCGCGCTCGCGGACGTCGCCACGAATTACGTTCCCGAGGTGGAGGACACGGAGGACGAGGAGGAAGCCGCCGCGCTCATCGACATGCCCGCTCCCGAGCCAATCGCCGCCGTCGCGACACCCATCGTCGTCCCGACGCCGGTGATGTTCGACTCCGAGACCAAGGCTGCGGTCAGCCGCGCGCTTCGCACCGTGCCCTTCGCCGCCGTCGCCGCGCCCGAGCCCGTCAAGCCCAAGTCGAGGCCCAAGCCCGTGTTTACCTCCGACGAGAACGTCGGCACCGTCATCAAGCGCAAGAGGAAGACGGAGAAGCGCAAGACCAAGGCGCAGCTTAAGCAGGAGAAGAAGAAGAAGCAGGGCGGCTTCTTTGGCTTTTTCGGCAAGAAGAAGGAGGACGACGAAGCCGCCGCGATGGACAAGTCCATGCCCACGCTGGACATCGGAGCCATCGACGTCGACCTCGGCAACAAGGCTGAGTACCAGGGTATGCTCTCACGCGCCCTCCGCACCGCCGCGTTCGTCACCGTCGGTGCCAACCCTCCCTTCATCGCGGTCGAACCCGAAGCCCCGACGGAAGCCGCCCCCGCGGACGAGCCCGTCGTCGACCCCACGGACGGCCGCAACGTCGACGGGTACGTCTACGCCCGATCCTCCAAGCTCATCCGCGACGACGGCTCCTCCACCAGCAACGTGGTCGAGTTCAACGTGGTGTCCCACCTCACCGTCGGCGAGCACCTCGTGCTGGTTGGCAACGTCGCCGAGCTGGGCGGCTGGAAGGTGGACGTCGGCCGTCGCATGACCTGGTCGGAGGGCGACGTGTGGAAGACGTCCATCTCCATCCCCAACGCCGAAGCCAGCGCCGAGTTCAAGTTTGTCCGCTACAACGACAACAACGGCGTGCTGACCTGGCAGGAGGGTGACAACTACGCCTGCGAGCTCGTCTCCGGGGAGGTTGTCTCCGTCGTCGAGCCCCACGCCTTTGTCGAGAGGCTCACCGTCGAGATCTCCGCGGAGTCCGAGGAGGCCACCAAGGCCCGCGCCGCCATCGCCGAGGCCATCGCGCTCGCGTCCGAGGCTGAAACTGACTCCGAGGAGACCGTCTTGGGCGACAACGAGAACGGAACCACCGAGGAGGAGATGCGCGCCAAGCTCGCGGCGTCTGAAGCCATCAAGGCGGCTGAGGACGACATCTACAACACCCCCGTCGTCTTCTCCTTCGAGGATCAGCCCGCCAAGGTTGACTACCTCAAGTCCAACATCAAGGCTGTCGCGGAATCCGTCGTCGAGGATGAGGATCTCGCGGATGAGGTGGCGAACGTCGCGGTGACCCCCGCGGAGCTCGCCGTCGTCGAGGTGATGAAGACGGCAAAGAGCATGTTCGAGGAGGCGACCACGACCGCCGCCGCGCAGGTTAAGAAAGCCGAGGCTGCCGTCGCCGCGCTCAAGCTCAAGAACATCGAGGACGACGAGTCGGCGTACAAGGCTGCCGAGGCTGAGGTTGAGGAGGAGTCCACCAGGGCCTTTGAGGCGATTGAGACGGCTAAGCGCGCGAAGATGATCCTCGCCGAGGCGACGGCCAAGGTTGCGGAACTCGCCAAGGAGGAGGCTGACGCCGCCGAGGAGAAGGCGCAGGCTGCCGCCGATGCCCTCGCCGACGCGTCCGGCGCGGACATCCTTACGCAGGCGGAGCTCAAGAAGGAGGAGGAGGCCACCGCCGCCGCCGCCAAGAAGGCTGCGGAGAAGCGCGAAAAGTTTGAGGTTGAGTTTGACGCCGTCTCCAACTTTGAGTTTCCCGAGTTCACCGTCACGGACAACCAGAAGAAGGTGGCGGGTGCCGCGATCATCGGCGGGCTCGGCGCCGCGGGCCTCGTCGCCGAGGCTGACGTGGCGCAGGCACTCCTCAACGTCGGCGGCGAGGCCATGACCGCCACCGCCATGGCGTTCCTCTTCGCCAACAACATGGTGTTCAAGCAGGACAGGGAGCGGCTCTTCGACTCGCTCGAGAACAAGGAAAAGTTCGAGAAGTTCCTCATGTCCGGCGCGTGGATGGGCAAGGACTCCTTCGCGGGCGAGGTGGCTGCCGACGCGTTTGCAATCTTCGACCCCCTCGGGCTCGCGGATGACAAGCCGATGAAGCGGGACACGAAGAAGGAGAAGGAGGCCATAGAGTCGGCGTCCAAGCAGGGTTTCATCGAGCAAAAGCCCAAGGACCTCTCCAACTCCGTCGTTCCCAAGGCTGTGGAGGAGGAGAAGCCCGAGGCTGACAAGCCGGACGTGGGCGGCGCCATGTTTTCCTTTGGAAAGCCCGCGGAGATCCCGGGCAAGGAGGAGGCGGAGGCTGCCGCCGACGCAGCCGCCGAGCAGGCTAAGGCTGCCGCGGACTACGAGGAGAAGGCCAAGGGACTCGTCATGCCCACGGCTGGTAACCTGAACCCGCCTCCCATGGGCAGGGTTGGCAACGTCGGGTTCAGGAAGGGAGCCGCGGGGGCCAACTTCAACAACCCCAACCTGTACAACACCTCGACGACCGGCAACTTCAACGCGCCGAAGGTGTACACGCCGCGGAGGGCGGACGTGGAGACGGCGAGGACCTCTAACTCGGGCCAGTCGTACCAGACCTGGATGAAGAAGAACAAGGAGGACCTGTCCACGCTGACGTGGCAGGAGCTCGCGGACCGCATGAAGCAGCCGTACAAGCCGGAGGATGGCAACGGTCCGCGGTGATTGGGGGAGAACAAGGGGGGAAAGATATGACTATTTTACGTTATTGACGCTGTAATCTGAGAACAACGCATGCTTGAATGAACGTCTCTCCTATTCGTGTCATTGAACCTGTGAAACAATCGTGTCGGGTGTGTGTGATCAGTCAGCTTTGCGTTTCTTAGCCGCGCGGCGCTCCTTCTCATCTTTGAGGCGCTCCTTGTCATCCTTGTGGCGCTGCTTCTCCTCAGCGGCGAGCTTGTCGTCGGCGATCTTCTGGTGCGCGCGCTGGATGATCCACTGGAGGTCCTCGCCGAAGTTCTCGTGGACAGTGCACTTTTGTACCTTCCTATGGTGGACATATCCGGCGGAACAAGCTTGCGGATCGTCAATGTTTTCCAAGTTTTCCAACTGATCCAAGGTCAACTGCGGTTCCCACTTGGACCCATTTTCGATTAGCCATCGCAGCACATGCAGATTAGCGGATTCAAGAGCATTTTTAACGGTCGTAGGAGTCACGTTGCACCCTCTCTGTTTCAGATACACGAGGCATTCCAGATGACCAGAGCCGGCGGCATTGTTGATTCCGTTGTTGATTCCGACTCCGTCAAACAAAAATCCTCTCTCCACCAACCACTTGAGTATTTCGAGATGACCCCTAGCTGCGGCCTTTGCAGAGAACATTTTCCTCGTCCTCGCCGCATCCATACGATTCGTGTCCGCCTCGAATTTATCAAACCACCACTTCAACATTTCGAAGTGCCCACGATCCACAAGATGACTCACGGAGCTCTCGTTGCAGATGTCCTCCAGGGTTGCGGTGAAGTTTCCGTGGGCAAGCACCCACTCAAGCACCTCCACGTGTCCGTAAAGCCATGCATGAGTACGTGCAGCGTCCCAAAATAATGTCCATTCTCTGGGTGTTGGTGGTTCTCTGTCGTAGCGAGCTTTGACCAGCTTGAGGACATCAAGGCGTCCATGCTGTGCTGCCCCAAAGGCGAAGGATTTCATCCTATACGCATAGAACTCATCACGGGGGTGTTCGACAAGCCACTGGATAATGTCCATCTGACAGAACTGCATGGCTACATCAATCTCAACGCGTGTGATGACGCGAGGCCTCCAGGCTTTTGGTGAATCATGCTTTAAAACAAGCTCTGCACGCTTCAGCATGTCCAAGTTGCCGGCCTTCATGATAGCTTCCACGACTAAATTTTTTGTGTATGCGCTGGTGGGGTAGAGCTCTGCTGCAACGAGTATCCTGTTCTTCAAGGCCCACTCAAAGCCCTCCATGGACCCGAGGATGCGAGACGCCTCGAGTTCTCGATCGAGACCCGAAAGCTGCACCATCAACCTGAGGTCCCTGTTGACCAGCCTGAGCATGCCACGGTCGGTGGGGTCGAGCCTGGCGAGCACTTGGTCTTTGAAAAGGTTGTCGCCTGCGAGCGTCAGACGTGACAGGGCGTCCTCCGCGGGGTTCCGCGGCATCTTTGCGGCATCTAGCGGCTTGATAACGACACGCTTATCCTTAGGCGGCATCTCGACGCGATACGAGCGGATGGGGTAACGGGTGTCGCGCGAGTCGTGTGTCGTGGTACTGTGAAAAAGCCCCCCTCAAAACGCCCCTCAAAAGTCGTGGTCGAAAATTCGAATCTGAGATCTCATCAGAACACGAGAACAACAGGAACGCTCCTATCGTGTTATTAAACCCTCCACAACGGAGGGGATGCTAGTGTTAATCTCTCGTATCAGATTCGCAGCGACGTATACGGTCGCAGGGTATCAAACAGCCTCGGCACACCGTGCGCCGTCACCAGCGCACCCGTGATGTCCTGCGCCAGCTCAACAACCGTGATGGCCACCAAACGCATGTGCGTGGTACCGTACGTCTTCGACTCCCCATCCTCCTCACCACCCTTACCCCGCCTGTGCTCACCCACGGACCACGGCTTGAAGTACTTGACGTACGCCCTGAGCCAGCACTCCACGAAAAGCTGCGATACGTAAGAAATCGCCCAAACGCTAAACTGCGAGATGACGTGACCGACGAAAAATTTCGCCGCGAGGACACCGGCCCACCCGGCTGGCGTCGTCGGCAGCTCAATCGCCTGCGCCGCGGGCCCCTCGCGCCACACCGATCCCGCGGCGAAGAACAGCATGTAGAAGAAGGTCCTCCACATGCGCCTGTAGCACGTGCTCGACGCGTACAGGATCTCGCCGCGGCTGTTGAGAGGCATGGGAAAGAGGAGAATAGCCGCGAGGACCATCCCGACGATTGTGAAACCCTGAGCGGTGAACACGGTGCTCGCCTCGAGACCCGCGATGCACCAGTCGATGTGCGGCAGCAGCACCCTGAGCATGATGGCGCCGACCACGACGCCTCCCTGGACGTTCGCGGGCGAATCGCCGTTGCCCATGCGCGCCAGTGAAATCGCAAACATGTACGCGAAAGCCGCCGCGTATTCGCGCACCACCGCCTCTTGATTCGCCATGTCCCAGAGCCAGACGTCGCCGTGCCTCCACCGGAGGATGAGGAAAGGCAGCGCGGTGGCGTTGCATCCGGCGACGGAGGGCCACGCGTGCACGCGGTGTGGCATGAGCGAACCGAGGGACGAGTTGGCCGGCCTGGAAGAGCTGGTGTTCGTCGCGAGGGCACCCTTGAGGAGGCACCCGACGCCGGAGGTCATGCAGTAAAACACCATGACCAGCCTGGTGAAACCGCAGTCGTAGGTCCACACCATCAGCGGAAGGGCCATGGAGTGAAAGTTTCGCGACCCAAAGTACCCCGCGGCGCAGTAGAAGAAACGCACGGGTCCGCGGGACTCCGTCGGGTGCAAACCGATCCTCGCCAGCCACTTGGGTACCATGTGCGTGGTGATGTCAATCTGGTTGAGGATGTACCGGCGGAAGATGTTGTGCCAGTACAGGAGCACCACGAGCAGCGGCACGGACAGCGACTGGGGCGAATCCTGGTCGCTGAACATGCGCCTCGGAGCGCTGCCGGTGCTGGCGGACCCGTTCGCGATCGGGCTCTCCTTCACGGGGGAGAGCGCTTCAAACATCTCGGGGGCGTTATCGGCACCGCCGTTCATCGAGTTGACGGACCAGCTCGCGGACCTGTTGTGCGCACCCTTTTGCTTGCTGGGGCTCGCCTTGACCTCCCCGACGCCGTTGCTCCCGTTGGCGAAGAGATCGCGCTTGACGGAGTCGTTGTTGAGGGAGATTGTGCCGTCGAGGTTGACCTTGGCGCCGGGGGCGTTTTTCGGCAACCCGTACCCGCCGGCTTTCGGCGGCTGCTGCCCCGGGGGGTTCATCACCATGGACCCCGGGTCCGCGCCGAGCCTCTTCTTGGCGCCCGGTGACGCGTCCACGGCTGCGCTGAGCGCGTGCGACGGCAAAACCTTCGCGGATTCCTCCGCGAGCACCTGGAACGCGGTGGCGAGATCCTCCCTCGTGTGCGCGGCGGACGCGAAGCATCGAAGCGCCCGCGGGGGTCGGCGGTCGGGGGGAACCAGCGGATTGACGCGCGCGACGCACACGCCGATGCCGCGGCGCCTGGCGCGCGCGGCGACGTCCGCGAGCAACGCGTTCTCATCCGCGACGGACGCGCCCACCGCCAGACGCAGGGGAACGATCGGGGAACAGGCGTCGGCGTCGGTGGTGAAACCGGGGACTCTGCCTGAGAGCGCCGCGTCGCGAAGCGCAGCGGCGGACGCCTGCGCCCTCTCCACGAGCCTGGGCTCGGCGGAGACGCGGCGGATGGCGTGAGCCGCGGCGGTGGCCAGGTACGGCGGCAGTGACGCGCTGAACACGTAGCCGGCGCCCATGAGCCGCTGGTACGCCACCACGCCCGTGTCGCCGGCGCAAAATCCACCAACCGAGGCACCCGCGTTTTCGAGCGACGCCGAGATGACGTCGATGGACTTGGGGTTGACGCCGAAGTGCTCGGTGAGACCGCGGCCGGATGCGCCCATCGCGCCGAATGAGATGGACTCGTCCATGATCATGCGCGCGTGGTGCTTGTCCTTGAGCGCGACGAGGTCCGGGAGCGGCGCGAGGCGGCCGGTGCCCTGGAAGCAACCCTCGGTGATGAGCCAGCGGCGGCGGCCGGGCCGAGCGAGCCGCGCGGAGTGGACGCCATCCTCCGTCTCCAGCTGGGCGAACACCCTGGCGCAGTCTTCGGCGTCGCAGTGGTTGTACCAGCGCACGTCCATCTTGGACAGGCGCAGGCCGGCGAGGATGCCGTAGCCGACGCCGCGGTCGACGACGGCTACATCCGCCTTGTACCCCAGCGCGGGTATCACCGAGGACACCGTGCACGCGCCGTACGAGTACAGGACAGCCTCCTGGACCCCGAGAAAGTCCGCGATGGTGCGCTCCACGTCCATGTGCGGGGGGAAGGTTCCGTAGAACCCGCGCGGGGAGCATGACCCGAGGCCGAGCTCCTCGACGGTGGCGGCGCAAGCCTCCTTCATCACCGGGTCGTTGGTGAGCGCCAGTATGTCAGTGGACGAGAGCATAATCTTGTACTGGTCCCACTTCGGGTGCTTCTCGGTGACTCCCGAGAGCTTGTACCCGTCGATGGGGCCGGATGACGAAGCCCGTGGGCCGATGTCGTCGCCGAGGCGTTCGCCTCGGGAGTGCAACGGCGCGAACCGGGCTCGGTTGGTGCCAGACGCCAGCTTGGACGCGGAATCCAGCGCGGCGGACCTCGCGGCTCTCGCCTTGGCCACGCGCATGATGCTGACCTGCTTCTCCTTCTCCTCCTTGTCGTGGATGCTGCCCGGGCACCACGCGTTGGGCGGGGCAACCTTGAACTTGATCGAGAGTTCATCCGCGATGTCGCTAATCGCGGCGAGCGCGTCGGCGAGGTCCTCCCTCGAGTGCGCCGCCGAGACGCAGAAACGTATGCGAGGGTAGTTGACGGGGGTGGCGGGCGCGCCGACGACGACGACCGCGAGCTTGCGGTTGAACGCCAGCCTCGAGAAGTCGCCAATCTTGTACGGCTGGTAGAGCATCACCGGCATGACGGGCGACGGGTGGTGCCCCAGCACCTCCAGCCCGAGCGCCTCCAGACCTTCGCGGAAAAACTTGGAATTATCGCGGAGCTGCCTGAGCTTCTTGGCGCCGATGTCGGTTCCATCCTCGCCGGAGATGACGCGGAGGGAGGAGAGGATCTGGGTGCACACCGCCGGGGGCATGGAGCACGCGTCGGTGCAACCCGCGGCGAACTGGCGAACTCGAGCGACGGTCTCGTAGTCTCCCGCCACGTACCCACCCGCCGCGCCGAACGATTTGGTAAACGTTCCCATCATGATGTCGACATCCTTGGGATCCACGCCGAGCTCCTCGCACACGCCCCGCCCGGTTTTACCGATGGCACCGATGGAGTGCGCCTCGTCGAGCCACACGTACGCGCCGTAGAGCTTGCAAACCTCGACAATCTCCGGGAGGCAGCACAGTTCGCCCTCCATCGAGTAGATGCCCTCGATGATGACCAAAATCTTGTTGTACCTCTGCTTACCGGCGACGGCATCCTGGAAGATGAGCTCCAGGTCCCCGACGCAGTTGTGCTTGAACGCCTTCACCTTGGCGCCGCTCAACCTCGCGCCCTCCACGATGGAGTTGTGGTTCAGCGCGTCGGAGACGATCAAGTCCCCCTTACCCGCGATGGCCGGGATCACCGTGGAGTTTGTCGCGAAGCCCATGCCCACGACCACCGCCGCCTCCTTGCCCACGTACTTTGCCGTCACGTCCTCGACCTCCTTGATGAGCGGGTTGTAGCCCAGCTCCGCGGCGGACCCGGCGGAGGTGACGGGGTAATCCATCACGGATTTGGCCACGAGCGGCGTGCAGTGCGTGTTGAGACCGCCGAATCCGAGGTAGTTGTACGACCCGAGGTTGAGGCATCGCCTGGACTGCGGGGTGGTGACGAGCTTGCTGAAGTACCCGCGCTCCGACTCCGGCTCGCGGATCCCGACGTCGATCCAGTCCTCCGGGGATGAGTACACCGGCCGGTTGAAGACGTCCTCGATGTTGCCGTACAGGTTGCGAATGTAGAAGAAATCCTTGAGCTTGCCCTTGCTCAGCGCCGGGAGATCGTTCTGCTCGCCGTTCTGATCGTCTGTTGAATGAAGGTGGGACGTGGAGGGGATCGGGGTCAGCGGGCGGGGTGGGTGGGATCGATCGGGCGGGCTGGGTCGGGACCGGCGTCGCCCCCGGTCAGATATTTTTTTGAAAAAGGTTAGCAAGATTTCAACAACGGTCCGGGCGCGCCCCGCGCGGTGGGGGCGCGCGGTGGGGGCGCGGTGCTACACGTACCCGTCCTCCAGTCCTTGATGCCTCTCAGGGCATTGAACGAGTTTTTGCCCAGACCCTCAGCGACCTGCGGGGGGATTAATAGGGGTATCCGGGACGGTCAGCGGGGCGGTCAGAGATGGGTGCGGGGCGAGAACGGAAACGCCCGGGTGCGCAGCCACGTGGGTGAGGGCGATTGCCGACGGCGTCGCGCGGCGGCGCCGCCGATCGCGTGATCGCGATCGAACCGCGGGCGCGCATCGACCGTCTCCCGAGTATTCCGAGGACATCAACGAGGCGATCGGGCGGGTCCGACCCCGGATCGCTGGAGGGCAGGACCCGCGCCACCGCGACGGCCGCCGCGCCATCGCCAACGTGTATCCGCGCCTCGGACACCACCAAGGCGGCTGATGTCGATCGGGCTCGACGCGGGTTTCGCTTCATTCACGGACGATATGGGGGACGGTGGTGGTCACTCACGTAGATGGCGTACTGGTAGTAGGTGGCGGCATCGTGGCCGAGCACCCTGTACGCGAGGCCGGTCTTGGCCCACCGGCTGGAGTCCGGCACGTACGCGTCGTAGTCCATCTTAACCCGTGCAGCTCCGACTTTGGGCTCACGGGCAAGAAGGCACGGATTGAGTCGACGCCCTTCACGCGCCGGTCGCCGCCGTCGCGGGTGGGTTAAGGGCGCGGTTGAGCGGCTCTTTCGTGAGGTCGGTCGCCGTGCGTCCGAAGCCCCGAGTCTGTGGTCTCGTCCGTCGCCCTTGGGCGCGCGTGCGGGACTGAGAACGGAGACGGCGCCGAAGCTGGCGAATACCAGTTTGGCTCTGAAACGAGGGGTGACGAAGAGACGAACGAGGTTCGCTATGCGTTGTGGGTGTGAACTCGCCATTTTCGACCAATCACGAACCCGGAAATCCGCTCGCACAGAGGATGAGACAGAGATCAAAAAGTGCATTTCAGGTTGGCGAGAGACCACATTTGCGTGCCCACTCGACCCGTGTTGAGTGGACAGCGCTCATGGCGTCGCGTCGGCTTCTTCGAGCGGCCTCGAGCGGCGACGTCGATGCGGTCGATACGCTCATCCGCGAGAGCGCGGACCCGGGTTTCCAGGTACGAGTCCCACCCACCAAAGGACCGGTCACGATGAGCATCACCCGCACCGTCGAACACCTCCCACAATCCGCTGATCATCCCAACCGCCGCTCACCCGCGTCTCCTCCTACCCACCGCACAGGACCGCAAAGGGACCACGCCGTTGATGCTGGCGTGCGAGCACGGACACGTGGACGTCGTCCGGAGCCTCCTGGCCGCGGGAGCGCCGTGGTGAGTCCCGCCCCCAGATGTCCGAGACCCGCAACCATCGCGCTTTTCGCAAACCACCGCCGCCGCCGCCCCGCCCTTCCCCTCGACCACGACCCCATCTGACCGCGAACCTCCCCACCGAATATCAGGAACGAGTTGGACAACGATGGGCACTGCGCGGGGGAGTACGCCAGCGCGGGCGGCCACCCGGACCTCACCAACGCCCTCATCGACCACGCCGTGCAGGCGGAGATGGTCCTGGGCGCCGTCGGGCGCCGGAACCGAACCCCCGACCTGACGTACCTCTCCCAGCCGGTGCGGTACGACGGCGACGATAAGCTCCTGGACACCGAGAACGACGCGGTGATGATGGACTGGGAGGCGCCGCTGATGCGAATCCACGCGAGGGTCATGTGCGAGGGCAAGGGAGACACTCTCAACGTCGGGTTCGGCATGGGCATCATAGACGGGTTCGTGGTGAACGAAAACCAAACCAGGTCGCACACCATCATCGAGGCGCACCCCGACGTCCACGCGCACATGCGTCGTCAGGGTTGGGACGCGAAGAAAGGGGTGATCGTGGAGTTTGGGCGGTGGCAGACGGTGCTGCAACGGATCGTAGAAGAGAACGAGAACCTTCCGGATGCAAAGAAGCGGCTCTTCGACGGAGTCAACTTCGACACCTACGGCGAGGACTACGACGACCTCCGGGAGTTCCACGAGCTCCTCCCGAAGATCATGCGTCGCGGTGGTGTGTACACGTACTTCAACGGCCTGGCGCCGGATAACATCTTCTTCCACACGGTGTACTGCAGGCTGGCGCAGGCGGAGCTCGCGAGCCTGGGTTTCCATACGAGGTTCGACGTCGTGGACATCGACACGAAGGACCCGGAGATTTGGCGCGGGGTGAAGCGGCGGTACTGGTGGGGAGACAAGTACTTCCTCCCGACCTGCACCCTCACCGGGGGGCGGTGAGCGAGTGTCTCATGCGTAGTGCGCGGTGTTAGTCCGAGTAAGTTTTAGCCAAAACCAAAAACCAAAAACCAAAAAGGCCAAACTGCCAAAGCTGATTCCGTCCGTTACGCCAGATCCATTGGAGCGGCCATCCGGGGCGCGTCCGCGGCGTGGGCTATGACGGCGCCGAACTGGTCCCGGTGCCGTCGGGTCGCGGCGATACACGCGCACCGCGCCAGCGTCAAGTCCGTGGCCGGCGGACGATGGCCCAGCCCCGGGCACCCCGGCGAGTCGGGATGGATGGACGGGGGCGAGGAGGCGTCGTTCATAGATGGGTTCGCCACCGCGGGCATGGACGGCCAGGCGCGCGTGTGGACGCTCGACGCCGCGAGCTCCAGCGGGTTCAGGTGCGCCGCGGCGTTCAACGACCACACCGCGGGGGTCCGAGCGGTCGCCATGCCGCCCCCACGCCGCCCCGGAAGGAGACGCGACGACGCGACGTCGTCGCCAGGGTCGGCACGAACGGCACCCGACGTGTTAGCCGCGACGGGTTCGTACGACCGCACCGCGCGACTGTGGCACGCCTCACGCGCCGCGCCTCCCATCCCGCCGCTCGCGAGTGGACACGGTGACTACGTCCTGTGCGTATCGTTCGGCCCCGACGCGCGCACGCTCGTGACGGGAGGGGCCGACGGTCGCATATGCGTTTGGGACTGCGACTCCGGTTCCGAGTCCACGTCCGCGCCGGTGGCTTTGATCCGCCCTGGGAACGCGGTTCGATCCATCGACGCGTCCTTACCCCCACCCTCGAGTCACGAACCCAATGCGGTGCTCTCCATGACGGGCGGCGAGGACGGGACGCTACGGGTATTCACCCACGCCCACGCGGGGCGAGCGGCGTGCGAGGTTGTCTTGGCCGGGCACGGCGGCGCGGTGACCTCGCTGGCGCTGTGCCGCGGGGAGGACCGCGGTTGGAGTTTAGGGTTAGACGCGAGGAGGGACGACGGTGGTGTGCGGGCTTTGAGGCTCGCCGCAGGGTGCGACGGGGGTATCCTGTCGGTCCACGACGTCGCAATCTATGACGACGACGGGGTCGAGGTGAAGGTGAAGACGAGTGCGGTGTTCGAGGGCCGGGTCCACGCGAGCGGCGCCGCCCGCGCGGCGTTGTTACTCCGTCCAAACGCCAAAACCGTCGCGTCCGCGTCCGAGGACAGGACCGTGCGGCTGTGGGACATGCAAAAAGGGAGTTGCCTGTGCGTGTTGGTGGGCGCGAGGTGTACCGTGGAGTCTGTGTCGTTCTCGGACCTCGGCGATTTGCTCTTCGCCGGGCTCGCAGACGGACACGCGTGGGTGTACCTCGAAGAGGGCGATACGGACCCGCAGTCGGACCCAAACGAGCCATCTCAGTCAGCACCCGAACGCGTCATCGAGTCGCGGCTGGTGTTGGCCATGGGAGCGCTGGGTACGCCGAGGGACCCGGAGTCGTCGGCGAGGTTGGAATCGGATCGGTGCGGAGGCGGAGCCGCGCCGTCCGCTCGAAGGTTCCAGGACGCGTACGAGGAGATGGAGGCGGACGCGATCGGTTCGTTACCCAGGGTGGACCAGAGTAACGTGGGTTTGGTGGGTAAGGTTGCGGGCGGGTCCGCGGACGGCGGTGGGTTTGGGTGGAGCGAGCGGGGTAACCCGACGTTGGAGTGTTCGGTGTGCCGCGGTGAGTTGGAGTTGGGCGTCGGGGACGTCGACGGGGATTGGCCGGCTCCGTTGCCGTGCGGGCACGTGTTTCACGCGCGTTCGTGTTTGGTGCCGTGGTTGAGGCACAGCACGGCGTGTCCGCTGTGCAGGGCGAACGCGTTGGGGTCGGGTGAGCCTCCCCCGGCGGCGTGTCTCCCGGTGACCAGACCCGCCGGTTAAAATTACAGAAATGATTTTTATAGGGAAACGCTTTCCGACTCACTCGTAGCCGACTCACTCGTAGGAGCACGGGCACGACGCGAGGGACCCTCGCGAATCACCCGTGCGGCGAGTAGAGGCTTTCGATAGACCATTCAGCGGATCCCCCCGCGTAGTCTCGCGTCGTCACGATGAGCGATAGCGACGGGGGCGTCGAGATTACTAGCCACCACGAGAATCCGAGTTACCACGATCCGGTCGACGCGAGCACGTACGTCTCGGCGCTGGACGCCAAGGTTGGGGAACTCGAGCGGCTCTTTTCCCCGCTCCTCCAGCAGGCCTCCGTTCCCATCCTGAACGCCGAGGGAATCGACCGGGGCGTGGCGGTCCGACCCGAGGTGTTTTCCTCGCCGCCGCTCCACTTCAGATCGCGGTGCCGTTTCCAGGTCATGTGGGATGACGCCACGGTGACCGCCGAGTCCATTGGGACCTCCCCTAGGGAGACCGCCACGCCGGGGCGCAGGCTCAGCTATCGCATGTGGAACAAAGGCGAGCCGACGGTGTCAATCGACGAGTTCCCCATGGCGCTCAGGGTCATCGAGACGCTCATGCCGGCGGTGCTCAGGGAAGCCGAGGCGCAACCAGAGCTCGGAGACGGGCTCCAGGCGATTCACTTCCTCGCGTCCCGGGGCGCGCGGGGCGGCATGCTGGTGACCATGGTGTACGATAGGCCGATCGACGAGGGGTGGAAGATCGCCGCGGAAGGCCCCCGGGCGAGGCTCAAGTCCGTCATGGAGGACATCCGCGCCGAGGTTTACGCCGCGGGAGACCGCAGCGGGACAGACGCCGCCGCCGGAGCCCGGGGCGACGACGACGACGAGTTCGAGGCGACCTCGTTGAACATCCTGGGTCGAAGCAGGGGAACCCAGATCGTGGTCGGGGACGCGTGCCACGTGTTCGAGCGGCTCACGCTGAGGGACGGCCGAACGTTGACCTATCGACAATCGGAAGGCGCGTTCAGCAATCCAAACTCGTTCGTGGCGGAGTCTACCCTGGATTGGCTATGCGACTGCGCCGCCACCACGGTCCGTGACGTCCTCGGCAGTTCGACCGGTGAAAACAGCGACGCCGGTGCCCCTAGTTTGCTGGAGATGTACAGCGGGAACGGCAATCACACCGTGGCGCTCGCTAAATATTTCGACCGAGTCGCCGCGGTGGAGCTCAGCGGAGTTCTGTGCGAGGCTGCCCGGGAGAACCTGGCGCGGAACGGCGTTGACAACGCGAAGGTGCTGCACTCCCCGAGCGAGTCCGTGGCGAGGGGAATGCTCAGGCGGAAGAAGAGGCACGAGGAAGGGCGCGCGGGGAAGGCGGCGATGGCGGCGGCGGCTGGGGGATCCGGCGACGACGGGGGGTCGACGTCGGGGGCGATTGACTTTGACGTAGACGCGTACGACGTCGTCCTCGTGGACCCACCGAGGGCAGGGCTGGATGCGGATACCCTTGACCTCGTGTCACGCTTCGAGGTTGTCCTGTACATAAGCTGCGACCCGCGGAAGGGCCTGCTGGAAAACGCGGTTGGGCCCGAGGCGGCAAAAGCTTTGGATGGCGGGGAGTTTGAAGGTGAGCTCAAGGGGTGGACCGGGCTGGCCAAGACCCATGACTTGGTGCGGTTCGCGGTGTTCGACCATTTCCCGTACACGCGACACATCGAGTGCGGCGCATGCTTCGTGAGGCGGCGCTGAGTTTGTGATGAACTGATTATGAGTTTGATTACCATCCCGAGTCGGTGTTTTTAATTCTAAGAGTTACTCTTCAGCCCTGGACCTGGTCGACGTCCTTCGAGTCCTTCGAGTACGCGTTCGACTTGTGCTTGGGCTGGAACGAAAAGTTATCCGGGGTTGGCCCGAGTAGCATGGTGGTGATTTTCACCCAGTCGTCCGAGTTTGGAGAGCTCAGCAGCGTCTCCAGGTCGCTCCTGCCCACGTAGTTTGGCGGGCGCTGATGGATCCCGACGGGAAGCCGCTCCAGCAACCCAACCGGGACGTACCGGTGCAGAAAGGAGAGCCACTCGAGGAGAAACCGTCTGGTGTTGGCCACGCCCCTCGCGTCGGCACCCCAGTGCTCGAGCCCGAACGCGGCGTAGTCCTTGAGCATGTCCAAGCGCTCGGTAGCGCTGATGTCCCAGTCCCTCCGCTCCTTGATCTCGGTGAAGATCCAGGGTTTGATCAGAGCGCCGCGAGCAATCATGCACGTCGCCACGCCCTGACCCTCCACGTTTTTGACGTAGTCGTGGTAATTGAACACGTCGCCGTTGCCGATGACGGGTATTGGGGACGCCCTGGCGCACTGGTTGATGTAATCCCAGTCCGCGAGTCGGCTGTACCGCTGCTGCCGGGACCTACCGTGCAGGGTCATGCCGGCGAGGCCCCAATCCGCCATCTTCGGGATGATCTCGTGCGCCACCCGCTTGTTGTCAAAGTATCCCATGCGAGTCTTCAGAGTCAGCGGGCAGGAGAGCAGCGGCGCGGACGCGCGGACTAACTGCTCCATGCGTGAGGGTTTCTCGAGCAGCATGGACCCCGCGCCCTTGTTGCAGACCAGGTCGATGGGGCAGCCCATGTTGACGTCGATGAAGTCGAGCCCGCCCTTGCTCACGACCTCGTCCTCGAGCAGCTGCATGCATCTGGACATGCTGTCGGAGTACCCGCCGCAGACCTGGGCGCCGAAGATGTCCTCGCTCGGGTGTCGCCGGAGCAGCGCCCACTCCGCGGGGTGGCCCTGGAGCAAGTTCGTGGCCATGGCCATCTCTCCGCAGGTGATGTCGACGCCGTACCGCTTGCAGACTCGGCGGAACGGGAGGTTGCCGGTGGTGGTCAGCGGGGCGAGGTAGAGCTTGCCGCTGAAGTCGATGGTCTTCTTCTCCGCCGGTCGTGGCTTGATATCCACGCCCTCGGCGCCGGCATCGGGATCGATCTTGGACCTCTTGCCTCCGCCCTCGTCGTCGTCGTCGCGAGTCGCCTCCTTGGCGGTCTGGTCTTCTTCTTTCTTCTCCTCCCCGGCAGCCTCGGGGGCTTTGCCGCCGTCCTTCTTCTCACCGTACTTTGCCTTGAGCTTATCGTCCCCTTCCTTGCCGTATCTCCACGAGGACTTCACCCCGAGCGTCTTGAGCACCGCGTCGGATTTATCGAATCGCACCTGGCCCTTGCGAAGTTTCACCTTGAGCCAGCCGCAGAATTGGTTGACCTCGTCGTCGGGGCCGAAAGGATCGCCCGGGGTGCTCGGCACCGGGAGCTCGAGGACCCCGTCGTTGACACCCGGCGTGGCGTTACGCGCCTCGAGCTCTTGAGCAGCCTCGGGCGTGAGCGCGGGGAGGAGCTTGTTCTCCTCGGTGTCGGGGGTCGGCGGGTGGGTGCCGAGGTACCGGCACATGATGCCGTGCGGGCACCTGTCTTTTCCAGCTGCGATGAAGGGGCAGGTGCCGGGGAGATCCGGCTGCTTGGTGCGGAGGTAGGAGTCCACGTTGTGTGAGTACCTGCACTTATCGCCGAAGGTGCACGCGCCCTTGCTGAACGCGCTGCAGAGGTCCGCCCCGGACTCGCGCGCCGCCTTCTTCTCCTTCGCGAGCGCACGCCTGGATTTCCCGGTCCTCTTTTTGTCGACGCCTCCGTCGCCGCGCTTGCCGGCCTCCGCCTTGTCGTCGTCCACCACCGCGGCCTTGTCCTCGAGGGGAGGGACCGGGCGGAGGAATTCGGTCTTCACCGCGGCGGAACCCTTCGCGATGAGCTCATCGGCGGTGGGCGGGACCCACGGTTCGCCGTCGGGGCCCGTGTACTCGGTCGACATTTGTTTGAGATTTGTTGGTTTTCGGTTGTCGACGGCGCGTCGGGGGTCGCGCCTACGGTGCGTGTATCGCGGCCGATGCGTTGAAGACGCGGCGGAGGGATTAATAAGACTGTACTCGTCGATGACTCAGGCTCGATTCAGTCGTTCGCGTGGAATAAGTGTTAGCCCGTGCGCGCGAGCGAGTGGCGGCGGCACAATCGGCGGTCTCGTGGAAATTCTGGCAACTCTACAGGAATTTCGGCACTTTCGAGGCTATCTTAGCGGATCCGACGACGTCACACGGACAGGCACCATGGCGACATCCAGCGTGTCTATCGGTGCTCGTCACCCCCCGGCACCCATCCAAGGGGTCCGTAGAGCTGCTAAACGAGGCTCGGTTCGGTCCATCACGCGGACCAGAGCGAGCGCGTCCGCCGAGGATCACGGCGTTTCGGAGCGCACTATCCGACTCTTGGAGGGCTGTTGTAAGATCGGGCCGTCCGAGGGGACCGATGGGAAGCCCCAGGCTGGCGGTGCGGGCGGCGGGACCACGCTGGAGGCGCTCAAGCGCGTCGATGGTGTGTGGCGTACCATCAGGAACATGCCGGAAGGGGAGGCTGCCGGACCGGCGCCCGTGTTCGTCACCGAGTCGTCCGATCGGCTCGATACCACGAGATGCGACTACGACGTGGCCGTATGCGGTGGGACGCTCGGGATCCTCGTGGCCACCGCGCTTCAGTCCAGGGGCCAGCGCGTCGTGGTAATCGAGCGCGGGCCCCTTCGCGGACGCGACCAGGAGTGGAACATCTCGCGCCCCGAGCTGGAGTCCCTCGTGCCCCTCGGCGTCCTCACCCAGGACCAGTGCGACGAGGTGATAACCAAAGAGTTCAACCCCATCCGATGCGGGTTCTACGACGGCGAGTCCGGGGCACCGTCAGGGGACGCGAGTTCCATCGAGCCCGCGATCGTCACCAAGGATATCCTCAACACCGGGGTCAAGCCCAGCCTACTGTTGGACGCCGTCCGAGGCAACTTTGAAGCGAAGGGCGGAGTCGTGCTGGAAAAAACCGCGATATCCGGCATCTCCGTCCGGCCGAACGGTACACAGCTGGACACGTCACCCCTGGGCGCGAACGAAGAGGGAGACGGACCTAGCGCGATCACATCGAGGCTCGTCGTGGACTGCATGGGCTTCGCGTCACCGATCGTGAGGCAGGCGAGGTGGGGCCAGAAACCCGACGGCGTGTGCTTAGTAGTCGGCGCTTGCGCCCGCGGGTTCGACGAGTCCGCGAACGACGCCGCAGATCTAATCTACACCACCACGGACATAACCGCGATCGACGATTCGAAGGGGCAGTACTTCTGGGAGGCGTTCCCGGCGGGGAGCGGCCCGAAGGATCGGACGACGTACATGTTCACGTACGTAGACGCGGACCCGAGCCGACCTTCCCTCGCGGAGCTTCTCGACGATTACTGGGATCTCATGCCAAAGTACCAGGGCCTCGATTCCATCGACGACGTGGAGTTACTAAGGGTGCTGTTCGGATACTTCCCCACGTACAGGGACTCCCCGTTCCCCGCGAGGTGGGACAGGATAACGCAAATAGGGGACGCGAGCGGGATGCAGTCGCCGCTATCGTTTGGCGGCTTGGCCGCTCTTCTGCGACATATTCCACGGCTCACCGACGCCATGGAGGACGCGCTGCTCAGCGACCTTTTAGACAGGGAGTGCCTCGCGGCCATGAACCAGTACCAGCCGGCGCTGTCGGCGTCGTGGCTGTTTCAGAAGTGCATGTCGGTGTCGCCCGGGACGTCGCCCCCCGTCGGGTTCATAAACAGGCTGATGCGGGTCAACTTCGGGGTGATGTCCTCGCTCGGTGACGAGGTCATGCGGCCGTTCCTGCAGGACGTGGTGAAGTTCGGGTCCCTCGGTAAGACCTTGGTGACGATGACCACGAGGGAGCCGATGTTCGTGCCGCAGATTCTGATCCAGGCGGGTCCCGGCCCGATTCTCGATTGGCTCCGGCACTTCATCGCGTTGGGAGCGTACGACGTCGCCGCGGGGATGTCGGAGTCCCCCGTCGCTGCGCCCTTGTGCAAGGCGCTCATGGGTACCGCGCCCAGCCGGGAGCTCATCGAGAAGGCCAGGAACGGGGAGGCGGCGGGGGCGGAGGCGGATTTCGCCTGGGATTTTGCCGTGTTGGACAAGCGGCAAAAGTTCATGCTGCGACGGAAGGTCGAGGCGTGGAAGTGGGGCAGCGGGAGAGACTACGACGACCAGCACGCGTGAAAGTACAGAGAGAGATGATCAATCAAAGAATCAAAGAATAGTTCGGCGTTCACCCGCAGACGCCCCCGGCGCTGGATTTGGCGACGAAGTGGGTATCCGCGAGTTGCTTCATCTCGCCTTGCGCATCCTGAATCCACTTCAGATCCCCCGTCTCCAGCTGCCCCTTGACCGCCCCGCGCAGCCACTTGACGTCGTTCCTGTACACTTTGCCGTGCTCCACGAGAAGGACGTGGAGGTCGAACTTGCAGTCGTCGGGGACCCGGCGGTTGAGGTGCTCGTAAGCTTCCTCGCGGCCGGCCCCTTTGGGAATCCACCCGAGGTCCTTCGCGATCTTCCACACGTGCGTGTCCACCGGGAAGTCCGCGCGCTTCAGGCAGAACATGAGGACGCAGGACACCGTCTTGGGCCCCACACCCTTGAACCGCGAGAGCTCAGCCTTGACCTCGTCGTCGGGCATGTCGCGGAGGTACTCCATCGAGCACTCGCCGCGTTCTTCCACCAAAGTGTTCAGAATGACCTGGATGCGACTCACCTTGATCTCGGCCAGTCCGCCGCACCGGATGGCGTCCTCGACCTTCGTCGGCTTTGCCGTTCGGACGGCGTCCCACGTGGGGAACCGTTGCTTGAGGATGGCGAACGCGCGGTGCGAGTTGGTGTCGGTGGTGTTCTGCGAGAGGATCGTGCCGACGAGGGAGTCCAGCACGGTCTTCCTCGGCACCAAAGGGGCCTCGCCGTCGGGGGTGCGTGGCGCGGGGAGCGCCGGGAGGGATCCCGGGCCGATCGCGTCGCCGCCGGCCGCCTGCTGCGTCTCGAACTGCTGGAAGAAGGCGCTGTGGAGCTGCGCCAGGGCGTCCCTCGCGGCCCAGCACTCCATCTCCGTGGGCCTCGCGAGGTTGGGGAAGGGGCTGCCGACGGTGCCCTCGCCGGCGTTCGCGACGACGAGCGCCTTGGACTCGGTCTTCGGGGTCTTGGGGGTACCTTTATTGGACTGCGGCGGGAGCCGGACGGTCGGGGAGGCCGGGTCGATCTTCTCAGCCTTGACCGTCACCCACGCTGCAGATGCGTCGTCGTTCGCATCGATGCCGGGCTCCGTCTTGATCTTGACGGAGGTTTTCGCGCGCTTGGCGGTCGGGGTCTCCGTGGCGGCGGCCGCGGCGACCCCTCGGGTGGTGCGCCTCGCAGCGGGCATGGTGGCTCGGATGGCAGGCTTGCGAAGAAGCGCCGGGTTCATCCACTCGCGGGGAGGTATGGGACAAGATGGCAAACAATCGGGGACAAAATCGACGTCACCGGGCGTTTCCCGCCGATTTGACACGCGTATGGCTGATAGTCAGACATGCGAAATACCAGAATGGCATTAGCCAACCCGACTATTCGCCTGTGAAAGAATCGAAAATCCACCATCTCGAGTGGTTTTCGTTCCGTTTTTCTTGATCTTCAAGGATGATCGCTTCGCGCCCGGCGCCACTCTCGTGTTCCACGCCTCGCGGGGTTCACGAAAAGTCCAAGCCACCGGCAAGCCAGTTTCGGTAAGCCTCGGCGTCGATTCGCATCGGTTCGGAAACGTCCGGCGCTCGACACAGCACCGTCGACGTCGGCCAGGCGCCACCGCGGGAGGAATCCAGCAGGGCAGTATGGCCGACGGTATGGAGCTCGACAACGTGGAGGTGAAGGAGGACGAGGAGGAGGAGATCGGTCAGGAGGATGCGTGGACCGTCATCTCCTCGTTCTTCGAGGAGAAGGGCCTGGCGCGCCAGCAGCTCGACTCGTTCAACGAGTTCATCCAGCACACCATGCAGGAGATCGTCGGTGCGTGCACACCTCCCCTCGCGCCCAATTCTTAGGGTTTTTTTTGGCAATTCGCGCGATCGCGACCGTCTGACCGCCCTCCCCCGCCCCAATCTCTCCAACAGACGAGATGGCCGACTTCACGATCGAGCCGGAGCAGCAGCACATGCCGGGAGAAGAGGCGGAGATGAAGGAGAAGAAGAAGTACAAGGTTGAGTTTCGGCAGATTTACCTGTCCAAGCCCATGGTGACCGAGGCGGATGGCATGACCTCAACGCTCTTTCCCAAGGAGGGGAGGCTTCGCAACCTGACGTACTCCGCGCCGCTGTACATCGACATGGCGAAGTCGATCATCACCACCACGTTCACGGGCGAGAAGGACCCGGTGACTGGCAAGGATATCGAGACGGAGCAGATCGTGACGGAGGAGTACCCCAAGGTGTTCTTCGGCAAGGTGCCCATCATGCTCCGGTCGCAGTACTGCTCCCTCCACGACCACACGGACAAGGAGCTCACCGAGCTCGGCGAGTGCCCGTACGATGAGGGCGGCTACTTCATCATCAACGGCTCCGAGAAGGTGCTCATCGCGCAGGAGAAGATGAGCACCAACCACGTCTACGTCTTTGAGAAGAGGCAGCCGTCCAAGTACATGTGGGTCGCCGAGTGCAGATCCTCCCCGGAGAGCGGCGCGAGGGCGGCGAGCTCGTGCATGGCCAGGCTCTGCCACGCGCCGGGCACCAAGGACGAGCCGGGTGTCATCAGCGTCACCATCCCTTACATCCGAGCAGAGATTCCCCTCTTCGTGGTGTTCAGGGCGCTCGGGTTCGTCGCGGACAAGGACATCTTGGAGCACCTCGTGTACGATTTCGAGGATCACGAGATGATGCAGCTGCTCCGCAACTCCATCGAGGAGGCTCAGGTGATTCAGTCGCAGGAGGTGGCGCTGGACTTCATCGGCAAGCGTGGTAGCGCGGTGGGGGTGACCAGGCCCAAGCGCATCCAGTACGCCAAGGAGATTCTCCAGAAGGAGCTCCTCCCCCACGTCGGCGTCAACGAGGACTGCGAGACGAAGAAGGCGTACTTTTTGGGTTACATCGTGCACAGGCTGCTGCTGTGCGCGCTCGGTCGCAAGAAGGAGGACGACCGCGATCACTTCGGCAACAAACGGATGGACCTGTCCGGTCCCCTCATCGCCATGCTCTTCCGCCAGCTCTTCCGCAAGGTGACCAAGGACGTCAGGCTGTACAGCCAGAGGTGCATCGACTCCGGCAAGGACATCCAGCTCACACTGGCGGTCAAGGCCAAGACCATCACCTCGGGCCTGAAGTACTCGCTCGCGACGGGCAACTGGGGCGCGCAGGGTGCGGCGGATATCCGCGCGGGCGTCTCGCAGGTGCTCAATCGACTCTCGTTTTCGTCCACGCTGAGCCACCTTCGAAGGCTCAACTCGCCCATCGGCCGCGAGGGCAAGCTCGCCAAGCCGAGGCAGCTGCACAACAGCCACTGGGGTATGGTGTGCCCCGCGGAGACACCCGAAGGGCAGGCGGTCGGGCTCGTCAAGAACCTCTCGCTCATGTGCCTCGTCTCCGTCGGCTCGCCCAGCGCGCCGCTGCTCGAGTTTTTGGAGGAGTGGGTGATGGAAAACCTGGAGGAGATCTCGCCGAGCGTCATCGTCAACGCGACGAAGATTTTCGTCAACGGCGTGTGGGTCGGCGTGCACAGGGACCCGGCGGACCTGGTGCGGACCCTCCGGTCCCTCAGGCGCAAGCTCGACATCACCATCGAGGTTGGCGTCGTTCACGACATCGCGCTCCGGGAGCTTCGTCTGTACACGGATTACGGAAGGTGCATCAGGCCGCTGTTCATCGTGGAGGATAACCACCTGGTGATCAAGAAGAAGGATATTCAGATGCTGTACGAGAAGGACATCACGGGCTACACCTGGAACGACTTGGTGGCGACCGGGTGCATCGAGTACGTGGACACCGAGGAGGAGGAGACGACGATGATTGCCATGACCATCGACGAGCTCGTCGGCCAGCGAATGAACTCGACGGCGGGCGGAGTTCGGCACATGTACACCCACTGCGAGATCCACCCTTCCATGATCCTCGGCATCTGCGCCTCGATCATCCCCTTCCCGGACCACAACCAGTCCCCGCGTAACACCTACCAGAGCGCGATGGGTAAGCAGGCGATGGGCATGTACGTGACTAACTTTCAGATTCGCATGGACACGCTGGCGTACGTCCTCTTCTACCCGCAGAAGCCGCTGGTGACCACCCGAGCGATGGAGCACCTTCACTTCCGCGAGTTACCCGCGGGTGTCAACGTCATCGTCGGTATCATGTGCTACACGGGTTACAACCAGGAGGATAGCGTGATTATGAACCAGTCGTCCATCGACCGCGGACTCTTCCGCTCGATTTTTTACCGGTCCTTCAAGGATGAGGAGAAGAAGCAGGGTTCGCTCACCAAGGAGGAGCTGGAGAGGCCCAGCAGGGATACCACGCTCGGCATGCGCCACGGGACGTACGATAAACTCGACGACGACGGTCTGATCTGCCCGGGAACCCGGGTCAGCGGCGAGGATATCATCATCGGAAAGACGAGCCCGCTCCCCGAGGATGACCCCTCCGCGGCTGCCAAGCGCTTCACCAAACGCGACTGCTCCACGGGCATGAAAAACTCCGAGACTGGCATCATCGACCAGGTGCTGCTCACCACGAACGACCAGGGCCTGAGGTTCGTCAAGATCCGCGTGCGATCCTGCCGAACCCCGCAGGTTGGCGACAAGTTTTCGTCCAGGCACGGGCAGAAGGGTACCATCGGCATGACCTACACCCAGGAGGACATGCCGTTCACGTGCGAGGGTATCGTGCCGGACATCATCGTCAACCCCCACGCCATCCCGTCGCGCATGACCATCGGGCAGCTCGTCGAGTGTCTCATGGGTAAGGTTGCGTCGATGATGGGCAAGGAGGGCGACGCCACCCCCTTCACCCCAGTCACCGTCGAGAGCATCTCCGACATGCTCCACCAGTGCGGTTACCAGAAGAGGGGCAACGAGGTCATGTACAACGGCCACACGGGACGAAAGCTCGAGGCTAAGATCTTCCTCGGGCCCACGTACTACCAGAGGCTTAAGCACATGGTGGACGATAAGATCCACTCGCGCGGCCGCGGCCCGGTGCAGATCTTGACCCGCCAGCCGATGGAGGGTAGGTCGCGGGACGGCGGTTTGCGCTTCGGAGAGATGGAGCGCGATTGCATCATCTCCCACGGCGCCGCGGCGTTCCTCAAGGAGCGTCTCATGGACCAGTCCGACGCCTATCGCATCCACGTGTGCGAGACCTGCGGGCTCATCGCGGTGGCCAACCTCAAGAACCAGACGTTTGAGTGCTGCAAGAACCCGAGCGAGCGGACCAAGGTTGTGCAGGTGATGTTGCCCTACGCGTGCAAGCTCCTCTTCCAGGAGCTCATGTCCATGGCGGTCGCGCCCAGGCTGGTGACGTAAAGAAGATGGGGACGGGGACATGCCTGACGACCGGGCAGGGACTCGGAAGGTGGTGGCGATGCGCCACGTAAAGCCGCGAGTCTCCGCCCGGTGGTCGGGCGACACAAATAACTTTTAGAAAAAAGCCAAAAACAAAGTGGTTGTATTCAACGCAACACAAAAGTAGTTCACTCTCTGCCCCGCGCGGGGGCGTCGCGTCACCTGGATCCGCCCCAGCCGCCGTTCCACGCGATGGCCCCGAAGAAAGTAAAGGCGACGTCTCCCGGTGGAAAGCCGCGCAGCGTCCAGGGTCGTGTCCAGGCATGGCTCGTCCTCCTGATTTGGGCGCCCGCGATCTTCTATCGCGAGCGGTTGGCGTTCAGCCTCGCGGGGGCGTCTTGCCAGTGGCCTTCGCTCGACGGGGGCGACGAAGCGCAGAGCACCGGTGATCCTCTTCCGCCCGTTCGTATCGCCGTCGTCGCGGACCCGCAGATCACCACGCACCTCTCCTACCGCGAGCTGGGGCGGGGCACCCCGGGGCTCACGGCGGTGGAAGCCATCTCGGACGCGTACATGTCCCGCGCGTTCCGTAAAGCCGTGCTCACGAACGACCCGGATCACGTGCTCTTCCTCGGGGACCTGATCGACCAAGGCGAGAACATCGCGGACCCGGCGGAGTGGCACGAAGCCCGGCGACGGTTCGACCGCATCTTTAGATGGCCCAGGAACGATCCGTCGGGCGACAAAGACGACGGCGCCGGCGTCGACGATGCCCGGGGTACATCGCGGCGCATGTCCTATCTCTCGGTGCACGGCAACCACGACGTCGGGTACTCGCGCTTCGCGGCGCGGTACGGGGCTGTACACGCGCGACACGAGCAGCACTTCGGGTTGACGAACTTCGTACGCAGGGTGGGCGGCGTGGATGTGGTGGGGGTCGGGGCCATGGCGCTGGACGGCGCTGAGGACTTAGGGGCCCAGTCCGTCGAGACCAAGGAGACGTGGGGGTTCGTGGAGAGCCTTGATGGGGTCGAGGAGCGTGTTGGGGTCGAGGAGGGTGATGGGGTCGAGGGGCGGTGCGTCGGGGAGCCGCCTCGGCCGAGGGTACTGGTCACCCACGTCCCTCTGTCCAAGCGGTCGTACGAGCCGGGGAGCTGCGGGGACCAGCGAGGCTCGCCTGTGATTCGCGACAAGACGCACATGAACGTCACGGTGGCTGGACGAAGGCGGGAGATCCCGAGGCACGACGGGCTCGGGTGCCGGTATCAGGATTACCTTCGCCCGGAGACGTCGCGGCGAGTCCTGGACGCGGTCAGGCCGACGCTGGTGCTCTCCGGGCACGACCACGACCAGTGCGTGGGCACGCACGACGTGTTCGCGATGGACGCGAGGGAGCGCCGCCACGTGTGCGGTACACCCGGGGTACCTAGGTCAGCGACGGAGCACACGATCGGGTCGTTTTCGTTCCTGATGGGTAACCCCCGGCCGACTTTCGCGATGGTGAGTTTGGTGAGCGAGCGCGGGTGCGGGGATTCGAGTGCGGGGTTCGATCCGGGGCACACGTGCCCGGCGGGAACGGGCGGTATACACGGCGAGGCGGCGGCGAAGGTGTCGCTGTGCTACCTGCCGTCGCAGTGGAACACGGCTCGGGTGTATTTGGCCCTCGGAGTCGTCAATGTGGTCGCGTCCGTCGCGGGAATCGTCGCGGATGCGAGGCGGGGAGCGAGGCGGATGAGGGCGGCGGCGCGCGGAGCTGTGGCGACCCTGGGAACGTGCGCGGTCGTCGCGGGGCTCTGGGCCGGGCTGCTGCTCGCTGACCTCTCGGCGCCTTAGTAGCATAGCACGTCACGAATTTCATCACACGTTTGGCTGAGTATTTACATTCTACGCCGAGACTCTTCCTCAGTCTCCGCGGCGGGCTCCTCGCGTGTGGGTTCCTCGGGGCTCGTGAACCCCTTATCTCTCATGCGAGCCGCCGCCTCCTCCGCCGCCTGAAAGTCACCCAGCTTCGCGTCACCCCCGCGGGACTTCACGTGACCGTGACTCCTCCTCTCCCTCGCCTCGGGCTCCTCCTTTCCCGACTGAACCGCGTCGCCCAGCTTCACCCCCCGGCGCTTCGAAGAAGAACGTTCAGACGCATCCTTGTGAACGTCGTCGTCCGTCCCGAGCTTCGCGGACGCCCTGGCTCGCGCCGCCGCTCGTTTCTTAGCCGCCTCCTCCGCCATCTTCGCGGCGGCTCTCGGTCCGATGGCGTCGGCGTCGGAGCCCACCTCGACGGGTTGCACCTTCGCCTCCGTCTCCTCTGCATCGTCGTAGTCGTCCGTCTGTCTGTGGCTGACGCGGTGTGTTTTCGAAGAGTAGTGGGTGTTGTGGTCGGCGTCTGAGACGTCCGGGTGCGGGCTGACCGCTTCTCGTTCGACGGAGAACATCTGCGAGACGGCGTCGGTGGACACCGCGCCGGTGGCGACGAGGCCGAGTGCGACGAGGAGGGCGCAGACGACGAGCGCGATCATCGCGGTGGACGCGCTCATGGTGTTTGACCAGGACGATCCGGATGCGCGTCCGCGCCCCCTGTTGGATGCGGCGGTGCGGGTCTGGATGCCCGCGGGGACGGACGCGCCCCGCATCCCGCGTTCCATGGCGTGCGCGCGCTCGTCGGTGACGTAGTCGTAGTCGCTGTACTCGGTGCCGGAGGTGACGTCGCCCTCGCTGGAGCTCTGGTTGAGGTCCACGAGGGTGTTGTCGCTGAATCCGCCTCCGAAGTAGCGCCGCGCGCCGTACTTCTCGGCGATGCGCGCCGACTGCGATTGGCCCGATGAGGACGCGGGGGCCGCGCCCTGGGCGACGCGGGGATCGTTGAAGTACAGCTGGCCGCGGTGCACCGTGAGCTTCTGGCGCGGGTTGGAGGCCAAGAGCCTCTCGGTCTCGGGGTCGTCGCGCTTGAACATCTCGGTGTGTGGTCGAGGGCGCGTCGTCGAGTGCTCCGCAAGCCGCGCCACTTCGTCCGAGAAAAGTAACCGCCACCGATATTCCGCCACAGACTGGAAATCATTCGTCTAGATGTATACTCATAGGAACAGTTTTCAGTTAATGGTATAGACTAAGATTACACAGTGAGCAAACAGTCAGGGATGATACTGAAATACGAGGTTCGATCCCTGGACCTCGAACCAATTCCCTAAAAGTGTTAACCCTTGGTCTCCTCACTCGCCGGGGCGGCATGGGGTGGCGAGCGACGAGGAATTCCGTGCGCGCCGCGCATGCACTCGCGCGCACATCCTCCTCGGCGGCCGCCTCCACCTCGTCCTCCTCGGCGGCCGCGCCCTCGGGTGCGATCAGGGACTGGAACGAAGGGGGTCGTTGGTCGACGCGGATCGGCCACGACCGGTGCCAATTGCGTCCGGGGCGGACGCGCACGGGGCCCGCGACATGTCGAGATGACCGCAGATGGACCCAAGGGTCATCGTCGTTGACGCACCCTTCGTTCACGCGCTCGTTCGCCGCGAGCCCCCAACCGGCGGAGGATGCGACGGACGAGGACATCGGCCCGGTCACCCTCATCTTCTCCGAGCTCGTCGACGCCGGTGACTCGCCCTTGGTCGCGTACGAACGGCTGTCCAAGCAGGGCGTGCTGCGATGGGACGAGGCACAACACAGAGCGCTGGAGACCCTGAATACGCTTCACGCCAAGCTGGTCGGGGACATGGACGGGGGCGCCGCCGAGGCGAAGAGGAAATCCGAGGCGCCCAAGAAGGAAGGGAGCTGGTTCTCCGACTTGTTCACCGCGAGGGAAGAGGACGAGGCGGCCGCGTACACATCCCACGGCGGCGTCTACCTCTTCGGGGGCCCCGGCTGCGGCAAAACCTTCTGCATGGACCTCTTCTACGCCTCCCTGCCCGGCACGGACGGCAAAGAGAAACGCCGCGAGCACTTCCATTCCTTCATGCTTCACACGCACCAGACCCTCCACAAGCTCGGGAAAGCCGGGCACACCGAGGACACCGTGGCGATATACGCGCAGCGGCTCGCGGCGAAGACCAGGGTGTTGTGCCTGGACGAGTTCCAGGTCACGGACGTCGCGGACGCCATGATCATCCGCCGTCTGATGGACCAGCTGTGGGAGAGGGGCGTCACCGTGGTGACCACGTCCAACCGGGAACCCGACGAGCTGTATAAAAACGGGCTCAATCGCGTGCAGTTCGTTCCGTGCATCGAGGCCATCAAGGCGAGGTGCGTGGTGCACCCGATGGAGAGCGTCAGGGACTACAGGCTGACCGGGCGGGGCATCGGAGGGGAGGATAGCACGGATGGATCGAGCGGCGGCGGGGGATTCAAAGGGACGTGGCGGGTTCGTTTGGAGGGCGAGTCGCACGAGGAGGGTGAGGCGTGGCTCGAGCGGCGGCTTCGTCGGCTCGCCAACGAGGAGAAGTTCATCGGGGTGGAGGTTGCCATGGGGGGACGGCGGATCCAGGTCCCACGGGCGGGCGGCGGCGTCGCTTTGTTCCGTTTCGAGGAGCTCTGCGCGAGCGCCATGGGCGCGGGGGATTACACCGCCGTCGCCTCCACGTTTCACACCGTGGGGCTATCCCGGGTCCCTCGGATGACCATCGAACGCGTGGACCTGATGCGCCGGTTCATCACCTTCATCGACGTCATGTACGAGCACAAGGTGAAGCTGCTGGCGTGCGCGCCGACGTCCCCGGCCACGCTCTTTGAAGCCGCCGAGAGCAAAGGGGTCAGCGACGAGGAGTTTGCGTGGGATCGCGCCGCGTCCCGCCTGGCTGAGATGTCGACACAGGAATACGTGGAGGCTCCGTGGCGCCCCAAGAGCGGCGCGTGGCTCCTGGAGCAAGCGCGGGTCACGGAGGTGGTCCCGCCGGACGTCTTAAGGGGGCTGTGGCAACGATACGACGCCGACCACAACGGCGTCCTCGACGAGCAGGAACTCGAGGAGCTCCTCGCGGATCTCAACCAGATGCGACGCGGGCACAGGAACGTGCCGCGGGAACAGCTCGATAGCGCGTGGGAGATGCTGACGAACAAAGGTCAGCGCGGGAGCCCGGCTGTATGGCGCCTGTACAGGGAAGGGCATACAGGCGGCGCCATACCCAGCAGCAGCAGGAGGGGCGACGCGTTCATAACCTTCGAGTGCTTCATCAAGTACGGCAACCAGGCGTTCTCGGCGTGTATGACGCTCGGGTGAGCCCGCTTTCCTCTATTCATTTAAGCCTGCTAATGTAACCTAATGGACGTACAGTACGTAAACGTCACAGCCTAGATCGCGTCGACGTCATCTGCAGCTTAAACTCCTCCGGCACGGGCGTCGGCCGCCCGTCCGCGTCCACCGCCACATAAGTGAGCTTTCCCTCAAACACTCTTCGGCGCTCCACCTCGCCCACGTAGAGCACCTCGAAGCTCGTGGTTCCCCACCGTTTGATCTCGCCCGAGATCGTGAGGTCGTCGAGGAATTTCGCGGGCGAGATGTACTTGAACTCGCTCGCCACCACCATGGTGAAGCCGCCTCCCTCGATGACCACCCGCCGGCACCAGGCGGTGCCCATCCGGTCTCGCAACCACTGGTCCATGACGCAGTCGCACAAGGCCTGGTAGTGGGCGTTGAATACCACTCCTTGCTGATCGCACTCCGCGTACCTCACGGCCAGCGTATGGCTGTAGTCCGGGGACGAACCCATGGCTCCACAGACCACCGCGATCCCGATCTGTCAACCCCACACCCGCACGCGGTCACGCGCGGTGAAAAATGCACTTTTCGACAGATTGAGGCCGCGGGCAAAGCCAGATTCCGCGTCACATCGAACCCGCAGAGGTCGCGGTAGGCGGCGGCGACTTTTGGGGAGAAAGTCGGCTCGGGCGGTCTGCGCGGGGTCGTAGACGAGTCATGGCTGAGATGGCGCCCCCGGATGGCGCCGGGGTGAGCGTGGGTGCGGTCTTCCTGCTCACCACGATCATGGCAGCCATGAGCGGCATCGGGGCGATCCCGTTCTTCTTCGTCGGTCGCCTCTCGCCGCGGATCGCGTCGCTGGGCAACGCGGTGGCCTGCGGGGTCATGCTCGCCGCGAGCTTCGACATGATCCATGAGGGCGAACCCTACGGCGGATTCTACGTCGTGTGCGGGGTGTGCGCGGGGGCGGCGTTCATCTCGTTCATGCAGGGTCGGCTGCACCGCTACGAGGATGTCAAGTTCGAGATGCTCCGCGGCGCGGACGCTCGCAAGACCTTACTCATGGTCGGAATCATGGCCGCACACGCGCTGGGCGAGGGGTCCGGGGTCGGGGTATCGTTCAGCGGCGCCAAGGGATGGGCGCAGGGTCAGCTCATCACCCTGGCCATCGGCGTCCACAACATCCCGGAGGGCATGGCGGTGGCGACGGTGCTCGCGGCGAGGGGCGTGCCCGCGTGGAAGTGCGCGGCGTGGTCCGTGCTGACGTCCATGCCCCAGCCCCTCGTCGCCGTCCCCGCCTTCATCTTCGTGGAGACCTTCCAGGCGCTCCTCCCTTTCGCGATGGGCTTCGCCGCCGGGTGCATGGTGTGGATCACCCTCGCGGAGTTGTTGCCAGACGCCTTGGAGCACGCGGGGGGCGGCGAGGTGGCCACCTGGGCGACCGTCGCGGCCGCCTCCCTGGAGGGCTTCAGGATGTTCATGTCCTACCTGGAGAACGATGACGGGAGCTTCAACTCGCCGTTCAAGCCCATCGCGCCAGCCAACGAGCCGGACGTGGCGCTCGACCCCACCAACGTGGCCGCTACGCTCCTCGCCGAGGGATCCGCGCTCGGCACCCCGACGGTTGTGGACACCGGGGTCCCGTCGCCCGGGTTGGTTGACGCGAGCCCGAGCCCGTTACCGGCGGTGCCCATCGACGCCGTGGCCGTCGCCGGGTCCAACGCGGATGCGCTGTTCGGCGCGGCGCTCGCGTGCATGGCTGTGCCCGTGGTCGTCCTCCTCGCCGCGTTTCTCCTGCCGAAAATCTTCGGCCCCGGCGCGTTCACGCCCCGTCACCGACGGCGGTACGGCCGCGGCGGAGCGGGCGGAACCAGCGGTGGACTAAACGGCGGGCTGCTGGACAACGGGAGGGATTCGTCGGTGCTGGACGTCGCCGAGCTCATGGCGGTGGCCGCGGGTTCCGCCGCCATGTCAGCCACCGGTCGACTCGCGGGGGTGGTTCGCAGGTGCCGCCAGGGGCAGGCTCCGTGGATGCCCGCGATCGTCGGCGCGGTACTCGGGTACCTCGCGTACGTCCTCGCGGCTGACAAATTCATCGCCGTCCAGGGTAAGCGATCGGGCGGGAGACGGGGGAGAGAGGATAGGAAACGGCGGGAAAGGCAAAACGGTTGGGCCGAAGGACCGGAGTCCAACTCCACCGCTATAGACGACGCCGACGGGCACCGCGACGAGGACCTTCGCGTGCTCAACGGTAACGGCCACGGGCACGGGCTCGGTTCAGACCCGGGTTCAGACGACACGGTTCGCGCCGCCGCCGGCGTGCTCATCGTCGCGCTCGCCGTATTCGCCGCCGCCGAGGGCCAGGCGCTGGCGGCTGCCACGTCGGCGCTGGGTGGCCACGTGGCGCTCCCAGCGGCCATCCGCGGGGCACCACGCGCGATGAGCGCGGCGTGCACCGCGGCCGCGTCGGGCCAGGGAAGGTGGTCGGTGGCGTGGTCGGTCTTTGCCGCCGCCGCGCTCGAGCCCGTCGCGATGTTCGCAGCGGCTTTCTTCGGTGACGTTCAGGACGGTACCGGCGGCAGCGGCGTGGCGTTCCTGGACCCTTTCGTCAGTGCGGGGTTCGAGGCGTTCGCGGGGTCGATGTTAGCGGCGGCGGCGGTCAAGTTGGTGCTGCCGGTGGCGAGGAAGCGGGGGGAGCGGGCGATGAAGGGGGGCGAGCCGGATAGGGCGTTTGGCGGGTTCGGGCTCGGATCCGCGTTTTCCCTTGCGACCATCTTGGTCGTGGGGTCGCTCTGCTGGCAGACGCCCTACTGCGACAGGAGATGGTGATCGCGACGACGACTTAGCGAACGACTTGTGACGGATAGTACACTGATAGTACACACGCGGGTGACGATTGGATAAACGTTCTATCGGAGCATTGGCATCGAGGGCGATAAAGGCAGCCTCCCCCCGATCCACCTCCCCTTCGTATCCGCCGGCAGCGGCACCGACACGAGCTGCCGCATCACACCCACGATCCCCATCGCCAGACCCACGCACTGCATCTTCCGTCCCTTGAGCGGCACGGCGCCCAGCAGCGACAGCGCGAAGAGCGCCTGCGTCAACCCCGACGCCACGTCCAGCGCGGACGCCACAGTTTTCTCCTCGAGCCTCTCCCTCGCCTCCCACTCGTCTTCATCGTCGTCCCGCTTGTCGCTCTGCGGCGCGAGGTCATCGTCGCGTAGCTGCTTCGTGTACGCGAGCAGGTTGGGCATGTGCCCCGCGGCGAAGCACGCCGACCCGGCGGCCCACCCCGCCAGCGACAGTTTGTCGCACACCTTGTAGAGGGTCGATCGCTTGTCCACCGCCCCCGCGCCGCCCGCCCAGACCACGTGGTCGCACGTGACGTACACCGCCGTGCTGATGGCCTTGATGTACTCCAGCGTTCGCATCGCGCCGGTCGCCTTAGGTTTACCTGCGGGGTCGATGGGCGAACGCGGGGATGGTCAGCCCTGGATTGGATAAAGTTACCGCGGGAAAAGGGATTATGGATTCGGGTCGCGGGAGGCCTGGCGCGCGCACCTTTGGTCAGGAAGGTGTCGATGAGCACCGCGACCGGCGTGTACAGCCTGAACGGTCGCCGCGCATCGTTCAGGGCGAATCCGATGGACGTGAGCACGCTGCCCGGGCGCCCTCCGGAGATGACCATCGCCACGTACTGCAGCAGACCGACGACCCGATCCTTGCCGTCCGCGCGCTTCAGTATCTCCGACCAGCACGCGTGGGTCGGGAAGGTGGTCATCCGTTTCACCACCGTGGTCGAGTCCCGAGGAACCGACGGTCGCCGCCGCGCATCGGAGGACGATCGGGACCTCGGCTTCGGCATCGCGCGGTACGAGTTCGGAGGTTCGTCTGACCCCTCGAACGGTGCGGGGGCCACTAACAAGGCGAAAAATTCGTTCGAAACCAAAACCAAAAAACCAAGCGACAGACTGGACAGATCGCGCCTCACCATCTGATCGCACTGGACCATGTCTGGATCGACCCTTCCGAGCTGCGTGACCGACCCTCTGGGCGCCGTGGCGTCCGCGTTCGACGCCGCGTTCGGCTCCGGCGACGCCGTTCCCGAGCACGACGGCGACTGGGGGGTCAAGGCGACGCTCCAGGATGCCCTCGATCAGCCCGAGGTGATGGAGGCGATACCCGAGATCAACGCGGTGGGCGTCGACAACGTGCGCCCGGGTCAGCTGGTCCGCTTCCGGTGCATGGTGCAGGACATGTACAACCCGGAGTACTACGTCGGCGCGTACAAGGACAAGAGCACGGGCGGCAGGTGGAGGACCACCAAGTTCACCGAGAAGATCGGCGCGGGCGCCGAGCCCGACGACTCCGCCGAGCGCAAGATCTGGGAACGACGCGTGCTCTACTGCGTGCCGATCCCGGGCGAGAGCTCATGGGTCCGCCGACTCGACGGCGCGGTCGCCAGCGCGCCCCCGCCCACCCCAGTCAAGAGCCACGAGGGACCCACCGGCACCTCCACCAAACGACCCCGATCGGAGAATGACCAACCCGAAAACTCCGAGCCCTCGTCGGCGATCGCTCTCGACGGCTACGACGACGAGGAGGTCGCCAAGGACGACGAGGACACCGTCGCCAAAATCCTCGCCGCCGCGGGGGAGAACAAAGCAGCAGGGACGCCCAAGTCCAACACCGAGTCCAAGTCCAACGCCGAGTCCAACGCCAACACCGAGTCCAACCCCGCTTCCAACCCCGCGGCGAAGCAACCGAGGGCCGAAGACGCGGCGGCCGTGAGCGGCGCCGGCGCCCCGGTGTCCGTCGTCTCGGAGGCTTCCGAGAGCATGGACGAGTCCCTTAACCTCCCGTTAGGCGCCGCGGATACGTCCGACGGGCTCCCGCGCGCGTGCCCCGCCATCGTCAAGTTTTACGAGAACGAGGAATCCGCGCCGGTGAAGCTCAACGACGTCCTCGAGCTCGTCGGCGTTCTGCAGATCGAGCCCGAGATCGACGTCGCGAACAGCGATCAGCAGCAGGCGGCGATCGCGGCGGCGGCCGCCGCGGCCAACGGCGGCGCGCAGGCGACGGGCGGCGCGGCCGGTCTCGCGGCGGCCTTCGCCGACTTCATGATGGACGGGGATCGAGCGCACAACCCTCCGACGTCCGTGGTACCCCGCTTCCACTGCATGATGGCGAGGCAAACGAGCGCGCGGACGTTCGCGGTCCTCCCCGCGCGGCCTGACCCGCGCCCCACGCACGTGGACCCGGGACCCGCGATCGAGGACCCAGCCGGGATCCAGGCTGCGCTCATCCGGCACCTATCGGGGCCGTTGGGCGGCGACGTCTTAGCCGCCGAGTACGTCCTCGCCGTCGTCGTCAGCCGCGTTCACACCAGGACCGACTCGTTGGCGCTCGGTAAACTGTCGTTGACGCTGATGGGCGTCCCGGAGGGCGGCGACTTACCGCGTAACCTCGCGGCGGCCATCGCGGACATCGCGCCGTGCGTCGCGCACTTACCGCTGTCCATCGCGGGTCTCAACGCTCGGTCGTGGACGCCCAAGAAGGATTACGGAGTTAACCGGCTTCGTTCCGGGCCCCTCCAGCTGGCGCCCGGAACGATATGCGTCCTCGACGAGACCGCGCTCACCTCGGGGCAGCTCAAGGAGACGGGCGTGCGGAACGTGCACGCGCTCAAGCAGCTCGTGCAGCTGCAGGAGTTGGAATACGACTTCCAGTATCACCAGATGCGGATGCCCGCGGATCTCCCGAGCGTCGTGACGTCATCCGCCAAGCACGGGGATTCCGTGGTCCAGGGCTGTGACTGCAGGGTGCCGCTGCGCATGGTCAAGGACACGCGCGCCGCCGACCCGCTGGATCCGGTGTTGGCGAAGACGATGCGGGCGTTCGTGGCCAGGGCGTGGGGCAGCGACCACTCCATCGGCGACGAGGCGAGTTCGGAGATTGAATCCGCGATGGTCGCCGCTCGGCAGGGTGAACGGAAGGCGACGGAGTTGGAGTTTCACAGGTGGCTGACCATCGCCAGGCTCTGCGCGCTGAGCTCGGGGGAGACGGAGCTGACGGTGAAGCACTGGAAGCACGCGATGGAGTGCGAGCGGAAGACGGAGGAGAGGCTCAGGCTCGTGTGAGTCGTCTCTCGCGCCGCGCGTCATTCGTTGAATAACAAAAAATACGGCACAAATGCTTCTCTCTGTTCCCGACACACGCACCACGCGCACGATATGGGCGGCGCCGATCCCCCCGCGCGCTCGTTCGCGCCGCGCATCACGTTCGTGAGTATGGCTGAGAAGTGGAAAGACAATCAGCCCAAAGTAGACGTCGCCTTCGCCGGCATCAGGGCGCGGAAGGCGATGACCGGGCATGCCGCCGACGGCAGCGCCGCCGACCAAAGCCTCGGAGCAGCCGACCCGACGCCGCGTGATGACCCGGCTGACAAACCGGCGAGGACCGCATCGGGCGCGTCATCGAGCCGCGGTGATGGTGGCGAGAAGGGATCCGGCGGCCGCGCCGCGTGGAGCGTCGACCTCGGCACGGGCCTCGAGGCTTGGATCGCGGACCTCCGCATCGCGGTCAGCGAGCCCAAGCACTTCGTCGAGGTGGAGGCGCTCTACGACCTCTACGTTCGCGACGTTCACCCAAACGGCGATCCCCCGGACCTCGTCACGTTCAGCAGCATGGCCGGCAAGACCCTGCGCAGGGTCCTCGCGCCGGCGACGCTCACGCGACGCGTCGGAAAGCTCAGCGTCACGTGCGAAGCTCTCCCCGCGACTCGCGAGAACTGGCCGCCGAGGATGGCGAACAAGAAGGCTGAGAAGATGAAGAAGCACGGCCCGAAGGACCCGGCGCGGTCTCGACCCGCCCACCTCCAGAACAAAGACAAGGAGGCTACCGGTACCACCTGCGCGAGGTACGTGACCGAGATGCTCAAGCTCGCGTGCGGAGCCGAGCTCGTCCGGCTCCGAGTCTTCCCGGACGCGAAGGAGCTCACCGAGGCTTTCGCCGCGTCCAACGCGATACGAACGCACCTGCGACGCCGTTACGAACCCGACGATGAGCGCGTGTGCGTCATCGCGGTGGGCGACGGGAACACGCCACGGAGCGCGGCGCTGTGCGCGTTCCTGACCAGGTGGCAGTGCGTAGCCGTCGACCCCGAGATGGTGCCTTGGCGCGACTGGCGGCGGAGGCACGGGATCCAGGACGCGAGTTGGAGCTCGTGCGACGATAACCACGAGAACGGGGAGACGGAGGAGGATGTACACGGGTGGGGCGGGGTTCGGCGGCTGCAGGTGCACAGGCGGAAGATGCAGGAGATGGTGGTGGAATGCGACCGAGCCGTCATCGTCATGATCCACGCTCATATTTCGTTGAAGGACGTTTTAGCGTCGGTGAAGACCAACACCGGAGAGTGCGCCGCCGTGATACTGCCGTGCTGTAACTGGTACTCGAGGCTGGTGCACCCGGACGGCGCGACGGCGCCGTGTCACGAGTACGAGGACGACGCCGTCGTGTCGCCGCAGCGGACGGTTCGCGTGTTCTCTTCGCTTCCGTGCGGGGTCGTCGGGGAGGGCGAGGACGTGCCGTGCCCGGAGGTTGTCGTCTAGCACTAGTGTTGTTAGTTGAGCGTTAGTTACCGCGGCTAGCTAGGATATAATCACGTCTAAGACCCACCGCGGATGGGTGTCGCTAATGAACCAGCACGACGACGCAGCAAAGCGTGGCGACGACGAACAGGAACGGCAGGAAGCAGCACCGGCTCCGGCACCCCCGCCGCTTTCCGGTTCCCGTCTTCCTCGGGGGCGCTCCCGGCGGGTGCGCGCCGTCGCTCACGACCGTCCCGGTGGGCCCACACCCAACAGCCTCCAGCCGTGCCTTCGTGGGGATCTGCGACAGCATCTCGTCGATGTCCCCGTCGCGCGATTCGAGCGGCAAGGACCACGCGAGTCTCTTCCCGGCGTCTGAGAGCGGGACGGACTTTCCCACGGGATCGCCCTCGAGGTCCACCCTTCGGTCCGCCCCCGACGCGATCGCGTGCACCGCGTCCCTCATCCAGTCCACCCCGCCGGACTGCGTGAACACCGCGGGGGATACGATCCACGCCACGACCGTTTCGTTGCCCCTCTGCGCCTCCAGGAACGCGCGGAGGCCCAGGAGGAAGGGCGCGGATCCGACCGCCTTGCCGTGTCTCGCGACGAAGGCTTTCACCGCGTCACGCATGGACCTGGCGTTGGAGATGAGCGCTTTGCTTTCGAGTAGGTCATCGAGCGCGCGCCACTGAGCATCGGCCAGGTCCGCGTGGAACCGAGAGCTGCGCGTCGAGGGATCCGGGGACGGTCGGAGACGAGAGTCAGATGATGATGTTCACGAGGACGACGCGTAACATACGGGCGAACTAACGAGTGCGGTTCTGACCGGCGTTGTTTGGGATCGTACCGCTCGGCGTTGCGGTCTTGAACCGATCCGTAGTCACCGACCACGTCCCCCATGGCGCCAAACGGCGGATCCCGCCGCGGCGAGTGCGGGTGTTGGTCGACGACTCTCGAGAACTCTGGCTTGCCAAAACTTTTTCGCCCGAAAACACGTGGTGCCGACCAATTCACGTGTTTTTAGGTGAATTGCTCATACAAATCTTGGGTTCGCGAACCGCGGAATAACAAAGAACTATGACACACTCGGATAATAAAAAGGGATAATAAGGGCTGCTACTTGTTGACCTCGTTTGCTACGAAGCAGTCCCCGGGGCTTACTTGTACCGCGACCCCTGAATCGCCACAAACGCCTACCTGGACCTCTGGTTAGCGTCCGGGTCGTACTGGTCCGGGTCGTAAGTCACGCCGTCCGGCGCACGGACCACACGCTGGGGCTTGGCCGCGGTGGACCCGCCGAAGCTGGATCCCCCGTAGCTGGGAGCGGGCGCGGCGGGGGCAGAGTAGCCGCCGCCGCCGCCGCCGCCGCCGCCGCGGCGCTGGTTGGCGTCGGGGTCGTACTGGTCCGGGTCGTAAGTCACGCCGTCCGACGCGCGGACCACACGCGAGGGCTTGGCCGCGGCGGACCTGGAGCCGCCGGAGTCCCAGCTGTAGGAGTTGGAAGCTCCCGATCCGCCCCCGCCCGAGGAGGGGGTGTCCCAGGAGGAGGTGGACTGCGCGGGCGCGGCGGCCGCGAAGGATTCCTGCGCGGGCGGGGGCGGGGTCCAGCGCGCGCCGCTGCGCTGGTTGGCGTCGGGGTCCGCCTGGTCGTCGTCGTGGAGGACGAGCTTCTTCTTCCAGGCCGCCTGGTCGGAGCCGTGCGCAGGATCTTTTCCGGCGTACTGGGGCCCGCCAGATCCGCCCACACCTCCGTGGGCGACAACCTGGAGGGAGCCCCTCTTGGCGGTCTTGAGCCGGCGGGTGACCGGCTTGACGGTGAACGTAGAGGTGATGGCCTGCATGTTGTCTTGGGTGGTTAGAACGTGTTCGCGTGCGCGCACGAGTGGCGATCCGCGCGCCGCGTTGTTCGTTTTCCCTAAATTACCCGACACGAAATAAAATTCCCGAGAGTTGCGTCAGCATTTTGTCGAGTTGGACCAATTGAATTTTTCCCTTTTTCGCGAGATACGGACAGCTGTGACTCGTCGAATGTTGAGTCAATCCCCAGCACGTGGGAAAATCCCGAGGTAGAAAACACGTGTCGTCTCTTAATTTTTCTGTCGTCTAAGAGGGTGTTGGAGTTACAGGCACTGATTCGGTGCCGTCCCGCGGAGCTCAGCACTCGGGAGGACGCGCCAAGATGGGCGGCTTCAGCGAGTATCGGCGGAAAAAGGCGGAGATGCTGTCCGCGGCGAAGCGCCTGCGCGTGGACTTCGTCGTGAAAGAGACGCTCGGCAAATCAGCGCGGGTCGGCCGTGGCGCCGAGGATGGGACCGTCGCTTCGGACCGCGGACTTCCCACGTCGGGGTGGCAGGTCTCCGTCACCGAACCCGTGGCGGGGAAACCCAAGGGCCTGAGCCGGGCGCTCGTCGCGGGCGAGCCCATCGCGAGGAAAAACGACCGGCGCAAGGCGCGGTCGGACCGGCGCAAAGCGAACGGGTACGGCGCCACCGAGGCTCCGATCGATTGGGACGCCGCGGACGATCTGCCGATGCATCACTCGAGGAGCCGCGGAAGGTCCCGCGGGCCCGACTCGTCATCCGGGAACGCGTTCCCCTCGTGCGCCGCGCTCGCGACCGGCGTCGCACTCGTGATGATGGTCGCGGTGTGCGCGCTGGCGATCTTCGCGCCCGCCGACGCGCGAGCGGGCGCCACCGCCGCGGCGACGGCGTGGGCCAGACGCGTCTCATCCTTCGACTCGCAATCCGCCGACTCGCAATCCGCCCGGCTCGCCTTCATCACTCCCCACAGCCACCACACGCACCGCCAAACGCAACAGCAACGGACGAAGATGACCAGCGTCGGGTGCGAGCTCGCGAGCGTCGAGGAGGCTGCCGCGCGAGTCGCATCCGCATTTGCCCGCAAACAGTCGATCCACGCCGCGTGCGAAGCCGCCACGCGCTTTAGATGGGAAGGCGTCGACGACGACGTAGACGCCGCCATGAAAACACTCGGCGGGGACGATGATAGGGTCGTGGTGTTCCACGCCGGGTCCAAGTTCGAGCCATCCGCGATGGTCAAAGCGGCGGAGATGATGACGCGCGACGACGACGCGGTTACCCTTGGTAAAGGGAGGAAAAAAGGGAATCATCACCACGCGGCTGACGAGAGCGGCTCCGCGCACGAGGGGAAGAAGGAGCAGGAGCTTCCCCTGCCGGGCGACGGTGACGAGCCGCCGAGGCCGATGACGAACCGGACGACGCCCCCGGCTCCCGCTGCGCCGCCGCATCCCATCCACGAGATTCATCGCGGCGAGTCGGCGCCGGGTTCTTCGAAGAAAAAGTCATCAAAGAAGGACTCGAACAACGCGGGTCTCGGCGAGGGTCCAGAGGAGACTTCCAACAGCGGGCTGTTCAAGATGTTCAGCGGCTGGATAAGGCGACGCGAGAGCGCGGAGGAGCGCGATTTCCGCGCCTGGCTCAAGAAGCACCAAGCCGGCGAGGTGAGGCCCGCGACGGCGGCTCGTAGGTTGCTCCTCTCCGCCGAGGACGAGGCTGAGTCTCACCACTCACACGGGAGTAGTGACGGGGGATGGACGTGCGTCATCGTGGGGGAGAACGCACACGTGGCGGAGAAGATATCCCGCGCGGCGAGGACCGAAGGTTTACCGTGCGCGAGCGTCGTCAACCGGGTGCGGGGGGGGCTGGCGTTGAAGGGTGAGAAAACCGACGAGTGCTTCGCGAAGAGGGCGCGCGCGATCGACGTCAAGCTGATGAGCCGCGCGAGGCATACCGTCGCCACGGAACCGAGCGACGGCGCTCACGTCGCCGCGTTGCTTCGCCGGTGCGCTCGTGAGGCGGCGTGATTACGTACTGCGTACTCTCATCATTGACAATTCGTCGGCTGAAGTTTTTAGTTCTTTTAGTCTTTTCTGCACACGTTGGTACAGTTCCAGAAATCAATCCCCGTTCCCCCCCTTCGCTTAGCGTCGTATCGTCGCCTCTCACAGCTTGAGCGTGCGCATGCTCTCGCCCAGCGCATCCGGCTCGAAGGTACCGTCGTCCCCGCCCCGGGTCTTCTTCCCCGTGGTGTTCCCGCCGCTCTTCCACAACCCGCTGAGCTCCTTCATGATGTTCTTGTGCGGCGTCCCCGCGGGCAACCTCTCCTTCGTCGCCGCGAAGTGCTCCTTGACAAAGAGGCTGAACGCGGTGGGAGCCTTCTCCTCCGCCTTTGTGCCGTCGGGGTTGAACTTGCCGAGGTACTCCAGCCGCCCGTTGCACACGCCGCAAGCCTTGGCCTCGACGTCGATGGATTTCGAGTGCCGGCCGTACTCGGTGTTGCACCACTGCTGCGTGCACCTGTACCGGTACGGCTGGAAGATTTCGTACGAGTGGCAGGTGTCGACGGAAACGTCGGGGTAGGTTCGCATCGCCTGATTCGCCCACTTCTTGAACGTCGCGCCGTGCGGGGGCTTGGCCTGGTGGTCCAGCAGCCAAGCCGCGGCGTGGCACATCTCGTGAAGCAGCGTAGCCTCCAGCTTCTCGGCGCAATCCAGCACCTTCGTGGACAGCTCGATCCGCGCGCTGTACTCGCTCAGGCCCGTGCTCCTCGTCACCTTCTTGTAGTGGGTCAACCCCGCGGTGGTGAGCAGCTTCGCGTTCCAGGAGATGTCAAACTTGGCGGGCAGTTTCCCGTCGAAGGCGTCGTTGTTGAACTCGTTGTAGAGCGCCTTCGCGATTGTCTCCTTGTGCTTGGAGTAGTTCAAAGTCTTCCCGGGCTTGGCCGCGGACGCGAGCGCGGCGGCGAGCGCCTTGCTGTGCGTCGGCGGGGGCTCGTTCCCGAACGAAGCGCCGAACCCGACCGTCTTCCGTCCCGCGGTGTTGGGCGTCTTGGCCCAGTTCGGGGTCTTGGCGGCGGCGTCGGCGAGAACCTCGGCGAGGGGCCTCGGCGGCGTGGGCGTCTTGAGGTCGTCCAGGCCGAAGGGATCCTGCGCGGTTCCCTTGGCGACCATCGTCCGCGGGGCTCTGTTCTCGTCGGCTTCCGGCGAGCTTCCCTCGCCCTCGGAGTCGGTCATGTGCTTAACGTCGTCGGAGCCGAAGGTGAGCCGCCCGCCCCGTCCCGGGGTTTTCCCTGGGGTCCGACCCTTGAGAATGCTCTTGGGACCCCCGCGCGCGACGCTCTTGGGACCCCGCTCCGGTGACGGCGTCACGTTGGGCATGATCCCGCCGCTGCGCACGTGCATGTCCTCGGCGATGGCGTTGGACGACGCGTCGGAGTCGTACTCCACGTCGTCGTCGTCGCAGACAAAATCGTCATCCGCGGAGCACGCCTCGTCGTCGGATTCGGCACCCGAGTCGCCGCCATCCGCGTCGCTCGCCTCGTCGTCGATCCACGCCAACGCCTTCTTCTTCGCGGACTCCATGACAGCCTTGCGTTGGGGCCTGCGTCGTCCGACCCCCGGGGTGATCGCGGTGGACGTGCCGGACGCCTCCTCGGAGGGCTCGGGCTCGGAAGCCGGGGCCGCGGCGTACCTCGAGGACTTTTTGAGCGCGGATTTGGGAAACGCCTTGGGCTGCGCCGACGCGAGGGGTGCGCGGGCGCCGGCCGCGGCGGAGCGCTCCGAGGGCTGTCCGGCTTCCGCGGCGTCGTCAAAGTTGGGCGCGGCGATGATCGTCGCCTCGCGCTCCTGCTCCTCGCGCTCGGCCCGCATCTTCCTGTTGGACGCGATCCTCCGCAGGATGGACTTCTTCCCCGTGGTCGGCGGCGCGAGGTTAAAGGCGGGTCGCGCGGGCGGGGTGGTGGCGGCGGGGGGCGTACCGACCGCCGGGGACTCGCCCGATCCCTCCTCCTCGGATGCCTTGACGTCGTCCGCGTCGTCGTCGCTGTCGTCGCTGTCCACGATGGCGCGGGATCTGCGGCCGGGCGTGCGCCTGGCGCTCACCGGCGCCTCGTCGTCGTCCGATTTGTAGCCGGTTTCCTCGGCGTCGGAAGACGCGGAGGCGTTCATCTTCTCGCGGACGGTTGCGTTCATCGCGCTCGTCGGGGTCACCTTGCTGGTCACCTCGTCGTCGCACTCGTCGTCGGTGTCGGCGTCGATGACGATGGGCGCGTCGGGGATGGGTTCCGCGATGGGCGTACCCTCGGGGAGGTCGGATACGTCGACGACCTCGGGGCCGGGGGACATGACGGGGGATCCCTCCGCCAACTCAGCCTCCTCCGCAGCCTCCACGGCGACGACGTCGGCCATGGAGCTCTCTTCCTGGGTGTCAGTGCCCGCGACGGACACGGTATCGGCGACGGACTCGTCATCGTCATCGTCCTCCTCTTCCTCTTCGGCACCGTCCTCGTCCTCGTCGTCAGTCGCGATGACAGACTCGGACTCTTCCTCCTCCTCGCCATCCTCCTCGTCCTCCTCATCCTCCTCGCCATCCTCCACGACGTTCTCCTTCACATCCTCGGGAGGGGTCGAGCGCGCCGTGGACACCGTCGAGGGCTGCCTGACGAGCTTCGCGGGCATCTTGAAAGGTCCGCCCGCGCGCCTCATGCACTCCAACGGGTCGCACCCTCCGTCGGCGCCCGAGCCGCACGTCTCGTCGCCGCAGCCCATGACCCCTTCCTCGACCGTCACCGTCATGCCCTGCAACGCGGCGGAGAGGTCATCCGCGGCGATACCCGCGCCGCCGTCGTCGCTCGTGCCGCTGGTGGACTTCACCGGGGAGTTGGTCGCGGTCGCGAAGACATCCTCGGAGTCGTCCTCCTCGTCCTCGGCGTCGACGTCCTCATCCTCGGATTCCTTTTCATCAGAGTCCTTCTCACCCGCGTCGGAGTAGTCGAGCTCGCGGGACGTGTCGGACCCCTCGTCCACCGCGCGCGTCTCGAGGGTATCGATAAGTCGGTTCACCACGGTGGACGCCGCCTCACGAACGTTGGCACCCGAGTTCGGCTTCTTGGCGAGCTTGAGCAGTGCATCCTTGGGGTCGACGCCGCCTTTCCGCATCGCGTCCACGCCCATGCGCACGAGTGCCATTCCGCGCTCGAGCGGGTCGGCGGGGAGATCGGCGAGCGGGTTGGAGGCATCCGAGACGTTCTCCTTGGACGTGATGTCATTCGTATCGGCCTTCATCTTGGCCGCCTTGGCCGCGGTCTTGAGCGCGTCGGTCAGGCCGGTCACGGCGTCGTCGTCGAGACCGCGGGTCTTCTGATTCGCGGTCGTGGCGCCGTTGGTGCGCTCGCCGAGGGGCTTGCGCAGGGGCTTGGCCTTGGTACCGGGAGTGATCGCGGGAAGCGCGCGCGATACGACCTCCTCGTTGACGTCCGTTCCGACGATGGAGACGGTCCCGCCGAGCTTACGCCTGATGGCGATGGGGGGGGGGCGGGGCTCACGTCAGATGCCGGAAAGGTGGGCGCGTATCGGGGGGAAGGGGTGCACACATCCATCGGAGGGGCCGACGGGGCGGTTCGTGGCGCGAGCGGGAGAGGGTTACTCACCTCGACGAGCGTCTCCCCGTGGCGGGGGTCTTGGCCGTCAGCTGGCTCACCAGGCTGCTCATCGTAGCAGCTCTCCGCGAGCGTCGCGTGTCGCGCGCAATGGTTCCCCCGTGTTCTTCACGACTTCCGAGAGACAACAGCTCGTTCGAACTTCACGTTCCCCTCCGTCAGTGGTGATTTCTTGAGTCATTTCTTGAGTCAATCTGAATCGCCAAATGGTGAAAAATCTCCGAAAGCATAAATCCGATCGGCACTTTCGACGGCGCACGCGTCGATAGACACGGCACACACGTAGAAGTCACCATGAGCGGCGGAGTTCAGCTCAAGGCGGTCCAGGACCTGCAGTCGCAGCTCGCTAAGGTCATGGAGGAACTGGATCACAAGGTGTTCCGCCCCCAGCAGAAGGCTGCCTTCCAGTGCAGCATCAAGTGCACCGATCTGCGGGGACCCCAGGAGGAGATGCACGCGTGCCTGGCGAAGTGCGGTGAGCCCATCCAGCGGCACGAGGCGGCGGTCATGGGGGAGCTCCAGGAGTTCCAACACAGGGTGCAGAGGTGCGTGCAGCAGTGCCAGGACAAGCAGGCCACCTCGCAGGACACGGGCAAGTTCGACAAGTGCGTGTCCGAGTGCGCGGTGTTCTACCAGAAGGAGCTATCGTCTCTCAAGCCGCAGCTGATGAAGAAACGGTGATTGGATGATGACGCGCGTGAACTTATTCACGGGGAAGAAAGGGAGGGGAAGTCACGGGGTCTGGTCCGCGTTGGCTCGTCGTCACGAAGCCCCGCGCAGCCCCCAGCCGAGCCGAGTCGCTATAATATTTTATTTTGATACAGCCGCGTTTAGGGTTAGAGGTCCGAGTCTACTCGTCAATCCGCCTTGCCGGCGCGCCGCCGGTGCTCCGCCGCGCACCTCATCCTCCGCACGTAAAACTTCACGTCCCACATGAGCCCCGTGAACAGCGGAAACAGCGTCGGCAGGAACAGAGGGATGTACACCGCGAGCTTGTACTCGGCCGGAAAATACAGCAGCGAAATGATCTGCGGGTGGAAAAACGCAGACTCCGCCTTGGCGTGGGCGTTTCGCGCGTGATGCGCCGCATCTTCGAGCATACCGCCCTCCGCAGCCTCCCTCGCACGCTTCGACTCCACCAGCGACTCCCCGACAGCCTCCGCCAGCGCCTTGGGCACGTCCATCTCCGGCATAGCCTTGACCACCGCGGCGAGCGAGTCCAACGAATCCATCGCCGCTCGGTGTCCCGCGGCCGCCCTTCGACGGACGAGCGCGTCCACCTCCCACGTGGCGAACCCCGCGGGCGACGCCGGGACGGACCGTACCGCGAGCTGCTCGACGTCCGTGATGTCAGCGCGGGGCGGGGACGGGGAGAGGCCGAGGAGCTGACGCAGCTGACCGACGGCTGCTTCCATCACTCGCTCCAAATCTGTCCCGGCGAGGTACGACGTATCGCGCCCCGCGTCGCTCACGTTCCTCCCTTCGCCTCCGCACGTGGGCGGGTTCCACACCACCACGCCGCCCCATCCCGGCACCACGAACCCGTTAGCCGGCGACGGCGTGTCATCCTCTCTCAGCACCAGCAGCGGGCACTCGTCGGCGGGGGGCGCGTACACCACGAAATGAAGCGGCTTCGCCCCGAGTTCACCCGCGCTCGTGTCCAGACTCCACTCGCTGTCCACGAAGAACGGGAGCTCACGCGCTGGCGTCACGAACGCGTTCCGGGCCTCGTCCCATCGCGGTCGTTCCCCCGCGCTCTTGGCGTGGTACAGCACCTGCCCCTCGACATCGAACCGGCCCAGTCGTTTCAGCGCGAAGGACGCGTGTGCAAGGAACCGGTGCTCGATGTCGGGGCCAAACCGCCAGCTGTACACGTGCCCGCGTTCGCGATCCGGCGACGCGTTCGCCAGGGTGAACGAGAGGAGCGCCCTGCCGTCCGGGGTGAGCGGCGAGAGGGGGTCGGTGGAGACGACGGGATTCGAATGCGATGCATCGGGATCGGGTCCGCACCGGCCGAGGACGAAGCACTCGGCGGCGAGGCACACCGACGCGTCCGCCGCTGCCGCCGTCGTCGCATCGTCCGCGCCCGCTCGGAGCCTCGCCCACGCGGCGCGGCCCGTTCCCATCACCAGCGTCGTCCCGGGACCGACGTACTCGTCGTCCTCGCTCGGCAGGAACATCAGGCGGTAGTCGTATTCGTCGTCGTCGTCGCCGCGGGAGTTGGCCCACTGGTCCACGTCGAGATCCGATGATCCCGCGAGCTCCCTGAGCCAGTCCGCGTGGATCCCCGGGTGCGCCGTGACGCGCACGTCCGCCGCGGTACACCTCGCCGCGCCCTTGAGCACCGCGCTGACCAGGCTCGGGGACTCGTCCCGGGGTAAGGTGACGTGCACGACGGGGGCCGCGAAGGCGAGGGGGGGCGTGGCGGTCTCCGTCGCGATGGCGCGAACTGGGACCGGCGCGCGGACGATCGCGGTGGTGTGCCACCACACGGGCACCGCGAGGAGCGCGAGGACCGCCTGGCTGACGCTCACGAGCAGCCGCTTGCGCCCGGGTTTCGCCCCGCCCTTGGCCCACCGCTCGAACTCCTCCTCCGGGGTGAGCCAGTCAGTTGAGTCCGAGCCATCTTTACCTTTCCGGGCGACGATCGACGCCGGGTCCGCGCCCGCCGGCCACCGCGGCAGGGGCTCGAGCACGCCCTTGACCTCCTTCACCAGCCTGACGATGACGAGCAACAGCAGCGCCGTCGTGGCGAACCGCTCCATGTCGTCCATGGCCAAGCAAGCCCTTCGTTCGGTCCGGCGTGGGGGGGCGCCCCAGAGACTGCTGTTAACTCGCGGTGCCGCCGCATCTCACACGAAGCGTCGCGTCTCACGACGATTCGTTACCAGCCAGTCAGTCTGAATCGGCCAAGCAATTGTCGACCGCGCCTGTGCTCTTTTGCCTGTGCTCTTTTATGCTTTTTTGTGCAAATCTGCGGCATTTTTTTCCCTCGCACCGACTTTTGCGATTCGCTTTCCGCGGCTCTCTCGCATTCGTCCGCAGCGAAAACGAAAAGATTGGGATTACGTGGCAAGCGAGGGACTAAACCGGCGGGAGCCCGAACCTCCGGCATTGCGACGCGAGCGGTGCGCTCGACCATCGATTTCTCGATACTGTCACGGAGCGTGAGCGATGTGCGCGTGAACGATCAGCACGTCGGGCGTTCGTCGGTATCGAGCAAAGGAGAGAGGTAGGAGCGCGCGCGGGAAGACGCATTGGTTGCGATGGGAAAAACAGAGTACGATGAGTTCACCCCGGTGCCTTTAACCGCGGAGGCGCTGGCGCAGCTGGCGTCGCAGGATCACGGTTACGAGAACGTGGCTCGCATGATGGACAGCGGGATATGGAACACGGACGAAGTACGGGACGACATCAGGCGGGAGTCGATCGACCACGCCGCGGACCGCTATCACCGGACCGTGGACATGGGCGAGCGACAGCCGAGAAACTCGCGGAGAAGCTTCGAGGAAAATGCCCGCGAACCGCGTTTCTCGTGCAACTCGAACCTCTCCGGCTTCGACGCGGTGGGGGGCAGCTTCATCGCGCACCTGGCGCCGCGGTACGGATCCTCGTCCTTCACGAGCAGGGCGACCAACCTCGCCATGAACGCCATCGCCGCGGAGCTCGACTGCACCGAGGTTCGCGCCGTCAGCACCAGGGGATCGGTCGCGCACGAATCATGCGGAGTCCAGGCTTTCCACGCGGAGACGATATCCGCGCTCTTCGTCGGCGACCTGGACAACAAAGCCGACCTCGCGCGGCGGTGCGACGTGCCCACCGGTATCTCGTGCGCGGAGCTCGTCTTCCACCTGTACAACGACTGCGGCGCGGCGTTCCTGGACCAGCTCCGGGGCTTCTTCGCCTTTGTCATCGTCGACGCCGTCTCGGCATCCGTATTCGCCGCGGTGGACAGACACGCGTCCATCCCGTTGTACAAGGCGCGATCGAAGGGCGGCGGGGTGTTCATCGCGCACCCGGGCGGGAGCGGGTCCGCCGCCATCAAGCTCAGCACCCTGGGCGAGATGAGCAAGATCCCCGCCGGCAGCTACGTCCACGGCAACCGGCACATTAACCCGCACAAGTACGCCCGGGATAAATTCGCGGAGCGAGCGCTCATGGAGATGGACGAGACCGCGTCCGTGCTGAGCGCGGGGCCGTCGCCGTTCGCCGACCTGATGGACCACGGTAATGTGATCGGGCAACCCGCGGCGGGGTTCGGTAGCCTGTTCGGGCAGGCCGGGTCCCTGTTCTCGCAGAGCATGGACGACCTGCCGTCGATGGACGGGGGATATCCAGAGCGGAGTGAAAACACCTCGCCGCCCGCGCCGAGCAGGCTCAAGCGCGAACGGCGAAGGCACAGCGTCGAGGACCTCGCCAAGTTCGGCACGGTCACCGGCACGTGGACCGCGCGGTGGGATGAAGACGCGGACGGGGACGACGGCGTCGTGCAGGTGGACGGGCACGGGTCGGAGTCGCGCATGGGTGAATCGTTTCACCGAGCCAGACGAGGATCGCAGACGTCGCTGATGACATCGGAGCCCGGCACGCCGTCCAAGGCTGACACGAACGACGTGTTCGCACGGACCGCGCCACCCGTCGTTCCTATTGAAGAGGACTCAACACACGCACAGAAGAAGTCTTCGTCGCCCGGGAGGATCAGGGCGCGGAAGAGCACGTCGTCCAACGGATCGGAGGAGGATGCGCGAGGGAAGGAGAACATGCGGCGAGTGCGCTCCGACGGCGAGCTCAACGGAATGCTCAAAGGAATGCTATCCAATCCAACGGCTATCCCGACGTGGATGTCCAAGGACGACGCGTCTATCATCGGAAGCATGTGCCGGTCCATGAGCACCGGGCACATGTCGAGCAGCGACGGCCTGAGCGACACGGAGTGTTACGTCACCCTCGCGTCCATCGGCGCCGGAGGCGGGGGATGATTTGATTGTTTGAAGATTGGGCGCGTTATTAGCCAGCCCTTCGTTACCTGTAATACCCCTCGAGAGAGGCGCGCCGCCGGCTTAACCGGAGGCTGTCCTCGAGGGATTGTACCACCTTTATTTAGCCTCATATTGTATCAGTGAGCAAGCAAGACCTAAGAACAACCGCGTGTCCTCTCGTCTTCTCGGAATGGTTTTTGCCAAATGGAAAAGTGGTTCGGCAGTTTGGCGCGGCATTTGTCCACCGCGCAGCTTTTTCGGATTTTTCTGACTGTGCGGCCAGCGTGGCTGTGCTGACTGGATTTTCCAAAGTTCCCAACCTGTCTGTTTGCTCATTCGACAAGAAAAGTTCATGAGCCGCCAATCCATAAAATACCTAACTGTTTGCGCTGCGCGATCCCGCATAATAAAGCTGGTATTTGGCAATTTAGCGCCCGATTTTTTTGACGTTTGGGCGAGATTTTTGGGTTTCAAATCTCAAAGTTGACCCGTGCGCACCCAAGGGACCACCACTCGAGTGTGGGACCGCACGCGGGGGACCACGAGGGGGGGGTTTCGTTCACGTTAGGACGCATTCCTCGGGTACCATGGCGGGCGCCGTGAGGGGCATCCCCGAGGGCCGGGCCACGGAGACGGTCTACGGCCTGATCAGGGACGGGAAGCACGACGAGTGCGCCATGCTGCTGGAGGTCCAGCTCGCCAACGCGCCCGAGTCCAGGCCCGCGCTCTCGCTGCTGGGGTACTGCTACTACTACCTCGGCAACTTCGAGCGCGCCGCGGAGATGTACGGCACGCTCGCCAGGCTGTTCCCGGAGAACGAGCAGTACGCGGTCCATCACGTCCAGAGCCTCTACAAGGCTTCGATGTACCCCGAAGCCTTACGCGCGTCCAGGGCCATGGACAGCAAGGACCCGGCGATCCGCCAGACGGTCTCCCAGCTGCAGGCGCTCATCGCGTACGAGGAGGACGACCTCGCCGGGTGCAGGGCGCGGCTGGAGGAGTGCCCGAGCGACGACCCGGACGTCGTCGTCAACCTCGCGTGTTGCATGCTCAAGGAGGGGCGCTTCGAGGAGGCCAGGACCCGGTTCCTCGACGCGCAGCAGGCGCTGGGGTTCCAGGCGGACATCGCGTACAACATCGCGCTGTGCTACTACCGCACCAAGCAGTTCGCCCCGGCGCTGAAGCACCTGGCAGAGATCATAGAGAGGGGGATGAGGGAGCATCCAGAACTAAACGTGGGCGCGGCGACGGATGCGACGGCGACGGGCGAGGAGATCAAGAGCGTGGGGAACACGCCCGCGCTGAAGGAGACCGCGCTCGTCGAGGCGTTCAACCTGAAGGCGGCGATCGAGTACAGCATGGGGAACGCCGAGGGGATGAGGGAGGCGCTCACGGACATGCCGCCGAGGACGGAGGAGGAACTCGACCCGGTGACGCTTCACAACGTCGCGCTCATGAACATGGAGAACGACCCGACGGACGGGTTCCACAAGCTCAACTTTCTGCTGCAGTCGCCGGTGAGCCCGCCGGAGACGTTCGGGAACCTTTTACTGCTGTACTGCAAACCCGAGCACGGGTTTTACGACCTCGCCGCGGATGTCATGGCGGAAAACCCGCAGCTCGTCGCGAAGCACTTACCGGCGGAGACGCACCAGTTTTTGGACGCGACCATCCTGGCGCAGACGGCGCCCGAGGAGGCGTACCGAAAGTTCGAGGAGCTCGTGCAGCGGAACGCGGACAAGCTCCGAAGGCTGACGCGGAAGATTCAGGAGTTTCGGGAGGGGCGGGACGACAAGGCTCTCAAGAAAACTTTGGCCGAGTACGACGAGACCTTGGACGCGTACGTCCCCGCGCTGATGGCCCAGGCGAAGATCTACTGGGACAACGAGAACTACCAGCAGGTGGAGAAGATCCTGCGGCAGGGTGCGGACTACTGCGCGGATAACGAGGCGTACAAGACGAACATCGCGCACACGTGCTTCATGCAGGCGCTGAGCAACGATGAAAAATACGTCGACGCGATTGCGTACTACGAGCCCATCGTCCGGGAGAAGCTGGAGGATGAGAGCGGCATGGGGGTTTTGAACGTGACCGCGATCGTGCTGGCGAACCTGTGCGTCGCGTACATCATGACGTCGCAGAACGAGGAGGCGGAGGAGCTCATGCGCGCGATTGAACGCGCGGAGGAGGAGGTGCAGTATCACGACCCCAACAGGCAGTGCTTCCACCTGTGCATCGTGAACCTGGTCATCGGCACGCTCTACTGCACCAAGGGTAACTACGAGTTTGGAATCTCGAGGGTGATCAAGTCGCTGGAGCCGTACGATAAGAAGCTGGAGACGGACACGTGGTTCTACGCCAAGCGTTGCGTCGTCGCGCTGCTCGACCTGCTCTGCAAGCACATGATAACCGTGCCGGACTCCACTCTGGACGAGGTGATGGCGTTCCTGGACGAGGCGGAGAGGCACGGGAAGGAGATCGTGACGCAGCTCGGGGACGACGGGCAAGGGCGGACGCTCACCACGGAGGCGCGCATGATCAAGAAGATGTTCATCAAGCTCAGGGACCTTTAGAGACTTAGAATTTGAAGGGTCGCGAAAAAACTTTGAAAGTGTCGTCTAAAATTTCTTGCTCAGCACGTGGCACCTTTCCCCCCAATCGCGTTTTGCCCGTTGACCGCTCAGTCAGGGGCCACAACAGCGGGCGCGAGGCTCTCTGTGCCGAAAGGCTGCATATCGGACCTTCTATCGTATCTTTTCATCCCCCACAGCGTTGGACATCTCATCCCGAGCTTCTACCATGGCCCAACTTTCGGTCAAAACTCACGGCTGCGATGTCAACAAAAGATTCAACATCTTGCTTGCCGCGTTTTTCGTCAGCATGTGCTGTGGACTCGTCGACGCTCAGATGACGGACACCAACGATGCCGCCTCCGTCGCCGCATCGGGAGCTATGCTCAATAAGGGCTCCACGGCTATGTGCCCCGCCAGGTGCGGCAGCTACGCCGGCGGCGCCGACGCGACCAACCTCCTCGTCTGCCAAACCTGGGGTAACGGCCGAGGGTCCAACTCCCAGCGCGCGAAAGAAGGCGCTGTGTGCATGCCCGCCTACAACTGCAGGGACGACTGGAACCCATGCGTACAGTGGAACGACAACACCGTGGGGAAGACCGTCGCAGATCAGACCGGCCTCGCCGGCGACGCCCCGTACAACAACCTCAAGAACGCCGACAAGGTCCGCGCCGCATGCCAGGACATCACCTCGCTCACCCTCCAAAACACCGGCTCCGCGTCCGGCGCTCCCGCCGGAGGCTGGAAGCCCACCTCCCTCGGCTGGCACATGGGAGACGGTCACCTTCGCTGCGGCTGGGCCGCAACCTACCAAGGCATCGCACCCGATGGGTACCCGAATGACGATTTGCTCCTAGAGGACTTTGGCAGCGTGACGATTAACGGCATCAGCGACGTGGTCGATTGCTGCGTCAAGGCCATGGAGTACGAGGGAACCCCGATGGAAAAGGGCGGCAAAGCTATTCGATTCGACGTGAAGAACAACGTGTGCAGGATCGACCGAGAGATCATGATGCGGAGCAACCTGGACACCTCCTCGGGGCTCAGCATGAATTATTTAGTACCCTGCGGCGACGATGGCGACAGGTTTTACTGGAGGCACGCCGCGGGCGGAGCCGACGGCGCGTCCCTCGGCTCCGCCGGGTCGTGCGCGGCGAGATTTGGCTTCACGAAGGTCACGAACACCGACAGTTTCCTCCCGATGGGCCGGATACCCCAGCCCGGACCTGAGATGCCCAACAGCGCCGTTAACATGTGCCACAATTCCGCTCACGCGGAATATGACAAGGCCAAGTGCGACATCGCGGCTAGGTACAACACCATCAGCGATACCGAAGGATGCTGCGAGGCGTGCGTGAACAACCTATGGCTACCGGACGCCGATACCGACGGCTACCAATGCGCCGCGTTTCAGATTGTACACGGCAAGTGCCGCATCCTCCGCGAGAAGTACTTCACCAATAAATTTGGCTCTGACGGCCTGGGACGGTACAGCGGCATCGGCAACACCGCGAAGACAATCACGGAGACTATCGAGATGTGCGCCACGGGCAACTCGGAGTGCGAGCGCTCGGATGACTCGCACGGGCACTGGGCGTCCTGCTCGGAAACCGCGTCCGACACTACGGACCTCTGCAAGTTTTACTCCTTCATGTACTACCGAGACAGGGATGCCTCCACGAACAAATTCCCCACCGAGGACGCCACGCGAACGATACCGTCCTACGTCTCCTTCGACGTCTTCACTCCCGCGGAGCTGAGCGGCGGCATGGACATCGAGATCGACGCCTCCCTCGCCGCGAACAGGTCTTCCACCAAGGAAGTTGTCAAAGCTCCGGACTCCAGCGCCGGTTCATCTTCCGGCTACGGCGCCTCGAAAGGGTCGACGTCGGCGGGTTACAACTCCACCAACCCCGCGTGCGTCCGTCTCAGCCTGTACGAGTCAGACCCCGACTCCGCCGCGGGTGGCTTTCTCAACGATGTCGGAGGAACCTTCGCCATGGACCCAGAAAACACCACCGAGGCTTCCAAGAAGGTCGTCGCGCAGAGCAACCTGTGCTGCCCCGCCGCGGACGGCTCCGGGTGCAAGCTGAAATTGGAGTTTACCGCGGCGCAGGCGCAGGACGCCAGCTACGGCGTCGGGCGCAGGCTCCTCGCGGCGGCGCAGAGCGGTAAGAACCTGGTGCTCGCGTACGAGTGCGAGGGCACCGGCGGCGACGTGTGCGACATGAAGCAAGCAAAGTACGACGTTCCGAAGCTGGGAGTCGCCTACATGGCGCCGGTATCAGCGGCTAACGACGCGGGTCTCGGCGCCGTGATTGCGCTCGTCGTCGCGGCCGTCCTCGCGATGTTGCAGTGACACGAGCAGCTTCGCAAACTACGTAATCTTACAAGTACCCTGATGATAACCTGACCATAATAGGTGGCGAGGTGCCGCCGTTTGAATAATCATGACTGAGTTTTCCTTTACGCTATCGACGACTCTTCGTTTGCGCGGCGGGCTTGCCACCCTTCCTCGCGTCGCTCACCGCGTGCACCTCCCCCGTATCCATATCTATCACGACCAGCTGCGTCGTGGCCGTCTTCGAGTCCGTGTACTCAACCTCGTGCCCCCTGGACCGCAGCGCTTCCACGTCGGCGTCGGAGAGCTTCCTCTCGGGCCCATCCCCCAAACATTTCTGATTTTCCGCGAAGCACACGGGCGGCATCAGCTGATGATGCAGCCTCGGGGCGTTCACCGCATTCAGAGGCGACATCCCCCGCGCGACCACGTTTAAAATCACCTGCGCCGTGGCGGTGATGATCCTCGGTCCACCGGATGCGCCCGCGATGGCGTACAACTTCCCGTCGCGGGTCACAATCGTCGGCGACATCGAACTGAGCGGCCGCTTCCCCGCGGCGATGAAGTTGGCCTCGAAGGGCGCCAGGCCGTAGTGGTTCACCTCCCCGGGGCTGGAGAAGTCGTCCATCTCGTTGTTGAGCACGATCCCGGTCGACGGCGACACCAGCTTGCTCCCAAACTCGGTGTTGATCGTCGACGTCAGCGCCACCGCGTTGCGATCTTCATCAACCACGCTCACGTGCGTGGTTCCCGAATCGTCCAGCTGGTTATACTTAGCCCCATACGCGGTCACGTCCAGCGTGCGATCGTCCTTGGTCATCGCCCGTAGCTGCGCGTTGAACGTCGGTGACAGCATGTCGTTCAGAGCGTCCGTCATATCCGGCGTGCTCGCGACAGGGTCACCCAAATTCATCCGCATGGCAAACGCGTGCTTGAACGCCTCCGCCGTTCTGTGCGTCCCGAGCGTGCCCGCCGACGCCAACGGTAGGTCATACCCACCCAGAAACTCGACGATCTGCGCCACGGCCGCCCCCCCCGAGCTGGGCGGGGGCATACCGATGAGATCCACCCCCACGGCGCTCGCGACAATCGGCTCGAATATCCTCGGTCGATACGCCGCGAGGTCGGACGCCTCCATCACGCCACCCGCGTCCCGTACGTCCTTCGCCAGCGCCTCCGCCAAGTCACCGGTTCGGAGCACATTCGGTCCTTCGTTCGCGACGCGACGTAACGTGGCGGCAAGGCGTGTGTTGGCGCACGTCTCACCCTCCGACAAGGGAGACCCGTCGGGCTTCAAAAAAACTTCGGCGGTGACGGGAAACTTCGCGAGATCGTTCGCCATGTCCGCAATCTCCCGAGCGAGATCCTTCCCCACCGCGAAGCCATCCGCGAGTGTCGCCGCGGGTTCCACCAGACGCCGCCACGGCAGCCGTCCGTGCCGTTCCCACGCGAGGTGTAAACCGGAGAGTTCCGCCGGGACGGCGACGGCGGCGCCGCCAAACGTACTCGACCGGTTCACCCCGTTCACGCCGCTGCCGTCGATGTACATGTCCCTGTACGCCGCTGCGGGCGCCGCTTCCCGGAACTCTATCGCCTCGCGTGTTCCGTTCGCGAGGCGTATCACCATGAACGCGCCGCCGCCTATGCCGCTCGAGTGCGGATGCGTCACCCCGAGGCATAGCGCCGTCGCGACGGCGGCGTCCACCGCGTGCCCCCCGTCGTCGAGGACCTGCGCGCCGATCGCGCTGCACCGAGGCTCGTCCGCGGCGACCGCGCCCAGCGTGGTGGACACGTGCTCCTCGGCGGTGGATCGTGGGGCTTGTGGTGGCGAACTGGGCGCGGTTTCCCTCGGGGAGGATGCGACGGCGATGATCGCCACGAGGAGGATGAGGTTGAGGACCACGGAGGCTGCGACGACGTGCACCGCGCGGGATCCGTCCGCGCGACGCAGCCCGAGGCACTCCCTCATACGCCGCCGCATGCCTCCCTCGCGCGCGGCCATCTCAGCGCGGACCAGACCGCCTGCACGGGACAGCACGGGTGAAGCTCGTCAGTCGTCGCGTCGCGTCGTTTCGGGCCGGGGAAAGGGGGCGCGCTCGCGTGTACTCACCGTCGCTGAACACCCCGTCGACCTCCCTGAGGTCGATATCGGCCATCTCTAGCTGCGTGTGCCGCGCCATCGTCGCCGGCGCGCCTCAGTCGCCCGTCAGGCGCGGCTCGTTGTGCCCCTGTCGACGGGTGCCTTCAACACATTCCGCCCGAGCCAGTTTCCGTTTCCAAATAAATCGACTCGCTCGGGCTGGGCTCGGCGCACAGTAGGGAGCACGCGGCTGAGCACCATGACCGGCTGGGACCCCATCGAGTTGCCGCCTTCCAATCCGAAGAGGACCCTGGACATCGTCCCAAAGGGCCTGGAGGCCCAGGAGGTCTGCGAGCTGGTGCGTCCCCGGCCCCGTCGTCCCGCGCTCCCGCGAATCTCGATTTGGCATTTTTCACCTTCCCCCCTTCGTGACGCTCACCTCTCCTCCCCGCCCCGTGTCTCCGTACAGCTGTTCAAGGCGATCGAGACGAACGACTGCGACACGTACCTGTCCTGCTGCTCACACGCAACGCGGGCGCCGCGGACCATCGGCAGCTTCGGCCTCACCAACTACGACCAAGGCAGGGAGCAGTGGCGCAAGTACAAGGTCACGTACCGATTCCTCGGCGAGTCCGAGCCCGACGACGACGAAAGGCCCGGTAGTGGGAGCAAGGAGGACGCCTGGTGTGCGAAGTGTGAGCTGCTGGTGTGCCGGTACCAGGGCCAGTACGGGAAGGTGCCCGGGTACGATCACGGCGAGACCGTCCCGCGGCCGGCGCAGGCGAAGCAGCGGCCGGAGCAGGACGTCGCCGTCTACCTGATGAGGGAACCATTGGGCGGAATCTGGGGAGCCGACCGAGAGTGGCGCGTCTATAAGGTGGAGTACTGATCAATGAGTGGCGTATCGTTCAATAGACGTTGTCGTGGGAAACTAGAGCTCACAGCTTGCTTCGCCCCGCCCCTTTGATCAGCTTAGCGTGCAGCAAGTCCGCGTACCCCGGCGGCACGTGCGACGCGTTGAACGGAGCGGATTGAACCTCGTCGTACATCCTTCGGTACACGTCGCCGTCGTGAGAACCGAGAGCCGAGTTGAGGAAGTAATCGTCCAGCGCGAAGGAATCCACGAGCGCCGCCGCGTCCGGCCTCAGCTCCGCGAGGAGCACCGCCACCTCCGCGCGGATCGCAGCCGCCTGGTCCGCGGACACGTGGCCATCCTCCAAAAAGTCACCCATGGAATCGTCCATCGTCGCCAACGCGTGAAGCGCCACGAGCCGATCCATGACACCCGCCGTCGCCACAGAAACTCGCGGCTTGGCCTCATCCACCGCGTCCACGAAGTTCAGCAGCACGACGTACGCGCAGTGCGCCTTGGCAGCCTTGATCCACGCCACCATGTCACGGGACATGGCCTGGTCGGCGGTGAGCGTCCCGGCTCGGGTCGCCGCGGCGATGATCATTCTTCGAGCCGCGTGCGCGAACGCTTTGAGTAGCGCCTCGGCGTCGCGGAGACCGACGGACCTACCCAGCTGGCACCCGGGCTCCAGACCCCCGCCGCCCTCGAGGATGTACCCGCTCGTACCTTGCGCGCCTTCCTCGGCGGGAACGTCCGTGCCCCGCGCGGCAGCCTTCGCGGCGGCTCTCGCCACCTTGAGGAGGAACCTCGCCGTCTGGAGGCACAGCACGTTGTTGTCGCCTTCGTACGTAGCGTTCGGGGCGTAGTTTCCAAAGGTGGTCCCGAACCCCGCGATCTGCATGAACCCGTGACCGCCGCAGCACAGCCTGCACAGCTCGATCGCGTCCTTGGTGGCCCACGAGCAGTACGCCTTGAGCCCCGACGACGTGGCGTGAAGCTCGGGGAGGGCGCTGAAATCCCCTTTCTTCGTGCTCACCTTTTCGTACCTAAAGTACATGCGGCGCATAAAGTCGGACGTGCAGTGGAACGCGAACGCCCTGGCCAGGATGGGAAACAGCGAGCGCTGCGAGTGCTGGTAGTCGATCACCTGCAGCTCCATGCCTTTCTGTCCGGAGCCCCCGCTGGCTTTCTCGCCCCCCGGGTTGGACTGCCTTCGCACCAGGTTGTACCGCACCGCAATCGTCACAGCCTTTTTCATGTAGAGCGCCGCGTTCATCACGATGTCGCTGCGGACAAACACCATCGTCCCGTAGCTCGCCTTGGCGACCGGCGGCGGGTGGAAGGTCCCGTCAGCGTCCACCTTGCTGTGCCGCATGAGCATCGCGCGCCGTGGGACCCGGACGTGATCGAAACGGAGGAACCCGTTGTCCACGGCGTTGTACCCCATCTTCGGTCCGATATCCCCGGCGACAACCCCGGGCATCGCTTGGTGGTCCTCGTTCCGCCTGATCTGCACCACGAACGCGTGGGGCCCGCGGTCGACGCCGTGGGTGATCAGCCGCGCCATCACCACCGCGTGCGTGGACGTCTTGCCCATGCCGCCCGGCCACCACTTGGTGGCGGTGAGCGTCGGGGAATGGATCACGAATTGTTCCTTTTCGGCGTCGTACGTCGCCGTCGTCTCCAAGCCGCGGATGTACGTCCCGTGCCCGAGCTCCGTCTGCGCGTAGGTACCGATGATTTGCAGCTTGATGCACATGGGTAGCCAGTGTTTTTTCTGCTCGTCGTCGCCTTGGCCTTGGATCGTGGGTATGAACATGCCGAGGTGGAGGTCCAGGCCGCCGGGTTCGTCGATGAGCTCTCGGATGATCTTGCCGACGGTGATGGGATCGTTCGGGTCGATGGCGACGGCGACCCTGGGCAGCGCGAGGTACTTCTCCAGCGTGGTGCGGTACAGGTCCGCGCGCTCCATGAAGTACTTGCCCTTCTTGCTGAACACAGGGTCCGCGCGCACCGCGTCGGCGATCCGTTCGCGAAGCTTCAGCTGCGCCTCGCCACCAGCCATGAGCGCCGCGAGCTCGCGTGACGGGAAGGATGCCTGGCTTCGCTCGCGCCTGAGGTCCTCCGTGGGGTCCGTCTGATGCGCGGTGATCATATCGCTGCTGGGTTTCTGTATGGCTCTCTGGACACGCGAGGATGGGAGGCGGGCATCGCGGCGGTCAGACGAGGAGGCGCGAGTGGAGCCGAGAAAAGGCGTGACGTCGCGCGCGTGATGCGCGTGTATCCGGGTGGATGTGAAGGCCGTGGGTGGGATATCGGGGCGGTCCACGCACTGTTCGGTCATCTACGATGTGCTTGATGACCTGGGGTTCCCGTTGGGGAACCGGCGCGGGAGCCATGGTCGCGGTTCCGCGCGTGAATGAGTGTCAGATCGGGGTATCCGATAAGGCGACGTCACTTGTTCGGTGACCGAGGTGCCGATTCGTTTGTTAGGTCTGCCACTCGAGACCCGCGCGTCGACAGACATGGACGTCGAGTCGAAGGGTATACTGAAGCCGAGTCGCTTCACCGCGCCTGACGCCACGGAGCAGGCCGCGGCGGCATCCCCGGCGGACGAGGGCGACGCCACGCCGTCCGCCACGCAGACGACCCATTACGCAGCCTTTCACGGCAGGGTCGCCGATGTGTTCGCCAACCTGGGACCGGGGCTCGCCGGATGCGGCTCGGAACCGACGCCCGGTACCGACGCCAAGGCGACGTCGCAGTCACCCGGGCAGGGAGCCGTTTGGATGCCCACGAATACCAGCGTGACGCGAAGAGGCGCCAGGGACGACTACAGCGACGACGACGACGACGACGACGACGACGACGAGCGCATCGGGCGGGGCACCAAACGAAACAGGAACGACGATTCCTCCGGCGACGACGATCGCGGCTCCCGAAGCGGCGATTCCTCCGAGGACGAGGACGAAGACGACCGGCCCACGTTCGACCACACCGCGTCCAACGCGGAGGTCAGCGAGGTCCGCCGTCAGCGGCAGAAAGCGCGATGGGCCGACGACCTCGACTGCCTGGAGAGCGACGAAGACGACGACGACGACCAAAAAAAGATGGCCAAGCTCGGCCGCAGCGTCGGCCGGTGCAGCGCACTGAACGACGAGGAGGAGTTCGACTACTACGACACCCTCGCGATGACCGGCATGAACCGAGCGCAACCGCTCGACGGCAACGGCGAGGGCGGGATCGACGTGGCGAGGATACAGAGGCTCGTCGACGGCCACGACGACTTCCTTCCCACGGATGAAATAAACGAGGTCCACACCGAGGTGCTGCCCTCGAACGCGTACGAACGACGGATACTGGCCCGGGAGGGCAAGTCCGCGCCCGACGACGTGGACGAGACAGAGGACGTCGTCCCAGAAAAGACGGCGGATGGGAGCCGGGGTAAGCGAGGCGGCTTCGCCGGGGCTTACGTGCCGCCGAGCAAACGGGCGAAAGGAACGCCCGGCGCGGCTCCGGCCCGGGGCGTCGCCTGGGACGCGTCCGTGCCCGAGGTGACCAG
>Ga0302116_1000019_pt1 | contig 82614 bp, 55 predicted proteins | sample AG5_SCM_MG_FD_203124 | JGI IMG/M metagenome (GOLD analysis project Ga0302116, IMG submission 203124) | Marine microbial communities from Western Arctic Ocean, Canada - AG5_SCM | ecosystem: Environmental > Aquatic > Marine > Oceanic | place: Canada: Western Arctic Ocean | collected 2017-10-01 | reverse complement strand
TCCAGGAAGTCCATGCTGTTGGGGTCGATGTTCACGGGACCTCGGCGCTGGTTCGAAGAGTTTTGATCCCGAGGAGTCCGTGGGTCTTCTTCCTCGCGCTCGTCGTTCCAACCTCCGGCGCCGTCCTCCTCGTCGCCCCAGCCGCCGCCGACGGGCTCGTCCCAGCCCCGCCCGCCCGCGGCGGTCCACCCGCCGGTGGTATTCCTGGTATCCCCGCCGCGGCTGTTCACGCGCGTCTCACCCCAGCCGCCCTGGTTCTCCTCGTGTCGCTCGATGAGGATGAAGCACCCGGTGAGCGCGGCGGCCAACTTGACGTTGACGCCGCCGGCGCCGATCGCCTTGGCCTCGTCGTGCCTGCTGACGTAGGCGACGAACTTGTCCAGCTGGCGGCCGTCCGCGTCGTCCTCCTCCGCCTGTTCGACCCGGTGCACCGCCGCGGGGAACAGGGCCTCGGCGACCATGTCCTCGCGGACGTCCGACCACACGAGAATCTGGCAAACCTCGCCGCCGAGCCTCTCGCGGATGGCCCTCAGCCTCGAGTTTTCGACGCCGACGCACGCGAGCACGGGATCGAACACCTTCTCCGCACCGTCTCGCCTCGCCACGGCCACCTTGCTCATCTTGCCACTGACCCGCGCCACGGATTTGATCACCACGTCGCCCGACGCAACCTCTGGAACCTCGGCGGCTAAAACCTCGGCTAACAAACCCGCGATGGCCGTGGAGACGATGACCGGCGCCCGCCTGTCCGCTGCCCACGTCCCGTCCTCCACGTCCATCACCAGCGCGCACACGCGATCGCCTTGTGTATACGCCTTACCAGGGATGGCCTCCTCCTCGGGCAGGCACGCCATGGCGCCGTCGTCGAGCCGCAGGAGAAATTCACCGCGGCGGCCTTCGGCGACGACGGTGGCCTCCACCATCTCACCGCGCTTGGCGCGGTAGGAATCAGCCGCGACCGCGCTGACCTGCTCGTTGAGCTCCTCGGTGTACATGTACGCGAGCTTGCGGATCATGTGGCGCTTGCCGTACGCCTCGAGGAACGCGTCGGTGTCGTCCTTTTCCCACTCGACGGTACCGCCGCGGCCGATTCTCTGCGCGAGCACGGCGAGCGTCCCTTCCGCGACGTTGATGTCCACGCAGACGTCGCGGCCGCGTTGGTCCATGTCGGCGAACGCGGAGAAACGAAGCTTGCGGTACGCGCGGTCGATGGCGCGTGACACCGCCTCCAGGTGCACCCTCGGGTCCGATTCGAACCCGTCTTTGCTGGTGGCCAAATCACGAAGCGCGGTGACGATTGCGGATCTCTTACCGAGCCTCAGGCGCTCGTGTCGCGCGGCTTTCTTGGCCTTCTCCGCCTTTTCCTCCTTCGTAGGGGGCGCGGGGGTTAGGTCTTCCTCTGGCGGGGGTAGGTCGTCCTCGTCGCGTCGGTCCCAGCCGTCGGATCCCGCGGATGATCGAGCATCCATTCCCCACCCGGCTCCTCCGCCGTCGTCGAATGCACCCTCGCGACCGACCAGCCTCGCGGCGGCGCCCGTAGTGCCCACGGTCCTGTCGCTGCCGTCGTATCCGCCGTGTGAGCCATCCTCGTAGCTCTGCGCGAAGTACGCCTCGTCCGCGCCGCGTTCGTCCACGCGGACGGTGCCCATGGCGTTCTCCAGGGCGTCCAAGTCCCCGAAGGAGAGGCCGCCGGTCGGTGACACGCCTCGGGCGCTGCGCCACTCCTTGGCCATGCCGACGATGTCTGCGGCCGGGTCGACGTCGGCCTCGTCGTCGGTGGTTCCGAACTCGGACTCGAGGAGCCTGTCGATGAGGTCGCCCTTCCGCCCGCCCACCTTGAGCCCGCTCCCTTTGCACATCGGCTTGAGCTGCGCGGTGGTCATCTTCTGGAGCTCGGCGCGGCGCTCGGCGACGGGGAACTCGCTGAAGTTGGCGGTGACGCGGGCGATGACGTGTCGGGTGTGGCGGGTAGACGGAGCCGCGAGCGCGAGCCTGGACCCGCCGAGGATGCGGGACCCGACGAGCGCGACCGCATTGGAGTTACCCTGGCGCCCGGCATTTGTTTGGCGGCGGTTGATGCATTGAGCCCGGGCGACGACGATTGTGACGTGTCGACCCGGGGCTTGCGCGGCGGCGTCCACGGCGCGCGGGCGGATGGTGACGCGCCGCGCGAGCGAACTCGTGACCGATGTCGTCTGCATGAGAGACCTGGTGCGTGCGTGTGTCGAGACGCGGCGCACTGGCCGGCCTTCGGTGCCCTTTACCCTTTTTGCGGCGCTTTTTGCAATCCTGAAATGGCCAGTCATGGAATTTGCGAGCAGGTTTGGTCCTCGGCACAAATAAAAAGTAGACTAGCTAGACCACACGCGCAAGGCACGAGTCACGAGGGGCAGTCCCGATCCCACGGTTCCTTGTACGGCACACCCAACAGCTCGAACACGTCCCGCTCGCACACGATCACCCGCGTCTCGTCCCACCCCACCGGCCACCAGTCCTTCCCATCCGCGTCCAGCGAAGGCGCCGGCGGGTCCGGAGTTAGACCGAGCTCCACCGCCCCGTCATCCGGTACCTGGCCCACCGTGCGCCTGTCCCGGGTCCTGTGCAGGCCGTGCGACGTGAGTATGAGCCCGCGCTCGTCGATGGCGAACCGTCGCAGGAACCGGTTATACTGCTTGCTGCCCGTCCAACCGATGAGAGCGAAGGGCTGTGAACAAAAAACATGACGTCAGTGGAATTGCCCATACGAGAATTAAAATAAACTTACCAGCATACACCGGGGCACGAGGACGACGTCGACGCGGCGATGCTTCCCGTCCGCGGTGCGATAAATCCCGTAGAGTTTATCGTAGCAGTCGTTGTTGCCCTGGAACCCGTGCTTTGGATCGCCCTTCTTGTTCCGGCCGGTGTCCTTGACACCTCGCCAGTACTCTTTCATTTTACCTACGGTGAGCATGTGAAATGCGGTATCCGACGGCCCGAGGATCGAATCGCCCATCGCGCCGATCACCCTCGCCAACACCCCGTCCATGTCCCCGTCGCGCGCCAGCAGCGGGTGCGAGAGGAGGAAATCGGCGTCGTGCGACGCGTCGCTTCGTCTTCCACCGCCGACGTTCGTGACCTCCCACGAGCCGTTTTTTTTATCGTCGCCGCCGAAGACGCCGACGGAACGCGCCGCGGAGAGCAACCTCGTACGCATCTCGTCAATCTCATCACCCGTCACCTCGCTCAACAGCTCGTCCGCGATGGCCACGCATCGCGCCTGCGTATCGGTGAGAATACGCGCCGATACACCGTGCGGCGAGGAGTGGTCAAGCTTGAGCTCGTCCACGCTCTTGACCCCGGCTTCGATCAATCTCTTCGCCGTGGTCTCCCCTATGGACGGTATTCTGCGAAGATCCCTCATCGACCACGCCTCGTCAATCTTACCCACGACCGCGCCCACCACCGACCCGGCGACCACGGCCGTGCCGTCGCTCTCATCACCGCCGCGCTGTCCCATCGTCGGCGCCGGGGGAAGCGCGGGGTGACCGGCGGCGGCGCCGAAGCCGAAGCCTCCGTCGAATCCCGCCGGCGCCGACCTCACCTTCCCGCTCCTCACGTGCGTCAACACGCCTCCACCCTCCGCGCCCGCCCGCAGCGCCTCGAGCTGGTCGCACGTGCCGGTGACGACCATCTGTCGGAGCTGCGCGCACGTCGCCTCGGCGAGGTACGGCACGACGCCGCCCGGGTGCGCGATCCACGCGTCGTCTTTCGAACTCAACTTGGCCGGGAGCGCCCTCAGCACGGACGCGACGATGGCGTAGTGCAGCTCCTTCTCGTTCAGTGTTCGTCGCCCCGGGCCGAACTCGGTTTGTCGTCGCATGCCGCCGCCCTGCAGCTCGAGTCGCGCCATCGTTCGCATCAACGGGACGAGGTGTTCGTTAAGTGACGTGTGTTCGTTGAAGTCGCATCGAAGGATCCTCTCGAGTTTGGACGCGCACGCGCCCACGCGGCGGCCGTACTTGAGATGGTCCGTCGCGGTGTACGGGGGCGGGGGATTGACCAGTGCCCAGTTTGGGTGGTCCGTCGGGAGGACATCGTCGAGGTGCCGCGTTGGGACGATCGTTCGGGTCCGAGGCGCACAGCTGTGTCCGTCGCGGTTTTCAATCGTGGGTGCCTTCTTTGGCTTGACCGGAGTCGCGTCGCCCTTCCGTTTGCGTGACACCCACTCCCTGGTCACCACCCTGGCGCCCGGATACTCGCGCTCGAGCCTTTCGCGCGTCGCGTCGTCCACGTTATCGGTCACGACCACGTGCGTCGGGGATCCGACGACGTCCTTCGCCCCTCGCTTGCGCTTGGATGCCGCGCTTGCGCCATTTTGTTTCTGTTGCCCGAAGCCCAGCGAGCGGCCTCCTCCTCCCGCTACGACCTTCTCCAGTATCTGCCACGGAGCCTTGTGGAAGAACCCGCTGTTCGCAAAGACGAAACCCTCGAAGGGCCGAGCCTTCGAGGGTTCCATCGGTGTGCGTGGCAGGAGAATGGCTCTCTTGGTCTTGGAGGTGCCCAAGTTGAGTCAAAGGAGCTTCGATACCATCGAAGTCCAACGTGGCAAGCCCGTTTGTTCTGCCCACGCGTCGTCCTACCCGAGGCCACAACCGGATACGCGAGCGACGCGACGGAGCCGAAATGAGGCTCATCGTCGCCCTCGCGTGCATCCTCCTCGCGGCGACCGCGGTCGTCGCGCAGGAGGACCCGTGCGCCGCGGAGCTGGCGCGTTGCCGGGAGGTCTGCTCCCTCGGCAACCGGGAAGTGCTGGTGAATGAGTGCGTCCACGAAGCTGGCTTCCTGTCCAAGGCGTGCTCGTGCGGTGGAGCGCTGGACGCCCCCGCGGGGGAGGAGGGCGCGATCGAGACCACGTCCGAGACTGTTTACTTCGACGGAGGCGCCATGGCCATGCTCGGGTCGGAAGATACCCAAGAGGCGCAGGTACGGAACCGCCCGGAGCTTCTTTTCACGGGGAATCCCGCCCTCCGTTCAACACCCACCCGATATTATTTTTTCCTTATTCCCTCGAGAACCGGCGACTCACCGCGCCCCCCTCCCTTCACCCTGAACAGGCTAAGAAACCGTGCCCGCACCACGAGTCCATGTCCATGGAGCCCGCGGTGATGTTCGGCCGCAGGTTCGGCCCCGGCTTCGGCTCCCTCTTCGACGAGCTCTTCGACGAGGCGGAGGGCCCCGGAGCGGCGGTCAATCGGCCGATGCTCGGAGGAGCCCCTCGCGTCTCCTTCGGCCCCGGCCTCGGCGTCTTCGGCAACGCCAGGCAGCAGGTGATGTTCAACGTGGCGCCCACGCTGGTGTTCCGCTCCATGTTCGTACCCCAGCCGCGGGTGCGCGCCTTTGCGATCATACCCGCGCTGGACGACGACGCGGACTTTAACGGTGCTGATCTTAACTCTGACGACCTCGGCTCGATGGACCCCTCCGCGCGTACGGAGTCCGTCATGAGCGCGCTGCAACGGTGGAGGGACGCGTCCGACGACAGCGCGGCGTGGACCGCCGAGGGTGAGTACGGCGCCGCCGAGGGCGAGGGTGCGACGACGATGGAGCTCAACCGCGCGGCGGCGGCGCGCGCGAAGACGGGCCGGGGCGGTCACCCGCGGCCGGAGCCCGAGGATGAGGGCGGCGCGGCGCGTCGGTTGTTGTACGCGCTCGCGTCCGTCGCGCTCATCGCGTCGGTGCTGACCCTCACCGCCGCCGCGCTCATGTCCGTCGCGTCGTTGGCCACGGCCGCGTTGCGAAGGATCCGACTCGCTTGGCGCCGCGATCGTGGTTTGTCGGTGGATGCGGTGGACGTCTCCGAGCCGCTGATGTTGGAGTACGAGACGCACCGCGCGGCGCCGGAGCTGAGCACGATGTACGCGGACGGCGCGCCCGCCGGTCCGAGCCCGAGGATGTCGACGGAGGGTGGTACCATGGAGGTTATGATGCCGATGCCCTTGGAGCGCGGGGAGCGCTCGGGATGGAGGAGCGAGCCCGGGTACGCCCGCCTGTGAGACGCTCATGTAACAACACGGCGAATGCCGCCGGTGTTTCAACGTACGTTCGATTCGATTTGTAAATGACGATACGATATTCTTACGAGCACCCGCCTCTCGTCCCGGACCCGTCTGATGTGGATGGTTGAAAAACGTGCCTTCACTTTTCGCTTTATCCATTACGACTGGCGGTAGACGACGAAGGATGGCGACGGCGGCGCAACACCGCGTGTTCGCTCCGCGCATCTCACGATCGTCCCCCGTCACTCGTCGTGTGACTCGTGTCGTAGCGGCTCGCGCTTCCTCCGCGCCAACCTCCTCCGTCGGCGCGTGGGACCTCGAGGGTTGCCCCGATGGCATCATCCTCAAACTCGCGCGCCGTCTCGAGGGCGAGTGGAAGCGCCTGCCGAACGTCCGCGACGCTCCGTGCGCGCCGGAGCTGAAATCCGTGGACGCCGTCGCCCCCGACGGCGATCCCGCGACTCGGATACGCATCGAGAACCTCTGCCTGCAGACGGACGCCTTCCGCAAGATGCACCTCGAGGTGGCGTGGGGCCTCGGAGGGCTCGAGGTGCTGCACTGCGTGATATACCCCTGGGCGGAGGTGTCCGCGCCGATATTCGCCGCGGATCTGGTGGCGTTCGGCGGGAGGGTCACGCTGTGCATCGCGGACGCGTCGCCGTGCGCCGAAGACCTCTCGCTTCCCAAGCAATACGTCGACGCGGCCGCCGCGCTGAGGCGATCGATGCTCTCCAAATGCCCAGCCATCGAACCCAGGCCGCTGCCCGACTGGGGCGAGGCCATCCTCTCCCCGGAGGCGTGCGTGTGCGTGGGCCCGCCGAAGGAAGATTTCCCGGACCAGACGCAGACGACGGCGTTCGTGGGGTACCTCGAAGCCCTGCACGCGGTGCACCTTCTGCTGGCGAGTAAGATCGGCGGAAAGTACGGCGGAGGCGTCGGAGCCCGGGCCCGGGTGCAGCGGCGGTTCTGCACGAAGCAGCTGCTCAACGACAAGACCAAGCGGGTGCTGGAGCGGAGCATGGGGACGGGGTTGACGGATCGGTACATGAGGGAGGTGTTGTTCGACGTCGTGGCCACGACGCCGACGGGGCCGAACACGCGCGTCCCGGGGCTGCCCACCGGTAAATTCATGTAAGAGCGACACTTGCTTATTACATCGGCACTATGAGTACATCAGTTCGAGGACAGGATGGTCCTCGGCTGCTCCCTCGAGCGATCTTCTTTGAGCATCCTTTGCATCACCTGAACGTCACCCGACGCCATCGCCGCCTCGAGCTGCTCGATAAACCCCGAGGAGTCCGCCGTCATCTCGATGAGCTCCCGTTTCCTCGCCTCCACGGCTCTCAGCGCCTCGGAGGCGTCCCTGACGCCGTTGGTGGCATCCTCGATCGCCTCAGCCTTAGCGGACGCCGCCTTCGTCCTCGCGCTGCCACCCGTAGTAGCCTTGCCGAATCCTCCCTCGTACCCCGGGAGCGCCCGCGCGGTGACCCCCGCGGCGGCCATGGCCTGCGCGACCATCGCCGCAGGGTTAGCCGCATCCGCCGGAAGGAGCACCGTGTTCCCTTCCTTGGCGATCTTTCCAAACTCTCGTAGGTAGAGCTCCGCGACCCGTACCCGGGCGGCGTCCGCGCCGCCGGCCTGGATGAGTTGCTCGCCGACGACGGCGAGGGACTCCGCGGCGGCCTTCGCGCGGAGCATGGTGGACTCAGCCTCCGCCTCAGCCTCGAGGACGGTTTTCTGCTTCTGGCCCTCCGCGCGGTTCACGGCAGCCTCGCGCTCAGCCTCGGACTCGAGCACGGTCGCCCTCTTGCGACGCTCCGCCTCTGCCTGCATCTCCATGGCGACCTTGATCCCGGTGGGAGGGACGATATCGCGGATCTCGTAGCGAAGGCATTCGAGGCCCCAATCGCTCGCGGCTTCGTTGATGGTGTTGACGATGCGGTGGTTGAGGTGGTCGCGTTCTTCGAATGTTTTGTCCAATGACATCTTACCGATCTCGCTGCGCATGGTGGTCTGTGCCAGCTGTGACACGGCGTAGATCGGGTTCTCCACGCCGTAGGAGGCTTTGACCGGGTCGACCACGCGGAGGTAGAGGACTCCGTCGATTGAGATTGCGACGTTGTCCTTGGTCACCGCGGTCTGGTTAGCGACGTGGATGGCTTCCTCCTTTAAGTGCCACACGTACGCGATCTGGTCCACGACGGGTATCAGGAGGTGGATCCCGGGGTTCAAGACGGTGTGGAACTTGCCGAAGCGCTCGACGATGACCGCGCCCTTCTCGGGGACGATTTTGATGCCGACGTTGGGCGGGCGGGGCGCGACGGCGAGGTCCCTGAGCGAGGTGTTGTAGGATCTCGCGATGGAAGGGGCGGCGCGGAGCATCGCATCGTGCTCGGTGAGAGCCAAGGCGGTGGCGTTCCAGCGTGGGACCGCGGCGGCCGGGCCTGCGAGTCGAGACGGGGGCAAACGGTGAGACGTGTCATCTTCTCGGAGGAATGCGGTGAAAATTGCACGGCGTTAACAAGCGAGGGGGCGGGCGAACACGCGAGACGCGGGGAACGCACCGAGTTGGCGGGATTGCGCGAAGGCGCGGATGAGTCCGCGTGATGCCGCGCGCATGACGACGAGATCTGTGAAAGTCAGAGATCGGTCTGGTCTGGTCTGTGGGAGGTCCGAGAGAGACACGCGTTTATTAGGGTGCCGCATCCGGGTGGTGGAGCGCAGCGCGATTTCAGAGTCTCGGAGGCCGCGGCGGTTTCACTCCGCGGCTTCCCGCGACGCACGACGATGGGGCCCATGCTGTTCTCGCCCGCCAAGGGCGAAACGGAGCGTCTCCTCGATTACGAAACGACCCGCGCAGGCGACAACAAGCCGTGGCATCCCGCCGCGCGGTTCGCCACCGGCGCGCTCGTCACCGTCTTCGCGGTGCGTGTCCCAGCCCGATGAGATGAAACCGACGCGGCTCCCGCACATGCATGTGCCCCCGACTGACCGTCCTTTCCCGTCCACCGTATTCACAGACGCTGTTCATATTCGCGATCGTCGAGGCGCCGTACGAGGGTATCGGCGAGCAAGGGACGTTCGCGACGTCCACGAAGCCGTCGTCGGCGAGTCTCTCCGGGCACGACGACGCGCCCAAGTCTCAGCCGGTGGCGGTCACGCCAGCTGCCGCGGTGGCGCGGGTGGGTATCCAGACGAGGGAGAACGCGGTGGCGCGACGGGACCGATGCGCGGGGATGGGGTCGAACGCCACCGTGTGCGCCGGCACGAACGGGTGCGAGACTTGGCGAGGGGAGTGCCAGGTCCAGTGCAACACGTTGGCCACCGAGGACGCGTGCGGCGTCTCGGCAAAGTGCCAATGGGACGATACGTATCATACCTGTAACTCCCGGAAGCTTCCCACGTGTACATCGTCCAACACCCGGGCGCTTTGCATCGCGACGCGGTTCTGCGAGTGGGACGCCATCGAGGCAGCGTGTGGAGATGCCACGTGGCGATGCGAGGACCTGAAGGACGCGGCGCACTGCTCGCGGTCAGATTCGCCGCGATGCGTGTGGAGCGCTAGCGACGACGACGACAACGATGCCTCACCGAACGGGGGAACGTGCTCGGACCTGCGGCAGTGCGAGGCCATCGCGCTGCCGCAGGAGTGCCCCACGCACCACGGATGCGCGTTTTCGCAGTCCAAGAACCAGTGCATATCTCTGAGCGCTTTGGCTGGGGACAAGCCTGTGTGTCGAACTAGCGCTGATTGCGACGTGCCGGATACGTTCTGCAACGGCGACTACGGCCCGCGGGGTTTCTGCCAGAACTGCTTACCGATCATAGGCGACGGGATCGAATCGTGCGATGACATAGCGAGGGTACCTGCGACCGGGGCGAAGGAGTGCAGGTCGGCGTGCTTCCCCCCGAAGGTGGGTGGCCAATAGCGAGTTTAAAACGTCATTTCTGACTATTTTCCCATACGTAACCTGGAATATTGGGCCCATATTTTGATCTCCTACAAACAGCAGCTCGAGCTCGCCCGAAGCGACCCATCCATCATTACCCTGAACACGCGTCGCCGAGGCACGCGTGTTGGCGTTCGATAATTCGGAATAGCATCGCGCGTCGGTTGAATACACGATGAGCGGGAAGCGCCAGGCCGCCTCGCCGCCCGCGGACGAGCCCGAGCCCAAGCAGGCCAAGGGCGACGACGCGGACGCCAAGGCTGCCGCTGACGCAGAGACCGCCGGTGCGACTGAGGCCGGCGGGGACGATCCGATGGAGACGGAGGAGAACGGGACGGAAGGCCGCGGCGCCCGTCGCAGCATGCGCACGAGGAACCCCGTGCGCAAGGCCAGCACCCGCAACGAGGGCAAGGCTGCCAAAGGACCCGCGGGTGCGTGCGCAATCTCGCCAACCCACCCAACCCCAACCCACTGTTTTCCCCGCGTGGATGTTGCGCACAGCTGTGGTTGGGACGAAAATGATGTGCCCGAGCCCCCCGCGCGGGCGCCCGCCCGCCTCCCCGCGCGTCCCCCCGCGCGTCGCCGCGACCACCTCGATCCTCGTCGCTGCCGCCGTTCCGACCCATCCGACTGACCCGATACCGCCCACCGTCACACGTGACGCGCAGAGACCAAGATCACGCAGGTGACTTACAAGGAGGGCGAGCTGCTCAGCGAGTCCCTCAAGGCGGACGGTGCCCTGGTGGAGGTCAAAATTCCTGCGGAGTGCACGGTGAACACCAACCAGCAGGTGCGCGCGCGGCCCGTCACGATCCCCCGAACGCCCCGAATCCGACGGCGATGTTCCACCTCGACGACGTCGCGGATCGTGCCCGCGTCGAGACGCACCGAACGCCGCCGGCCGAACCCGCCCGGCCCCGCCTCGACCCTATTTTCAACCCAACCGTCGATCTGAGGGCGCGGCGACGCTCGTCAGTTTTATCCCGTGATGAAAGACGTCCAAACTGAACTCAACCCCGTCCATCCCCACTCCACCCACCTAAATACCAGGTTCGCTCGCGCCAGCTGTGGGGCACCGACATCTACACCAGCGACAGCGACCTCGTGTCGGTGCTGATGCACACCGGCCACTGGCTCCCGGGCCCAACGTGCCCGCCTTCGTTACTGGAGCTCAGAGCCGTGGTCCGAGCCGTGCCACCCATCGAGCAATACCCGTCCACGTCCAGGAACGGCATCCGGTCCCGGTCGTGGGGCCGCGTGCTCACGGGCGTGTCGTACAAGGTTCAGAGCTGCGTCGCGATCACCGTGAACAACCAGACGATCGAGCTGAGCGGCGACCCCGAGCGGGTCAAGCCCAGCGTGCCCACGTTTTTCCCAAACGTGGTGGAGTCCGTGGTCAACACCCGCGCCTCCGCCGCGAACCAGGAACGACGGGGTAAGCTGATCCAGGAGGTCACCATCCAGTACAACCTGTGCAACGAGCCGTGGCTCAAGTACAGCATCGCGTCCGTGTGCGACCAGGGTTTCAAGCGAGCCGACTGGACCAGCGCCCGGCTGAGGACCAACACGCTCTACCTCGAGACGCACACGCGGCGGTTCGAGCTGTCGTACGACGGCCCGGTGTTCGACGAGGAGGCTGAGAACTACGACGAGGTCAACGCCCCCGAGGCGGACGTGTACAGATGGGGACGGTGCGTTCAGCCGAGGGACCTGACGGAGACGGCGGAGCTCGGAGTGCCGCTGCCCAAGGAGGAGCTCGTCGACGTCGTCACCGGGATCAACTGGACGGAGGTTGGCTTTGGCCTCAACTCTGTGCACATCCAGGGTAAGGAACACAAGGTCGTGAGGCTCCAATGGCTCCCGCGGATCGACCCGGGCGGCGAGTTCCAGGCGGACGAGTAAGGCGGCTGGTGACCGATAGGGTAGGGGGGGTTGAATATCACTTGAGAATTGAGAATAAATAACCCGGTCGCGTCTCTAATTTAAAGTAGCCTACGTGTCATCACCGTGACATTCCCGCGCCGCCCATCGGGCCCATGTCCGTCCCAGGCGGCGGCGGCCTGAACGGACCCATCTCGATGTCCATCTCCGCCGCGTCGTCCACGTAAAATTCACTCTCCTGCACCGGCCAATCTTCCAGCACGTTCTCGCCCCCGATCACCATCGTCTTCAACCCAAAGTACTCCCTGGAGAACGTGATGAGGGAATTGATCAGCACGTCCACGCACATCTCGTCCGCGGAGCCCAGGTCGAACCAGCACCGGCACCACCGCCCCTTGTACTCCGGGCCGCCCATCGCGTGGAACACGGCGGTTGGCACGTCGCCGTCGCCGTTGGCTTGGTCCATGTCGTACTCCATGTTGGACACCTCGAAGAAGTTAGCCTGGACCTGCATGTTGTCCGAGTTGAACCCGCCGAGCTTACCGAGCACGAACCACGCCTTGAACACCTCGTCCAGCAGCGGCTGCTCCATCTCGCTGATGTTGTTGTGCGACTCCAGATGGATCCAGAGGTTTTGAGACTTGAACTCGCGAAACTTTACCAACAACGGCACCGTGCTCCCTTCCTTCTCTTGGTAGATTCGTTCTTTTCGTTGTTCGAACCGCTCGCGGATGCGTTTCTCCACCTCGTTCGGGTCGGAGTTTGACCCGTCCAGGAGGGTCTTGATCTCCGGGTCGTACTCGGCGCTCTCCTCTAAGATCTCCATCCACTTGAGTTTGTTCCCGTCGGCGTCGAACCCGGGCTTGGTGGGTGGTGCCTCCTCGCTCTTGGTGGATGCCTCCTCGCCGGGTGATGACGACCCGGCGGTGTCATCGTCGTCGGCGTCGTCGGGTTCGCGCTCGGGGTACTTGCGTCTCGCGACGCGCGTCGCAGAGGCGGTCAGGGATGCGCCCCGCCGACGATTGGCAGAGACGACGCAGCCGCCGCCCAGCGTTGCGACGTGCGCGGATTGGGAGGGTCGTGGGGCGAACACCGCGCGGGTTTCGGGGGTTCGAACGCACACGCGCCCGCATGGTACCGCGCGGGGTAACGCCGCGGCGCGAATAGTCGTCATGGTCGTCCTCGCTCGGTCGACTTGTGTCGGTGGCGCCCTCGCAATTCATTGGTAACTTTTGGGAGCGCAACGTCAGTTTGTCGAGTCATCAGATCCGGCGCGCGCCGCGTTCTCCGGGACTCCGTCGCGCGGTCGCCGCTGGTATCGCCTGAGGTTCGCGCGATGTTCACCGCGACGCAAGCCGCGCGCGCGGCGGCGTGGACCGCGCCGCGCACCCACCGTTCGTCATCACGCGACGCCGTCCGAGCGAGCGCCCGCGTGTGCCACGCGTCCGCCCCGTCGTCGCGGCCGAGCGCGCGGTCGTTCCGGTGGGAGCGCCGCCACGACGGTTTCGCCCCAGACGCGCCCGCCGGCGTACGCGGCGATGCCGTCGTGGCGCGCGCGGGGCCCGGCGGCGCGGGGCCCGGAGGTGACCTGTACGCCCTCCTGAACGTCCCACCGACGGCGACGAAGAAGGAGATCAAGGCGGCGTACAAAAAAGCCGCGCTCAAGTTCCACCCCGACGTGAACAAAGCGCCGGACGCGGCGGAGCGATTCAACGAGGCTAAGCAGGCGTACCAGACCCTGGCGGACGAGGACTCGAGGAGGCGGTACGACGCTCTGAGAAACGGTGGGGGGTTCGGAGGGTTCGGAGGGTTCGGGGGGTCACGGTCATCCTCGAGGACGGCGTCATCATCCGCGGGCACACGGAGTTCTCAGCCGTCGTCCTCGAGTCCTGACGACGAGCCGTTCTACGGCTTCTCGGATTTCTGGTCGGACATGGAGAAGGAGTTCGAGGCGTTCGAACGGAAGCGCCCGGACCCGGCGCGGCCGCGGACGCTGTGGGAGGAACTCGAGGCTCTCGGCGAGGAGTTTGTGGATTTTTTGGAAGACGAGACGAGGGCGTTGGACGAGGAGACGCGACGAAAGTCGAAGGAGAGCGACGCGGCGTCCAATGGGAGGACCGAGGCTAAAAGGACGAGCGCCGAGAAGGACGGGAACGTACGCGGCGCGTCGTCGTCGTACGCATCGTCCGGGACAGGGAAGTCATCCGGAGGTGCGTCGAGGGCGCCGCCGCCCAAGCGCGAGTCGGTGGACGAGATGCTCGAGAAGCTCAAGCGCGACATGGGCATGAAGTGAGGCGTGGGCGCGTTTGTGATGGACGCGCCGTGTGAGCGCGTGTTGATACCGGGCTTTGGACGGAGCGCGTGTGTGAAACAGGGAGGGCGGCGGTGCTGGCGAAATAACCAAAACCAAACTAAATTTTGTTGTCAAAACGAGGGTTTATTTTATATGAGAGTTCTTGAGTCATCCGAGCCGAAAACGTGCCATTCGCATTGACTTTCAAAGTGTCACGAGACAGATCGAACACTTGGTTTCGTGATTCTCGGATTGCGACCCCCAGATCTTCGCTCGCGCCTCGGCACGTGCGTCGTTCGTCGTTAAACACTCTCACCCTCGCTCACTCACTCGCCCACCGCCCTCGCGCCTTGCAACGCGCACCTCTTGTCTTTGTACATAGTTTTTTCTTCGCCCCTACCCTTTCGTTTTACGGATTAAGATGGACGCCGGAAGAATGCTTCACCGCTTCGGCGACGAGAACGCCCCCAAGACCCCGGGGAAGGCGCGGGTGAGTCCCCACATCCATCACGTTTCCAATGATTGCATCCATCCCCGATATCATCGCACCCGACGCGACGTTCGTACCCCCGCGAGACGCGCCCCGATGGCGCCGTCTCCGGCGGCGAGATCGCGGCTGGGTTTCGGGAATTCCGACGAACGATCCCGCTGACTGTTATTTCCCCGCTTCCTCCACGCAGCCCGACCGCTTCATCCCCAACCGCAGCGCGCTGGATTTGGACATTGCCCACTACAACCTCGTGAAGGAGAATGCCAACGCCAATGACCTCGACCTCGCGGCGGAGGTTGCGTCGCCCAGCAAGGTACGCCGCCTTCTCCGTCAACGTCCTATCCGCGACGATCCGAGATCATCGATCGAGTCAAACAAAACATTCTTTACCCCTCGATCGCGCAGCTTCTCTCCCGCTGACCTTTCCTCGACTGAGCACTGACCGACGACCCCGCCAATCCAAATCCATTTCATCTACACAACAGGAGGAGTACAAGAAGCAGCTGGCGAGCAACTTCTTGAGCCAGGATGGCGGCGCGGGTAACGCGAAGATCCTCGCGTTCAAGTCCAAGGCTCCCGAGCCCCCCGCCGGTATGGAGAACTCGGCCCGCGGCGTCTACACCGGCAACGCGGGCGCGGGTGTCAAGTCCAAGAAGACGTTCAGGCACGTCCCTTCCGCCCCCGAGCGGATCCTGGACGCGCCCGAGCTCATCGACGACTACTACCTGAACCTCATCGACTGGGGATCCACCAACCAGGTGGCCGTGGCGCTCGGGTGCACGGTTTACCTGTGGAACGCGGACAGCGGCGACATCCAGCAGCTGTGCCAGACGGATCCCAACAACAGCGACGACTACGTGACCAGCGTGCAGTGGGGCCAAGACGGTAAGCACATCGCCGTCGGCACCAACGACGCCGAGGTTCAGATTTGGGACGTGAGCAGGCTCAAGCAGGTGCGTACCCTGAAGGGCCACAACGCGCGCGTCGGCGCCTTGGCGTGGAACGGTACGCAGCTCGCCACCGGCTCCAGGGACAACACCGTGATGATGCACGACGTTCGCATCCGCGAGCACCGCACGGCGACGCTCACCTCGCACTCCCAGGAGGTGTGCGGGTTGAAGTGGGCGCCCAGCGGTAATCAGCTCGCGTCTGGCGGTAACGATAACCTTTTGCACATCTGGGACCAGAACTCCATCGGCAACGGCACGCACCTCCACAGGCTCGACGCGCACCAGGCGGCTGTCAAGGCTCTCGCGTGGTGCCCTTTCCAGTCCAACCTGCTCGCGTCGGGCGGCGGTACCGCGGACCGCTGCATCAAGTTTTGGAACACCAACACGGGTGCGCTGCTCAACAGCGTCGACACCCACTCCCAGGTGTGCTCCCTCCAGTGGAACAAGCACGAGCGCGAGCTGCTCTCGTCGCACGGATACTCGCAGAACCAGCTGTGCCTGTGGAAGTACCCCACCATGACCAAGATGGCGGAGCTCACCGGTCACAGCGCCAGGGTTTTGCACATGGCGCAGTCCCCAGACGGCACCACCGTGGTGTCGGCGGCGGCGGATGAGACTCTCAGGTTCTGGAAGTGCTTCTCGGACTCGGACGCGGGCAAGGCGAAGAAGCTCAAGGATGGCGCCTCGGATTCCAGCGTGCTCCGCCGTTTCAACTTCCGCTAAGGCGCCAAACGCGGTCGGGCAGTCACAGCCGCCGCGGCTTGGTGGGGCGGCGCTTTATTATTCTTTTTCTGTACTAACGTTAGCGACTAACCCCCGGCGGGCGGCGACTGATGCCCGTCGGGAAGCGGAGCCCCTGATCTTTTTTTTGTTTTCAGGGGTGTGGATGGAACCTTCTGTACCCTACGGTGTTCTTTGAACACCACTCAACTACCGAAAGACGACGACTCGACTTTTCACGATGAGATGATCGCACCATAAAATATTACTTTGCTAGCTGTAGCTCGATTAGTTTGTCGAGCTTCGCCTCGAGGGAATCCATTCGCTTCTCCAGGCTCCCTCCCGACGAATCCTCTATCGATGAACCCGATGAACCCGCCCCGCTCTTCTCCATGCGCGCCACGATCTCGTGCAGGGACTTGAGCTGGTCGAACATCTTCCCCGAACTCGCGATTCCCTCGTTGCTCACCCGCGTGGCGATGGTCTCCTTCCAGTGTGGGTGGAACGTGACCCGTGTGGTGCGACCGTTGAACCGTTTCTCAGACTCGGAGAACACGCTCGCGCTCGGGATCTGCTCCTCGCCCATGATTATCCCGTCGTCGCCCAAGCCAAAGTCCCGGAGGCACCACACGCAGACCTCTTTCGGGACCCTGTTCCTGATCATCCTCTCGCACGCGATGACCGTGAGCTCAGCCTTGAACTCGTAACTGAGCTGGCACAGCTCCTCCATGTGCCCCTCGCTCAGGGTCATCATGGTACACGACTGGGTGCACACGATCGTTTCCAGCCGGGACGCGAAGCCGAGCACCGCGGGTTCGCCGAAGAAGGAACCTTTTCCTAAACCGATGACGTCGTCCACCATGGTCTGCAACTCCTCCGTGCTCGGGTTGTGCGGCATCTCGTTCAGCAGCACCGCGACGGAGCCTTTGGTGATGAAGTACATGTCGTACCCGAGCTCGCCTTGGCCGTACACGGAGTGAAACTGCGGGAACGATATCGGCGACATTCGCAGGCAAACCTCGGTGATGAACTGGTTGGACATGCTCTTGAATATGGGCACTCCCACCAGCGCGTCGGTGTAGAGGTTATCGAAGATGTCCTTTCGAAGACTCGGGGGCAGGTCCGACAGCACGCTCTTCTCGTCGAACTGGTTCATGTTCTGCCACCGGTAGAACGTGATGACCCGCTTGGCCACGCCGTTCGGGAGCTGGTTGTTCTTGAGGTAGGCTATGACGTACTGCAGGCGCTCGTGAAACCGTTTGGACGAACTGTCCGGGTTCATCGCCGCCAAGACGTTCGTCATGATCCAAGAGCACAGCACGACGCCCATGAGCATGGTGAATATCGCGATCACCATCGTGATCTCGTTATCCGCCGGCATGTCTCCGTAGCCGACGCTGGTGATGGACTGCACCGCCCAGTATATCGACTGCAGCCACCGGTTGCCGCTGTTGTACTCCAGGTTATCCTCGTAGTTCATGCCGTATATGCACCCCATCCAGTGCGCGATCAAGATGACCAGGCCGTTGACCCGCGCGACCGAGATGAACGAGTGGTAGTAGATGAGCTGGTTCTGGTACCGGTGCAGCAGCCGACCGACACGGAACAGCCGAAGCAACTTGACCAGCCGGAAGATGCGCAGGAGCTTGAACAGCTTCAACGCGTTCGCATCCACGCTGGCGTTGAACCTCTGCGCCGACGAGCACCCGTTGGGGTGGAACGAGCACGTCAGCGTACCTTCCAACGCCCTAGTCACCAAATCCACCGGAGCGCACGCCACCGCGTCGATCGGGAACCACGTCTTTACGTAATTAACCGCTATTGGCCACGGCTCCGACACCAAAACACTGGTCGTCTCCAACTCCTCCCAGTACCCAGTCACAAAGTTCGTGAACACGTCGCATATGAAGTAAAAGTCTATGAAGAACTCCCACCAGAACGCCGGGCCGTACGCCGGGTGGTCAAACGCGACCCGGTACGGCGTAGCGCACGCGAGGTAGCACAACACGACGACTTGGAAGATATCCCACCAGCTCCGAAATGTGCCGTCGGGGTTGATGTACCACCACCGTCCCACGGGCTCGGGCTCCGAGCGAGGATCTTTCATGGCCTCCGAGCCGACGTCCTTGCCGAACAGCATGGCCTCTTTGCTGATGGAGGAATCGCTGCGCAACAGATTGATGGTTGATTTGCTGGAGATCATGTTCCTGACCTTGTTCCACTTGGACAGCGCCTGGTTCATGCTCGCGTCGTCGGAGAGCTTCAGCGCCGGATCCTCCTCATCGATGACGTTGGCGTTGATCTTGACGTCCACGGAATGCTTGTTTCCCCACTGATTCATTTCGTATCTCTCGCGAGCGCGGTTGTGGTCCATGGTTTTCCTGTGCGCGTGCCGCTCGAACACGCTCTTGCCCCGCATGGATTGGCTCGGGCTCGAACCCACGTCGCTACCGTCCGACCCGGTGCCGCTGATCTGGCGCCTGAGCGACCGTTCCCTGTGTATGGTCCTCATCGGCGCGTCTTCATCGATGCTGTCGAACATGCCGTGCTCCTCCCCACTCGTCCTCTCAGGGCTCCCCGACATGGCAACAATTCAACAAATCGAAGCCGATTGATGCGGCAGGGCGTGTGGGCCGGTGCTTCGTTCGGCGGTCTCTGGACGTTCGCGAGCTCTCAATCACCTTCGATAAACTCGAAGTGAGTACGGAGCGGATCAAATCGTCCCACTGCTTCGGCACCGATGCGCGCCCGCCTCTGATGTCGGTCGGGGATAGGGCAATTATCAACGTACTTTTCGCCTGACTGCCAGATCCGGAAAACTTTGTCGTCCCGTCCGAACTCACTCACGCCGTCGGTTCAGACACACCGGCGCCCTCCATGCTCGCCGCCGCCAGCGTCCGGAGGGCCACCGGCGCGACGGCGAGGCTTTGGAGGTCCCTCGCCACCTCGACGCATCATCTCGGGGCCGATACGGGCGTCGAGCCCGCTAGGCTCAGGACCTTGGACGAGTTCCTGGATTTTCGGCGAGCGCATCCCGATGATTGCGCAATCATCGAACATGCGATCGACGAGTGGCCCTTGATGGGACCGGACTGGGGACCCGAGCGGCTCAGGGACGATCACGGTGACGTCGAGGTACCGCTGGAGGTATCCACCGGCGGCGCGGATTACAGAGACGCGTACAGGGAGGAGGACACAGGGACGACCGAGCGGAAGTTTCAGGCGGATCACTTTGTGCGATTGGGCGACTTCGTCGACGCGTTCGTGCTCGGCGGCAGGAAACTCCCGCCCGGTAGCAGCGCGTACCTCGCGCAGCACGACCTGCTCGCGAGGATACCGACGCTCGCGAATGCCTGCTCACCCACGCCCCAACACGTCGGCGACGGCGACGATGCACAACGGCAACGATCCATGAGACGGTGTTGGTTCGGGCCGGGCGGGACTAAAACGCCGCTGCACCGGGACCCGTACCACAACATCCTGGCACAGGCGTGGGGGCACAAGCGCGTGGTGTGCTACGGACCCAAGGACACAGATAAGATGTACCCGTTCACCAATAACGGCTTCCTCAGGAACACCAGCGCGATCGAGGACGTCGACGACGTGGACGCGAACCGGTTCCCGTTGTTTGGCAATGCGAAAAGAACCGCGGCGTCGCTGGCACCCGGCGAGTGTCTGTTCATGCCGGCGGGTACGTGGCACGAGGTACGGGCCACGTCGGTGTCGTTGTCGGTGTCGTACTGGTGGGGACGAAAGGGCACCGGGCCGGCGGGTGCGTAGCGGTGATAGTAATAGAAGTATTTCGTACAATATGATAGAACCGACTAGCTGGAAAATAACACGTGAATGATCACGGCTGCGGTCGCGTTTGCACCACCCACAGCTGACCATCCGGCGTGAGGCACCCCTCGATATCCTGCGCGAGCAACTGCCCGCCGTCCACGCTACCGAGCGTGGACTCGACGAACCCGCCCGCGTGAACCAGCCTCGCCGCCAGCTGTCCCCGGGCGCCGTCGTCCGTCGAGAGCCAGTGCCCCGCGCTGTTCACGCTCACGCTCTTAAGAGTCCCGTCGCCATCCGTGTCGGGCACGAGCGCGGTACCGAAGGACGAGTACGTGTGCACCTGCGACTCGCCCGGGTTGGACCGGTTCATTGACAGGCGCCACGGCGTGCCACGCACCGCGCCCGACGCCAACGTCTCGCCGTGGCCCAACGCCAGCTCGGCGTACGCGGTGTTCGGATCGTTCGTCATCGGGTGTTTGGTCATGAGGATGAAGGAGACGTCGGGGATGAGCATCTGCTGCACGAGGACAGCCATGTGCGCGCCGCGCTGCCCGACACCCGCGGCGGCGCGTGAGGCGACCGCGCGGGGCGTGTACAGCGACGCCCACACCTCGGCCACCGCGGAGCCCAGCACTTGGGTGTTGTCGGGAGCCACGTTGGATATGGAGTCGTAGAGACCCGCCGCGGAGAGACCGGCGAGATCCTCCGCGTTGCCCGTGGACCGGACCATCACCTTAGTCCCGGGGTCGTTCCTGAAGGGATCCGCGAGCGCGCCGAGTTGCTCGTGCGAAGGTCGCAACTGCCGTACCAGGTCCTGGAGTTCCTGGCACACCCCGGCGACTTCCTCCGGCCGCGACTGCACCGACTCGAGCGCGTCGACCAAAAAGTTGAGTCGCTCGGCGTGACCCAGCGCGTTCGCCGCCTGCTCCATGGAACCGAAGGGGAGCACCGCGCCGGTGGGCGCCGCGAACCCGGAGTTGGGATCGGTGGCCAGCGCTGAGAGGACGGAGCACGCCATCGCCTTGGAACCCGCGACGGCGACACCCGCGTGCCACGGCATCTGACCGAGTTCGTGAAGCGGCGTGACCCACCCGGCGCGGCTGGTGTCGGCGACGAGCGCCGCAGCCGCCCTCTGCGGCGGCGGCGCGGACCCACCCATGGAACCTCCTCCTCCGCCGCCCTGAAACCCACCCTCGGCGGCGTCCAACGAGATGTTGGAGGGCTGCGCCACGAATCTCACCCCCGGCGCGCTCGTCAGCGACTGCGCGTGTTGCACCAGCTTTGGATCCTCAATCGCCACGAGGGGCACGCCCGCCTGGCGCGCTCGGAGCGCGAGGTGCGAGAGGTGGGGCAGCGCGTGGCAGAGTAAGATACCCGCCACGCCCGGTCCGCACGTGGATACCTCCTCGTCGCCGTCCGCGGACTGCACGAGGAGCACCGCGGGGGCGTCCGCGGTGAGGGATCGGATGGCGGGATCCGCGGGGTCGAGCCGGGGCACCGACACGAGCCTCGCGCCGACAACCTCGCCGGCGACGAGGCAATCCCAGCCAGCCTCGCCGGTGGCGGTCCTCGCCGCGCGCAGTAAGTGCGACGCGAGCTTCGCGGACTGGAACACCACGGACGCGCGAATCTGACCCTCCGTGAAAACCTCCACGGTGTGCCCGTCCAGACCCAGCGACCGGCCAAGCGCCGCCGCTCGACCGTCGAAGAGGTCGGAGAGGAGACCGCAGTAATCCTCGGCGGAGCGTCGCGCGCGTTCAGCCACCGCGCGCACGCGCAGTGCACCCTGCTCTCCGCCCGGTAGGTTATTCGCGAGCTCGCCAGCCTCGTGCGCGATGTGGCCAAACTCCTCGCCCGCGCCGCCGCCGCTCGACAGCGCCGTCGCGTCGGAAGCCGCGGCGAGCATCCGGAGCGCGCTGGCAATCTCGGCACCCGATAACTCGTTCCGCGGGGGATCCGACTCGGCGCCCAGCGCGTTGATCCCGCGGGACAGTAACACGAAGGCGTAGTCCTCCAGGCCAATCTCCGCGAGGCGCCACTGCTGGCGCTGGTCCGGTGGTTCGTTCGCGATCGGGCCGTGGTTGATCTCGTGGTCCACTGTTCTGCGAAGGTCGCATAAAGCGTGGAGGCACTCCTCGATCGCCGCGAGGAGCGTGGGATCCGACTGGTTACCACCCGGGATGGCATCCACGGTAGCCTTGGCGCGGACGAACCTGTTCACGCCCTCAGTGACGGCGCCCGGGGGGTTACCTTCCCTGCACTGCTTCTCGAGTCTGTCGGTGACGCTGCTGGCGTTGAAAAAGTCCTTGAGCTCGCGGTGGAAGATTCGAAACTCCTCGATGAACTCCTCCGGGTAGTCCGTGCCCGGCGCCGTGAGCTTGGCGAGCATCTTCTCCGTGGCGACCAAGTCCTCGGGACCCGCGCACCTGTGCAGCTTGTTCTGGATCGTGTGCTTGATCTCGGCGCGAACGTCGCGGCACTTCCCGTGTTTGTCCCCTTTGCCGTGCGCGATGTCGCGGATGCGCGTGAGGGGTACGGATTGGGTAAACTCTGCGGTGAACGCGGGGAGGCGCGGGTGAAGCCGGCGTGTGAGCGCTTTGACCTCGTGTGACCCGTTGTTGCGCTCGACAGCCTCGATGGACTCGTACATCTTCTGGGACGCGTTCGCGTGGTGGTTGGGTCGGTAATGCGAACCATCCTCGACGCAGGCGATGGCGCCTACGCCCACCCAGAAGAGGTAGATGGACGAGTACGCGAGCGCGTCCATGTCCGCGTGGTTGGAGTCCATGCAGAGGACGCCCTCGAGTGCCTGGAGCTTCTGTCTCCACGACGGGGAGTCCCTGTCGTTCTCCACGATGCGTCGCGCGGCGTCGGGGAGGCCGTCGGTGTTCCACTGGTTCTTGCGCTCGTGGTTACTACCCTTGTGCTGGTTCAGGCTGACATCCTGCCCGGCCCAGTTGCTGAGCAGGGCCATGTGGTCGCCGGTCTCCTGTACGGGCGGAGGTGGCGGCGGAGCAGGTTCCTGGTGGTGGTGCTGCTCCTGGTGGTGGTGATGCTGCTCCTGGTGATGGTGCTGCTCCTGGTGGTGGTGCTGCTCCTGATGGTGGTGCTGCGGCGCCTGCTGCTGGATCGGGGGCGGGGCGCCGCCGCCCGCGCCAGCCACCGCCTGGAGCGCGGGTGACACGTCGATGAACACGTCGCCGCCGTCCCTGTCCCGTAGCCATTCCTTGCAGTCCTCGGTGCGGATCAGCATCGTCATGCAGGACGTGCCGGTGTCGTGCGGCGCAAACTCGAGGGTGAGCTCACCGTTTTGAAGCGCCGATTCGCACGACTGCGCATCCGGCGCTCGAGAGTTGGCGGGGACGCTCACGAGGTTATCCTGTGGCGAGTTCCACGACCCGCCGCGTCGGTCGGTGACGCCCCAGTGCAGCAGCAGCGGCTGGCCCGTCGCGACGCCGCCAGCCTGGCACCTGATGGCAACTGACGGCGGCCAGGTGGCCATCAACTTGACGTCGCAGGTGCCGCTGCTCGACCCGTCCTCGGTGGAGAGGTTGATGGTGTACGTAGCCACGACTGAGCCATCCGCGCCGTTCGAACCGCCCCCGGCCATCGTGGGCGTGTGGTACACGGGATCCGGTTCGTGGTACACGGGCTCGGGCTCGAACTGGGTCGCGCTGCCGTAGGACGCGGTGGTATCCGCGGTGGGCCAGGAGCCGACGGCGGCGGAGTTCATCGAGCCGTGCGGCGGCTCGTTGGAGTGCCCGTTGGAGTGACCGTTGGACGGCGGAGTGAAGGCGGGCGCCTGGAACCCGCCGGCGGTGACACCACCACCTGCACTGACGCCACTCGCGGACATGGTGGCCAGCTGTGGCTGGGGCGGCGCGAAGTTCCTGAAAGGGTTCCCCTGGTCGTTGGTGTACCTCTCGAACACGGACATGCCGGCAAAGACGTTGCCGTCGTCCGCCATCATCCGCTCGAACGCGCTGCCGTTGACGTCGGCGTTGATGGGCGCGTTGGCGGCGGCGATGGACACGGCGTGCGCGGCGGCGTCGGCGAGCTGTGCATCGCGTTCGCGCTGCATGTTGGCGACTCGCGCCGCCTCCGCCGCCTCCGCCTCGGCCATCGCCCTGATCTTGTCCGTCTGGGACCTCGCGGCGTTCTCGGCGGCAGCCTGCGCGCGCGCGGCGGTGGCCATGGAGAGGCGCTCGTCGAGGAAGAAGGCGTTCGCGCTGTGGTCGTAGTAGCACTGCTTGCCGGCGTCGAAGATGACAAAGGCGAGGCCGTGACCCGGTCGGCGGGGCAGCGGGATCTCGATGGTGTCGCTGTACGCGCCGAACGGGGAGCGCACCGCGGAGCCGACCGCCCACGACTGGACGCAGTAGGACCCGGGGGGCATGACAGCCTCGGGGGGGCACTCCCACGGGGTGTTGCTCAGAGTGCCGGGCTGCGCCTGGCTCTCCTCGCCGAGCCCCCAGTGCAGTTGCAGATCGCCGGGCATGTGCGCCGTGATGACGGCGACGAGGTCGTCAACGTTCGCAGCCGCAGCCTGGACGCCCACGGAGATGTACGCGCCGGGCGCGACGTGCTCGAGCTCGACCCTGAACGCCTCCTCGGTGAACTTGAGGTCGGGGGAGATCTCGGGGTTGCCGAAGGTGCTCTCGAACGCGCGCGGCGCCGCGGACCGCGCCGATCGTCGCGGCTTCAAAAGTGTCAACCTGGCGTCACCATTGGGTTTTCCTCGCGAGGCGTCGAGCCTCGGGCCGGCCGCGGCGGGCGCCGGCCGCGCGCGGATCCCACCGCGGGGCACGGACGCCGCACTGTTAGCGGTCCCTTGGAGCGCTGCCGAGGCCATCGCGACGGTTCAGGGCACCTGTCGTGCGGCTCGGTCTGCTGGTGGTGGTGGAGAGACGGTTGAAACCCTTAACAATCGGTTCAAACGTCGCTGAGTCAAATATCGCTTTATGGTCGATCGATTTGGTATTTCCTAATTTTGTTTACTCCAATATCTCATACGATTGTGAATTTAGTTAACCGCGAATTACGTCCGTCAGCAGTAAAACACGGGCGACACATCGACCAATCAGAACGGCCTCGATCGAGCCCAAAAAAGTGCGCAGTCATCACGGAACAGAGCTATCCGGATCGCCCGCCCATCGGATCGGGGGGATTGCAGCGCCAGCCCGGGCATTACGACACACGCGTTCGAACGCCGAGCCCGCATTTCGCGACTCGTCACCGTTCGTGCACCCCAAGGAAGGCGCGAGAACAGCGTACCCTTCACCCCTCCCCAGACCCCGATCGTCCGGCCATCATCATGCTCGCCGCTCCCCTCTCTGCTGCCACGTCGGCTTCCTCCGTCGCGACGCGGTCTGGCAATGACGCCCGCGCCCCCCGCGCGGTCGCCGCCCCCGCGCGCCGCAAGGTGATCGTCTCCGCCTCCGCCAAGGACACCGAGACCATCGCCGATCGCGTCGCGCTCGGCAGGTCCAAGCTCGCGGCCGCCCTGGTGGCGCTGCCCCTGGTGATCGGCGCCCCCGGGTTGGCCAACGCGGACGACGACTTCGTCGTTCCCGCCGCCGAGGAAACCGCCGCGCCCACCGAGGAGGCCGCCGCGCCCACCGAAGAAGCCGCCGCGCCCGTCGATGACGAGACCCCTTACGTCGCGCCCGCGCCCCAGGGCTCCGACGACGCCATGTCCGCGTACGAGGCCGCCACCCGCTCGGGGGGCAACTCATCCACCGCCAAGCGCGTCGTCGAGCAATCCAAGCCCAAGAAGAGCGGAGGCGGCGGCGGCGGGATCCTCGGCGGCGTCGGCGTGCTCGCGCTCGGCGCCGCGGGGTTCGCCGCGTTCAAGGCCGGCGCCGGATCCAGCGACGAGGACGGCGAAGACGAGGGCGGCTACCAGGAGCCGACGCCCGAGGCGGCGCCCGCGGGTAACCCCTTCGCGTCATTCACCGAGAAGAAAACCGCCGCCGTCGTTGAGGAGGAAGAGGAGGAGTACTACGAGGAGGAGGTCGAGGAGAAGCCCAAGGTTGACTTCGCCGCAGCAGCCGCCGCGGCCGTCGCCGCGGCAGCCGCGAAGCGCGAGGAGCTCGCCGCTTTGGCCGCCGAACGGAAGGAACTCGCGGAAGCCGCCCGAGAGGAGAAGGCTGCGACCGTCGCCGCGACTAAGATCATGCGCCGCGAACCCCGCGAGGATACACCCGTCCCCGTGCAGGCGTCCACCGTGCGCATGCCCGCGCGCCTGTCCGCGGAGGAAGGCTCACTCCTCCCCCGCGGCTTCCCCACCGTCGACGACCTCGCCGAGTGCGAAGACGCCGAGGAGAAGGAGGAGCTCTGCGACAAGGCGGATCTCCTCGTCGAGCGTCTGGAGGCCAAGGCGGATTCCGCGGAGGATTTCGTCGACGGACCCATCTGCGCGTTCTTCGGGTTCCTCAAGCCCAACGCCATCCGCAACGCCGAGAAGGCGAGAGCCACCGCGGAGGAGGCGGCGGCGGCTGCCGCCGCGCTCCGCCGCGCGGCGGCGGGCGGCCCCGGCGGCGGCGTCATCGCCGGCGCCATCGCCGCGATCGTCGCCGCGGGTGCCGCCGCCATCATCCTCGGCGGCGGCGGCGGTGACGGCGAGCCCGTCGTCAAGCAGTCGGCTCCCCGCGCCGCCAGGACCCCCACCGAGCGCGTGGTGAAGCAGCCGAAGGACTCCAGCGCACGTGAAGCAGCGTACGAGGGTGCCTTAAGGTGAGAGTAAGGGTTTCGAGCCACAATACCGGCTCCTTGTGAATGCAATCATCGCTTTGAACTTTGAACCTCTACCTAATACCTGCGGATGCGACTATGGTGTCCGCGAGCCCGTCCCGCATCAGAAATTCCCGCCTGTCCACCGCCCCGCTCCCGTCCGGGTCGAACACGCACCACACCGCGTCGACGATCGCCCGAATGTTCCGCAGCGACGGCATGTCCTGACCAAGCCCGAAGGTTTTTATCAACGCGCGAACAACCTCCTCCTTTTCGAGCTCGCCGCTGTCGTCCTCGTCCCAGTACTCGAACCATTCGTTGGGCGCCCTCGCTATGGACGGAGGAGGCGGCCGTTCGCGCTCCGTGCGTCTGGGGAAGTGTTTCGTGACGTACTCGATGAGCCCGCCGCGGCTGACGAGCTCGTTCTTCTCCACGTAGCCGTCGCCGTTGATGTCCCACTTTCGCCACATCTTCGGGAGCTGCCGCTCGATGGCGTGCCAGTCGCATCGTATCTGCGCCCTCAGGGCTTCGAGAACCTCCGAGGGCGAGAGCCGCCCGTCGCCGTCCACGTCCACCGCGGCGAACCAGCCGTCGGGATCCGTTTCGGGTGACGGAACCCCTAGGACGCCGTTGAACGGCGCGCGACAGATCGGGCATTGGCTGTGATGCACGCGGAGTTCGTTGGCGCACGCGAGGTGGAAGAAGTGAGCGCACGACCGCGTTCGTTCCTTCCGCATCCCCCGTCCGTGCTCCTGGGTCAGCACGGCGGTGCGCTGCGAACACAGCGGGTCGAAGCACACCGCGCACTCGCCGTACGTCTCGGCGACGTGCGAGTCCCGCGCCGACCTCGACGTCGACGCTCCCGAACCGGACTCTCTCAAATGCTGACTCTGGGCCACCCCGGACGTGCGCGGAGTGGACACGAACGCGGTGCTGTCCGCCCTTCTAACCACCGGCGGCATGGTCCCGGAGTTGGAGGTCGTGCCGAACCCGACGTTGAAGCCGAACCCCATGCGCTCCGATGAACGATCCTCCGGCATGGGCTCGGGGTCTGCCGCCCCAGCCTGGAATCGTCGCCTCGTCATCGCGCAAGATGTTGTGCCCGAAAGCGGTGCGCTGTTCACGCGAATGGGGTGGCGGGGCGAGACGAAAGCGGCGGTTTCGCTATTTCGTGTGGTTCCGTGGTCAGATTCCACGCAATTAGTATCCCTCACGTATGGCAGCGCACTCAGAAGAACGCATTTTGGCAAATACCGAAACAGGGGATATGGACTGGAAGCTGGATAGCACTATCGAGCAACTCGGCAATCACTTTCGCAACGCGTTATCCACGTTCGCGATGCTGTGCACCCGACTCGCGCCGAGTTCCGCGTCGACCTCCCGACCCGCCGCACGCAGGTCGCGATGCCGTCGTTCGTCCAGAGACCTGGTCGTCAGAGCCGGGGACAAGAGCGTCAAGGGAGACGAGGTCTACGTCGGCCAGGGCAAGTGGAACAAAGGAGACGCGGCGAAGATGCCAGGCCGAGACGGCGTGCTCACCGGGGGATGGGCGGGAGGCGAGGTCGGGATGTGGCAATTCCGCGAAGAGGAGTCGAGGCAAGGCGGTAAGTTCGGTCCATGGGGCGACGCGGAATCCGTCGAGGAAGCCGGGGACGACGGATCCCGCGTCGAATCCATCACCGATACAGATGCCACGTCCTCCACCACAACCGGGGGCAATGAGGCGACCAAGTACAGGCTCGTCAAGGTCCTCGCCGCGCTCGACCGCGGCGTCGCGGCGAGCGGCGACGACCGCGCGTTCGTCGACGACCTCATCGACGACCTCGAGCGCGCCGCCGATGTCCCGCGGGATGCCTCGCTCGAAAAGGCGTTGGACGGCGAGTGGAGACTCGCGTACTCGTCCACGTTTGCGGGTGAACAGCCCGGGTCCCAGGGGTTCACGGGCGCACCCGGCCAGGGCGCACCGGGTGTATCGCTCGGTGCGGTGTACCAGCGTTTGAACGCGGAGTTGAAGACGTGCGACAACGTCGTGTGCCTCAGGTCGCCGCTGCCGGGTATCGCCGGGACGGCTTCGCTGGGACACGAGTACGTCGTTGATGGGAGCGGGATGAAAATATCATTCACAGGCGTCACCGTGGAGTCCAGCCCGTTCGGTTCGATGCCGTTCAAGCTGCCCTCGCCGCTCGATGCGCTGCCGAAAGAGGCGAGGGACGCGGTGGTGGGCGCGGGCGCTCAGTCGGGAAGTTTCGAGACGACGTACGTGGACGCCGACGTGCGGGTGTCGAGGGGGGACAGAGGCGAGCTGCGCGTGTTCGTGCGATGAGCATGATGAGTAGGCGTTTGCCGTCGTGATTCTAGCTATGTGATTCTATACCCTAATTACGTCCCCGTGCGCTCGGTGGATTGCTGCGTGCCGAACCCAAGGTTCCAGTACCCCGCGGGCGCGGGCGGCGGCGCCCACCGAGCGCGGTGCCTGGACCAGTCGTCGAAAGTCGCGCCGTTGGGACGGTGCTGGCAGGCGCCTTCGTCCTTGGGCCTCGTCAGACCGGCGGCGGCGTAGAACTTGTCGCACTCCTCGCATGTAAACGCGGGAAGCTTCTCGCGCTCCGACTTTTTGCGCACCACCTCCACGAACTTGACAATCTTCTCCGACGCGTCAACCGCGGGCGGCTTCTTCACCGGGGGCGCTCCCCACGGGCGATTGTTTTCGTCCCCGCCGATGTTAACGGCTCCGTTCGCAGGCCTTCGGTCGGCACCCTGGGCGGTGACCCCGAGCTTGAATATCTTCCTATCCTCCGCCGCGTACGCGTCACCGCCCCGTACGTCACCGCCCCGCACCTGCGTCGCGCCCCACAGCTGTGAATCCCCGCTGTTGGCGCGTCGGAGCGAAGCCTCCTTCGCGAGCGCGGCTACCACCGGTCCGCCCGGCCCGCCCTTGCGACGCCATCGCACGCCCGGGTCCGGCATCAATCCGGGTCCGGTATCTGCGGGCATGCACACGGGTGCGAACGTCGGGTCCACGTCCGACGGCGACGGGTCCGCGTCCGTGGTTTCGGGCGCGGGCGACGGCGCCGCCGGCGCGAATCGTCTCGTTTCCTCCGGCCGAACCCGCTTGGCTCCGTGGGGCCGCTCCTCCGACGCGGGAAGCTGCGGCGGGGTTGCCTCGACGAACCCGGCCGCACCCGCGCGTGCCTTGAGACGCGCGTGCGCCTGCTCCGAGTGTTCGAGCTTCTTGCGATACTTCCTGGTGCTCTCCTTCCACAACTCCAGCTCGGCGCGGAGTGGCTCCTGCCCAGCCTGCACCGAATCTCGCAGATCCTCCAGCTCGGCGCGCGCCTTCCTCGCGTCGGCGACGGCCATGGCCTCCTTCTTCTCGGTGTTCGTCAGTTCCGCGCGAAGAGTCGCGATGCACTCGCGCATGTTCTTCGACTCGTGCTCGAGCTCTTGGATACGAGCCCCGTGGCTCTTCATCATACTCGTCACGTCGGCCTCGATTTTCCTACGGAGCTGACCGAGGTGCTCGTCGGTGTTCGCGCTTATGATGTCACGCGCCTCATCACACATCCTCGTGATGTCGACTGATGCGGCATAGGGCACGCCCAGCCCATCCGGCGGGTCACGCTCGTTCGGCGCCATCGGCTGAGGCGCGACCCAAAGTGGGAAGGGGGTGCATCCTTTTTGAATAAACGCACGCGCGGATCTTGCCGGTGGCGAGGTGGGCCCAAACGGTGGTTCTTATCCAGACCGGACTCCACCGAACCGTCATTGTAGCTCGAGCACCGGCATCGTCGGGTCGTTCAGCATGTCTTCCGCGATCGTCACGGGTGCGATCGCACTTCCCGCCCTCGCCAGGGGCGCGGCCTCCAGGTGCCGCGTGGCCAAGGGCGCGGTGATGGCTCGATCGATCACCGGATCCTCCAGGGTTGCCAGGTTGGCCGACGTGCCTCCCTCAGCCTCCGCGCGCGTGCGGGAGCACCGCGCGGCGTGGACGGTCGCCGGGGGTGTCGCGATCGATTCCGAGGTGCGAACGGAGTCTGAGGAGGTCGAGATCGCGTCCAAGGCGCCGTTCACGGCCTCGGCGACCGCGCTCTCCACGCTGGTCCTCACCGCGATGCCCGCGATGGCTGAGTTCGACGCGGACGGCGTTCCGGAGACTAGCATCGTGACCACCATCTTCTTCACCGTCGCCGTGCTGCTGCTCGGCGTGATCACCGTCGGTATCCTCTACCTATCCGCCAGGGAGGCGCTGGATCGCAAGGAGGAGAGTGACGCGGTGGAGGAGGAGGAGCGCCAGGCTCGCGTCATCGAGGCGAACAAGAACAACAAAAACTTCGTCCCGAAGACGAAGAAGCAGAAGGTCACCCCGTCCATGCAGGCGTCGGGGCTCAACAGGAGGGAACGGCGCAAGAAGGAGCGAGAGGCGGATGATGCCTAGATCGCTCGCGTGTATTAAATAACCTCACCGCCGCTGCTGGCCGTACGGCGACACGTACTTATCGGAACGATGACTCACCGGCGCCTTGTGCCCGCCGACTCCAGACGGGGGCTCCAACCTGCTCCCCCTCGCCCCGGGCTTACTTTCTCTCTTGTACGAACCACCGTACGACGACCCCGCCACGCCGCCGTACCCACCGCCCAGCTTGACCGGCTCGCGCGCGCCGCCCACCGGTTTGACGTTCCGTCCACCCCCCACGCCCTGCACCCCGAGCTCCGCCGCGCCAGACCCGTACCCGCCGCTCCTCGCCGCGCTCACACCTCCCAGGGATATACCCCCCGCGCTGATGATCGAGCTCGCATCGGACCCGCCGTGGTACGAACTAGCGCCCGCGTGGTAGCCGCTGTGCACGCTGGAAGCCGCGCCACCGTGCGACCGGTGCGACCCCCCCGGCTGCGACCGCCTGTGCCCACCCCCCGGCTCGTACCCGCCGATGCCTTCCCCGATGCCTTTGCCCGCGATGGACGGCACGGACGTGCTCGCCACGGATGCGGACGCGCGCGAGCGCCGGGTCCTGTCCGAGCGGGCGTCTGATGATGTGACCGCGGACCCGTGATGGCCTTTCCGGCTGTCGTCGCCGCCGCTGCCGCTCAGCGTGCCATCCGCCTTGGGGTTCATCAACGCGTACTGCCTCTTCTCCATCTCGCGAATCTCGCGGAAGTACGGGTGCCTTAACGCCTGCCTGGCGCTGAGTCTGTCGTCCGGGTTGTACGCCAAGAGTTTGTTGATGAGGTCGATACATTCAGGTGTCGCGTGCGGGATGAGCTTCTCGATGCCGCTGCCCGACTTTTGCGGAAAGTTGAAATCCATGTGCGCGGACCTCTGCTTCATCTTACCCAAGAGCTCGGCGCTCGGGGTGCCGATGATGTTGTGGATCTTCTGGATCTGGTCCAGCTCGTTGGTTCCCGGGAAGAGGGGAAACAGGGAGACAATCTCGAAGAACACGCACCCGACGCCCCACATGTCCATCTTGTAGTTGTAGTACCCGTCGGTTAAGAGGCACTCGGGGGCGCGGTACCAGCGCGTGGAGATGTACTCCGTGTACGGCTGCTTGCTGTATATGCCCCGGCACGATCCAAAGTCCGCCAGCTTGAGGCAATCGTCCATGATGAGGATGTTCTCGGGTTTGATGTCTCGGTGGAAGATGCCGTTGCGGTGCATGTGGTCCATCGACTTGGTGAGCTGGTACAGGTACGTCTTCACCCTGTCCTCCGCGACGTAGTGCCGCCGGCCCCGGATCAGCTCGTATATGTTCATGTCCATCAGCTCGAACACCAGCGCCAGCCGTCCGGTGGGCTGGTCGTAGAGCACCTCTAGGAGCTTGATGATGTTCCCGTGCGGCGACAGCCGTCTGAGAGCCTGGATCTCCCGCAGGTTGTTAACCTGGTCCAGGGAGTCGAAGTGGTTCTTCATGCACTTGATCGCGACGTACTTCCCGTTCTTGATGCATTGCGCCTTCAGCACCTCCGAGAACGTGCCCTCGCCCTTCTTGGCGACCAGGCGATACTCTGCGGCGGACGACGGGTGGGGTGAAAATCAGATTCCCGATTTGGGGCGAAAGCTCAGGTTTTTTCGGGTCGGGGGCTGAAGTCGGCCCGAGGGCGCCGTGGAGCCCGTGGGCGCGGTTCGGGGTCGGGTTGAAGCGTTTGGGGATCGCGATCGATCGCTCCGATCGTTGGGGTGGATCAGAGGCGCTCGATCGTGTTCCCCCGCGGGTTCATGGGCCCGACCGCGGTGCCTGGGCCTCGCACGACCCCATGGTTCCAAAAGAGGCACTCATCAGAGGGTGAGGGCCAAATCGGCTCCTGGAAGCGGTAGAACCGGGGTGGATGCGACGCGGGATAACGTACTGTGCATGGTCGCGTGTTAAGCCTTCTCGATCCCCTGTGTGTGTTGGTGCCACCTCCCGCCGCGGGTGGTATCGGCGCGCTCTGCTGCGTCGCCGGATGTGACTGTTCCGCGGCGAGCAACACTTGTATTGCCAAGCAAGGACGCGGCCGTGATTTTCAGATTCTGGGTGAAAAATCATGGTGCCAAGCGGGGTGCCAACGCAACGGTGAAGACAAGCTCTCTCCTCCGCTTTAAAGGTCTAATACTTTCTGGCTAACCTAGTGTACGAATCCGCGTAGCTCTTCACCGCGAGGTTATCCGTGAACCGCCTTTGTCCCTCGCCGTGTCGTCCGGACGTCAGCGACAGGTTATTCGGGTTGGCCCGCGAGAACGGAAACGAGGATAAAAACTCGTCGTTTTTATCATCCAGCGGCGCGTCGTCGCCAGCCACGGACACCCGCTCCAGCCTCGCCGCGGTGTGCTGCACCGCGTAGGACGTCTCCGCGACACCCATACTCGCCCCACTTCGCTTGCGCGCGTCGCACGAGACGCAGGAGCACCCGGGCTCCGCGCGAAAGAACGACCTGGCGTGCGCGAGCAGCTTCGCGTCTAGCGCCTCAACCTCCCGCCGCTCCTCACGCGATAGACCGACGGGCGGGTAGACGCGCGTGAACCCGCCGAGCCGCTCAGGCGGGTCCGTGACGTCCATGCACCCGGGCGGCGGTGGGATCCTCTTGCGCCGCGTCGGGGACTTACCCACGGGTACCGGGCCCCGGTTCAGAACGCCCCGAGCGTACCCGGCAACCGACGTTCCCTCCTCCTCGTCCGAGTCGTCCGATGCCAAGGGAGCGGGCGAGACGATATTTTGCCGTGTCTTGCCCCATCCGCTCTGCGGCCGCTCCGCCGTGGCGTATCCGGACCCGTAGCCGCCCATCGTGGCGCCGTATCCACCCCCGCCGCCGGAAGATGAATCGTCCCCGGGTGCATCCATCGCCGACGCGTACCCCGCCCCGGTAACCCGCCCGTGGGTAGACGCGCCCATCCGCGCGTTCTTGAGCGTCTCCCCAGCCTTGTACAGCCTCTTCTTCTGCGCCTTCTTCTCCGCCTCGATCCACGCCCTGCGCTCCTCCCCGTCGAGGTTCAACGCCGCGAGTATGTCCCCGATGGCGCCGCTCTTGACCCTCGCGTCCAGCGGGCTGTCCATGTTGAACGACGGCGAGTGGTTCACCTCGATGAGCCACGGCCGAAGCTTCTCGTCGATGATGATGTCGAAGCCGAGGAGTTCGAAGCACCGGCTGGGTGCCGGGTCGTCGTCGGAGGGTTTAGACGGGCTGGACCGCCCCGACGATGAAACGCCGCCGTCGCCCGAGTGAAGATCCGCGTAGCCGCCGCCTGAAGGCCTCTCCGTCGCCCCGCGCTCCGTCCGTTCGTCGTTTGAGCCGCGCTCGGCACCCGGGGTCGAACCCTTACCCGCGCGCTGGTTCACGGCGCTGTGGTAGCAGTGCGCGAGGTGGGGCTGGATGGGCAGCACGGTCCTCGCGACAACCTCCTGAACGTCGCGCCACAATTTCTCCGTGTCGTGGCCCATCTCCCTCATCTGCGCGAAGAGCGACGATATCGACCGCTTCGTCCCTTCGTCCTCCTTGTCCGTGTGAAGGAACGTATCGCTGTGCTTGTTGAGGGAGTAGTTGGTCAGGTGCATCGTCGTCTGCGACAGGTTGCTCTTGTTAGGGGCTGCGTATTTAGTGGTGGCGAACCGCGCGATGCCCTCGTCGTAAAGGTAGACAGCCAGCGGGTCCGCGGCGGTCACCAAGGCGTATATCCGCAGGTCAAACTTGAACCCGTCCAGCAGGAACGGGTCGTGCATGTACCGCTGCACGACGACGGCGCCGGAGTGGTGTTTGTCGATGCCGGACTCGCCGCTCGCGAGGTAGATGCCCCTTCCCATGGCTCCCGCGCTGGGCTTGACGATGTACACGTCGTGTGGGTTGGCCCTGGAGTACCGGCGGAAGAGATCGAGCTGCGCGGGGTAGTCCCATGTCTGCGGTGAGAAGGAATACTCGCGCGGATGCGCGGTCTGCATTCGCCGGAGGTTCCGGGAGAGCGGCGCCTTGCGGCAGATCTCCAGCATGCCGGGGAAGTGGTTGATGCGCTGGAACGGGTAGAGCTTGGCGACCCGCCCCTCGGACACGGACGAGTCCATCCAGCACAGGTCCCAGTACTGCTCATCGTCGCCAACCTCCTGGAACCCGCTCTCCGCCGTCACCTTGCGCAGGCACTCGTACTTGCAGTGCTCGAGGTTGACCAGCAGCCCATCGTGGTTCGCGGCGTCCTTTCTTGTTTCCGACACGGAGGGCGCGCGTTCCCCTCCCGGTTGCGACGACGGCTTGGACCCGAACCTGTTTTCGGCGACCCGACTCGTTCGACCTGGACCGAACATGGCGCGTCGCGACGAACCGGACCCGTCCGCTGACCCGGATCGACCCAACGCCGCGCGACCACGCCTGTGTCGTGGTTCCCCCGAGATCATTTCGACATCTCGCGCCCAAATAAACCAAACTGATTTGTCGAGTCGGCACACCCGAGCCGCACCCGAGCCGCACCCGACATCAGCACCATGGGTTCGGCCGAAGCCAACAAGGAGAAGGCATCCACAGTCGCATCGGCGATTGCGAGCCAATCCATCGCCCTAGACCAGCCCCTCGAGGTTCCCGGCGGCACACCCTTCGCGCAGGTCTGCGACGCGGCGGCGGCGGTTGAGTTGGGCGCCACCAAGATTCAGATGCTCTTCGCCGACGGCGCGGACGTCCCCGAGGACGCCGCCGGGTCCGCGCTCGAGTCGTTCCACATGAACGTCATCACGTTCATCGCGTACTGCCAGTCCGCCATGGGCACCCAGGGCAAGACCTTCGACGCGGGCCTGAGGGACGCGGCGAAGGTGCTGTGCAAATCCGCGGGCAAACTCGTCACCCGGGCGACCGAATCAGATTCCGCTCAAGGCGCGCTCAAGGCGGTCCTCGGCGAGTGCTGGGCGGCGGTGAAGGACGTGAAGAAGCTCCCAAAGGACGGCCGCGTCGCCATCTCCAAGGCGTTCATGCGCGTCTCCACGTTCATCAAGGACACCAGCACCGAACTGAGCGAGCTGGGCGAGGGCGTCGAGGACGAGGGAGGAAACCCGACCGAACCCGACGAGGACGACTTGCGCTTCCACGACGAGGACTTCACGACGGAGGAGATGGAGGTCGCCAGGGCGTGCGCGTCCTTCGTCTCCGCGTCGTTCGAGTTCGTACGCAAGATCATAGGGCCCATCGTGCGTGGGTCGGCGAGCGACGTGGCGTCGTTGGAGCGGGCGCTGGACGGCTGTCGAAAGTTTCAGAGTTTCATCGAGGACGTGGGCGCGGGGGTGTACCCGCCGCAGGACGGCGCGGCGCTCGTCGAGGACGCATCGAAGGCGATGGAGGAGGGTAGGATGATGGGTAAGGAGATCGCGGAGGCTGGGGGCGTGGAGGGGGCGGAAGAGGCGGTCGCGGAGTTGGAAGGGGCTTTCAATGCGTTGCGCGAGGCGGTCAAATGAGAAGTAACATTAGCTGGTTAGCGGCGTCGTAGCAAACAGAGTTCGTCTCGTATTTGGGAAGCGTAAAGGCTAAGATGGTTCCTTCGCGAGTTAAGCCTTACATCCTTCACAGCACTCACTTGTATCGGGAGAGTTGTGAAGGATGAAATGATGGTGACATCGCTCAACTCGCGGAAAAACCCACCGAGTCTCGCGTCATCTACGCCACGGGGTTCTCGAGCCCTTGCTTCATCTTGTCAGCCTCCCACATGTGCGACATCATGTCCACCACGCGGCAGCTGTACCCCCACTCGTTATCGTACCACGCGAGGAGCTTAACCAGCGTCGGAGACGTCGCCACCGCGGCAGCTGAGTCAAAGATCAAGGAACTCGGATCCCCGATGAAGTCCGAGCTCACCACCGGATCATCCGTGTACCGCACCAGACCCTCAAACTCCTCCTCGGCGGCGAGTTTGACCGCAGCCTTGATCTCATCGATCGACGTGGGGCGCTTGAGGACGCACGTGAGGTCCAAGAGTGACACGTCGGCGACAGGAACGCGGAGGGCGAATCCGGTGAGCTTGCCGTTGAGGGAGGGGATGATCCTACCGAGGGAGCTCGCTGCTCCGCTGCTGGTGGGGATGATGTTGGTCAGTCCGCTGCGGCCCCTGCGCCAGTCCTTGGGGTTCGCGCTATCCACCGTGGGCTGCGATATGGTCAGCGCGTGCACCGTGGTCATCAGGCCTTCAGAGAGGCCGAAGTTATCGTCGATGATCTTGGCCAACGGCGCCAAACAGTTGGTGGTGCAAGACGCGCAGCTCACCACCTGAGGGTGGTCATGCTCCATCGTGTAGAGATCGTGGTTCACACCGAAGACGTACATCGGGGTTTCGGTGTCCTTGCTCGGGGCGGTCATGATGACCCGCTCGGCGCCGCCAATTTTGATGTGCTTCTCCAGGCAAAGAGGAGTCGTCAGAAACTTTCCGGAAGCCTCGACGACGTAGTCGCATCCTGACGCTCCCCACGGAACCTCCCCCGGGTCGGTCTTCTGCGTGACGTGCACGGGCTCGCCGTCGATGAGAAAGCAGTCGTCCCGATCGAGGCTGGTGGACACCTCGCCCTCGAAGCGACCCATGACTGTGTCGTGAGTCAGAAGAAAGCTGGCGTACTTCGCCCCAAGAACCGGGTCGTTTATTGCGACGACTGTTATACCCGCATTGCGACTCGCTCTGCACACCAACCGGCCGATACGGCCGAAGCCGTTGATGCCGATACGTAGAGGGCGCCCTTCGAGGTCCTCCTGACTCGCGTCCATGTCGGATCGTGCGTGTGCGCGGCGGAGAGTGGGCGATATCTCGGGGAAAACAAATTGTTGTGGTTGGCTCGTCCAAGAATCAATACGTAACTTGCATACATTTTTATATTAAAAACAGTCGCCGTCGCGATGGATGTCTCCTCGGGATGCTGCGCTTCGGGTGTTTGGGTCGACGTATTTTCTCGCCCCTGCCCCCGCAGATGTTTCTCTGTGCGCGCTGTAAAACTTTATCTCTGGGTCCATCGCATCTAATACATTTCTTCACATCGGCAATACCATCAGGCGGCGGGCGTGATCTCGGTCCACGAGCGAGCGAAGACCGAGCGCCGGTTCTCCGTGTCGGAGCCTTCGTTCTCCTCCGTCACGAACGCCTCGAGCTTGGTGTCGAACTTGTACGCCCCGTCCACGACGGTCATCTCGGCTCCCACCACGATCTCGGCGTCCACCAGGCCTGGGGTGGACGACCTGGACGTCGGGGACGCGGGTCCAAACGTGTGACTCGAATCCAGCGCCGACTTGGGCGAGGCTCTCCCGCTCACGGCGAGGCCCTTGATCACGCGACGTCGCTCGATCCGCTGGGACCGGCCGCTCTTCGCGCTGATATCGACAGCCTGCGACTCGACGATGAGCTTCGAGTCCTTGATTTGCACCAGCCTCGCGCCGCTGTCGGCGCGGCGGATCGACTCCAAGCTCGCGCCCGCGCCGATCAGATCATTGGAAACCTCGCCCCCGCGCAGACCCCGCGTGGCGAGGGGCGCGACGAGAACCTCGAGCTCCGGGATGGTATCCACGGAGTATGACCACTTATCGGCGATGTGCTCGTCGGAGAGCGCGGGTATCTCGCAGGCGCCGCCGACGACGGCCAAAGGCTCGAAACCCGCGGGGGACAGCGCTATGACCGGCCAGTACGTCTGGGACAGCGCCACCCGCAGCTTCCAACCGACGGGGATGGAGAACGCGCAGTAGTCGCACGCGACGGTGACGACGAATGCTGAGTCCTCCTCTTCTCCATCGGCGCGGTAGCTGGACACGGACCGGGTGTCGTTCATGGCCGACACGTTGCATACGCCGTAGGTGACTCGGTGCGAGGATCCATCCGGGGCGACGGCGCAGATTCTGGCGACGACGACGCCGCTCTGGACCTCGACGTCCTCCCCGACGCGTCGGCACGCGACGGTGACGCGCGGTGCGCCGATGATCGCGGTCTCGACCGTGACGGGGGACCCGTCGAAGCACACGGACATTTCGTCGTCGAGTCGCTGGTCCCCCGCGAGGTCGTCGCCGTCGCCGAACGTGAACCACCTTCCGGACGCGACACCCACTGGTTTCTCCGGGGTATCCTTCATGACCTTGGGGTTGGCGAAGATGTCGAGCGAAGATGTCGGGTTCGCGCCGAGTACGTCCGCCTCGAGGGCGCCGGTTGGGGTGAAGGAGAGTAAAAAGGCTCCCTCGGTTGCGGCGGCGTCGAGGTGGTCCTGGGAGTGTTCGGCGACCCAGTACCCTTCCGCTCGCTCCGGCGCGGTGGTCGGCCCGCCGTCGAGGGGAGGTCTCTGCACGTGGACCCTCACGCCGGGGACGTCGCGCCGGTTCGTATCCGATCTGACGGTATTTCGATCGAACGTGGTGTTGCCCGGGACGAAGAGGTGCTCCTTCCAAAAGTCCAAAACTTCGGCGAGAAAGCCAAACGCGGGGCCGGATTTGGACAGGTGGGGGTAGTTATGAACCCACGAGCCCATGACAGCCTTGACCCGGTCCGGGCCCAACGCACGGGCGAGCCTCGGCGTGGAGTTGGCGTACCCGCCGCCGTGCAGGCACCCGACGGAGAGCACGGGCACGACGATGCTGTTCCGCCCGCCCGATCCCACCGAACCCCCGCTCCAGTAGCTCTTACCCTTGGAAGATTCCGGGTGCAGCGAGGCCCACTCGCCGTGCATGGGCTTGAGCTCCTCGAGCCTGCTGACCCACCGGCTCTCCCACGAGGACGGATCGTCGTCTGAGCTCACCTCGGCGTCGACGTCGGAGCCGGCTTCGGCGTCTGAGCCCGAGTCGTCGGGGGTGAGGAGACCCGGGGAGGAGACCCGCGGGGGCGACGCCGTCCCGACGGAGGAGGACACCGGCACGGGCGGCGCGGCGAGCGAGTCGAGTAGCCACGCGCCCCACGCGAGGTTCTCGCCCAGTAAGGACCCGCCCATCCAGTGCATGTCATCGCTGGCGCGCTCGTCCGTGGCGCACACGGCGCAGACGGCGCGGAGGCTCGGAGCCTCTTTCAAGCCGGCGCCCGCGTTCGCGGTGTCCCCGGCGAGAGCCGCCACCTGGAGCGCGACGAAGCCGCCCCAGGAGCAGCCCATCATGCCCACCGCGCCCGTGCACCAGGGCTGAGCCGCGACCCACTCGCACGCGTCGCACGCGTCCCGCTGCTGCTGGGGGGAGTACTCGTCGTCCAGGATGCCCTCCGAGTTGCCGCTGCCGCGGCTGTCGACGCGGATGCACGCGATGCCGTTACCCGCGAGGTACGGATAAGTGGCCTCGTCGGTGTCGATCGTACCCGTGGCGTAGCCGTAGGGCAGGATCTCGATCACCGCGGGCGCCCGCAGTTCATTCGCGTGGAGCGATACGCCGTCGGGGAGCCAGAGCCGAGCGGAGAGTTTGGTACCGTCGCGGGTCTGGAAGAAGATCTCGTCCACCCGGGTCACGCCGCCGACGGTGTCCGTGGAGCCGTGGGGCAACGATCCGATGTTCACGACGGTGAGCGCGTTGCTCGACGCGGCTCGCGCGGGGAGGCTCGACGCGTGTCTGCGATCGACGTCGCGTGAGTTTACGTCGAACGCGTCCTTCGAGACGTTCGTCGCGCCGGCGCCGTCGTAACCGAGTTTGTGAAGCGTGGAAGCGACCGCCCTGGGCGTGGGGGCGTCGTTGAGCTGTCGCATCTGGAGCCTGAGCCCCGTCGCAGCCTCGAGCCGGCCCACGAACTGCATGGCGAGGAGCGAGTGGCCCCCGAGGTCGAAGAAATCATCCAGCGCGCCAACCTGATTGGAGCCCTCGGGGAATAGAACCTCCTCAAAGAGCGCGGCGACGAGCTCCTCCGCGTCACCGTCGGGGGCGACGTACACCGTGACGCGCGCGTCGTCGTCGTCGTCGGCGGCGTTACCCTTCACACGCAACGTCGCGGGCGCCGGGAGAGCCTTTCGGTCGATCTTGCCATTGGACGTCATCGGCATTCCGCCGGGCTTCACCCCGACGATGGCGCGGGGGATCATGTACGTGGGGAGGCGCGAGCGAAGCGCGACGCGTAGACTTCTGGCCTTACCCGCCGGGACGATCGAAAACGCGGAGGAGTCCTCCTCGGAGACAGTGTGTAGCTTCTCGACGGCGGCGGTTTTCTTCTTGTTGCTCAAAAGGTCGGCGAGCGCCTTGTCGGCGCGGGCGGTCGCCCTGGTGCCCTTGTTGGTCATTTCCCGGAGCATCCCCGCGGTGTCCTCGACGTCAGTCTCAGTCGTCATGTAGTCCATGCCGCGGCATCGCAGCGAGGCGAAGGCCACGGGTTCGGGCTCGGGCGCCGACGCTTTCGCGAAGACGACGTCGAACCGCGCGGGCTCGTCCGGCGTCCACATGGCGTTGACTACGTACCCGAGCCTCTCGCCCAGGCGGTAGACGTCCTCGGGCTCCACCGCGGATCGTTCGAGTGCCACCGCGCGTTTATCGAGGTGGGCGCGGAGGGAACCCGCGGTGTCGTGGACGTGCGCGTCCGCCGCGTTGTCCAGTTCGTCGATGAGCGCCTCCTCGTACACCAGCCTGGCATCGGGAATGCCCGTGAACGCGAGGTAGTCCGGCGCCCCCTCGGTGAGGAGGTCCTCGATCTCGACGAGTGAGTGCACGTTGGGGTCCCACAGCTCGAGCTCGTACCTCGCGCCACCGTGTTCTTTTTGTGAGCCCGTGACGTCGCCGTGTGGGCGCCTGAACTGGACATCGTAGCGGTACATGCCAAACTCGGTGCGGTGGTACCCTCGGCGCATGTCGATGACCACCCGGTCGCACATCGCGGGCGGTAGGGATCGTTTGACCATCGCCAGGAACGCGACGGGGTCCACGAGGAGCTCCTTCTCGTGCTTGACGTGCGTCGCGACGTTGACGCGGTAGTCGTGGTAGGCGACGCTCAGGTCGGCGAGGAAGAGCTGGACGCTGGCGTGGAAGTGGCGGTGCAGCCGAAAGTTGCGCACGTCGCCGAGGAAGAAGTGCCCGCCGGGCTCCAACGCGCTAAGCGAGTTCTCCACCACGGACGTGAGGTAGTCCGCGGACGGGAAGTACATCGAGACGCCGTTGCACACCACGGTGTCCAGGCGCTCGTCCGCGAACCGGGTCGCCTCGTGCGCGCCGGCGATGTCCAGACCGCAGTGGGGCAGGATGAAGTCGGGGTGTTGGGTGATGACGTCCCTGACGTAGTCGATGGCGTTGGAGGAGAGGTCCGTGCCGACGTACCTCTCGCACTGCTTCGCGACGCGGAGTAAGATCATGCCGTTGCCGCAGCCCAGCTCGAGGGCGCGTTTAGGTCGAAGCCCCGCGATGCGATCGCAGATTGTCTCGACCCACTCCCTCACAACCTCGGGTCGGTGCACTCGGCCGGGGGTGTAGGAGTTCCCGTAGCCGCTGAAGTTGAGGCTCGGGTCGGACTCGTCCAGGGCATCGCGCGCGGCGTACGCCTCGTCGTACACGGCGCCCCACGCCTCGGCTTCCGCGAGGTCTTTCGTGAGATCCGAATCCTTCTTCGAAGAGTCGGCGTCGTCGAGGACGTCTGATGAGGATTCCACCACGTACGCCACCAATTGCTTGTCATCATCCTCATTGGAGTCGTGGACCATGACCACCGCCTGTTCCACGTGTGGTAACTCGGCGAGCGCAGTCTCGATTTCGCCGAGTTCCACTCGGTAGCCGCGGATCTTCACCTGGTGGTCGAGCCGGCCGAGGCACTCGAGCTCGAGCGTGTCCGGTCGAAGCCTACCGAGGTCGCCCGTGCGGTACAGACGCGCGTGCGGATCTTCGGAGAAGGGATCACGCGGGAACCGTTCGGCGGTGAGATCGTCACGGCCGAGGTACCCGAGGGACACGCCCGCGCCGCCGATGCAAATCTCGCCGACGACGCCGACGGGTGCGGGTTCGACGCGAACACTCCGGGAACCTTCGGGCGAACCGTCACCGTTTGAACCTTCATCGGGGGTTCCATCGACGACGGTGGCGATGTAAACGGACGTGTTGGCGACCGGTGTACCGATGGAGGTCAGGTTTGGGCGTTTAATCACCGCGCACGTGCTCCACACCGTCGTCTCCGTCGGTCCGTACACGTTGAAAGCGACGCGGGTGGCGTCGACCATATCGCCGGCGAGTTCCGCCGGGACCGCCTCCCCGCCGACGAGCGCCGTGAGCCCGCCGAGCCGCGACGTCGTGTCGCCGCCGCACGATCGAATCAGTCCTCGCCATGTGGTCGGGGTGGCCTGCACGAAGTTGACGTCCTCGCGCGCGATGAGGTCCGACAAGGCGTTTGGATCGGCGGCGGTGTCCCGCGACGCCAGCACCGTCCTGCCCCCGACGCAGAGGGGCAGGAAGAGCTCCAGGCCGGCGATGTCGAAGCACACGGTGGTGACCGCGCACAACGCGACGCTCGTGTCCATCCCGGTGGTCTCCTCCATGGAGTAGATGAAGTTCATGAAGTTGGCGTGGGTCACCTTCACGCCCTTGGGCCGACCCGTCGAGCCGGAGGTGAAGATGACGTAGGCGAGATCGGTCGGCTTTGCGGCGCTCGCGAGGGTGCCAAAGTCGGTAAAATCGTCGCCGGCATCCTCGTCTTCGTCGACGAGAAGCACGGAGGGCGGTTCGAACCCGCCCTCGGTGCCCGCGGCGTCGACGCACTCGTCGACGGCGCCGGCCAGGCTCGTCGATGAAATAACCGCCGCCGCGTTTGAGTCCAAGAGCATACCTCCCACGCGGTCCGCCGGATAGAGGGGATCGAGGGGCACGTACGCGGCGCCGGTGAGGTGCACCGCGATGAGCGACGCGACGAGGTACGGGCCGCGCTCGAGGTAAACCCCGACGCGCTCCCCGGTAAGGTCCGACCGACCGAGCGAACCGGTAAGGCGCGACGCTATTCTCGCCGACGCTTCCGTCAGCGTTTGATACGTCCAAGCCGGTGTCCCGGTGTCGAGCTGTACCGCGGGGGAGTTCGGGTACGACGCCGCGATCTCGGCGATGCGCGCGGGGAGTGTCGCCGCGCGTTCAGGTGAAGGCGTGAGGGGCAGGTACCCCGGTCGGTGCGCAGCGTCGTTCCACTTACGCACGCGCCGGAGCTCGTCTGCGGTGATGAGCGGAAACGCGGCCGCGGGCTCGTCGACGCACGCGCCGGTGCCGTGGAGTGCCGCGAGGACGACGTTGAGGTGCCCGGGGGTCTTCTCGATGTCGTAACGCGTCTGCGCGGAGGTGTTGGCGCGGACGGCGAGCGCGCCCTGCCTCTCACAGAACAGGAACGCGAACCTCGGGCCTGCGTCTGCAATCGACGCATCCGTGGCAGCCGAGTCCAGCTCTGTCTGGAGCGCGGCGGCCACGGGGTCCGGGTCGATTCCCGGCTTCAGCGTCGCGATGATGACGTCGACGGGTGCATCGTCCTTGGGTACATCGATCGGGTTCCCAAACGCGCGTTTGCACTCCACGAGCACGTCCGTCGCGGTGGCGTCGTCGTCGAAAGCGACGCGAAAAGTGACGGATCGGGAACTAAGTTCTGTGGGCGCTGGCCTGAATTCGCTGTCGTCGTACACGCGCGCGGTGAAGTCGTGGCGCTCGGTGTACCGCCTGAGGAGGAGTATCGATGCCGCCAGTGTGCAGGTCCGACCGTCTATTGCCTCCCGGTGGGAACGAGCCGGTAGACCGTCGGTCATGATCTGTGCGAGCGTGGAGGGGAGGGGCGCGAGGTGAGCGGATCGGCGGATCGTTGTTATTTTGGTTCGATCTGAGAAAGTTCCGGCAAAGTGGCGGCTTCGGGATACCGCGTCTCGCGTCCCGTTCGAGCACAAACACGTCCCGAGACGCGAGCTCAGATCCCGGGACACCATCGGGTTAATGAAACAGGGTCAACCGGGATCGGGGAAGGTCGACGGGTGACTCACCGAGGCGATGGGCTGGTCGACATTGGCCTGGTCGACATTATCCTCAGCATCCATCATCTCTCTGGAAAAAGCGATGAGCTCTGGCACCCCGGCGTCGGCGATTAGCGTCGTCGGCGACGCTCGAACGAGTCGCGCCCGCGATGCAGGGATGATAACGCGGTGTTTATCCCGGGGTACGAGCTTCGAACGATCGGCTGGTCGTGTGTGCGGTGGGTCAAGCGCGTCGATCGATGGCGGACGGCTTCAACTGTTTCGGAAGCTGGCTCAGCTGAAGGCTTTCTTCCGGGCGATGATCGTGACTGTTTGCTCGATGAAAAAGTTCAGCGGAGAGCCCGAAAGTCCCGATCCCTTTTTGACGTCCTGCGCCATCGGCCAATCAAAACGGACCCAAAACGCAGCGCCACGTCGGACTGATTCACTTTCTCCGATATTTTATTCAGTGGTTGAACAGACGAGCTACGACACCCTCGTCGACGGTTCGAGGCGTCCCTACGGCTATCTCTCTCGAATCACTCCCCCACGAGCTGCGCCTGCGTCTCCCACGTCCCGTCCAGCGCGTTCGCCGACCACAGCCGCACCCTACCGTCCTCCGCCGACGTCGCGAGGGTGTTCCCGACTGAGTTCCAGTCCAAACCCACGACGCGCGCCGGGTGATGCAGAGTCGCGTCGAGCGCCGCCCGGGGAGACTCCACACCCGCCCCCGCCTCGCCGTCGTCCATGAGAGCCCGGCCGTCCACGCGGAACAACCCCACGTCCGCGCCGAGGGCCAGCGCGATCGTCTCCGGCTCGCCCGCCCTCGTGACGGGGGACCACGCCAGAGCGTTCACCTCCGCGGGCCCCTCGTACACGCGGCCGCTCACCCTCCACCGCATGCCCGCCTCGTCGTAGCACAGCACCCTCGCGTCGTTCGCGCCGTCGGGCCATCGCAACGCGACGGCGAGCGTGGGAATGTCCCCGTGGGCGTGTATGGGTCCCTCGGGTCCATCGAAGCGGTCCACGTCTGTCACCGCCGCGTTTGGGACCCGCCACGCGACGCCGGAACACGCCGCGCCCGGCCGGAGCGCCTCGGATTCGTTGCACAGCTCCCACTGGTGGAGCGCCAGTTGGTCGGCGGGGGAGTAGAAGCGGACCGCGCCGTCGTCGCCCGCCGCGGCGAGTTGTAAGCCGTGGTCCGCGGGCGCAAAGGCGAGACGCGTGACGGGCTTGGACGAGTCCCGTAGTTGCGCGCAACGCTCCCACTCGGACGAGCCATCCTCCGCGGCGGCGGTCGCGGCGGCTGCGGCGGCGGCTCCCGGCGCGCGGACGCTCTCGCGCCACAGGCAGATGGTGCCGTCGTCGGAGGATGACGCGAGGCATCGGCCGAACTCGGCGCCGGCGAAGGCGACCGCGCGGCACGCGGATCTGTGGGCGGCCCAAGCGGCGGTTTGGCGCCATGTACCCGGGGCTCCGTCCGGGCCGTCCACGCGGTCCCAGACGTGGATGGCGCCCTGGGTGGTGCACGTCGCCATGCGCGTGCCGGAGGTGTCGTAGCAGGTGGCCGTCACCTCACCGCGCGTCTCCAGCGCGGTGCCCTGAACGGTCTGCGGGTGTGGATCGGGGTTGGGAGTCGGCGGGTGAGCGAAGATTTCGAGGGTTTGCGGTGGACGCGTGGGAGACGCGCGTGAGGCACGGGAGGGATCGCGAGTCGGTGAGCTCATGAGAGGGTGCGGCGGGATCGGTCGACTCACCACCGCATCGTCCGCGACGATATCTTCGGCTGCGCCTTCCATGGTCGAGCGGGTGTGGCGCGGGTAGATTTGAAAATGATGCACTTGGAAGGCGGGTCCAAGAGACGACGGAATCCAACAACAGAGCCTGTGGTCTCTAAGGTCTAAGGTTGAAGCTATCGCCCACTCGGTGCGTCCCCATCGCCGTCGCGCTTGCTCTCTGACGCATCCGACGTCGTTCCCGCCGCCTGCTTCGCCGCGGCCACCGCCCTCAACTCAGCCGCCCTCCCCGGCTGATACAGTTTCGTGCAACCCGTCGTGATCCCATTCGAGCCTTTCGGGTCCAAAGCCTCCACCCCCGTATCGTACGGGGAGCCGGGGTCGCCGCATCCTCGGATTGGCACGAAGGCATGCGCCGTGGGAGCGTGAAGCCCCATTCCCATCACCAAACTCGCGGCGAGCGCGGCTGAACCGGACACGAGGATACGATCCCGCACGCGCTCGACAACTCTTCTTCGGGGTGCCGACTCGGAACTTGCCTTGACGGTCGCGATGTGGCGGGCAGCGTGACGCGATACACGGGGGGCCCTCACGCTTGGCGGTGATACGACCGCCGTGAACGTCGACATCGTGCGATAAACCCAGCTCGGTGCGCCGGTATTGTGGCAGAAGCCAGTGCAATAAGTCGACATTTAAAAGAGAAAACTAACTCTTACCCGAATCAAACTCGTGTCGTGTCATTCACGCGCGATATACGGCGCGCACGACATCCCCCGCACAATCGCACCTTCGGACGTGCCCCACCCTCGGCGCGGGGTATACCCCGTCCGTTATTTGGTTGAGGTACTCCCCGGCGACGACTAAGACGCAGTCCCTGAGCTCCTCCTCCTGGCCTTCAAAAGCTGGCCAACGCATCTTCGCGAATTGTTTCTTGCCCGCGACGGTGGTGGGCAGATCCATGTAGACCTGCGCGTGCATGCGACCGCGCGAGGGATCGTCCACGCGGGGGATGACGGACACGAGCGTTGGTTCCGTCGTGCCCGCGTTGATCGAGTGCGCCATCTGCGCCTGGCACTCCAGGGTGGCGGCCACGTTTGCGCCCCCGTTGATGTCAATTTTGCTGGGGTGCGCCGCGAACGTGGTCCGGCACGTCATCGCCCTCAACCCGCACTTCTCCGCCTTCTCATCGAAGCCCGGGTCCATGACGCTGACACCCGCGGCGGTCATCAGGATATCCCCAAACTTGCTCGCGGCCAGCCGGGCGGTGATGTGGGCGTCGAGGAGTCGTTCCTTGAACTTGACGTTTGGCCACGGAAAGTCAGCTTCAAACTCGTTCTCGACGACGAAGCACTCCAGGTCCTCCTCGTCCTTCTTGAGGCACGACGCGTGACCGCGCAGCGCCTTGGAGCGCGCGTCCCTCGGGTGGTGGAACCCCGTCTCGGTGTGGTAGCCGCTCTGCGCGGGCGGTTCGTGTGCACCCACGGGCTTGTGTTTGGCCTTCATGCCGTGCTTGAGCTTGAAAAACGCAGCCGCGCACGCCCCAGCCTCGACAAAGACGTTGTGCGGCGACGACAGTTCCGTCGGCAGCCTGACGCACACGCACCCGTGTTCCTTCATGGCGTCGATGAACGCGATCCGCTCCGGGTGCGTCGCGTCGTCGCAGGTGATGGCGTCGAACGAGACGATCTTGGGAGCGAGGAATCCGGGGCTCGGGACCTCGACCCACGAGTCGGAGTTTGAGTCGGCGCTGCCCGCGTCGGATCCACCCTTGTCCATATCGGATCCACCCTTCGCGTCGGATTCCTTCTCCGCCTCCCCATCCGCCTTCGTTTCCGCCTTCTCCATCTGTTTGACCCGGACGGCCAGCTCCTGCAGGTACACCTCGCCGTCGGAGATGTGCGCCCTCGCCTCCTCCGCGCTGTCGGGATTGAGTCGAGACGCCTCCTTGAACCCTTCGTCGATGGACCGCCGGACCCATCGCTCCAGAATAGCCGTGTCGACACCCTCGGACTTCTGCGCCATCTTCAAGAGCGCCTCGCCGAGCCTGTACCTCCCCTTGGCATACATCGGGTCCGCCTTGACGCACTCCTCCGCGCACTCCACCGCGTGGCCGTAGTCCTCGAACTTGAGCGCCGCGTGGGACCGGTTGCCCCAGTACTGTGGAACCTTGCCGACTTCGAGGTCAGTCGGGTACACCGACGAGTACAGCCGCAGGGCGCGTGATACGTCCCCGTCCTTCAACGCTTTGGTCGCCATGTGGTACCGTTCCTTCGGAGGCTTATCCGCGGTCTTCGGGTCGAGGCCCATGAGGTCTTTGAGCTCCTTTGACTCCCGGATCATCTCGCGTTGCTTGTGCAGCTCGGCGCGGACCTCCTCAGTTTGTTTCTCCTCCACCGCGGCGTTGGTCACCTCCACGAGCTTGGCGAGTATAGGGCGCTGCGCCTTCTCGTCCGGGGTGAGATTGAGTGAGTTTTGGTACACGCGCCTCGCGTCCTTGGTCCGTCCCATCGCCGCGAGCACGTTTCCCTTGCGGTACAGAGCCTTGCCCGCCATCACGTGGCCGTCATGGCACTGGCAGACCATCTCCTCGGCGTCGGCGAGTGCGTCGTCGAGTCGATTCAACGCGAGCCGCGCGGCGGACCGGTTGCCCAGTATCGCCGGGACCAACTCGCCGATCGGGTTCGCCTGGTACAGCGCCAGGGTGTAAAGCGTCTCCGCAGCCTCGAAGTCCTTCTGCTTGTACCTGGCGTTACCCTCCACGCGAGTCGCGTCGGAGATTTCGTCAGCCGCGTCGAGATCATCGACGCCCGGGACGAGACGCGGTGCCGCCGACGATGGGTCCGCGAACGTGACGCGCGCGGGCTTGTCATCGCCGGAGATCTCATCGAGAACGACCATGGCGACGGGTGCGGCGCCGCGATCGAGATGTGTCCTCGAGATGTGTCCCCTCCCGTTGTTCCTGCTCGTCGAGGCAAGCTGGGGGCGGGCGTTACTCTCGTCTCGGGGAGCTCACCGGTCGCCAAAATCGCCACGTTGTGGAAGCGCGTCAATTCTCGGACTGGACGTGTGACGGACACCCGGTGGGTCCGGGGCATAACCGGGCGCGCGAGCGCCGGAAGGGAGGTCACGGCGACGGCTGGTCGATAGGGGGAGCGAGGCGAATCGCCAAACCCCGGTGAATCGCACCTAGTGTCGCTCGATACGAGCCCGTAGGACGAGGTCGTTGTTGACTCGGCCCCCAAGATGCCCCCCAAGAAGGCGACGAAGAAGGCGGCGTCGGAGACTGCGACGAGGGTCGTGAACAAGCGGAAGACCGGCGGTCGTGAGCCACTTAAGGTGTGGTACATGCCGTACGGGAACCCCTTCCGCGTCGTCGCGGCGAGTGCGGTGAAGAAGCTCGTGCTCTTCCTCGCGGTCGTCTGCGTGGGATTCTACCTTCGCGAGTTGGTGCCGATCCCTGAGGGCGTTCAGGACAGGGTCGAGCAAGCGGTTCCCCCGTGGCTCAACTCCAGCATGCACATGCTCAACGGCCTCCCAGCATTGAACGCCAGCGCGCTGAACAACGGCATGCCCCTCGGCTGGCGCGGACCCAGCCCCGGACAGGCCGCGCTCGAGCGGGGTCGAAGGCCCAAGCATCCCGTCGTCATCGTCCCGGGATTCATCTCCTCGGGTTTGGAGCTGTGGGACGGGCTGCAGTGCGGCAAGCACTTCTTCAGGCAGCGCATGTGGGGCACGCCCGCGATGGCCACCGCGTACTTCGCCAACCGACAGTGCTGGATGCAGCACATGCGTCTGGATCCCGCCACCGGGTTGGACCCGCCGGGGATCAAACTGAGGGCGGTGTCCGGCTTGGAGGCTGTGGACTGGTTCGTGCCTGGGTACTTCGTGTGGGGTAAGGTGATCGAGTCGCTCGGTGAGGTTGGGTACGACACCAACATGCTGCAGGCGGCGCCGTACGACTGGAGGCTATCGCCCGTTGGGTTGGAGCAGCGCGACGGGTACTTCACGCGGCTCAAGACCACGATCGAGACCATGGTTCACCTGCACAAGATCCCCGTGGCGCTGTTGGCGCACTCGTACGGTGACCAGCTCGTGAGATACTTTCTGAACTGGGTGGAGGCGCCATTGAGCGAGGGCGGCGGCGGAGGGGGTAAGAGCTGGACGGATAGGCACGTCGCCGCGTACGTCGACATAGCGGGTCCCATGCTGGGCATACCAAAGACGGTCCCTTCGCTGCTCAGCGGGGAGATGAGGGACACCGCCATCTTGGGGCAGCTCGAGGGCTTGCTCGGCCTGGGTGTTAACCCGTTGGACAGGTTCGTGTCGGGGACGCTGGGCACGGTGGCTGCCACGTTCCGCACGTGGGGATCGCTTTGGGCCATGTTGCCGAGGGGCGGCGTGGACATATGGGGCGCGGATGACCACCTCGGCGCACCGGACGCGTCAAACGACGAATCCACGGGCGTGACCATGGACGCCCCGTCGTCGGAGAGGGAGGAACACGTCGAGTTGGCGCGTGAGCCGGAGATTGGGGGAGCCCTGCGACACTTTTTGTCAATCCGCGTCGAGGAGGACGGCGGCGCCGACGGCAAGTCCGGGAACAACACCCCATCGCCGACCGCCGACGGAACGGTGCAGGAACCAGTGCAGGACCACGCGCGGAACTTGACCATCACGCGGAACCTGACCATCACGGAGTCGCTCGATATGCTCTTTGAACGCGTCGCGTCGGATCACCCCAGGCACGCCGCAGACTTTCGCCGGGTCACCCTCGGCGGCGACGACGCCGCGGCTGGTCCACGGGGCGGGCTGATCGATCGGATCCTCTCTATCGTCGGTATCGGTCGACGAAGCCACTCCACCGGGTTCATCGGTCCGTTGAAACCGGCGTCACCCGCGGAGAAGTTTGGCGACCCGCTTACGGCGCCGCTTCCCCGCGCGCCAAACTTAAAAATCTACTGCCTCTACGGCGTCGGCAAACCGACCGAGCGCGCGTACCACTACGTCCACAGACCGGGCCAGTCCGACAGGCCGTTCGCGCTGGACGTGTCCGTGCACGGCGACGGGGTTGAGCGCGGGGTGACGTCGGTGGACGGCGACGGGTCTATTCCGCTGGTGAGCCTCGGTTACATGTGCGCCTCGGGTTGGAGGGACGAGCCGCGGCTCAACCCCGCGGGTGCCGAGGTTAAGATCGTGGAGTACAACCACAGGGCCATCGGTCTGTGGGGTGGCGGGATCCAGGAAGGACGGTTCAGCGGCGACCACGTCAACATCATGGGGAACCACGAGATGATCGAGACGGTGCTCGAGGTTGTCACCGGCCACGGCGGGGACGTGGAGGAGAAAATCTACTCGGGCGTGAGGGAGATATCGGACAACGTGAGGCGACTGAGGGACGCGCGGCGGGTGCGTGGGGCGCGGGAGAATGAGCTTTAGGATTTGATTCACGCGATTGATGCGTCGATTGAACCGGCGGCGACGCCTGAGAATTGAGAATCGAGACCATTTTTTTCATTTTTGGCGCCGATACCAGTGTGAGAGTTCGCGCGAGGCTCGCACAGCAGAACACGTCACGCGAACCAGAGGCGTACAGGGCTCGGAACAATCAGTCATCACGCGTCACTTCAAAGCGCGCAACCTCCCACCGAGGAAGCACGCCAGTAACGTAGGGAGGCACCGGAAGAGTCAAACATGTCCGCCATCACCATCACCCTCGGCAGGACCGTCGCGGCGTCCTCCGCGGGCGCCACCAGGTCCACCCGCGGACGCACTGTCGCGAAAAAGTCGGCGGTTGAGGTGTCCAAGCGGAACGCGCCCGTGTGCCGCGTGGTTCAGGACCCTGCCGCCAGCATGGACGTGGGCAGCAGCATCGACATCGACATGGACATGCGCCGTCGCATCGTTCAGATGGACACCGCCACGACCCTGCGCAAGACCATCGACGTGCGTGCCCCACCACCCCACCCCGTCCCCGTCTCAATCGTTCCCGGGTCGACGTTTCGCGGCAATTTTATCCACTTGGCGGACAGCGCTCTGACCTCGCCCCTCTCCTCTATCCACAGGCCATGGGAGGTACCATGATTCAGGATCCCGCCGCGTTTGTTTCCACCGACTACCATCGACTCGTCACCACCGGCCTGTTCGCCTCGTGCGCGGCTCTGGTGGCGCGTGGCGGCGTCGGGATCGAGATGGCGGGTGACGGCGGCGACCCCGCGGCGTGGGCGTCCTTGGTGGGCTCCGGCCTGCTGGCGTACTGGCTCTCCGACCTGGGCACCGGCGTGTTCCACTGGTCCGTGGATAACTACGGGAGCAAGGCGACGCCGGTGATGGGCGGCATCATCGACGCCTTCCAGGGCCACCACAAGTACCCGTGGACCATCACCAAGCGACAGTTCGCGAATAACATTCACGTCACCTGCCCGGCGACGATGTGCGTCACCGTGCCCTTGCTGCTCGCCCCGGGGCTCGCGCCCAACGCGTGCGCGTTCATGGGCGTGTTCTGCAGCATGATCGTGCTGTCCCAGCAGTTCCACGCGTGGTCGCACATGAAGAAGTCGCAGCTGCCGGAGAGCGTGGTGGCGCTTCAGGACCTGGGCGTGCTCCTCTCCCGCAAGGGACACGGCGCGCACCACAGGCCGCCGTTCAAGGGTAACTACTGCATCGTGTCAGGGTTCTGGAACGACATGCTTGACGGCAACGAGGTCTTCGACAAGATGGCGACGGTGGTTTACGAGGCGACGGGAGTGGCGCCCAGGTGCTGGTCGGAGTCCCACGACTTTGAAGTCGAGGAGGAGGCGCCGGAGGGTTGGGGCAAGGAGTACAACCTGTGATTGCCGCGCACGATACGATTATTTATTCTTTCTTCGGCGGGGCCAAAGGGCGGTCCCCGAACCGATGTACCATCAGCTTAAAGTCTGCAAGCAGCAGCAGCGACTTCGTTTGTTATGAAAAAGTTACAACGTGGTTTACAACATTCAAGTATTCGCGCGTCACCAGCTCTCCCCTCCCTTCACGGTCGTATCGGGCAAACGCCGCTCGGACCCTTCGCGCCTCACTCCACCTCCGGAACCTGGATCCCACTCCAACAGAGTCCGGTAGCACGCCTGGTGTCCGTTTCTGAAGGCGACCTCCGCGGGCAGCACGCCCTGCGACACCCCCCCCGCGGTGTGATCCGTCATGAGCCTGTCCGCCGCCACGTCCGGCCTCGCGCCGTGCGCCAGCAGCACCTCGACCACCTTCACGTGTCCCCACTCGGCGGCGCAGTACAGCGGCGTCTTACCGTTCGGGTACCTGGCGTGAACGTCGGCGCCCGAGCTTAGGAGCATCTCCGCCACCCGCGCCTCGCCCGTCTTCGCCGCGGCCATCAGGGGTTTCCACCCTTTCCTCGAGCTCGACGCGTTGGCATCCGCGCCCCGTCCCAGTAACGTCTCCACGCATATCGCCGCGCATCCCCTGTGGATACACACGTCCGCCGCTCCGGCAGCCGCTAGGATGAGCGCCGTGTCGTGCTCGTCCACGGCGTCGGCGTCGAGTCCGTGGTCCAGGAGCGCGACCATGGCCGTGTGGTGCCCCCTGGACGCGGCCGTGACCGCCGCGCCCGCCGCCGCCAGTCCCCCGGGCTCGACCGCGCCCGGGAACGACTCCAGGATCTTGGTCACCAGCGCCGTCTGCCCTTCGCTCGCCGCCAACTGCAGGACCACGTCGGGCTCGGCGTGGGGAAACCTGAGCAACGCGGGTATGGCGCTCCAGGTCTTGTGCTGTACCACGGCTGTGAGGTCGGCGAGCCAGCGCTGGTACTCGCGGTCGTGCGTGTGGTCGAACGAGTGGTGGTGGTAGTCGTGGAAGACCGCGGCGGGTCCGTTTTTAGAATTGGAAATATCTTTGGAGCCGCCTCGGATAGCCGCGGGGTTGGAGGTCCACTTTTGCCTCGATGCGGGCCCCGAAGATGCGGATCTGGTTCGCAATCTTGCATTCCTACGAGCCGTCCGGTTCGTCGGGTGTGGAGCGATACATCCAGACGCCGTCACGCCGGCCATCGTGTCCACGCGATATCTCCGGATGTTGTCGGTGAGATATTCAAACCCACAGCCCTCCCCCTGTGCGCGCGGGGTTTCTCGGCTCTCCCGCGGCGAGTTTCTCGGCTCTGCACGTCCTCTGAGCGACCGAGCGAAGCGATCTCTCTCGCGTCGATGCCCCCTCCGAGCTCGCGCGCGCTCCTATGAAGTGTGGAAGCTTGCCGAGTCAGCGCTAAAAAAGTCCGACGTTCGCGCGAAACTGTGATACGCTGGCATCACAAAATCATTGGGAACCGCGGCCCTGGAGCGCGGCGCTGGGTCGGCGAGGACCGGGGTGGGCGACGAGAGTTGACGAGATGGACGTCACCGGTGCCTTTAGGGAGTCGGCGCACCGAGCGTACGCGTCACAGGCTGGCATGACCCCTGATCGCGCGGACGCACTGGTCGCCCCGAGGGATCTGCCCCCGCCCTCGGCGCGCTCCCAGGTGCTGAAGAGCGCGCACGTTACCCTGGTGCTGGTGCGGGAGCTGCGGGCGTTCGTCACCAGGCACCGCGCCGACTACGTGAGGGAGGGCAAGGACTCGGACACCGTCAGGGACGGCATCGAGTCCGAGGTGCGGCTGAGCGTCAAGGCGTGCCAGGCGCACATCACCATGCTCAAGTCCACCGTGCAGGAGGTGGAGGCGGCCAAGACGGAGGGCGTCCAGGGGGTGGCACACATGCACGGCGTGGTCCTCATCGTGACCGAGATGCTCCAGAGGGTCGCCGCGTCGTTCGACCAGTGCAGGGAGGTTCGGTTCAAGAAGGTGCTGGCCGAGGCGGAGCACAGGCGGAGGCGGGCGCCGCCCAGGCCGCCGACGCCGCCGAGGAGAAACACGGAACCCGCGCCAGCAGCGTCAACCACCGATGAGGGTTCAACCACCGAGACCACCGAGACGTCAGGTCACCAGGTACAGGCGCAGGTGCATAGCACGGAGGGCGACGTCCTGGTGGACGAGCTCACCACGCTGGTTGAGCAGGTTCGTAAGGCGGAGGGTCAGGTTGCGGAGATGTCGGCGCTGTCCTCGCTCTTCGCCACGCACGTGCAGGCGCAGGCGGCGCAGATCGAACAGCTGTACGCGCAGGCGGTGGAGAGCACACGGAACCTCGAGAGCGGTAACGTTCAGCTCAAGAAGACGATCAAGAGGCGTGGGGAAGGGTCGTTCATCGTCGGTATCGTGCTGTTCATAGCAACCTTCAGCCTTTTGTTCCTCGACTGGCTTCAAGGGTGAACTTAGTTTTAGTTGTAAGGCGAATAGTATTGAGCCGCTGGTTCAACGTTATGCGTTATGTCGCCTATTCCATCGCCGCCGCGAAAGACTCCGGCTCCGGCGCCACGAATTGCATCGTACCCACCGGCTCGTCGAAGGGCATCGTCAGCTTGTGCGCGTGGAGAAACGTCCTGAACGAGTCTCTGTCCTCACTATAAGCGTTGTCACCCACGATGGGGTGACCGCTCCACATCAGGTGCACGCGGATCTGGTGCCTCCTGCCCGTCACCGGCGTCACCTCCACCTTGCTCACGGGCACGCCCTCGAACTTACCCTTCAGGGTCAGCACACCCCGCTTCAGCACCCTGAACCTGGTCTCGCACGCCTTGCCGTTGTCCTCGTCGATGCGTTCCTTGAAACCTTTCGGGTCCTCCGGGTCGCGTCCCATCGCCGCGTCCACCGTCCACTCGTCTGTCTCCGGGTGACCGAACACGATCGCCAAGTAGGTCTTCTGCGCCTTTCGTTCCCTGAACAGCTTGGCGGCGGCCCCCGCGGCTCGTTTGTTGGACGCGGCTACCAGCACCCCCGACGTGGCGTTATCCAGCTGATGCACGAACCGAATGGTGTCCCAGTCCGGGTACCGTGCCTCCAGCCAGTCCTCCACGCTCAGGTCCCCGGGGTACTTTGGCGTGAACCGTGTCTTACCCGGCCAGCCCCTCGGGGTGTCCAGACGCACGCACCACGGCTTGTTCACCACCGAGTAGTCGTCGTCCTCGTGCACCAGGGAGAAGTCCCTCTCGAGCGACTGCGGCTGCCGGGCGATGGCGCTCGCGACGCTCTCCCCGTCGAGCCTGTCGTTGTCGTCCAGGAACCGTAGGTAGTTTATCCGCGGTTGGACCTCATCCACCAGGTCGTACTTGGTCTCCAGCTGCGGATGAAGTCGCATCACGTCCCGCACCTGCCCTTCGCTCATCCCCGCGTTGGCCAACGTGGTCCTCACGTCCGTCCCTTCGATCCCGCCCCGTCGTATGTTGAGCTTCGCGGCGTCCAGCCCGGGGTTCTGAGGACCCGGGTCATCGATCACCGTCGCGCGGGGATGGACCGGGCGCGTGCTCGCGTGACGCAGACCCCGCCATCGGGCCGCGAGATGGACTCGAGCCGCGAGGCGCAGCGCCATCGAGAAATGAATCTATCCGTCTCCGAGCGTGTCGCGAAACAAAACACTCAACGGGGCACCGCGGGCGAAGGCACGGCCGAGATGGGTCTTTGCTGCGGCGCGTCCCAGGCGCGCCGCGACAGGAGCGCGGACTACGAGGAGCGGAGGAGACAGGAGCTGCTCGAGGCGCTCGGCGAGGGGTACAACGGCGAGCTGGACTTCGCCGAGTCCGAGACCGCGTCCGAGCTGGCTCCAACCCCGGGGCGAGAATCCTACTCGGGCGAGGACACCCCGAGCCGCTCGCCGAGTCGCTCGAGAACGACGTCGCGGGCTAGCTCGAGGGAGTCGCCGCACCCTTACGACTCTTCTTCGTACTACGAGACGACGGAGTCGGACCGGACCGAGTCCATTCGCGCCGCGAGGGAGGCAGAGGCTGGGCAAGGGAGCGACGGGGGATTCACGGAATTGCGCGAGTGGTCCAAGGCTGGACGGCCGCCGTCCCCCGCGCGCGCGGCGCCGCCCGGGGCGGTCAACGCCTCACCCGGCGCGCGGCACTCAAATCAGGGCGGTGTCTCCCCCGGCCGCGCGCCGTTCGGGTCGGTGCGTCGCAGGGGCCAGCAGGGGCCAACAGCGGGGGTCGGACCCGACGAATCGTTGACGCGTTTGGCGGGTGAAGCCGCTTCTTACGAGGCCATCAGGGCGACGCTCAACGTGGAGCAGGCGCTGGACCGGCCGTTGGCGGAGGTGTTGGCACCCGTGGATGCGGTGGCGTCGTTCAAGGGCAAGAGGCACAACCTGTTCTCGCCCTATCAGGACATGCCGAAGAGCCTGCTGCTGCCGTACCAGAACTATCAGGCGTACGGTCAGCCAAAGCAAAAGGAGAACAGGTGAGGGAAACCTGACGTATTAGCGCGAGTAGCTCGCATTTGATTAGATGTACACCTAGTTAGCTATCCAAATCGCCGTCCGTCACCGCAGCGCCGACGCGAACTCCTCGTACAGGGCGTCGCCATTCTTCAAAGGAGCGGGTGCGGATGTGCGAGCCCGGCTCCTTTGCGCCAAGCCGGCACCCAGGCCCAAACCGAGCGGGGATCCCCTCGCAGGAGCCGACGCGCGCGCCACCGACGCGGTGCCTCCTCGCGACACGGATCCTCCACTCTTCATGACGCTCTGGGCGCCACCCTTGGACACCATCCCCGCCAGCATCTGGCACTCCTCCTCCTTGATTTCCAGCTCGAGACGCATGCTCGAGACGCTCGCGCGGAGTTCCTCAATCTCATCGTCCCGCGTCCGCTGGTTGCCAACCTCCAGGCTCTTGTTCCGTCTGCGCAGGGTAGACATGCGCTGCTCCACGCGCAGGATCTCCTCCTCGAGCTTCTGGCGTTCCTTCCGCTCGGCGTCCCGCTCCTCAGCCGTCGCCGCGAGCTTCTTGTTGATTTTGTCAATCTGGTGGTCGCGCTTCACCGTGCGCTCCAACAGCTCGTTCTTGCGATCTTTGAACCGCTTGAACTCCTCCTCGTTCTGCTCCTTCTCCGCGCGCAAGGTTCGAAGCTCGGCGTCCAGCTGTTTCCTCTGCTCGCGTTCGTTCTTCAGTTTCTCTCCCAACTTGTCCTCCTTCTCCTGCGCCTCGTTGAGCAACTCCTCGGCGGCGGCGTAGTTCTTGGATACATCCTCCAACGCATCCTTCGTCGCCCTCAGCTCGTTCCGGGCGAATTCCTCCCCCTGCTTCGCGGTGTCCATCATCTGCCTGTACTCCGCAGCCTCGGTCTCCATCTGTTTGTACGACCTCAACAGGAGCAACAGGCGTTTGTCTCCCCGCCGAGCCTCCATCTCGAGCGCGTGCCACCGGGTCTTGAGGCTCAGCGGCTGACCGGCGGAGTTCTTCGGGGTCCTCGGGCGTTCTTGTGGGTCCGGAGAGTCTGCCAGTCGCTTGGCCACCGCCGCCGCGGTCTCCGTCACCTCCGCGGAGTTGGCCAGGCGCCGGGTTTTCATCGTGGCGAGGGCGGATCGTTCCCTCGCGAGCTGGTTGACCCGCGCCTTGAGCTCCTCAACCTCCTGGTCCCTCCGCTGCAGCGCGGTCTCCAGTCGCCTGGCCCGGGCGTTGGCGTTGGTGACCTCCTCCTTGAGTATGCCCATGGGTCCCATGCGCTCCTTCGGGGTGAGTCCCACCTTGTCGCTCGTGAGTCCCACCTTGTCGCTCGTGAGTCCCACCTTGTCGCTCGTGAGCTTCTCCTGCACCGCGGCTGCCACCATCTTCCGTGCGCGCTCCTCGGCGGTCATGTTGGGGTTGTCCTCGTCCTCGTCGTACTCCCTGAGCGCGTCCAGCTTGCCGTGGCCCCTATTGGCGGACGCGCTCCACGCCACCCTCGTCTTGGGGGTGCCGCCCGCGGGCCTGAACACCGGCTTGGATTTTGGCGATGACTTCCCCTGGGACCCCTTTGGCGCGGCGGCCTTCTCGGCGGACACGGGGAGGTCCCCGAGCCTCGCCAGCACCCGCTGGATGGCCTCATCGTCCGAGCCGGGAGGAAGGTTGTACTTGAGCAACAGATCCTCCGCGGTCTTAGCGCCAACCTTGCGCTCCGGGGTCGTCACGCCCGTCATCGTCCCCCTGGGAAGTTCTGTTGTGATTCAGGAGGGCGAATCTGTCGGGGCGATTGCCAAAGGTGCTGGGCGACGGCCGGACCCGTTCGTGTGGGGTATCGGGGTACGCGACGCGCTCTCGTCCCTCTCCCTGCTCACCCCTATCGAATGCGACCTTCGATTCGGTGCCCTCCGTTGGGTACCGTGGTCCCGTGGCCGCCGCACTCGGCGTGTTGCCAAACTGGTCCGCTTTTCCCCCCACCTCCACTCCCGGAGGTCGGGACTTTTACCACTCGACCAGGATTGGCGGGAGATGGCATTCAAACTGGTTCCGCGACAGAATAGTGCACCCCATCCCGTGAAGGAGCGGGCGACCCGGGTAGCGTTCGCGTCACAACAGCCGAGCGCGTCCGCCTCATTCGGCGCGCGTTCTCGGTTTAGTAGGGGAGAGGCAAGATGGCGATGATGGGGCTGTCGACGCCGACGAAGGATCGGTCGTGGACGGAGACCGGCGGCATGTCGTCGCCCTCGCCGTCAACTCGGGATTTTGATGCGGGAGAGGCTTCGGGTTTGTGCACCCCCGGGCACGACGACGAGCTGATGTGCCACGAGCCCATGTGGAACGACCTGACGGGCAGGCAGCATCATGTAGCGGCGTTGGCCGGCGCGCGCGAACCCCTCCACCGCCGGGGCACCGTGCACGAGTTCCTCCGGGGCCGCGAGCTCGTGAGGCACGCGAGGAACACGCAAAGGCGACCGGGGATCTCGGATTTCGTCCACGACGCGCGCCGACCGGGGTGCGGAATCATCCCAATCGTGCCCCCGCACACTGGCGTTGGATCCCCTCCCTTCGTCGCCAGGTTCGGTCGGTGCGAGCGCGGCCAGAGGCTCCTCGCGATCGCCGACGAGGAAGGGGTGGTGACCATTGTCGACGCCGCCGGGAAACTCCCTGGGCTCGAGATCGATCCCGAGTTCCGCCCGGAGCAACAGTGGATCGCGCACGAGAACGCCATATTCGACGCGGCGTGGTGCCACGGCGACGGTCGATTGCTCACAGCCTCGGGCGATCAGTCCGTGCGGCTGTGGGACGTGGAGACGGCCGTTCCTTTCCGGTACTTCCGCAGGCACAACGGCAGCGTCAAGTCCATCAGCGTCAGACCGGACGGCGGCGGCGGCAACGGGGACGGGGGTAACGTCTTCGCCAGCTGCGGGAGGGACGGCACGATCGCGATGTGGGATATGAGGGACTCGAGGAGGACCAGGGCGAGCGCGTCGGGGATCGCGCCGGGGCCGGACGGCGAGCCCGCCTCGGTGCCCGCCGCGGTTGTAGAGCGAGCGCACGAGCCGCCCGCCGCTATGGGCGGCGGGGTGGCGCGGGGGTTTGGGGGGCGGGGCGAGCGACGCGCGGTGACCAGGTCGCAGACCAACGAGCTCGTGGACGTCACCGTGGAGGAGTTTCCGGCGAGGGTACGTCAGCGGCAGCAGCGCTTGACCACCTCGATCAGGAACGAGTCGAGGAGCGTTCGCGGCGAGATACAGCACAGCGTCACCTCCATCGCGTTCGCCCACGACGGTCAGGTGTTGGTCTCCGCGGGCGCGGCGGACGGGCTGATCAAGCTGTGGGATGTGCGGCAGCTGTCTCGCGGGTCGCCGCTGTGGGAGATCGCCGACGAGGACCCTCCGGAGCTCGCGGGTGGTAAAAACTGGTTCCGCGGCGACGACAATATCGGCGCCTCCGCCAAGAGACGCCGCCGCGGCCGCGGGGTGATCGCGCTCGCCATGGCGCCGTGGGGTTCGTCGCACATCGCCGCGTCGTACTCCGACTCGCACATCGCGGTGTTCGACCTGCACGGCCCGGACTCCGGTCCCCGGTGCCACCTCCGCGGGCACCGGGCCACCAGCTTCTACAACAAGCTGGCGTTCAGTCCGGAGGGGACGCACGTGACCAGCGGATCGTGCGATAACCACGTGTACGTGTGGGAGGTCGACAGGCCGCTCGACCCCCCCGCGGTGTTGAAGGGACACACTGGCGAGGTCGTCGCGGTGGACTGGTGCCCCAACGACTTCACGTGCCTCGCTTCGTGCGCGGATGACGACACCGCGAGGGTGTGGCGGGTGGACCGGTCGACGCTTCACGAGGCGGCTGGAGACGGGGAGGTCAGGGGCGCGGTGGGGGCGAGCACGGAGCGCGGTTCGATGCACACGTCGATCGCCGATCGTGATTTCTTTAGGACTCCGGCTCCCGCGACGCGTGATCGGACCCCCTCGACGCGCGGTCTGCTCTCGGGCGGCGAGTGGCTGCAGAGGGCTGTCGAGGAGGGTCGGAGGTTGGACTTTGCGACGCCCATGCCGATCTTCAACGCGAGGCCGGCTCCTCCCGGCGTGGATACCACGTGCGGTGATGCGGCGATGAACAAGGAGAACGTGGACGTCAACGCGGGTGCGGCGGTGGCGCTGCTGACCCCGGGTCCCGTCGCCGCGAGGACGAGGAGGGGCGCTCGAAGGCCGCTCCTGGCGGCGTCTCAGCGTAACTCGATCCTGACGTACTTCACGCCGAGACGCGGGGAGGATCGCGGGGAGGATTTCATGGAAATCGACGGCGACGACGACGCGTACTGATAGCATTAGGAACCGGGTCGACCACCACACGTGGGGCGTATCGACTCGCACGACGGTAAAACTAGTTTGGATCTAAAACGTTCGCGTCTCACTTTGCCTCCTTCCTGACCACCGCCACCTCGTCGACTATCTCCTGCGCCAGCATGGACACCGCCATGGCGTAGTTCGTCGACGGGTTATACCTCATGATGGCGCGGAAGTTGCAGAGCGCCAGAAACGCCGGCCCGTCCTTACCCTCCGGCATCAGCAAGACGCTCTCCGCGCTCCGCGGCAGCCGCAGGGTGTTGTGCATGGGCTTGACCCCGTTCCATAGGAAGTAACTCGCCGGTTTGGGCGTCTTACGTTCCCCCCACCACCCGCCGATCACGTCTTCCGGCAGCTGATCCCCCTCCACGCTAACCCTGAATCCCGCGGGTCGAACGTTTGGGTTCCACTCGCAGTACTTGTTCAAAAAGTTAGCCATCGACGCGAAGACGTCTGGGAGTGATTTCCATATGTCGGCGCGTCCGTCGCCGTCCTTGTCCACCGCGTACCTGTGGAAGTTGGACGGCATGAACTGGCACTGACCGAGGGCACCCGCCCACGATCCCACCAGGTCACCCGCGGGGACGTGGCCCTCGTCGACTATTCTGATCGCCTCGACGAGTTCGTTGCCAAAGTACTCTCCCTTCCAGTGCCTGTGCTCGAACCCGAGGGTGGCGAGGGCGCGGATGCAGTCGTGCTCACCCTGGAACCCGCCGAAGTGGCTCTCTATGCCCCATATCGCGACCAGTATCTCCGGCGGTACCCCGTACTCCCGTTCAATCTCGTTGAGGAGCTCGGCGTGTTCCACCATGAGCGCCGCGCCCTTGGCTACCCGGTCCCTCGACACCATCCGTCGCAGGTAGGCATCCACGCTGAGGTTCTTCTCCGGGTTCAGCACGTGCGACGACGACGTCTTCTCCACCACAGTCTCCGGCAACGGCTCCAACTCGTTGAGGCACGACCCCACGGTGGACTCGGACAGACCTCGTTTGACGCACTCGTCTCGTATACCGTCGAGCCATCCGGCGAACTCCCTCTCGCGGTTGGTGAGCTCACGGACGGTGATTGACGGGTGCGCGCCGGGTTCGATGTCGGGCGGGTTTCTCATGGTCTTCCACGTCGTCGCCGCGCGTGCCGACCCCGGTTGGTGCACCGTGCTCGCCACGAACGGAGAGACCCACGGCGCCGCGATGGTCGCCGCTCCCACCGCGATGCGCAGCAGGGCCTTTCCCGCGCTCTTCTCGCCTCCCCGGGGCGCGTCGGGGGCGCCATCCGACGGGCCGTGGGAGCACCTGCACGTCACATGCGACCTGATTGACCTATGCGGCGCGCTGAACCCGGACATTCTCGTCGGTGTCGCCCCCCAGCGGGGTGCGAGCGCCGACGACATCTCGACTGCCGGAAAGTCCAAGGCTCTGTCTCGTGCTGTCCCGCGATTTTGCTGACCCACCGGTTGGAATCGAGCATCGAGCTGGCAGGCATCAAACGTCGGTGTTTTTGAGTTCGAAAACTCTGTGACCACAGCGCCATACGATTTGGAAGTTTGGGCACACCAAAAAAAGCCCGCGGAAGAAAAAAGTATTCCCGCTTCCACGTAGGAACGTGGCGAACTCCGTCTGTCGGGCACAGTGAAGAGCGTAAGGAACGCGCTCTCGTTAGTGCACAGGAGTCGCTAAGGACAGCGGACTTGTCTGTGCGGGGAAAAGCGCGTCGCTCGAAAGTCCGGGCACGTGTCTACGGGTTGTTTCTTTTCGGAAATACAAGCGATTGCGATGAATCTGGGTGGAAATATTGAGACGGTAGTCCCGTCGCACACCTACAGCCGACTCCGCTTCGACGATGCGGCGGATCAGGCGGTGCAGCACCTGGCTCTGGTCCTTCAGTCCCATCGTGGGTCACCTTACGAGGGCCAGTTTGTGTCGCAGGCGGAGCCGCGCGCGGGTACGTCCCACTCTCCGGCTTTTAATTTTCGCGATGATCCAGCCAACACGGTGTTCCTTGGCGGGGAAAAAAACCTAACGTGCGCGAGCTTGGCCGCCGCGCGCGTCTCGCATCGGCCCCGTCCGGACTTTCCCGTCGGCGAATCGATTGCATCGCTGTTGTTCGATGGAATCGAGGATTCAGCGCCGGGTCTCCCGTCCAATGACGTCCTCCGCGCGTCCCGATCTTCGCACCAGTGCTCACCGATCTCCCCCATTCCTCCCCACTTTCCAGGCATGGGCTGCTCGCCTCCGCACATCGCCCTGCTCTCGGGGCTCGAGGGAACGGGTATGACCGGCAGGCAGATTACTGACGTGATGAACTCCATCGCGATGCAGTTCGGCCCGGTCCCTGGGAGGCTTCTTCCCCGTTGCAAGTGAGTCATCGCGCCTCCCCGATCAAAATCGGTCAAATTCTCGCCGAGGGCGCCCGAATCCCGCGCTTTTTTTGAGTTCATCCCGCCTGACACTCGCTGACCTTCCGATCCTCCCCTCTCTCCTTCTCTCAGGGTGACGCAGAGCGGCTGCGTGCTCCTCGGCGTGGATTCACCCGATGCGCTTCGCATCGCGCAGGCGTTGGCTCGCATGCTCCCTGGCGCGGACATGTACTACCCCAACCAGCGCCCGGATCAGCAGCACCTCACGCTGGGGCGATTCAACGGCAGCGACCCGGCCGGGTTCGCCGCCTGGCTCAGCGAGAGCCTCGCCGGGCAGCTCAACCTGCTGCCCACCTTCACGGGCACCAGCGTGCAGCTCAGCGACGAGGTTCGGCCGTACCCCAACTACCCGATCCCGCTGAAGGGCGGCGCCGGCGGTTTGGGGGGTATCGGCGCGCCAGGACTTAGCCTCGGCAACGGTAGCGGACTCGGGGGTGGGTTTGGTTCGGTCGGCGGTGGCTTCGATGCCCCCGTCAGCAGGCCCGCGGCTGCGGCGCCCATCGGCGGTTCCCTCGCCCCCATCGGCTCGGGACCCATCGGCGGCGGCCCCATCGGAGGCGCCCCGATTGGAGCGCCCGTGCAGAAGCCCGTCGCTCCCATCGGCTCGGCTGCGCCCATCGGTGCCGCTCCCGCCGCCCCCGCGCCCGCCGCGACGCCCTCCCAGCCCCCCACCTACGCCTCGGCGATGGCGTCGGGCCTGGCTGCGGGCAAAGGGTTTGCCGCGGCGGCTGGAGCCCCCGCCAAGCCGGCGAGCCCCTCCCCGGCGGCGGCGGCGGCGGCCCAGTCCCCCGAGGCTCTGCTGTCCATGCTGCAGTCCTCAACCGCGGGTGCCGAGGGCGTCGGCGTGCTGGGTAACTCGTCGTCCGCGGCTTCCGGGTACGTGCTTCGTCCCCAGGAGAGCGCGGCTTGGGCTCAGCGCCTGGCGCCGCTGGTGACCAACCTCCAGGGCGTCCTGTCCACGGTTGGCCCCCAGAAGTTCTGCCAGATGATGGACCGCGTGGCCAACCCCAACGACTGGAGCCTCGCGTCCGAGGTGAGCGCCGGCCTGCAGAGGGGCGCGCGCCTCGAGGTTGTGCAGGACTCGGAGATTGCCGCCGCCATCGAGGCGAGCGCCGTCGCCGTCGCCAACACCGGCGCGCAGGTGCGCCTCAAGACGGTGGCTGTCGACCAGGCGGTCGTGGGCGCGCCGGGTCACAACAACACCGGCTCCCCGGTGATGGTGTGCCGCGTCGATCGCGCGGTGGACCCCACCCCGGGCATGACCCGCGTCGCCGCGTTTGCGCTCCACCTGGAACCCGTGAGCCAGCTCGCGGCGGCGGAGGCTCCCTACCTCTCCCTGGTGTTTGCCTGGCTCGGCATGCGCCAGGCGGCTCCGTCCTCCGCCGCGGCTGTGGTTGCCTCCGGCGAGGGCGGGCCCTCCGCGGTCAAGCAGGAGACGGTGTCTTCGGCGGCTGCCTCGGCTGGCGGCGGCGGCGGTGTCCGTCGCCCCGGCGACTGGACCTGCCCCGGGTGCCACGCTCACAACTTTGCGTCGCGCAGCGTGTGCTTCAAGTGCAAGAACGCCAAAGCTGGCGGTTCCGGTGGTGGGGGTGGTTTCTCTGGCGACGTCTCCAAGTCGTCCGAACCGGCGGGCGGTCCCACGGCGGGTAACTTCCGCCCCGGCGACTGGATATGTACCGGCTGCCGCGCGCACAACTTTGCCTCCAGGTCCGCGTGCTTCAAGTGCAAGCAGCGCAAGTCCGGCGGTGAGCAGAGCTCGGCCGCGACGCAGGCCTCCTCGGGCGGGTCCGCCCCGGATAACTTCAGGTCGGGTGACTGGATGTGCCACAGCTGCCGAGCGCACAACTTTGCCTCTCGCGCGGCTTGCTTCAAGTGCTCCTCCAAGCCCTCGTAGTGGACTTGTGCGAAGAGCTTCTCGCAAGCGCGGTTGACGAGACCGGTCTTTGAACTCACGTGACGCGAGGGCGGGACCGAATCAAGACATGAAAAATAAATAAACAGTGAAGAGAAGAGGGTTGGAAGAGGGTGCAGAGGGTGTTACGATGGTGGGTGATGTTTCCAGTATGTGTGAAAAGGAGACTCCGGGTCTCTCTTCGGGATAAGTGAGAAACGCATAAATCTGACTCTGAGCAGTTTGAAAACTTCGTCAACGTTTCGTTACACTAGACCTAGATGGCTTACTGGTAGAAGCTGAACTCGTCACCCGGCTTGCGCACGCTAGATTTGTATCCCTTCTCGAAATCCTTGGGCATCACGACGTAGCGGTTCTTGCGCACCGCCTGCAGTCCAGCCTCTTGGCAGATGGCCCGGATATCCGCCGCGCTGATCTTGTCGGGCCTGGACACGTAGTCCTCCAGGTCAACCTCGTCCGAGAGGTTCATCTTCGCCGTGCACACCTGGAACACCAGCCGCTTTTGCCGCCTGTCCGGCGCCGGGCACTCGATCTTGCGGTCCAGGCGGCCAGGTCGGAGGAGCGCGGGGTCCAGGGTATCTGCGCGGTTCGTCGCCATGATCACCTTCACGTTCACCGTCTGGTCGAAACCGTCCATCTGGTTGAGGAGCTCCATGAGGATACGCTGCACCTCGCGGTCGGCGCCCGTGTGCGCGTCGAAGCGGGCGGTGGCGATGGAGTCAACCTCGTCGATGAAGATGATGGCGGGCGCGTTTTCCTTGGCGAGCCTGAACACGTCCCTCACCATCCGCGGGCCCTCGCCCAGGTACTTCTGCACAAACTCGGATCCCACGACGCGGATGAACGCGGCGGTGGTGTGATGCGCCACAGCCTTGGCGAGCATCGTCTTACCGGTACCCGGGGGACCGTACAGGAGCACGCCGCGGGGCGGGTCGATGCCAATCTGTCGGTACAGGTCAAAGTGCGTCAAGGGCAGCTCGACAGCCTCGCGAATCTCCTGCTTCTGCACGTCCATTCCTCCCACGTCGCTGTACTTCACGTCCGGTCGCTCGGCATCGGTCAACAGGGAGATGGACGAGTCAGCCTCTGGGGGCAGGATATCGACCAGCGCGTTGGAGTGGCGGTGGAGCGCGACGGATGACGAGGGCTTGAGCAGCTCGCGGTTCAGCGTGGAGAGGATGCGGACGTAGTAGTTGGACCCCGTGGTGGACGAGACGATCCCGGCGTTCTCGTCGACCATCTCCAGGAACTGTCCGATCACCAGGGGCACGGCCTGGATGCGCTTCACCTCCTCCTGCGCGCGCAGCAGCTCGATCTTGAGGTTCTTCTGCTCATCCTTGACGTACTCCTCCTGGATCTCCACAAACTCGAGCTCCCTCTGGAGCTCCTTCAGCCGCGAGTACAGGTCCTCCTCGCTCTCCCCGGGACCGTCCTTGGGCATGGTCACGACCACCTTCTCCACGTCCACAGCCTGCGACGGACGGTTGGGTGAGGGCGGGAAGGTCAGGGGCGGAACGGAAAAAAGAGAACCGGGGGGATAGATCTTGACAAAAAAGGCCCGTTGTGCGACGCGACGCCCGGTGCGGTCCGCGAGGGGTCAGATCCCCCGCGAGGCCGAACACGCGAGGGTGCCGGAGCGCCGTTGATGACTCTCAAGGCACCCGGGAGCGATGAAAAGCGGCGCGCGCGCTTCGTTCGCTCCTCCCGGGCCGCCCCGCGGGTCCCAGATCTGGCTGAACCAGCAGGGCCCACGGGGGACCTTTCGCGAACGGAGGTGAGGTGGTCCAAACTTAGGGTTGCCCCGGGCGAGCGCCTCGGTGCGGTGTCGGTCGCGAATGGAACGTACCATGGGCTGGGTTTCTTTCGCAACGGCATTCGCACTGCTCCTCCTGGTGGAGACCATCTTTCCTCCCCCCCGCGCGCGGGATCTGGCGTCCTCGCGCTGAACAGTGGTGTTGTTTGCCTTTGCCTTTGTTTTTTTAGTTTTCTCACCAGTTCGAATCTCCGGGGTCGAGGGTCTAATTCAGGGTCTAAAATCCCAGTCAGCTTCCCCGCGATCGACTCGCCGAGACAACTCCCGACATTGGCTTTAGCGTGGCCGAGGTTAGGGGAGCGCCAGTGTTATGGCCGCGGGCCCGCCTCGTATAGTCGACCCTCTGCTGGACGACGCTGCGCCGGACGGGGTCTCGGTCGAGATGCAGGGGCCGCCGTACACCCCGCTGCGACCGCGGAGGATGAGTCTCATGACCCACACCCTCGCCAGGGCCGCGAAGAAGGGCACCGCGTTCCCCGCGTTCGCGAACGTCCCTGATTTCCCAATCTGCACATTCTTCTTCATGGACGAGGCGCCCAACGACGTGGATTTGATCGAGACGCTGAAGAAACTCATGTCTATCGACAGGCTGCGGTGCACCGTGATGGGCGAGAAGACGTTCGAGTGGGAGGTGGTGGCGGACATGGAGCAGAAGCTCGCCTCGCACGTCACCAGAGCCCAAGTCTCGTCGGAGAAGGAGCTGCGCGCCAAGATGGACGCGCTCATCCTGACGCCGCTCGACGCGTCCAGACCGCTCTGGGACGTGACCGTGGTGACCCTCGCGCCCAACGCGACGTGGACGGACTCCCCGGGCGGGCCGGGACGGAAGCCCCCGATGGTCTGCGTGCGCCTGAGCCACACCATAGGCGACGGGATATCGCTGGTAAATGTTCTCAACGAGGCGTGCGTCTCCGAGGATGGGTCCCCGGTGAGAACCGTCAACTTCACGCGCCGGCCGAACCCTAAGGTGTGGGACTGGAGCACGCTGTACAACCCCGTGAACATCCTAACGCAGCTCGCCAACCTGCTCTGGTACATCCTCAAGTGTATATACGCCGTGCTGAGGGCGCTGGTCACGCCGTTTGGACCGCACGATACTAAAACCGCGTTTTGCGATACCAAGTCCAAGGTGGTGTACTCGGGCAAACGGACGATGGTGACCTGCCCGTCGTTCAAGCTGGCGGACATCCGCGAGATCAAGACACAGATGGGGTGCACGGTGAACGACGTGGTGTGCGCGTGCCTGGCGGGGGCGCTGCACAAGTACCAGGTGCATCGGGGTGACCCGACGGCGGACCGCAGGCCGCTGGTTCGCGCCGCCGTGCCCTACGCCTTCCCACGGAAGAACCCCGCGGAGCTGACCAACTCGTGGACGTTCGTCTCGCTGCCCTTCTATCTCGGACCCATGGACATCAAGGACAGGCTGGCCAAGACGAAGAGGAGGTGCGACGACATGAAGCGCAGCCCCGAGGCTCACGTCATCGCCGGGATCAACACCGTCGCAGGGAAGCTCTTGGGCGCCAAGTTCCAGAGCCAGACCATCTACGACTTCATGTCCAGGCACAGCATGGTGTTCACGAACGTACCGGGACCCACCGCGCCCGTCGTGCTGTTCGGCCAGAAGGTTAACGATTTCCTGTTCGGGATGGGTAACCTCGTGAACCAGGTGAGCGTCATCTCCTACGACGGGACCATGACGCTGAGTCTGGTGGTGGACCCGGACGCGGTCCCCGATGCGCACCTGATTGGGAAGTTCTTCCAGGAGGAACTCGATAACCTGTGCGCCAAGTTGATCTGATGATACGTCGATATTACCTGTACGATTATAGTTCGCTGTTGGAATATGCATTACACTGTTCACTGATACATCACACCAGAACTGGCGCACCCAAACCGGCCAAAGCCCTCACGTGACCCACCACGCACGAAGCCAAGCCCTCCCTTATCAAGCCCGCCGCTCCGTCCTTCGCGTCTCCGGTCAGATACCCATACCCGCCCTCCAGAACCGACACCACCCTCGCGTTGGACGACCCCGCCGCCGCGCACAGATAGGCGGTCATCTCCTCGTAGTCGTCCGGCTGCAGGTTGATACCCGCCAGGCGCTTGCCCGTCTTGTCCACCCCGGCGTTGCCCACGTCGTGATTCGCCGCGTCGAATCCCGCGCTGATTATCAGCAGGTCGGGTTTGAACGCTCGCAGCGGGGGTAACACGCGCTCGCGCAGGCGTTTCATCCACTCAGCCCGTCCCCCTTGGGGGTTGGCAGCCGCCGCCGCCGCCTCCGCCGCCTTTACGGAGGTGAGCGACTTGCCGCTGCCGTCCAGTTCGTCGTCGCGATTCTTCTTGGGCGCGGACCTCACGCGACCACCACTCGCGGACACGCTACCGCGCCCACCGCCGCCGGCTCCCGTCCACATGGGCGGGACGCACACGTTGACGATGTTGTGGTGAAGGTCGTCCGCCACCCCGGTGCCGGGGTAAAACTCTATGGAGCTGGCGGCGCCATCGTCCGCAAGGTGGATGCTCGCGAAGAAGAGATCCGAGTCGTCGGCGCCACCGTTGTATCCAGCCTTGCGGTGCTTCGCGTGCCAGGCTCGAGCGATCTCCTCCGTGCCGTTGCCGTGATGAACGTCGAAGTCCACCACGGCTACCCTCTTGGCTAGCCTCCCCGAATTACCTTCAAGGGCGTGAAGCGCACCTGCGGAATGGGATAAGGGAAGGGTCAGCGTCGGCAGTGCAGCGAGAGCGGTCGGGATGTTCGATCCGTATCTGTCCGAGGGCGACGTAATCTTCGCGCCACCAGGTTATCAGAGACCGAGTAAATCTCGGGAGAGCGAACGAAGGTTCGACGGCAACCGCTGACACAGGCGTGGGTTCATAGCCGGCATCATCGGCGCCACTCTCCCTGTGTGAAAACATACGTAAGGAAACCACTCACCTATCATGGCGTTGTTGACGATGGAGAACCCGCTGCTCGGCGCCCCGGCCGTGGCGCCGTCCACCCCGGCGTGGTGCCCCGGTGGCCTCACACACACGAAAGCGGACCGCGAGTGTCCCTTCAGCACCCTCTCAACCGCGTGGACCACACCGCCCGCGGCTCTCAGCGCCGCGGCCATGGTCCCCGGGCTGAAGAACGTGTCGCTGAACTCCGGCTTCTTCTGCTTGGCCGTGGGCATGCCCTTGAATCCCTGATAGTACGGGGTAAACGCGACGGGAGTGTTTGCCACCTGCTCCCCTAACTCGGTAATAACGGAGATGTACTCCTCGCTGTGACACCGCGAGAGGTGCTGCTTGCCAACCGGGTCAAACTCGGTTGACACCAGGAGCTCCTCGGCGGAGAGCGACCCGACCGTCGCACCTTTTGCTATGAGCGCGAGTATGGCGCTGATGCGCTCGGGCGACTCCTGATGCGGCTTGAAGGAGACGTGCCGGCCGCAGTCCTCGTGGTGCAACAGCAACACCCGGAGCTGAGGCGCGGCGTTCAGCAGCGCCGATCGCACGGCGGCTCTCACCTTGGAGCGTTTACCCTGCGACACCTTGGATGCCGCCAGGGCGAGTAGACCCACGCCGTCGACGTTGACTGCCAGGGGATTCGCACCCGCGGCGATGAGACCGAGGCAGCAATCCACCCGTCCGGCGCTCGCGGCTGCCATCAGGGGCGTCTCCCCCGTCTCCGCCGCCCTCGCATCCACGGCGCGTCCTCCCTCCCACCCCGCCATCGCCGTCAGCGCCGCCCAGTTACCCTGCTGCGCCGCCCAGTGCAGGGGTGTCAGGTTGCTGGACAACACGAGGGGTGACGCGCCGTGTTCCAGCAACAGAGCGGTCAACTCCGCGGCAACCGCGGGGTCGGCCAGCGCCGCCGCCACCGCGAGGGCCGTGTTCCCGTGCTCGTTGCGCTTATCGACCGGTCCTCTGTTCACGCCGTTTAGGGTACCCGCGCTGGATCGATCGCTGTCCCTCTTGGGGATCGAGGGAAGTCGCGCGAGCTCGCCGGCGAACCTGTGCTTGTTCTGTATGCCCGGCCTGACTGGATTGTCGCCATCCTCCGTCGCCGCGGCGATCCGTACGCCCGCCTGGGCGTCGGCCACCTCCCCGGCCTGATCGCACGGCGGCTCCCTGGACGCGCTCCCCGGTCCGAGGATATCGCTGACCGGTCTCGGGGGCCACTGCGGGGTGGACACGGACTTACCTTCGGCGTCCAGCCCTTCCTCCGAGTCCATCGGCGCGTGCACGTCGAGCCACACTCGAACCTCCTCGACTTTCCCAGCCGCCACCGCCGCGTGCAGGGGCAGAACACTGATCGCGGTGGCGGGGGTGACGGGTGGCATCTGGTCGTTGCCGGTGTCTTCCGTTCCCAAGCTCCGAGCGCTGCCTGGCCTGTCCCTGCGATGGGTTTGACGGGGGAGAAGTCGTCAGTCAGAAGGTTGTTACGCAATTTTCCCAGTTCCGGCGGTCGAACGGCATCGATGCTGGGGAGCGAGGGGTGGCAAAGGGCGAGGACTCACTCGGAAGGGGTGCCCGGATTAGAGTGCGGGATGTTGATGTGAAGACCCAGCCGCGGGAGACTCGGCATGCGTCGAGCTGCTGCGGCGGGAGGCGCGGGAGGGGGCATCTCGTCGAAGTCACGATTAGCCCCGGGTGTGTGTTCTGCCTTGGAGCTCAGCTCGCCGGAACCGATTCTCTCCACGCCTTCCGTCCCCCGAGGCGCCGTATCCGACGTGGGCGGTGCACTATTTGACGGGGCTTCAGCCTGCATCGTCGCAGCATCCACCACATTTGGAGCCGGACCCAGGTCGAGGTCGTCGAGCTCGCTCAGCTTTTGTGTTCTCGGTCGTTTGGGAACGTGCACGACGGGGATGTCGTCGGGCGATGGGGCGGCCGCGCCCGAGGCGGGCACTGCCGACTCCGCTTTGACGGCCCTCCGCTTCATCTCGGAGTGCTCCAGTCGAGAACCCGGTGCCGTTGGCTCTGCCTCGACCACGTCGGCCGGTCTTACTTTCAGGCCGAATGAGACTTGACTGCGTGAGCTGCGCTCGCGTTCGACAACAAAAGCCAAATATTCGCCCGAGGGGTCACCCGATACCCGCACAGCCGGGACTAGGGACGACCGGGGTCAGCGTTCCCCGGGGGTTCACACCGGACCAGGTCGCTCGTGGAAAGGTCGGGGACATGACTTCCACGGTGGGCGCGTTCGCCCAGAGGAAGGCCCAGACCCTGGCCGAGCTCTCGGCTGACAGCGGAGATTTTAGCCGCGCGGGGCACGTCGACGAGCGCGCGAGGCCCATCGTCGGCCTGGTGAACCGCCATCCGAGCTTCTTCACCACCAGCTCGTGTGCCGGGCGCGTCAGCCTGTTCGCCGATCCCACCACGGCCACCAGGGCGGCGGGCATGAAGGGGGGCGAGTGGGTGTACGTCAACCACGACCCGGCAGACCCACACGCGATCGCGGCGGCGGTGAGGCGCAAGCTCGGCGAGGACGAGGACGGCGGCGAGGGGACAGACCCGGAGTGCACCCTCGTGCTGCGCTTCGAACCGTTCATTCTGTCAGTGGAGGCGTCCACCCTCGAGGAGGGCGCCCGGCTGGTGGCAGCCGCGCGAGACGCCGGCTACCGCGAGAGCGGCATCACCGCATCGGACAAGAGGTTCATCCTGGCGGTCAGGTGCTCCATCCGCATGGAGGTGCCCGTGGTATCCCGCGGGGAGAGGCTCGTGACCGACGACGCGCTCAGGCGCCTCGTGGCAATCGCCAACGACAAGCACGCGGCCAACGCGTCACGCGCGGAGAGGCTGATGGAGCGTTTCATAGCCGTCTTTGGAGACGAGCTGGAGGCTCCGCCGACGAGCCGGAGCGACGACGACGCCGACGCGGGGAGAAGCGACGAACCGGGCGAGACGTCGTCGGTTTCGCCAACCTTGGAGGGGGAGTGGGTGCTGATGGTGGATAAGCTGGCGGCGAAGCGGTGCAAGGATGCTATCAAGTCCGCGGGGTGGCTGGACAAGGGCAGGCGCGCGGGCACCAGCGCAGACGGAAAACAAATCGCGCTGCCGGTCACATCCGCCGGCGCCGCGGAGCTCGTCGTCGCCAAGTCGCTGGGTGGAATAGGATGGGAAGATTGCGAGTCACTACCGGCGCTGGAGGCGCTGCGGGATGGACACGCGGAACTCGTGCGATCGGACGAGGATGGGGAAGAGAGCCCGGGAAAACCGCCCGTCGCTCCGAAGCTCCAGGCGAAGCAGTCGAGGCAGAGCCCCGCCGCCGCGATAAAGGCGGCGGCGTTGGCGCTCTTGCCCCGCACCACACCGCCGACACCCGCGATCGTCGCCGAAATACCCACGAAATGGGAGAAACTCGGTGACCTCGCCCTGCTCCCCTCCGGCTCTTTCCTCTCCGACGAGGTGTGGACCGTGGGCGTGAGGGAGCGACTGTACCCGGCTGTCGCGGATGCACTCGGCGTCGTGAGGCTGGCGCGACAGGCCGAGGTGAGCCAGGGGCCCAAGCGCGAGTCTCGCGCCGTGATGCTGTGGGACCCCGAGAACGTCGGCGGGTGGGTGGAGACCAAGGAGCTGGGCGTGACCTACGGCCTGGACGTCACCAAGATCATGTTCAGCAGCGGGAACGGGACGGAGAAGGCGAGGATGGGCGGGGTCCACGCCGCCGGCGAGACCGTGGTGGACCTCTTCGCGGGTATAGGCTATTACACTCTGCAGCTGCTTCGTCACGCGGGCGTTGCCAAGGTGTTCGCGTGCGAGTGGAACCCCAACTCCGTGGCGGCGCTGCGTCACAACCTGCGACTCAACGACGTGGAGTCGAACAGGTGCGAGGTGCGGGAAGGGGACAACAGGAGGGTCGCGCCCGTCGGCATAGCGGACCGCGTCCTGCTTGGACTGCTGCCCGATAGCGAGACCTCCTGGCCCACGGCGGTCGCGGCGCTCAGGGCCGAGACCGGTGGTGTGATGCACGTGCACGGTAACGTGGCGAGCGGCGAGGAGGAGGCGTGGGCCCGGCGGCTGGAGAGCGAGGTTGCGGCTCTCGCGGCTGACCTCGGCCGCGAGTGGGCGGTTCGGGTGGAACACGTGGAGAAGGTCAAGTGGTACGCGCCGAGGGTGAGACACCTGGTGGCTGACGTGAGGTGCGTACCGACGAGACTGGGCGCGGTGTGGGCCGCGGGCGTGGGCGCGGCGACGTCGCCGATGGCCAGGAACTCGAACGACAAGCTGAACGCCATGCTGGACGCGATGGAGGTTGAGAAGGAGTTGAAGGTGAAGCTCGCGCCCGGATCCCCAGAGTCGGTGCTGGACGACGCCATATCATCCCAGCCCGTCCGGCGCATGCACCGACCCTCCCCCGCCAACTTTCGAGCCGGTCCTTCCACCCACCGCGAGCCGTGCGTGCTGACCGGCCTCGACATAGGTCCCGCGCCGTGGTCGTGGTCCCCGGCGCACGTGGCGTCCACTTCAGGCGTGAGGGAGTCAGAGGTGAGCGTTCACGTGTCGGACACCCCGCACCTGGACTTTGTTCGAAAGAACTTTAGGTTCAAGAACATGCCGTTCGGGGAGCTCCTCGATGAACTCACCGCCGAGGCCGAGACGGAAGGGACCGACGAGGAGAAGAAGACGTGGTACTACCTGCGAAGCATCGGTCGCAATCCCCGCAAGGAGCCCGCGCACTGCCTCGACCAGTTTCCCGGTTTGGCGAAGGAGCTTAAGATCCCCTCCGACGTACTGTGGGGCGGATCCGTGGACGACGATCAGTACTTCAGCGCCGTGCTTCGGTGCTCCAGCGGCGGTCTCAGGCTGTGGACCCATTACGACGCCATGGACAACGCCCTGATCCAACTCCACGGCGAGAAGCGCGTTATTCTCTTCCCGCCCGCCGCGAGCGCCGGCCTCTACCTGGACGGATCCTCGTCGCCGATCGTCGGACCCGCCGTGGACGGTGTGGACGGTAAATGGCCCGAGGAGTTCCCCGCGTACCGTGCCGCGCGGGCCATGGCCGTGGAGGTGACGCTGCAGCCCGGTGACGTGCTCTACATCCCGGCGCTGTGGGCGCACCACGTGGAGGCTCTGCACGGACCGTCCATCGCCGTCAACGTCTTCTTCAGGGAGCTGCCAAAGTCCATGTATCCGGCCAAGGACCTCTACGGTAACGCGGATCCGATCGCGGCGAGGAAAGCGCTGGACGCGTGCGAGGGAGCCGCGCGGGATCTGTCGAACCTACCCCGCGACCACAGGGTGTTCTACGGGGGCATCGCCGCCGCTCGCATGATGAGGGACCTTCGCATCGAGGGCGAAGTCGGGCCGGTGGTCTTGCCGGGTTCCGTCGCGCCGAGGGTCTCGCGGCAGGAACCCGAGAAGACGATTGAGGAGGTGACCACGACGGCGACGCAGGTTAACACGGTCAACCTCGCCGGCGTGGCGACTGGCGTGGCTGTTGGCGTCGCCCTGTGTGGTGCCGTGGCGATGGTCTGGCGCCGACCAAATTAATTTAAAAACTTGTTGCATTGAAAGAATAGGTCACTAAGCTGCTTCATCGAGGCTCCTACTTGGGCGTGGCGCGCACGATGCCGAGGATAACCTCCAGGATCCTGGGCATCGTCTCGGGGATGCCGCTCTTGATCTCAAAGTCCGTCAGCATCCCGCTCTTGCGGTAGAACTCCTCAACCGGCACTGAGTTGTCCTTGTACACCTGCAGCCTGGCCTTTACCACCTCCTCGGTGTCGTCCTTGCGCTGCTCCATCTTATCTTCGCACCCGGCGGGCGGGTTGAGCGGGGGCATCACGATCGGGGGATCGCCGGGGCGGTAGATGTCCGCGATGTTGAAGTTCTTGCCGCACTCCTTGCAGACGCGCCTCGCGCAGCACTTCTCGACCAGGATATCCTCCCTGAGCCCGAGGTTCATCACCTGCTGCACCTCCGTGAACTTGCGTAGCTCCTCCGCCTGGGCCTCCGTTCGCGGGAATCCGTCGAGGAGGAATCCCCGCTCGCCCTCTTCGATGCCCTTCTCGACGCGCCCCTTCAAGATGTCGAGGATCATCGCGTCCGGCAGGAGCTGCCCCTTGGACGTGATCTCCGACATCCGCGCCCCGAGCTCGGTGCCGCGCTTGATCTCGTCCCTGACCAGGTCCCCCGCGGAGATGTGAGGTATCTTCATCAGCTTCGAGATTCGACTGGCGTACGTGCCCTTGCCCACCCCCGGGGCGCCGAGGAACACCCAGTTGATCCGCTTGCCCGCAGCGAGGAGCTCATCGCACGCCGATACGAGCTCATCGGCGAGCGCGTCGGTGCTCTTGTGCCGACGCTGCGCGACTGCGCTCCAGCCAGCACCGACGGGCGCGTATAGAGAGTTCGCGCTCACCACCTGCGCGAAGGCCGCACGGTGGGAGATGATGGAGCGACTGAGTCGCTGCATAGTTCGTTGACGATCCCCGATTAGTGACGATCGGCGGCGGCGAAAACATCTTTTTATATACTCGATCCACGGGGTCCTGTATCGATTAGTCCACTACTTCTATTGATATGGTGCTATACGCCCGCTATTCGGACGGGTGCTACGCCTCCACTCCTACGCTGACGGTCTTCGTGTAGTACACGCATCACTCCTGCTTGACGATGGCCTCCATCGCGTTTGCTCTCACGTTTTGGTACGACAGGAACGCGTTCCAATACAGCCCGGCGACGTTGAGGTACAGGACGCGGTACATCGGCGGGCAGTACATGAAGTTCACCATGTTCGCGGCGGGCCAGAACGCGGATCCAGCCACGAAGATGTCCCACCACGTATCTTCAAATTTCTGCTTTGCCTCTGTGAGCCCCTTCCCCTCAAACACCGACAGCCAACCGTAAAACAGCGCCGTGTACGATGGGAAGAGGAAGAAGTGACCGAGCGCAACCTTCTTCGCGGCGGCCTGCACGGTCGTAGCGGGGCCAACCACCTTCTCCAATATCCCCAAGGTCCTGCGATGTCCGGGATGCGGGTTCGGTGAGACTACATATTCAAGATTCGAGAAGTGGGCACAAAAAAGTGCGGCGGTCAGGATGTTTCAAGCGGATCAAGCGGGCGCTCACTCACCTGTTGAAGAACGGTCCGTGCAGCGTGAGACCAACGCCGAAGAACCTCGCCGTTCGCACGAGGTCATAATCAGCCAGTCCGAGCTGCTCGCGGACCGCCGCCGACATCCAGTGCATCCCCGAGGTGGAGGCGGGAGCCGAGCGCTCCTCGCACTTCCTCGGCTCCTTCTTCACTTTTTCGGCCGCCTCCGTCCCAGCAACGCCGGCGGGCTGGTACTGCATCTGGATGGTCTGACACAGGAGATCCCCGCCGGCCATGATGGTTCCCGATGTCAGGCCGGCTCTGAGCATCGGATGCAACCCATGCCACGCTCTCGACATCCAAACGCTCTCGACACTCGTCTCCCAACAACAAGATTGTGTACAGTCGACAACCGTCTCTCGGCCAATAAAACGTCTCGAATGGGAAGTGAGAGATCCTGGAAGGAGATTCGGATGGTTGTTTTCCCGTTAACCCTCTTGACTATTTACCCATAAGTGAAACGCGTAATTGCACATGAGACTAATTTGTCACAGCCCGCGAGCTCTCGCAAACGGACTCCGCACCGAGCTCAACGTCCACGTCACCAAAATCGATCGCACGATGTCTGTCGTGTCGTCCTCATCCTTCCTCCATGGGACGAAAGTCCCCGTGCTCGCCCGACGCGATGCGCGCACTCGTCGCCCCGCCGTCCGCGTCCTGACCCGAGCGAACGCTGACATCATGAGCGAGGTTGGCACCGCTGTACTCACCGATGGCCAGCTCCAGGCCGAGCGATACGTCGCGTCCAACAGATTCCGCCTTCAAGGCGGCAAGGGTCCCACCTTCGAGAAGCGCTGGGCCGAGCGAAAGAGCCGCCTCGCAAACCTCGACGGCTTCCGCTTCTTTACGCTCATGCGCCGCGTGGAGGGCATGGGCGGTCCCCCCAAGCCCGCCGACGCCGAGGAGGAGTACGACTACGTCTCCCTCACAATCTGGGAGGACAAGTCCGGCTTCGACGCGTGGCGCACCGGCGAGGCGTTCAAGGAGGCGCACGGCGGCGGTACCATCTTCGGGTTCGCGGAGATGCTCATCTCCTCCATAATGGTCCTCAAGGGCGGACCCAAGCCCGCGTTCTACGACGGTCTTCTCCCCGTGGTCAAGCCCCCTGATGAGGGAGCTCCTTGGCGCGCCGTGGGCGGTTGGCGCGACGTCCCCGCCGATGGAGTCAACCCCCTCGACACCGACGTGTACGTCGCCATGAACCGCTTCACGGTTCTTCCGGGTAAGGAGGAGGCCTTCGAGCGCAGGTGGGCCGAGCGCGAGAGCAAGCTGGAGAACATGGACGGTTTCCTCACCTTCCTTCTTCTCCGAAGGGACGCGCTCAAGGCGGAGGACGGCTACAACTACTCCACCCTGACCGTGTGGAGGAGCAAGGAGGACTTCCAGGCGTGGAGGGAATCGTCCGCCAACTCCGCGGCGCACTCCAAGGCTGCAGAGGCGGAGCCCATGTTCGACGGCCCGCCCAGCCCGGTCATGTACGAGGGCGTCCTCGCGCTCCTCTCCGAGAAGGGGGCTTAACCTCATTCATAAATTTAGCGCCGCTGTCATTTAGTATCAAATGTGAACAAAATGTATTCCCAAACAATGGAATCCGTCGCTGGGCTACAGCCATACACGCAGGCCTTCTACCAAATGCGCTGGTCAAATCTTGAAGGATGATCGACGGGAACGTTGGACGGCTGGACCCTTTGAAGACGAGGATCGAGTTGGTGTGATCGGCACAACCCGAACGCGCGGCTGCCCCCGTAGCTGGCGTATTTCTCACACCTACGTAGCGGAGCGTTACGGTGCGTGTCCCGACGGCCCAAACCCTGCCCACCGTCCCCGCGTCGCGGTCGAACCCCAGCGATAATCCGCCCCAAAAATATCATCTCCCAAGCAGCAGCTGACATACCCTAGTTTTTCCTCCATCCCCGTCGAGCAGGCAAGGTCGGGCAAGATGGCGAAGGCTATCGCTAAGATGTTCGAGCCCATGTTCGCGTCATTCGCGAAGCGCTACCAGGGCTGGGTGGGCGCGGAGCTCTCGAAGTACGGGCTTAGGTACGACGATCTCCTCGACGAGACGGCGAACCTGGACGTGGCTGAGGCTCTCAAGCGCATCCCCCAGGAGGAGCGCGACCTGAGGATGCAGCGCCTCAAGCGCGCCATGGACCTCTCCATGAAGCACATTTACCTCGATGAGGAGATGCAGAAGAAGCAGACTCCGTTCAAGTGGTACATCCGGCCCGCGCTGGAGGAGGTGGAGGCTGAAAGGGATGAGAGGGCTGCGCTCGGCACGGGACAGACTTATAACCGCCAAATCCCGTAGAGGGACAGAGCCCTCTCTGTACTGTTAGGTTTCCTTCGTTTATACATCAGATTAAGATACACGCATGCTTTTCACGTGTGTGAAGGGGTGATGATGGTCCGCCTAACCCCTCTCTTCCGACTTTTCAACCTTCCCTGAACTCTTGAGCTCGTAGTAATTCGCCTCGCTCTTGTTTTTCCTCGCGTTCCTCTCTTCGTATGCGGCCCTATCGTCCGCCACCCGCTGTATGATCGTAGCCGTGGTCAGCTCCGCACCCCTCGCGGTCGCCTTGGGCACCTCCCTGAAGATACCCATCTCCTTGGGCACCGCGTTTGGATCCGCGGGAGTATCCGCCAGGGCGTCTCCGCACGGCGTCTCCGCCACCACCGCGGCGACGTTGAAGGTGGCGATGAGGTCGCGCGTCACCACCTCGGGGACACCCATGATGACCTCGTCCGCGTGTTTGCAAGCCATCGCGCCGAGGGACCGCTCCTGCTGGTTCAGGATGGGGTGCGACGCGCCCCGCGCCGACCGAACCGCCTCGTCCTCGTGAACGCCGACGAGGACGTAGTCGCCGAGCTCCCTCGCGCCCTCCAGCAGGTGGACGTGACCCGCGTGGAACATGTCGAAGGCGCCGTGGACGTACACGACGCGGGCACCGGGCGGGATGGGCCCACCCCCGCCGTCGCTGAACTGCGCCACCCTCCGGCTCGTCGTGCAGAAGTGCGACAGTTTCTCGCGGGACTCGTCCCCGCCCTTGTCCGACCCGCCGCTCTTCCTCGGGCTCAAGAACCCGCGCCTCGCCTGGGTACTCGCCGCGAGCATCCTACCCACGATATCCGTCGTCGATACCCCCTCCGTGCGCTTGATCGTCTTGAACCTTCCCTCCTTCTTGGGCGCGGCGTACGCGTCGGTGCCGTCTGGGAGGAGGCACGGATCGTCCCCGTGGACGATGTAGTCTATGCGGTGCTCGCGCCACAGCCGCTGCATGAACTCGGGGTTGATATCGTACGGCACGTCCAAGATCATCTCGTCCACCCATCGGAAGCTCTCCACCACCGCGCGACGCTCGTCCTCGTTCAGCACGGGGGGACCCTTGCACCGACGAATCTCGTCGTCGGGGACGAGGCCGACGATGAGCTCATCGCCGCACGCCTTGGCCTGGCGCAGGGCGTTGGCGTGGCCGAAGTGCGCGAGATCAAAACATCCATCCATGTATACGCGAACGGGCCTCCTCTTCCTCCTTCGCGCGGCGTGTCGATCCAGAGCCCTGGCGGCCCACGACGACAACGTGCCTCGCCTGATCCCGAAGAAAGCCTCCGGGTATTGGTATACGGCGAAGGCGGCCGTCACGGCAGCGATCGCCACGACTGAACGGCGATCAACCTCACGATCTATCCCAATCATCCCGAGCGCCTTCGCGACCGTCTTCTCCATCGTGTACTCTTAGCCTTCGACAGCCGCGCCTCAACTTGTGAGCCGGGCGAGAGCTGTTGTGAGCCACTTATCAAACATTTGAACGACGCCGATGAGCGTTCTCCGACGCGTGCACTGAATTATACCTCGCCTCT